>OUNM010815090.1_pt1 | contig 12488 bp, 10 predicted proteins | sample 1769961 | NCBI WGS metagenome assembly OUNM01 (sample SAMEA3914820, study PRJEB12502) | metagenome | biome: forest; material: soil | place: USA | collected 2012-03-12 | depth 0.3 m | reverse complement strand
TCGTCCTTGTCGGCGACCGGCCAGGTGATCTGGTCGCCGCCGCAGTACAGGCCGTCGGGATTGCCGACGCAGGCGTCCGGATTGGCGATCGCGTCGCGGTCTGCGGCCGCGTCCCTGGCACCGTCGGAGGCGTCGGACGCATCGATGGGTGCCGGCGCATCGACGCGGACGTCCGGCGGGTTGCCCACGGTGGGCCCGTCTCCGTCCGCGCCGCCGTCACCGGGCGTCGGCACGTCGTCGAAGCTGATGAGAAACGTGCATCCTGCAATCATCATCGAAGCGACAGCGGTCGCCAGGAGGAACGCCGGGATGCGGACCATGACCGATCGATTCTAGCAGCTCAGAACGGGCGGCCGCCCATGACGCGCTCGGTCATCGGCAGGAGATCGCCGCATTCCGCGACGTCGAGCGATTTGTTTTCGTCCGGGTCGGTGGCGACGTCGAAGCAGCTCCAGCCGTTGTCGCCCTGGTGCGCGATGAGCTTCTTCGTGCCGTGCATTCCGCCCCAGTTCTTGAAGGCGCAGGCCCAGAGCTCGCTGCAGTTGGTCAGCACGAGAGAGCGGTCCGGCGTCGACCCGCCGCGGAGCAGGCTCTGGCCGGCGATGCGCGGGCGGAAGGGAGCGAGCTCCGGGGCGTCCCAGAGCCCGAGGAGATCCATCATGGTGGGAAACACGTCGAGCGACGTCACCGGCGTCGTGTGCAGGCGCCGCAGGCTCGCCTCTTCGTCGTCGGTGAGCGTGCCCTTGGGGGCGTGGATCCAGAACGGGATCCGGATCTCGGGATCGAAGAGCGTGCCAGTGTGGCCGACGGCGCCCTTCTCGCGCATCTGCTCGCCGTGATCGGAGACGAAGACGATGACCGTGCGATCGGCGTCGGGGCGCTTCTTCATTCCTTCGAGGAAGCGACCGACCGCTTTGTCCTGCGCGTGAATCGAGTCCTGATAGCGGTTCAGGATCTCGTTCTCGTAACCGGGGCCGGTCGCCTCTTCTTGAGGCGTGAACGGCATGTCGTCGGGATCGATCTTGTACGGAAAGTGCGTGTTCGAGAGGTGGACGACCGCGAGGTACGGCTCCTTGAGCGCGCCGATGTCGCCGAGCGAGTAGTCGACGAGCGTGCCGTCGTCGGCGCCGGTCTCGTACGTGGCGCTCGGCTCGAGCATCGTCGCGCTGACGTGACGGGTCCACGGCGTGCCCTCCAGCCACGTTCCCGAGTTGCCGAAGAGAAGGTTCTGCGACGTGTAATACGCCGACTCGAGCTTCGCGGCGTGTGCGTACTCCCAGAGGATGGGCGCGCTGTGGAGCTGCTCGCGCTTCTCGGTCGGGAGAAGGCCGCTCCACATGATCGCGAGCGAGATGGCGGTGGTCGAGTCGAGCGCGCGCATCTGCGTGAGCGCGATGCGATCGGGCATCGCCTTGTTCGAGAACGGCGTGTAGCGGCACGTCTCCGAGTAATCGAGGCAGACGCTCTGCGCGCGGACCGACTCGGTGATCACCATCACGACGTTGCGCTTGCGTGACGGCTTCGCGACCATCGCCGCGACCGGCTCGGGGGAGCGTGGACCGGGGTGGACGCGCTCGACGGTCTCGTTGTGATCCCAGCGCGCGCGTGCGAGCTGTCCCATCGCGGCGACGTACATGATGTCGGGCGGCTGGCCTTGCTCGGCGCCGCGCTCCGGCGAGATGAACGCGCCGAGCAGCACCGCGACGAGCGCGAGGTCCAGGCAGAGCCAGCCTCGTGCGCGGTTGCGCATGGGGGCGAGCTTGCCGGCGACGAGCGGCACGGCGATCGCGAAGAGCAGACACGGGAGCAGCGCGCGCAGGAACGTCCAGCGATCGAACCAGAGCTGCTGTCCGATGCTCGGCAGGAACGACGTGCCGACGAGCACCGCGCGATGGTTCACGTAGGCCTGGTAGCGCTGGAACGTGTAGATCTGGCCGCCGACGAGGAGCAGCGCACCGAGGACGAGCAGGACGCGGACGGGCCATCGCGCGAGGCCGCGGGCGCGGGTGGCGACGCCGACGAGCGACGTCCAGAGGACCATGCCGACCACGACGCTGCCGACGTAGAAGAGGAGGTCGCGTCCCTCGAAGGCGAGGAGGCGCGGGTGGCGCTTCGAGAGGTCGATCGCGACGATGCCGATGGTGGGCGCGAAGAGGAGCGCGCGGCCGGCCCAGCGGCGCAGGCGGATCGCGTTGCGCCGCGAGAGGCGTCCTCCCCGCGGGCCGGCGGGCGTGGAGCCCATGTCCTCGAGCGCGCCTTCTGCCGTGACTGCGACGGAAGATGGGGGAGGGACGGTCGGCGGAGACATCGGCCGGCGGACGATAGCCTTGCGGTCCGCGATCGTCGAGCGCAGCGCCGCCGGATGCGTCGAGCGGTTGCGAGGAGGGTCGGTGTAGGATCGCGGCATGAGCTCCAAGAAGAAGAAGGCCGTGAAGAAGAAGGCGCCCGCGAAGGCGAAGGCGAAGGCGCCGGCGAAGGCGGCCGCGAAAGCGAAGGCGCCCGCGAAGGCGAAGGCGAAGGCGAAAGCGCCCGCGAAAGCGAAAGCGCCCGCCAAGGCGAAGGCGAAGGCGAAAGCGAAAGCGCCCGCCAAGGCGAAGTTGCCGCCGCGGAGGGACGCGACGGGGCATCTGAATCCCAAATACGCCGCCGAGCTGCGGGCGCGGAGCCGCGAAGGCGCGGACGATCCGGACGACACGCGCGCGTTCCTCGGCAAGCGTGCGCGCACGCGCGATCCGCTCGGCGAGGAGCTCGGCGAAGAGGCCGTTCGCACCATGACGAGCGGCGAGGACCAGAGCGACCAGCTCCAGGATCTCGAGGTCGAGGAGGAGGTCGGCGGGCCGTTCGTGACGACCACCTCGCGTCAGGAGTTTGCGCGCGGCACCGACCGCTCGAACCCGCGCCGCTCGACCCGCGAGCCCTTCCCGAAGACCTGATCGCCGCAGCACCGGAGGGAGACCTCGGTCCGCCCTTTCCGCACGATTCGGTTCCTGATCGTGCGCCGGGCACGGATTTTCAGGCGTTTGGGGACGATTCAGTTCTTGATCGTGGGCGTCCCGCCACCGCGGCGCGCGTGACCGGCCACGATTCGGTTCTTGATCGACCCATCGCCCGCGATTTCCCCTGCGATCGTCACGATTCAGTTCCTGATCGTGTCCGGCCGCCGTTCCCTGGTAGCGCCCCCGGGCTCGCCAGCGCGGCAGCGCGGTCGTTCGGTCGCGTCGGACGCCCGCGAATACGGCTGCGGAAGCGCTACTTGCGTCCATTCGTATGTCCGTATATATAGAAGCTGTGTTGGACGGCTCGATCGCGCCTCATACCCGCTGGGAGCTCTATCGCGTGCTCGCGGAGCCGGTGCGCCTCCGCATGCTCGCGCTCGCGGCGCAGGAAGAGCTGGCCATCGGAGAGCTCGCCGGGCTCCTCGGCGAGAGCCAGCCCAACGTGTCTCGCCACCTCACGCCGCTGAAGCAGGCCGGCCTCGTGCTGGTCCGACGCGAAGGAACGCGCGGGCTCGTCCGCATCGCGGAGGCCGCCGCCGCCGACCCGGTCGTCGCAGACGCGCTGGCGAGCGGTCGCGCGCTCTGCGAAGCCGACGGCAGCCTCGCGAAGATCGTCGAGATCATCCGCGAGCGCGACCTCGTCGCGCGTGAGTTCTTCGCGCAGGCCTCGCCCAACGCACGCGCGCGCGAGGCGCTCGAGAGCGACGCGCTCGACGCCACGAGCGCGTACGTCGCCGCGCTCGCGCGCCTCTTGCCGAACCGCCAGCTCGCCGTCGACGCCGGCACGGGCGACGGCGCGCTCCTCGACGTCCTCGCACCTTCGTTCGAGCGCGTCGTCGCCGTCGATCGCTCGGGCGCGCAGCTCGAGCGCGCGCGCGCGCGTGTCGCACGTCGCGGCTACGCCAACGTGAAGCTCCTCAAGGCCGAGCTCGGCGCACCGGAGCTCCGCGAGCACGTGGGCGAGGGCGCAGACGTGGTGTTCGCGTCGCGTCTCCTCCATCACGCGCCGCGCCCCGTCGATCTCGTCCGCCAGCTCGCGCAGCTCGCCAAGCCCGGCGGCGCCGTCCTGATCCTCGACTACGGACGCCACGACGACGAGTCGATGCGCGACGAGGCGGATCTCTGGCTCGGCTTCGAAGGCGCGGAGCTCCTTCGCTTCGCGCGCGAGGCCGGCTTGCACGACGCCGAGGTCATCAAGCTTCCCGCCGCATGGTGCGGCAAGGGCAAAGACGCACACCTGCCGTGGCAGGTGATGGTTTCACGAAGAAAGAAATAAGGAGACACGACAATGGCTGAAAACTTCAAGGTCAAGGACATCTCTCTCGCGGCCTGGGGTCGCAAGGAAATCGCGATCGCCGAGAGCGAGATGCCGGGCCTCATGGCGCTCCGCAAGGAGTTTGGCGCGGCGAAGCCGCTCAAGGGCGCGCGCATCGCGGGCTGTCTCCACATGACCATCCAGACCGCGGTCCTCATCGAGACGCTCACCGCGCTCGGCGCCGAGGTCACCTGGACCAGCTGCAACATCTTCTCGACGCAGGACCAGGCCGCGGCCGCCATCGCCAAGACGGGCGTCCCCGTCTTCGCGTGGAAGGGCATGAGCGAGCCGGAGTACGAGCAGTGCATCGAGATGCAGCTCAAGGCGTTCGCGGGCGGCAAGGGCCCGAACATGATCCTCGACGACGGCGGCGACCTCACCGTCATCGCGCACAAGAAGTACCCGGAGCTCTTCACGGGCTCGGATCCGATCCGCGGCCTCTCGGAAGAGACGACCACGGGCGTCCACCGCCTCTACGAGATGGCGAAGAAGGGCGAGCTCAAGGTCCCCGCGATGAACGTGAACGACTCGGTCACCAAGTCGAAGTTCGACAACCTCTACGGTTGCCGCGAGTCGCTCGGCGACGGCCTCAAGCGCGCCACGGGCGTCATGTTCGCCGGCAAGGTCGGCGTCGTCGCCGGCTTCGGCGATGTCGGCAAAGGCTGCGCGCAGGCCCTTCGCGGCCTCGGCGCCCGCGTCATCATCACCGAGATCGATCCCATCTGCGCGCTCCAGGCCGCGATGGAAGGCTACGAGGTCACGACGATGGAAGAGGCCGCTCCCCAGGGCGACATCTTCGTCACCGCCACCGGTTGCTCGGGCATCATCAAGCCCGATCACATGAAGGCGATGAAGGATCAGGCCATCGTCTGCAACATCGGTCACTTCGACTGCGAGATCGACGTCGCCTGGCTCGAGAAGAACCCCGAGATCAAGGAAGAGAACGTCAAGCCGCAGGTCGACCAGTTCATCTTCCCGGACGGCAAGCGCCTCACGCTCCTCGCGCGCGGCCGCCTCGTGAACCTGGGCTGCGCCGACGGTCACCCGTCGTTCGTCATGTCCTCGTCGTTCTCGAACCAGGTCATCGCGCAGATGGAGCTCTGGGCGAACCACGCCAAGTACGAGAAGAAGGTCTACACGCTCCCGAAGAAGCTCGACGAGAAGGTCGCCGCGCTCCACCTCGGCAAGCTCGGCGTGAAGCTCACGAAGCTCACGAAGGAGCAGGCGGAGTACCTGGGCGTGTCGACGGAAGGTCCGTTCAAGCCCGAGCACTACCGCTACTGAGTCACGCGCTGACGGCGAATCGCTGACAGCATCCGTGCGAAGAGCCGGCGTTCCTTCGGGAGCGCCGGCTTTTTCTTGCGCTATACAGTCGACGTGCCCCTTCGCGACGGTCGCTACGAGCTCCGGAGCTTGCTCGGCGAAGGCTCGCAGGGGCAGACGTGGGAAGCGATGGACCACGGCTCGACCCCGCGCGTCGGTCCAGAAGCTCGCGCGCGCGCCGCTCGCGCCGTCGTCGATCGCCCGCTCGCCGACAAGTGGGCGCGCTACGTCCGCGAGCAGAACAGCGGCGGCGAGGTCCCGCAGGACGCGCGGCTCGTCGCGATCAAGTGCTTCCGCGTCGGCAGCGCGAAATCGTGGAAGGACGTGGAGCTCGCCGAACGCGAGGCGACCACGCTCGCTTCGCTCGATCATCCGCGCCTCCCTCGCTACTTCGAGCACTTCGAGGAGGACGGCGCGCTCTATCTCGTGATGGAGAAGATCGAGGGCGAGAGCCTCGCCTCGATGCGCGCGCAGAAGCGCAGCATGAGCGCCGCCGAGGTCACGCGCATGATCGAGGACATCGCCGATGCCCTCGGGTACCTCCACGGACGCGCGCCGTACGTCGTGCATCGCGACGTGAAGCCGGGCAACGTCATCCGACGGCCCGACGGATCGTTCGCGCTCGTCGACTTCGGCGCCGTGCGCGATCGACTGAAGCCGGCCGGCGGTAGCACGGTGGTCGGCACGTTCGGGTACATGGCGCCGGAGCAGTTCCAGGGTCGCGCGTCGCCGCGCTCGGACCTGTACGGCCTCGGCGCGACGGCGATCACGATGCTCACCGGCGTCGAGCCGGAGGACCTGCCGCACGCCGGGCTCGGGATCGACGTGGCCAAGGCGCTCCCCTCGGCGACGCCTCCGGCGCTTGCTCGGACGATCACGCGGATGCTCGTGCCGGATCCCGACGTGCGTATCGGGTCGGTCGATGACGTGCTCGCGTTGTTACGCGCCGGCGATCGCACGCGAAGCGAGCGGCCGACCGCGACGGCGCCCGCGACGGCGCGCGAGCGGGAGCCCGCTCCGCCGGTGCGGCGTCGCCGCCGGCCACTCCGAAACGTGGAGCTGGCGGCGGTTGGCTCGCTCTGGCTCGCTGTCTACATGCTCACGCGACACGGCACCGGCCATCATCCGCTGCTGACGACCGTGGCGATCGTCATGGCGATCGTCGTGACGCTCTCGGTGCGCGCCGCGCGCCGCCGATCGAGGGTCGAGCGTCGCGATGACGAGAGCCGCGCCGCCGCTCCAAAGGTCCGAGTCGCGGAATCAGCTCCGCGGGTGCGCGCCTCTGCCGACGAGCCGACCAGCGCCGCAACGGACGGCGACACCGACCTCGACGACGTCGAGTCGTCCGACACGCGCGAAGCGAGCCGCGCCCGCGCGCGCCTCCGGAACCGCTAGCGACGACGGCGAGCCCTTTTCCGCTTCGCGCCGATGCCGCCGAGGAGCAGCGCGAGGGCGCGCGACGCGAGCTCGGACGGCGGCGGCAGCGACGAGAACGGCGACTCCTCGCCGGCGACGCGCCGGATGATCTGAGGAACGCCGCCCATCGAGAACGTCGCGATCATGAGGAGCGGCAAGGGGATCGCCCCGTCGATCTCGCCGTCGTTCACGCCGTCGGCGAGCGTCTGCACCAGCACCGCGAGATGTCCGTGGCGGAAGCGCGACAAGAGCTTCGCGAACCGCGGTGACGCCGGCACGAGCAGGGCCTCGCGCAGCACGAGACGAAGCACCTCGAGCTCGTCGTCGCTCGCTGCGCCGAGCCGCGCGAACGCGCCGCCGAGCCGCTTTTCCAGGGTCGCCGGCGCGCGGAGCGCTCGCGTCAGATCGTCGAGCAGCCCCGCGTACGCCTGCTCGACGACGGCGAGGAACAGCTCGTCCTTCGTCGGGAAGTAGTAGACGACCATGCCGACGTTGGTCTTCGCGTCTCGCGCGATCGTGCGGAGCGAAGCGCCGTCGACGCCCTCGGCGAGGAACCGGCGTCGTGCCGCGTGCAGCAGCCTCGGCCTGATGTCGCTGCGCGGGCGTGCCATCAGACCAGCTTCTTTCGGAAGCGAAGGGACGCGAGCGCGACGAGCGCCACGAGGATGCCGGTCAGCCACAGCAGCTCGGAGAGCACGTCGCCGAGGCCGCTGCCCTTGAGGACCACGCCGCGCACGATGCGCAGGTAATGCGTGAGCGGCAGTGCGAGCGCGAGCCACTGCGCAGGTCGCGGCATGGCCTCGAACGGGAACATGAACCCGGAGAGGAGGATGTTCGGGAGGAGAAAGAAGAACGACATCTGCATGGCCTGTTGCTGGGTCTTCGCGAGCGTCGAGAAGAAGAGACCGAGGGCGAGGTTCGCGGCGATGAAGAAGAATGTGAGCGCGAAGAGGAGCGGCAGCGACCCCGTGATCGGCACGTCGAACGCCCATCGACCGAGGGTGAGCACCAGCGTCATCTGCACGTAGCCGATGGCGACGTACGGGAGGATCTTGCCGACCATCAGCTCGACGCTCCGCACCGGCGAGACGATGAGCTGCTCGAGCGTCCCGCGCTCTCGCTCGCGCGCGATCGCCATCGCGGTGAGCATGACCATCGTCATCGTGAGGATGACGCCGATGAGACCGGGCACGACGTAGACCGCCGTGCGGAGATCGGGGTTGTACCGAATGCTCGGCTCGACATCGATGGGCGTCGACGACGGCAGGCCGGCCTTCGCGAGTCGAACGAGGAGCAGCTCGCCGGAGCGCGCCGCGACGAGCGACGAGGCGGTGTTGGTCGCGCTCGCGACGATCTGTGGATCGGAGCCGTCGGCAATGAGCTGCACGCGCGTCGGGCGCCCGCCCGCGATGTCGGAGCCGTAGCGAGGCGGAATCACCAGCGCGACGCGCGCGCTCCCTTCGCGGAGCGCGCGATCGATCTCCGGGTACCCGGCGACGCGTCCGTGTACGTCGTAGAACCCGGTCGCCTCGAGGCTCCGCGCCAGATCGCGCGACGCGGCGCTCTCGTCCTGATCGTAGACGACCATCGCGATGTGCCGGACATCGGTGTTGATCGCATACCCGAAGAGCACCATCTGCACGACAGGCAGGGCGAGCATCATCGCGAGCGTGAGGCGGTCGCGACGCAGCTGGAGGAGCTCCTTCCATGCGATCACCAGCGGCCGTCCGGAGAAGAAGCTCACGACGTCTCGTCCTTCCGAGCTTCGGCGCGGACCATCGCGACGAACGCGTCTTCGACCGTCGCGCGCACCTCGTGGATCTCGGAGATGGCGAAGCGGCCTGCTTGCGCCGCTAGCGCGTTCCTCACGAGCGCTTCGGGCTCCACGCCGTCGCGCGTCGCTACCCGCAGCACCTCGCCGAGGTTCGCCACCTCCTCGACGTGAGGCTCCGCGCGAAGCAGCTCCGAGGCCGCGTGCGCGGGCGTGACGGCGACCTCGACGACGCGCAACGCGCGCCGCGTGACGATCTCCGAAGGCGTGCCCACGTCGAGCAGCTGACCGCGGAAGATGAAGGCGAGGCGATGGCACCGCTCCGCCTCGTCCATGTAGTGCGTCGTCATCAGGAACGTCGTTCCGCGCGCCGCGAGCGCGTGGATCTGCTCCCAGAAGTCGCGGCGGCTGACGGGATCGACGCCGGCGGTGGGCTCGTCGAGGAAGAGGAGCGGCGGCTCGTGGATGGTCGCGGAGGCGAGCGCCACGCGCTGCTTCCATCCGCCGGACAGCGTTCCGGCGAGCTGCTTCTGCCGTGGACCGAGCCCGGTGCGCTCGAGGACTTGCTCGACGCGCGAGCGGCGCACGTTGCGCGGAACGCCGTAAATTCCAGCGTAGAACTGGAGGTTCTCACGCACGGTGAGATCCTCGTACAGGCTGAAGCGCTGGGTCATGTACCCGATGCGCTCCTTGATCCGCTCGGCGTCACGCGCGATGTCGAAGCCGAGGACGGTGCCTCGTCCGCCGGTGGGATCGAGGATTCCGCAGAGCATGCGGATGGTCGTCGACTTGCCGGCGCCGTTCGGGCCGAGCACGCCGAAGATCTCGCCGCGCTTCACGCGCATGGTGACGTCGCGCACGGCGAGGATCTCGCCGAAGCGTCGCTCGAGCCGATCCGTCTCGATGACGGCGTCGACGGCGATCGCGGTCGCGGTCGCGGTGCTCATCGCGCGAAGGTGACGAACGCCGGGACTCCGGCATGCATCTTCCGCTCGGGATCGTCGAGGCGCACGCGCACGCGGATGACGAGGTTGGGCCGCTCGCGCTCGCTGAAGAGATACCGCGGCGTGAACTCGGTCCGCGCGGAGAGATGCTCGACCACGCCGGGCAACGACACGTTGCCGGCATCGACGCGCACCGTCGCCTTCACGCCGGGGCGGATCCCCGCGAGGTCGCCCTGCGGCACGAACACCTCGACGTACGGACGCGACGTGTCGGCGAGCGTGACGATCGGCGTACCGGGAGCCGCGAGCTCGCCGGGCAGGACGTGCGTGTCGAGGACCTCGGCGGGGCCGTTCGACCTGAGCGTGTACCGCGCGAGTCGTTGCTCTTCGATCGCGAGCTGGCTCTGAGCCTCTTCGAGTCGGGCACGTGCGCGCGCGAGCTCCTCGGGCCGTGCGCCGTGCTGGAGGGCGGCGAGGCGTTGCTCGACGGCGCGACGATCGGCGGTCGCCCGGTCGAGGTCGGCAATCGCGCGATCGAGCTCCGCTTGCGAGAGGCTGCCCGAGTCGTGGAGGGCGCGCGTTCGTTCCGCGGCCTTCTTGGCGAGCGTCTCGTTCGCCGCAGCCGAGCTGACCTGCGCGGCAGAGGCGGCGACATCCTCGCGTCGGGTGCCCGCCTCGAGGAGCGCGAGATCGGCGCGCGCGCTCGCGACGTCCTCGGCGCGTGCATCGCGCGCGAGCTTCTCGATCGAATCGTCGATGCCGGCGAGCAGCTTGCCGTCGGCGACCACGTCGCCGCGACGCACGTCGAGGCGCTCGATGCGGCCGCTCAGCTCGAACGCGAGGGTGCGATCCTCGTACTCGACCGTGCCCTGGAACGACTCGGGCCCGGCCGATCGCGGGCCGCATGCCGTCACGCCGTGCGCGAGCGCGGCAGCGATCGAGATCGCCAGGATCGACCGCGCTGCCGCATTCTTTGACATACGTATGAGAATATATGTCCCGTGCTGCGTCTTGCAACCCGTGGGAGCACGCCGGCATCCTAGGAACCCATGCGATATCGCCCCTTCGGAAAGACCGGTCTGCTCGTTTCGGAGCTCTGTCTCGGCACCATGACCTTCGGAGGGAAGGGCTTCTGGGAGGTCGTCGGCAAGCTCGGCGCCAAGGACGTCGAGGCCACCATCGGCGGCGCGCTCGACGCCGGCGTGAACTTCCTCGACACCGCTGACGTCTACTCGGAGGGCGAGTCGGAGACGCTGGTCGGCGGCGCTCTCGCGTCGCTCGCGCGTCCTCGCGAGCAGCTCGTCGTCGCGACCAAGGTGCGCGGTCGCACTGGTCCTGGTCCGAATCAGGTCGGCCTCTCGCGCTCGCACATCATGGCGTCGATCGACGCGAGCCTGAAGCGGTTGAAGCTCGACTTCGTCGACCTCTACCAGATCCACGGCTTCGATCCGCACACGCCCATCGAGGAGACGGTGCGCGCGCTCGACGAGGTGGTGCGCTCCGGCAAGGTCCGCTACGTCGGCTTCTCCAATCTCGCGGCGTGGCAGGCGATGAAGGCGATCGCATATGCCGACGCGAACGGCCTCGCGCGGTTCCAGAGCGGGCAGGTCTACTACTCGATCGCCGGTCGCGACATCGAGCGCGAGATCGTGCCGCTCGCGCAGGATCAAGGGCTCGCCATCCTGCCGTGGAGCCCGCTCGCGGGTGGTCTGCTCTCCGGCAAGTTCGATCCCGACAAGCCTGGTCCGGAAGGCGCGCGACGCACGACGTTCGATTTTCCGCCGGTCGATCGCGGTCGTTTGCCGAAGGTGCTCGACGCGCTGCGTACGGTGTCGAAGGCGACCGACGTGTCGGTGGCGCGCATCGCGCTCGCGTGGCAGCTCACGAAGCCGTTCGTGACGAGCATCATCATCGGCGCGAAGTCGAAGCAGCAGCTCGAGGACAACCTCGCTGCCGTCGACGTGAAGCTCTCGCCGGAGCACGTCGCGTTGCTCGACGGCGCGAGCGCGCTGCCGCCGGAATATCCGGGCTGGATGCTCGACTGGCAGAACCGGGAGCCGCGCGTGCCCGTCGCGAAGGAGGGAAGCGCGAAGTGAGCAGCCTGTTCGATCCGCTGACGCTCGCGGGCGTCACGCTGAAGAATCGCATCGCTGTCTCACCCATGTGCCAGTACTCGGCGAGCGAGGGGCTCCCGACGCCCTGGCACATGGTCCATCTCGGGAGTCGCGCGGTCGGCGGCGCCGGTCTCGTGTTCACGGAGGCGACCGCCGTGGAAGCGCGCGGTCGCATCTCGCCGGAGGACACCGGCATCTGGAACGACGCGCAGGCGGAGAGGTGGGCGCCGATCGCGCGCTTCATCGCCGAGCAGGGAGCGGCGCCCGGCATGCAGCTCGCGCACGCGGGTCGCAAGGCGAGCACCGCCGCGCCGTGGAAAGGCGGCAAGGGGTTGGAGGCTGGCGAAGGTGGCGGGTGGCGTCCGACGTTCGCGCCGAGCGCGATCGCGTTCGCGCCGGATTATCCGATGCCGCAGGCGATGAGCGTGGCGGACATCGACGACGTCGTGAGCGCATTCGCGGACGCGACGAAGCGCGCCGTGGGCGCGGGATTCCAGGTGATCGAGATTCACGGCGCGCACGGATACTTGCTGCACGAGTTCCTGTCGCCGCTCTCGAACCGGCGCGACGACGAGTTCGGCGGATCGCTGGAGAACCGGATGCGCTTCC
>OUNM011190073.1_pt1 | contig 12495 bp, 9 predicted proteins | sample 1769961 | NCBI WGS metagenome assembly OUNM01 (sample SAMEA3914820, study PRJEB12502) | metagenome | biome: forest; material: soil | place: USA | collected 2012-03-12 | depth 0.3 m | reverse complement strand
CATGTGTATAGGACGGTCGGTTAGGCTACGCAAATATGTAGCGGCCGGCTCTGAAACTGCCGTAAATTCGTGAATATATTTTAAGATTGGCACCGTGTATGGAGTCACGACCTTAATGATTGTGCGGCTCATAATAGTTTCTGGAATAGCCGCGTGAAAAGTAGCAACATTAACTGATTTAGAACGGGTTAAGATTTGGCGGCTCAGCACAGGAACCCAGGGCTCGTGGAAATGCAGAACGTCAAATTTTTCCTGCTCAAGCACGTGGTCGATTGTGTCGGTATCGACACTAGCCGACATTGTTGGCACGGTTTTCATTGGAGAGCGAAAATCGGCCCCGCCACCCAAAAAGATAGTGTGGGTGGTATCCATATTACTGATATCACGCGGTTGAGGGGTGATGATTTTGACATCGTGTCCGCGGCCCTGCAAATCGACTCGCATGTCGTGCACGATTTCCTGCACGGCGCCACCGCGGTTCATGTTGTACGGGCATACCAGTCCGATTTTCATAGTTAAACCTTATTATAGCATTAGGGCTTACGGCGTAACACCTTGCGAAGTGCAGGGGGCACCATGATTTTCATTTCATTTTTATCACCGAGGACGCTTGGAGTGTGGGCGTGGCTCTGCATAACACCACGAGAGTAATCGTTAAACACAACTCGCATATGCTGCTCTACATACTCATTATTGAAGTAATGGTCACCGCTCGATGAAACGTGCCACACCGGCAAATCAATTTTTTGAGTGCAGTTGTCAAGGTCTAGAAATTCGCTCGTCGTCATCCAGTGCGTACGCACATCATTGGCTTGCCAAAGCTTCACCTCAAAATCCATAAGAGTATCAAATTCGGTCGGCTCCATTTCTAGGAAACGTCGCTTACCGGCACCCAGCCGGGCGTAGATATTGCGGATGACAAACTTATTAAGCGCGGTGTAGCGGACAGTCCAGGCTATGGGGTGCGCAGCAATAACCCGGGTAGCTTTAACGAGCACCTGGCGTTTACGCGGCGTAAACCAAAAGTCATCCCGGTGCATAAAGCCAACCAAGCTCACCACCAGATCAACTCGCTTGGCAATATCTGGATACTTTTGGAGCATGCGGGTAGCTATCACAAAACCAAACGAGATGCCGACAATCGTAAAACGGCGCCGTTTATACGTCAGTTTAATGAACGCCGCTAGATAGTCAGCGTAGTTATCGACTGTAGGACGAACATGAATCTTTGCAAAGGTATCCATGCCACCAAATCCCGGAAGGTCAGGCATTGTGACATTACCAAACTCTTGCAAGTTTTCAACCAACCCCCACCAACGCTCTAAAAGCGCGTGGTGACCATACAGAAGAAGCATTTCACGCTTCGCATTTTTCCGTGTGGCCGGCGCCCGCATCATGCGGCCCGATAGCCCGTTCATATTAAGCGGCTGGATATAATCAGCAGCCTCGGGTACAACTTTTTCTGCCATAACTTGTAGGCAGTGTATCTAAAAACGCCCTAGTGGGCAATGCTAATCATGCACGATGACAGGAGTACCAATCGGTGCCCAGTCGTATATCCAAGCCGCCTCGCTCGGCACCGTGCTCACGCAGCCATGGGAGCTATTTATGTTGCCAAAGTAACTTGTAGGGCGCCAATAGTTACCATGGATGGCATAATCTTTGTAGAAAAAGTTCACCCAGGGAACATTTGGCTGAAAATACTTGCTACCATCAACGTTATTGCCCCGCATATCCTTTTGCGCGTATTTAGAATAGATGGTAAATTTACCCGTCACGGTTCGAGTTTTGGGCGCACCGGCGCTCACCAGAAACGTCTTTATGAGTGAAGTATCCTCATAGGCGTACATCCGCTTATTCGTCAGGTCCACCTCGATCCACTTAGGGTACACAGACGTGCTAATGGTGTCGTAGGCTTTAAAGCTCACAGGTAAATTAGCCTGGATGCCTTTGCCGGACAAGAGACTATTCGTTACCGTGGTTGCAATGCCTTGTTTGTCGGTAACATCAACGCCATTAACGCCAGCTACCAATACCGACTTAGTGCCATCATCGCGCGTAACCATAATTTGATCGCGGGCTGCGTGCACGTTCGCTGCAGCAATCTTGTTGATGTACTCGAGGACTTTACCGCTGTTAATGTCGACATCGACCTTCTTGGTCTTCACGTTTGGCGTTAGCTCCAGCCAGCCTGCAATATCTTTCTTGCTTGGCGTAACTTTCTTTTGATCAATCGTAAAGGTGATTGGCTGATTAAGCACTTGCTCAAGCTGGGCTTTCGATCCCGCTAATTCCTCGGATGTAACAGCCGGATTGATTGTGAGCAGACTAATCTTAACCGGCTTAGCATCCAGGCGCGCCGTGTGATTAAGGAGGGCAATCTGGGGATTATCCAGGCCGTATTGCTTACCCGTAACTGCGTCGACTACTGTAACTTCGCCATCTGCAATACTCAACGTTGCGTCTTGTGAAGGCTGCACGCTAGCAGTAATATGATTTGCTATAAACGCATGCAGTTTACTCGGATTAGAGGTAAGCGCCAATGGCCGAGTAACCGTTCGCCACCACATGAATCGCTGTGTAGGGCTATGTTGTGCGGCGCGCAGTTCGTGAACGGCCTGGTTCGTATCAAGTGAGAAGCCCACATCGCTCAGGGCAAATGTTTCGGTTTTCCCATCCTGGTACTGTACCGGAAGTTTATACCCCTCAACTGCCGCATTGAGCGTGCTCGCCAGGGAAGTCGATGAGCCTGCGAGTGAAACTGTTTTATTGCCAACCTGGGCCTTTGTAAGAAATGGTCCAGCAGTCCACCACATACCCGTCAGTACAATTAATCCGCCCGCGATTGAAAGCGGTAAACGAAAGTGCCAGAGCGTATCTTTCCAATTCGCTTGAGGGGTCGTTTCAAACGTATTATCTACTTCTGGCGCTTTAACTATGTGTAGGGAACCGGGGCGCTGTTCAAGAGGCTGCGTTTCCGCGTTATGCAGCAGCCATCCAGATAACTTCTTGAGCTTGTGGTTTTCCACTTTTTATTGTCTCTTCTTCTGTAGTAAGTATAACAGCAAGCAATAAAAGCACAAGCATATTTAAGAGGCGATTGCTTAGCAAGCCATTTTAGTATAGAATCTATCTGTTATTGGGACGTGGCCAAGTGGTAAGGCACCGGGTTTTGGTCCCGGCATTCGGGGGTTCGAATCCCTCCGTCCCAGCCAAAGAAAAGAGATTAGCAAATGCTAGTCTCTTTTCTTTTGTTGGGGCAGCGTGGATTAACAGAAGGTTCGATAGCGGCCGCAATCAGCGGACGATATATGCCGAGCCCGACAGGCCCATTCCATGAAATTTAATAGGCCTGCCGGCGCGATGCTATAATCCCTCCGTCCCAGCCAAGCAAAAAGGAGCACCTAACACGGCATCCTTTTTGCATGGCCGAGCGGTTCAACAAGATTCAATGCACGTTCAACCAAGACGACCCAATGTGACGACCGATAACAAACAAGAATCCCTCACTGAACGCATCGCTATTCGGGGGTACATTCAGTGGCAAAGATAGTAGCGGCCTCTTCTTCAGATTGCGTCGAGATATTATCGAGAGCATTACGCACCAGCCGTGTTTGTAGGGCAGTAGACGCTCTACCCCCAAGACGAACATCGGCATCGCGCATCATTATAAGGCCTTGGGTGCTAAGCGCATGATAGGTCGGCAACCCCCTCACCCACTCACCATCACCTGGACCTGCTTGAGCATGCAGGACCAGACTGAGGTCTCTGTGCATTTCGTGTGATATAACTGGCACGGCTGCGCGAACAATCGGCCTCGCCACACAAAGAAGGACAGTTACATCATGTGCAAGATCAGGAGCCAGCCTTTCCTGGAGCAACATCTCCTGCAACTCTAATCCATCCAGCATATCTTTCGATATGCCTAACGCTCCATATTGACGCTCGTGAAGAGCCAATTCGACTAAATACGAACCTATGAGATTCAGCTCAACCTCCCGGTGCGAAGAGCGTTTAAGCTCGCTTGCTGCAAGCTCGTTTAGAAGAATGCCGCCATATCGTCGCAGATAATTTTCCCATCGGGTTAGCGCCCCTATCGTCTCGCCCATAACGCACTCTTTCCTTGACGCACCTTTACATACATTATTTTATATGAGAATAATATACCTAATATGACCACTATTGAAAATGACCCTACACCCGAACAGGGGACATTCATGGCTCAAATTCGAGATAGCCACTACGCTCAAGACTTAGTGGCGTTTAGTAGACTTGCTGAGATTGTCAAAGAGCATATACCAATCCTCGATAAACCTAGCGAAGAAGCTAAACCTGTTTTTGAGGTTCCATCTTCACCACTAAATGGTACGACAGCGTACATGCTTGCCCTAAAGGAAGCCGGCGTTCAAATCGAATTTGTCTCAGGCGGCTTTGTGCGCACACCGCCATCCTCAAACCCAACAGACCATTTAGCAATATATGCATTCGAGGAGGATGTAAATACCTTCCACACACTTTCGTCTCAAGCCTCGCGCACCTTCTCAAGTGAAGCGGTATTTTTAGCTAGTATCTACGGTGGAGGAGATATATATAGAACTGAATTAAAAGTCGCCAAATCTTCCGACCTGGAGCTAAGTGGGCACATGACAGCGCTGCTTCTAACCGCACCAAAACTGGGAAGAAGTAAGATAGAGAGATTTCGTCTTGAAGATTTGCGTATTGTCGAGCGCTATGACTTGCTAGCGCGCCAAGGTCGGCGCCCCCTCAACCCGGAGCAAATTCATGGCCTAGCGATGAATGTTCTAGAAGGAATGCTCGCAATCCACGCGCCCATCAAGAAAATTCTGAAGCACCGTTAGCGTCTAACTGTTTGCAAATAATTTCGATGTAGTGTTTGATAGGTTTAATTCTTAAGGTGATATTGTCCATGCATAAGCTATATCAAAACAGGGAGGATTACCTCCGACATGCCCAAATGCTCACGGATGAAGAGCGAGGCTTAATAACTGATTTTGAAAACTGGCTACCCAAAAATATTATTGATGCTCACTCGCACAGCAACCTATCTGAGCATGTAGACGACATACCAAATGAGGCTTTCAACCACATGCTATCAACGTTTCCCAGCTTTACCATTGAAGAGTCTAGGGTCATTCAAAGACTGCTTCATCCGAGCAAAAGTATACGCAGCTTGAGGTTTCCAAATGTATTCCGCGGCATCGATCATAAGGCTGCAAACGATTTTTTGCTGCGGCACAGCACTGATAAAGATAGGGTTGCAATTTTCGGCCTGCCCGAGGATATAGCGTACACAGTTGATGCTCTGGCCGACCCTCGTGTGGCAGCGCTTAAAATGTACTATTCGTATCTACGCCCGCCTGCAACAAAGATATATCAAATATTTAAGCCGAGAATACTTGAGGCTGCCGAATCAACGGGTAAACCCATAGTTCTGCACACCCCGCGAGTAATTACGGAGAGCTTCGAGGAAGTAATCACCCTCCATAATGATTTCCCGGACCTAGCGATATCTATTGCCCATCTGGGGTCATCGAAGTTCGATCTTCCAGAGCTTCAGGATGCTTACGATGCCCTGGCAGAGGGTACAAATGTCATGTTGGATACAGCGCTCAACCCTTCACTCGAGGTTTGTGTACGCGCACTTAAGGTTTTCGGCTCAAAGCGGATTATGTTCGGCAGCGACGAACCACTGAACTTAATTAGATCCGTTCCCTATGTACACCCCGAAATAGGTCAGCGAATAGTAGCTAGCTATCCGTATCATTGGGTTGATCCTCAAGAACACGAAGAGTACGGACACTTGGCCAATGGGGCGGTGCATAGTCACTGGTTGTCGCTACTTGCATTACGTGGCGCAATATCAAACCTGCCCGAGACAGAACAAGAATCCACAAAACAAAACGTCTTTCATGACAACGCACAAGTATTTTACGGTTTTGAGTAACCACAACCGCAATCAACAGAGTAACATAGTTGTTATTTTTGCTAATTTATGTTAATTTGATGGTGTCTGTAGCAGTTGCGCAGAACATGCACGGTCGCAGAAGACAACCTTAACATTGCACTACACCCGCCACCAACTAGGGAGACCGCCGTGAAAAATTTGTACGTGTCCGACCTCCTGGTTGGTGAGACACACGTCAACCAGCCCGTAGAGGTACTCGCATGGCTCAAGGGCCGTCGTGTCCACGGAGCGAAGATCTTCGTGGATCTCACCGACTCAACGGGCACCATCCAGGCCATTGGTCTGAAGGCCAGCCTGAATGATGCCGACTTCCAAGCCCTCAAGAGTGCACCCGTCGAATCCGGAATTCGCGTTCAAGGCGTGCTCAACGACGAGCGAGCTCAGCGTGAACTAGTGATCGAGGAGTTCTCAGTCATCGGTGAGGCCACGTTGGGACTCTCTCCGCAGCCGCGGAGTGACTTCGACGTCTTCGACCTCAGCTTGACTTCTCAGCTAATGGCCAATCGTGCCATCTACCTGAGAAACCCCAAGATCATGGCGATCCTGCAGTTCCGCGCGGAGCTGATGCGGATTGTCCGGGACTGGTTCTACTCCAAGAACTTCATGGAGTTCGATGCGCCCATCCTGACACCAGCCCCGCTTTACGACGACTCGACCGCAATGGGAATCAACGTGAAGGGTCAGGACCTGTTCCTGACTCAGTGCGCAGGCTTCTACCTTGAGGCCGCAAGCCATGCGTTCGAACGCGTCTTCAACATGGGTCCCAGCTTCCGGGGTGAGGAGTCGCGGAGCAAGCGACACCTCATGGAGTACTGGCACATCAAGGCCGAGATGGCCTTCGGTGACCGCGACGACATCATCGGACTCGTGGAGGATCTGCTGGTCTGGATCTCCACCCAGGTCGCCGATCGCTGCCAGAAGCAGATGGAGGTGCTCGGAGCCACCCTCCGACCGGAGGACTTCCAGGCACCGTTCCCTCGGATCAGCTACGAGAATGCCGTGTCCGTACTCAAGGAGAGGGGATTCGAGGCCGACTTCGGTCTCGCCATCTCTTCCGCCGACGAGGAGGAGCTCGCCAAGCTCTTTAACGGACCCTTCTGGATCGTCGGAATCCCGCGTTCCGTCGAGCCATTCCCGTACGTCATCGACCCGAGCGACCCCCGCGTCACGATGGTCGCGGACCTGATCGCCCCCCGGGGCTACGGCGAACTGTGCGGTGTTGCCGAGAAGATCTTCGACATCGACATGCTCAACGAGCGGCTCGAGGAGAAGAACAAGCTCGGCGACCCCCGCTACGACTTCGTCATGGATGTCCACAACGCCGGCTGCGTGCCCCACATCGCCTTCGGCATGGGCCTCGAGCGGCTGATTCGCTGGCTCTTGGACATCCCGCACGTCCGCGACACCATCCCCCTCCCGCGTCCAGCCGGACGCCGGATCGTTCACTAGAAAGGAACCGCCATGCAGACCCGAACACTGATCGGCGACGCGCATGACCAGATCGGACAGCAGGTCACCTTTAAGGGGTTCGTCCGAACGGTCCGTGACCAGAAGAGCATTCAGTTCGTGGTCATCTACGACCACACCGGTGCTATTCAGGTCGTCAACCGCAAGGCCAACTCCGAGATGCTGGCGGCCGATGTCAGCTCCCTGACCGTCGAGTCCGCTGTCGTCGTCACAGGCACGCTTCAGGAGAACCCCTCCGTGAAGCTGGGCGGCATGGAGCTCGTCCTTGACGAGCTGGTGATCGCCAACCTGGCCGAGGCGCCGCTGCCGATCAAGGAGGACTCCGCCCTGGAGCACCAGATCGACAACCGGCATCTCAGTTTGCGCCGGCCGCAAGACCGGCTCGTAATGGAGATTCAGACGACCATGGAGCGCGCGATGCGTGACTTCTGGGACGAGAACTCCTTCCTCGAGATCCACTCGCCGAAGCTGCTCAGTACGGCCAGTGAATCGGGCGCCGAGCTCTTCTCGCTGCCGTACTTCAACGACCGGACCGCCTACCTGGCCCAGTCGCCGCAGTTCTACAAGCAGTTGGCCATCGCCGGCGGACTGGACCGGGTCTTCGAGATCGGGCCGGTCTTCCGGGCAAACCCGTCCTTCACCTCGCGCCACGACACCGAGTTCACCTCGGTCGATATGGAGGTCGCCTGGACGAGTTCGCACGAGGACGTCATGAAGCTCGAGGAGGCGTGGCTGACCTACGTGGTCGGCGTCGTCGCTGCGGCGCATGGCGAGAAGATCCGGGAAGTGTTCGGTGTCGACGTAGTCGTCCCGACGACGCCGTTCCCGCGTATCACGCTCGCGGAGGCCCGGAAGGTGCTGGCCGAGCGCGGTCACATCATCTCCCACAAGGCCGACCTCGACCCGGAAGGTGAGCGGATGCTCAGCAGCTACATCGCCGAGCAGTACGGCCACGAGTTCGTCTTCGTGACGGACTACCCGGTGGAGGTGCGAGCCTTCTACCACATGCGGCACCCCGACGCGCCCGAGCTGACGATGAGCTTCGACCTCCTCTGGAAGGGGCTCGAGATCACTACTGGCGCCCAGCGGGAACACCGTGTCGAGAAGTTGATGGAGCAGGCCACCGACCGTGGCTACTCGCTCGAGCCCCTCGAGCACTACTTCAACTTCTTCCGGCACGGCTGTCCCCCGCACGGTGGCTGTGGCGTGGGGCTGACGCGTCTCCTGATGGTGATGCTCAACCGACCCAACGTGAGAGAGGTCACCTTCCTCTACCGCGGGCCGAACCGGCTGACGCCGTAGTGCAACCTCCGACCGTGTGACCACGGGACATGAAACATGTCTCTGAGGGGGCGCCAACTGCCATTCGGCGCCCCCTCCACTCACACCTTGACCAATAAACGGCATCTTCTTGTATAATTCGTTCTATCATGAAGCAATTTATAACTCTTCAAAAATTACAGCCTGGTGATAAGGTAGCTATCTTGTCACCATCAAGTGGATTGCCTGGCCTCTTCCCGTGGGTCCAGGATCTTGGCCTCGAAAGAATAAAGTCAGAGTTTGGCCTCGTTCCAATAGAATATCCGACAACACGTGTCATGGGTTCTTCTTTGGAAGATCGCGCCAGGGATGTCATGGACGCTTTTGCAGACCCTTCGGTTAAAGGCATCATTACTTCTATCGGAGGTTCCGATCAGATCAAACTCCTCAAATATCTAGATAGGGAGGTTCTTGCAGCCAATCCAAAGCCGTTTTTTGGATTTAGCGATAACACTCATGTCCATAACCTTTTATGGAGCCTTGGTATACCGTCTTATTATGGTGGTGCTGTTATGACGCAGTTTGCAATGCAAGGAGGTATGCACGAGATGACAGTAGACTCCCTAAGATTGGCACTCTTCACGCATGACAATTACGAAATCATTGGCTCAACGACATACAATGACGAAGGTTTGAGTTGGGCCGAAAAGGATAACTTAAAGAAGACTCGAAAGATGGAGCCAAACGAGGGGCACGTATGGGATAAGCCTGGCGATGCCGAGGGTATACTTTGGGGCGGCTGTGTGGAAAGTCTTATCGTGCAGTGTACGACCGAAAAGTATCTGCCAAAAGATAGTGACCTCCAAGGCACAATACTATTTCTTGAAACTTCCGAAGGCATACCTAAGCCATGGGTCGTTAAATATCTTCTAACTGGTTTTGGTGAGCGTGGATGGCTGAACTTATTCAAGGCCGTCGTTGTGGGTCGTCCGAAAGCATGGGAGTTTGACCAACAAAATAACGCGACCGAAAAGGAAGCTTATCGCAAAGAACAGCGCGAGACAATTGTAAAAACAATACGTGAATACAACCCTTATATTCCTATCATTCAGAATTTAGACTTTGGGCATACCGACCCTCAAGTCATTTTGCCGTTAGGAGGTAAGATGCGTCTAGAGGGAAATAGCCAGCGTATATTCGTCGACTACTAACTAGAGCTACCCATGCCGCCGCCGCTGCAAAACATCAACCCCACCAACAAACATCCCAACTCCCAGCAACGCGGCGCCAAGCACAATAAGCTGCGATTGATCGTCACTTTGTGCGACGCCATTCTTGTTTTGCTGCTGCGGCGTCCGCCCGCCAAATGGGTTAAAACTGGCCCCGAGAACTGCAGCTGTAGGAGTGAGGGCTGAAGCCTCATTACTAGCTTGGGCTGACCCAGAGCTAGATGAGTTGCCGTCAAAGAATGATCGTATCCGGCTTGAAGTCGAGCTAGAGCTGCCCGAACTCGGTGAGAATCCAAACACCGTATCTGTACCGGCACTACCGTTACCATTTGAGTCACCCGTAGCAACGGCTGGCTTATGCAGCACATCAAAGTTGCCATTCCAGTTGCCAAAGACATTAATGAACAGAATGCCAAACCAGTTCGCAAAGCTGAGCGAGCTGTTTGTAACATTAGCCAGATTAACAGCAGTGTGCGCATTGCCGCTCGTCGCATTGCCCACTTCGGTATTCTTACTAGCAGTTACATTTCCACTCTTAGCTGCGACATTGATGTTATTTGTGATGCTTCCCATATTAGTCGCATTAACATCTACATTATTTACCGCCGCAGTACGGACCCCGCCGCCTAACAGGGCGGCCGTTGAGCCTGGCGTAGAGTTCATAATCACGCCCACCCACGTCCCCAAAACATTTACAAAAACTAGTACTGCATTATCTGCCGCCACCTGACTATTGGTAAGGTCGAAGATGGTCACGTTAGTTGTGGCTGTACCGCTTGTAGCATTACCGGCGACAGTATTCTTGGACATGTCTACGGTGCCAGAATCGGCCGAACTGGTCACGTTATTAGTAATGCGCTGGTCGTTCGAAAGCGATACGGTGGCGTTATTTATTGTATTCGTAGATATATTGACCGTCTCGTGCGGAGCATTGGTGGCTAGAAGGGCATTCAAGAAGTCTTCTGGCATGAGTATATTTCCGTTAAAGTTTCCATTGATGTTAACCACGCCGAGAAATGATTGGTTGGCGGCAATCATCGAATTCATGACATTCACAACATTCGCAATCGCTTCAGCATTTCCGCTCGTAGCGTCGCCTGCAGATGTGTTTTTGTAGCTCGTAACATCACCGCTTGCTGCGTTCAAAGTGATGTTGTTGGCGATCTCGCCGTTATTAGCAATATTTATATCGACGTTTTGTGTATCGTTCAGATTCGCATTGGCCTGGGCAGGCTGCAGCATATTCGGGTCAATAATTAGGTCGCCCTGTACATCACCATCAATATTAGCCACAAAGGTTGCCACATCGGCACCCATAGTTGAGCTCGACTGCAAGTAATTCATAATGTTGGCGATTGCCTGAGCATTACCGCTGGCTGCGTTGCCGCCAATAGTGTTACTCATTTGTAACACTGAGCCGGTCAAGGCCGAAGAAGTAATATTATTACCCAGTGTGGCATTCGTCATACTATCGACTGTCGTGTTGTTTGTTGCAGTCGTAGTTGTTGTGTTCTCAGGATTAGACGAGGTGGTTGGTGCAGTTGTTGTAGAAGCAGCGGGCGTTGCTGTCGGCCCACCTATGGTTTGACTTCCAGCAGGCGGTTGGTCAACCGAAAAGGTAGTCTGGTGCCAACCATCCTGAGCTGGACTGTAGGTCCACTTGGGTGCGTCCCATTTGCCAGTTGTTTGATTGTACGTATAAACATATGGCGTTTTAGGGGTCGTAACTTTCGTATCGGGGTTCCAGGTGTAATGTGTGTTCTCCCAGAGGCCAGTGCAGGCATTATAGGTGTACGTACTAGCATCTGAGCCGGTAGGCCGCTGCACCCCTGTTGATGCAGATACCGGCGCACATGAGGGATCGATGTCATCAGCATAGGCATAGGCTGACCATCCGACGCCAGGAAGCAGCAGTAGTACCGCCACACTGGTAAGAGTAACTCGTTTTACTAGCATTTTTACGCCCATCTGCAACCTCCTCAAAAATTACTTTCCTCAGGGAGCCTGCGCTGATGCATGGCAGGCTCCCGCGCGTATAAACTAGCTTGCAAATAAGCTAGTTAGTGATAGTAACGTCGAATTCGGCGTTACTGGTGTTTGAGGCATTGCCGCTTGTTGCGTTTCCAGCAGTAGTGTTGTCTCTAGAAGTGACATCACCAGAGCTAGCGTGCTGCGAGTTGTTGTTTGTAACAGTAACATCGTTGTCGTTAGAAACGTGGACACTGTTTGAGTTAGTGGTCACAATTCGGTTAACTGAGTCTGACCCAGTTCGACTGATTGAGCCACCATTCTCGCTACTACTTCCGCCGTTGCCGCCAGACATTGAGCTACTGTTGTTAAGCGTTACACGAGCGCGCATTGTGCTGTTGTTAGATGCAGTACCGCTACTAACGTGTCCAGCAGTCGTGTTATCCTTTGACCAAACGTCGCCAGAGTATGCACTTTGTGGATTGTTATTAGTTAGGCGCACATCGTTGTCGTTGTGAACTCGAACATGATTCCTATTATTTGTACGAATCACGTTTACCGAGTCACTTCCCGTTGTATTGATAT
>OUNM010539169.1_pt1 | contig 12500 bp, 5 predicted proteins | sample 1769961 | NCBI WGS metagenome assembly OUNM01 (sample SAMEA3914820, study PRJEB12502) | metagenome | biome: forest; material: soil | place: USA | collected 2012-03-12 | depth 0.3 m | reverse complement strand
CGTTAGCCATTTTCTCTTCTTTTCTTTTCCTTCCTTAAGCTTAGTTATACTCGTAGAGTCGTCACTAGATAGTTGCAATATACTCCTGAGACCGTTACAATATAGGCCCCTCAGAAGGCCTGGAGTCGTTTCCTAACGTCCTTTAAAGGTTATGAAAAGCGTCTCCTTCATCTCCTATAATAGCGTCTTCGTCCTCTAGGAACCCTTAAAGCCACTCGCAGCTCTTCCGTTCCTACGATAAGTCGGAATTACGCCTTTGCCGCCTTTACGTCGTTATAAAGCACGTGCGCTCCTCTTGCTTCCGTTAGTGATGCTCGATCGCTTTAGCCTACAAGTGCCACATATATTCCGCACTGCTGCAGTATCGTGCTAATCAGCTGCGGGCATCGTTATACTCTATAGGCTAGGCCTGCCTAGGCCTAATGTAGAGTCGCTTATCTTCTAACTGCTCTATATACTAGAGAAAGTCTATAGATCTTTGCTTATGATTGAATGTCTATCGCATCGGCTTAGGCATCTTGTTAGCCAGGGTCGCCTTAACCGGCCAATGGTTATAGTCGAACTTTTCCTTGAAGTAGTACTTGTATATATGTATAACGCATTAAAACTAAAAGACTTGCGCGTGGTCTGCCCTTTTAAGGTGTATCTTGCGCGTCTCTCCCTTAATCTATCGAAACTTGTCTTCGTAGTCTTAGATCTCGATGTCTTTGTTACTACGACTAGTGCTAATATAGGCCCTAGTATGCTAGTACTCTTGCTATGTCAAAGGCAGTGGATCCTTACTATAGCGTTTATGCTATAACTCTGCATACTTATACGCTAGATTATATACCTCTTTAAGTCAGAGGCCGTCCTTGTCTCTATCGTCGTAGGGTCTGCTTCACCCAATGCTACCTCGCTCGATAGCGTCGTTAAGCTAGAAAATCTCGTTTTATAGATCTTTGAGCTATTCTTAGAACGTTACGATAGTTTTTGCTATATCGTTAGCATTGAGTTCGTACTCTATTATAATATTCGTTAGCTCTTTATAAAGGTCGAAGCATTTTATATTCTGCTCTATATAATAGAGTTACGCCGCTCTAAGGTCTATTGTGACCTTTTCTAACCGTTCTCTAAGCTCGTTGTTTTATCGCTCAAGGGTAAGTTCCTCCACCTACGTAGGCCTTTAGTTAAGCTCCTCGATAGTGTCCTAGAGGTACTGAACTTCTTTCTTCAATTCCTCTTACTAGTACTACAATCAGGCTTCGACTATGCCTTCTTCTTCTTCGGCTTAGTCGTCGTCGGTAGTGGCGCTGTCGCTATCTATCTCGACTTGCCTCTCGCTGCGGCGTAGCGCGTAGGCTAGGTCCGAGTGCCACTCTGCCACCACTTCGACGAACCTTTGTCGAGTGGCGTTAGCCACTTCTTGCCTAATGAACTCCTCGAGTTCCTTACGATCGGGTAGACTCGAGCTAAAGGCGTCCTCTGCGCCAGAAGCCGCACTTTCGCTGTCGGATAGACTATCCTAGTCCTAGCGTGCGAGCTCCTAATCGATGCTCTCTTCAACGTCCTCTGTAGTGTAGCTCGCTGCATCGATATTAAACACTTAAGTATGTTTGTCGATAGTTATGACTTCCTTCTTTAGAACAGGCTTCTAGTTCCCTCGGGGCTTCTAATCCTTCACAGGACTATGATACTCCCTCTTAAAGTGCCCCTTTTTGCTATAGTTGTAGCAAATGACATCTATCTTGTCTTTGCAGACTAGTGCCTCCTTCTAGGCGACGTCTATATCTATAGCGCTAGTATATGTTCTATACACAGTGCTACGGTAGTAGCGCTTTTTCTTATTGTTAGACTAGTAGGTCTAGGAAGCCCCGTTTTTGCCTTTCTTCTACTGCTTGCGCGAGTATTAGCGATCGTCGATCTTAATAGCTATAGCGATGTACTTATCTAGCGTGTTAGGACAGTCTCTATTGTAGAGCATATCCTTAACTTCCTCCTTAAAGCTATTATAAAATAGCTATATAAGTCTTTCTTTATTAAGGTCGGCCTTTAGGGAGTCCTACCTAAATAAGGTCGCGTATGCTAAAGCTAACTTAGTTTATCGAAGTTATATTAGTCGGTCTTGCGTATATCGTTTCTCGTCTAAGTCTCTAAACACTTTACGCAGCTCTTGCTCGAACCGAGCGTAGCTGCTAAAGACTTTAGTAGTGAAGTCCTCTCTATCGTCCACGTCTAAGTTGTTTAATAGGTCGTCTATAGTAGGCTAGAACCACTGTAGGGCGGTGCCTTCCAAGCGTGAAGCGATAAAGCCGACCTTGTCTGCATCGGTAGGGAACTGCTCCAGGTAGTACCCTAGGTAGGCCCGCGAGAGGGTCAAGAACCTCGCGAAGTCCCCCTTGTTCCCTCCGAACCTAGGCAGCAGATCGAGCTTGATTCGGCCGCGGATGCCGATCATAGCGAGACGAGCGTTCTCGGCCTCGAGCGTAGCGATGCGCTCATTGAGCTAGGCAACAGTGGGAGCGGTAGCGCCTATAGTGTTCGATACCTCCGTTCTAAGCCATGATAGAAACAAAGGGAGTTGTCAACGTATAATAAAGCTAGCGGTCTAGACTTCTTCTATAAAGGTTCTAGAGGTATCTTGACTGCTAGAGTGTAAAGCTTTAGTAAAGCTAAAAGGTTTATAACAATCAATGTCTTAATTAGTAGGTTCTTAGAGTTTGCAATATACACTAACTTGTATTAATAACTAGTAAACTCCTAGAGCTTACTAGAACGAGTGACTATATAATAGTAGCTATCTTAGCTCGCCTATGCTCGCCAGCTACCCTTTGCTATCTTGCTCGTCTATAGTAGCTAGCTATCCTACGCTACTATGTCGCTAGTCGGCCTGTAGCCTTGCGTCCCCTAGTAGCCAGTCGCCCTAGGCTACCTAGCCTGCGACCCCGCAGCTGCGTCCTCTGAATGATTAGCTAACACTGCTTCCTGTGCGCCCTACTTGGCCTTCTTTTATAGTTGGTTCGTGACACATTGCCACGGTTAGAGCGATGAAGGCCGAATCCCAGGAGCACGCTAGGAAACTGCTGTCTTCCAACTCCTTAATACGACCGATAGGATACTGTTTAAAGATTATTATCATGCCCTTTAATAGGTTCTTAAGGGCTATAATGCGTGGGGTCTTAGCGTTAATGACGGCGTTAAACGCTGCGGGATGCTTAGAATTGAACATTAAAGGACGGTTAGCAGGCAAAGGATAGTAGTCGACGGCTACAAATGCTTCTAGTTTGGAAGGAAGGTTACAACGTAGGTGGTCTTGACTTTGCATACGCAGGGGAAAAGGCGCGTGCAAGTCTCGAATGGCACGACGAACCTGTTGCCAATAGCTAAGCGCGCAATCTTGGCTTCGTAGTCGATGATAGCCTTATAAAGGTCTAAGAAGTCAGCTCTAAGCAGCAGGTTAGCTAGGAGAGAGTCAACGACCTAAGCCGAACGTTGAAATTTCATTAGGGTAGGCTTGCCCTAGTCGACGCCAGGCAAGTAGATGGTGAAAGTAGCCTACTTATTAGTCGTGGATTTGCTAATACTACGAATCTTGCTATAATAGCGCTTGATGGTATAGTCTAGTGTATTGAGGAACGCTAGGCCGATAATCGAGCGGCTAGCGCCTAGATCGAGACACACTTCGACGTTGTCGGCAGTAGGCTAATGTCACGAACCAACCATAAAAGGAGGCCAGGTAGGGCGCATAGGGAGCAATGCCAGCCAATCATTCAGAGGACGCAGCCGCAAAGTCGTAGGTTAAGTAGCCTAAAGCGACTAGCTACTAGAGGACGTAAGGCTGCGGGCCAACCAGCGACATAGTAGTACAGGATAGCTAGCTACTATAGGCAAGCAAGATAGCAAAGAGTAGCCAGCGAGCATAGGCGAGCTAGGATAGCTACTATTATATAGTCACTTGTTCTAGTAAGCTCTAGGAGTTCACTAGTTATCAATATAAGTCAGTGTATACTATAAGTTCTAAGTATTTGCTAATTGAGATATTAATTATTATGAACCTTTTAGCTTTACCGAAGCTTTACATCCTAATAGTCAAGATACCTCTAGAACCCTTATAGAAGAAGCCTAAACTGCTAGCTTCGTTATACGTTGACAACTCCCTTTATTTCTATTATAGCTTAGAACAGAGGTATCTATTATGTCAAGCGAAACTCTAGTCGACCCCTTCACCAACAACACCTTTGACTCCAATAGTAAGGAGGAAGTCACTATAGCCTAGGCTAGATAGCTGTACACTGCAGTTAGAAAGCTGAATAAACGTAATAATACGCTAGAAGCGTAGCTTGCTGCACTCTAGGTCGTCGAGCAGTGCTTAAACAATATAAAGGCGCGTAGTAGATCGCGGTAGGCTGGACTAGCCCGCTAGACCGCTAAAGTCAGCAGACCGCCTCGTTTCAATAGGACTAGACAAGAGGAGCTATAGGGATTTATCATCTAGCTCTATTCTTACTTCTAGTTCTACTTAGACGAGTTCGGCGCTAAGTACGAAAAGGTGCTATTCGTAGCCACCTACCTCGAAGGACAGGCCTTAAAGTAGTTCGAACCTACTTAGCGGGAGTTCCTAGAGAAGAGGCTAACCGAACAAAGCCCCGAGACTAATACTATTTTTATAGCCTTTACCAACTTTGAAGACGCACTTGTTAAAGTCTTTAGAGTATACGATAAACGAGCTAAAGCGGAGCAAGATCTTAATAACCTTTGCTAGACTAAGTCGGCTATCGAGTATACTTCTCGATTCCGATAACTTACCTTTAAAGTTTACTAAGGACCCGACGCGCTTAAGAGACAATTCTACGATAGACTTAAAGACAACGTTAAAGACGAGCTTATTAAGACTAATCGTAACGCTAAGACGCTTAACGTCTATATGAACGATGCTATCACTATCGATAATCGGCAGTTCGAAAGACAATAGGAGCGGCAAAGCAAGAAAGGCATACCATATAACTACAGTAGTACCTAGGCTTAACCATAGGCCAATAGCAAGAAGAAGCGCCACTACTATAGCACCGTATACAGAACATATGCTAGCGCTATAAATGTGGACGTCGCCTAGAAGAGAGTATTAGTCTATAAAGATAAGACGGATATCACTTGCTATAACTATAGCAAGAAAGGGCACTTTAAAAGAGAGTGTTATAGCCTTATAAAAGACTAGAAGCCCCGAAGGAACTAAAAGCCTATTCTAAAGAAGGAAGTTATGACTATCAACAAGTATACTTAAGTGTTTAATGTTGATATAGCAAGCTATACTATAGAGGATGCAGAGGAGGAAGTCGATTAGGAGCTCGCGTGCTAGGACTAGGACGGTCTACCTAATAGCGAAAGCACAGATTCCGACAAGAGAAGCACCTCTAACTCGAGCTCTAAAAGAGAGACAGCATTAGTATAGATTCGAGTCTAGGTCAATAGAATCTCTCCCGAGAATAGAGCGGAACTTACGAGTTTCCTTAAGCAGGAGGTAACGAGCACTACGTATCAGGAATTCGATCAAGCGTTGATCGGGTTCGCTAGGCAACGTAACACGTCGTATCTCTAACGATAGATCGATAGACAAGTCAAGACTGACAGAGATAGCGACTCTATAGACGACTAGGCCGAAGAGCGAAGCATAGTCGAGGCCTGATTACAATACTAGTAGGAGGAACTAAAGAAAGAAGTCTAGTTCTTTTAAGATACTATCAAGGAGCTTAACTAAAGGCTTGCGAAGATTGAAGAACTCACCCTCGAGCGGTAGAATAACAAGCTTAGAGAACGGTTAGAAAAGGTTATAGCAGACCTTATAGAGACGTAACTCTATTATATAGAGTAGAACGTAGAGTGCTTCGACCTTTATAGGCAGCTAACGAATATTATAATAGAGTACGAGCTAAACGCTAACAACGCAGTAGAAGCGATCACTATATATTAGGAATAGCTTAAAGATCTACAAAACGAGATTTTCTAATTTAAAGACTCTATCGAGAGAGGCAGTATCAAGTGGAACAGACCCTACAACGATAGTGATAAAGACGACCTCTAACCTAAGGAAGTGCGTAACCTAGCATACAAATACGCGGAGTTGTAGCATTAACGCCGTAGCGAAGATCCACTACCTCTAATATAGCAAGAATACTAGCGTACTAAGGCCTATATTAGCACTGGTTGTAGTAACTAGGACATCGAGACTCGAGACTACAAGGATAAGTTTCGATAAGTCGAGGGAGAAACGCGTAGGATGCACCCTAAGAGGGCGGACTACGCGTAGGTCTTTTGGTTTTAATGTATCATATACGTATATAAGTACTATTTTAAGGAGAAGTTTAACTATAACCATTGGCTGGTCAGGGCGACCTTAGCTAACAGGATGCCTAGGCCGATGTAATAGACATTCGATTACAAGTAAGGATCTACAAACTTTCTCTAGTATATAGAGCAGTTGGAGGACAAGTGACTCTACATTAGGCCTAGGCAAGCCTAGCCTATAAAGTATAACAATGCTTGCAGCCGATTAGCACGATACTACAGCAGTATAGAATGTATATAGCACTTATAGGCTAAGGCGATCGAGCATTACCAACAGAAGCAAGAGGAGCATACACGCCTTATAGCGACGTAAGGATAGCGTAGGCGTAACTCTAACTTATTATGGGAACAGAAGAGCCGCGAGTGGCTTCGAGGGTTTCTAGAGGATAAAGACACTGTTATAAGGGAAGAAGAAGACGCTTTTCACGATCTCTAGGAAGCGTTAAGAAACGACTCTAGGCTCTCTAAGAGGCTTATACAACTCTAACACCCTTGTAACGACGAGAAGCCTATTAGTGTAAGAAGAACTAAAGGAAATAGAAGGGCTATTATAATCTTCTAGCAAACGAAGCCGAAGTAGCTGCTGTTTTGGATAACGATAAACCAGACGATAGACTCTAGGTTATAGCACATTAGGAAGAAATCTAAGCGCTTATATTAGTAGATAATGGTTCGTAGCTTAACCTTATCTTACTAAACTTTGTTAATCAGCTTCAAATCTCGTAGAGACTAAAGAAACGAGGAGTGATAATCTATAGAGTGTTAAGAACAATATTGACTTAGAGGGAAATAGAGCTACTCGATGTTACAATTAAAGGAAAAACTACGTAGGTTATCTTCGACATTGTAGAGATAGGACTTAAGAAGGATATAATCTTAAAGACTTTATAGCTTCGAAACTACAACTTTAATATCAGTTGGAGAGGAGGTAGCTACCTGCAGCCCTAGAGTATACCAGACCTGCACTCTACCAACACAATAAGCAGTGTAGACGAAGGGTTATAAAGAAGTAGTATACTAAAACATGTATACTTCTAGGATCTACCGTAGGAAGCGGGCAATAGTAACTAGTCTACTACGTACTTAAGAAGAAGCAGCAGTCATTAAGGGGCAAGATAAGACGATTTAGCAAAAGCAAAAGTTGCTATTATCTCGATCGACAACTATAAGAACATCTAGTTCTAGGAGTAAGTCGAATAGGCTAAGGTGGCCGAAGTTACAGCTAGCGGCAAGTTTGCATACTATTAAAGCGCGAAAGAGGACGATAAGATAAAGAAGGTCTTAGCCGAATACTAGGGGCACCTAGCGTTCTACGCTAAACATATAGAGAGGCTACTAAACTATAGACCTTAGGATTATATAATCGAGCTTAAGAAAGGCGTTTAACTAAAGTTCTTCAAAGTATACTATACTAACGAACTTCAAGATGTAGAGTTGAAGAGGTATCTTGAGGCTAACTATAAGATAGAGTATATTAGACCGTCGAAGTCACCTATAGGATACCCGATCCTTTTTATGCCGAAGAAAGACAACAAACTCTAGATATATGTAGACTATCGCTAGTTGAACGACACGATAGTAAAGGACCGATACCCTTTGCTGCTCATCTTGCAGCTATAGGATTAGTTAGCAAGCGTATAGCACTTCACCTGCCTCGACTTACCAACCGTATACGCCTATATTCGCATTAGAAAAGGGGATGAATAGAAGACCGCGTTTTATACGCGCTATAGGCATTACGAGTATTGTATAATGCCCTTCAAGCTGACGAATGCGCTAGCAACCTTCTAGAAAGTCGTTGATCATACGATCTAACCATTCTTCGACAAATTCGTAGTCTATTACCTAGATAATATCTTTATCTTCTCTAAGATACTCGAAGAATATAGGAAGCATATAAGGCAAGTGCTAGACGCACTCTACATATAGAAACTCTTAGTCAACAAAGACAAGAGTGAGTTCTATATCACGAAGACAGTCTTCCTAGGCTTCGAAATCTCGCTAAGACAAATACATATAGAACTAACTAAGGTTAAAGCTATTAAGACATAGCTTACACCGACTAATATAATAGAGGTCTAAAGATTTATTAGATTCGCTAACTTCTACTAGATGTTTATCAAGAACTTTAGCAATCTCGCAAGGCCTCTATACAACTTGATAAAGAAGGATACTGAATTCTAGTAGACGAAGGAGTAAGAGCGAGCATTTAGGGAAATCTGCGACTTCATTGTTATAAATCCTATGCTCTTGTTGCTAAACCTATAGAAGCCGTTCGAGGTTGAGACTAACGCGTCGGATTATATAGTTGGAGAGTAGCTTAGATAATAGGACGACTAAGGAAAGCTCTATCCTATTATATTCTTTTCGAAGAAACTCGCGAGACTCTAGCTCAACTACCCTATCTATAATAAAGAGCTATTAGCGATTATCAAGGCCTTTAAGGAATAGAAGCCCTATCTTAGCGGCATAATACACGAGGTGCAAGTGTATATAGATCATAAGAATCTACAATACTTCACTAGCACTAAGGAACTTAACTAGCGGTAGACGCGATAGTACGAGTTCCTATTAGCATTCAACTTTGTCATTTACTATAAAAAGGGCTCGGAAAACGTATAAGCGGACGCCTTAAATAGACGACTAGACTACTACGGCAACGCGATAGAAGCATTACTACCTTTACTTCAGGAAGAACCTGACAGGGCGATACACTACCTACTATAGCAAGAAGCCTACTGCGCCTACACGGACCTAGATAGAGGCAGGTCGTAGGTCGGGTAGAGGAGGCTCGGCGGCGAACACTGTAGAAACTGCTATAAGGAATGCGACGCGATCTATATAGTAGAAGACCTAGACGACAGCTTTGCAGCCTAGACATAGGATCTAGAAAACTATAACGAAGAATAGGAGAAAGGCGTCGTGCTCTAAAGACTAGACGATAGCCTATAGTACAAGGCCTAGTACTAAGACAGACGTTATATACGACCTAACAACTAGAAGGCCCTCATCGAAAAGATTCACGAGTCAAAACTCGGTAGACATATAGGAATCGCGAAAACTGTCGCCTAGATCAGAAAGGCGTAGCGGTACGATTTTCTAGGACTTAGAGAACGAGTTAAGGAAGTCCTAAAGGCATGTTAGACCTATGCGCGATCTAGGTCTAAGCGATATAAGCCTTACAAGCTCCTATAGCCGTTGCTAGTTGTAGAGCACCTATAGAGCTTAGTGACGATAGACTTCATCACTAAGCTACTACCGTCTAAAGACTCGACAATAGGAGTAGTATATGATAGCATCCTCACTATAGTTGATAGACTGACTAAATAGAGCTACTTCCTCTCGTATAAAGAGACATAGACAGCAGAATAACTCGCAGATATGATCTACTAACATATCACTTCGGTATATACGTAGCTGAAGGAATGGATTATAGATCGAGATACTAAGTTCGCATCACGGTTCTAGCAAGCGCTAATGACGCGCCTAGGGGTGAAGAGCAAGCTCTCTACAGCCTATTACCTATAGACCGATAGATAGATAGAACGACTTAACTAGATCGTGGAATAGTACCTTCGATCTTACGTCAATTTCTAGCAAGACGACTAGATTATATTGTTACTAACCGCGCAACTCGTATATAATACTGCGCCTATAGAGACTACGAAAGTCTCGCCGTTCTTTGCGAACTATAGACGCGAAGCAGACTTGCGCTAAAGACTAGATGTCGAAGTACCTAAGGTAGCGGTTAAGGCCAAGCAAATGAGCATGCTCTACGTAATGCTTAAAAAAGAACTCGAGTTTGTTAAGACTAGGATAAAACAGTACTACGATAAACATAGGCTCGAGGGTCTTTGCTTAGAAAGGGAGGACAAAGTCTATTTGATTTCTCAGAATCTTCGTATAAAGCGATCAAGCAAGAAGCTAGACTTTAAGAAGATCGGACTATTTAAAGTCGAGAAGCGAATTTCGGATAATAACTATCGACTTTCACTACTAGCTACGATGAAGCTAAGGATATATATGTTCTATATTTCACTTTTAGAACTAGCATATAAGAACGTATAGCTCGCTACGAATATAGAAGCTGAAGACGAAGAAGAGGAGTAGGACGTTGAAGGTATTCTAGACTTGTATGTTATAAATAGACAGTTAGAGTATTTGGTTAAATGGTTAGACTTTAGCCTAGAAGATAATTCATAGCAACCTTCTACGAACCTCCATTGCTTTAAGAAGCTAGCTAAGTTTCATTAACGAAACCTAAACCGCCTAGCAACGTATCTAACGACTAAGCAAACCTGTTAGAAGGCCTACTAAGGGCATTAAAGCCTATAGCCTCCTAGTCTATAACGCTAAAAGCACCTATAGACTGCACTTGACCCGTTAAGACTTGTTCACCCGACATTGGCTAAAGGGAGTCCGGCTCTTCTGACTCCTCTAGGCCTTGCATTCTACAACGAAACACCTTTGCACCCCGCTTACGTAAGGCCTATTGCGTGCGGCGCAAACGAGACAACTTGCTAAAGGCTTCAGCTAGCACTTTTTTAATATCTTCAATTTCTTTTACTATTTTCTCTTGCTTAGACAAGTTAAACAACACTACTAAAGGGATATTAGTATAAGTGCGCGATAAAGTCGCCGCACTTATAAGTATCAGCTACATTAGGACCGCTATAACGCTTGCCTATCCAGGTATAGTTCTAGCATTTGTTAGAATCCTTAGACATCACGCACCGCCTGTGGGGCTTCGCGCTCTAGCAACGTTCGTAGAGCATAGTCGGCTTGTAACCATCGTGTTCGATCTTAGCGGCAAAGACGGCTCGTTCTCGTGCAAGGTCGCGCCAAGTCTTTGCGATCGAGTTAGCTATAGCGCCAAGTAGATAGAAGGAGGAAATATACTAAAGCAAGATAGCAAGACGTTAGCGCTAAGTAGAAGCAAGGGGGCTCTGTGTCTTTCGGGACGAAAGACGTTAGGAGGGGGCATCGTATCACGAACCAACTATAAAAGGAGGCCAGGTAGGGCGCATAGGGAGCAGTGCTAGCTAATCATTCAGAGGACGTAGCCGCAGGGTCGTAAGTCAGGTAGCCCAAGGCAACTAGCTACTAGAGGACGCAAGGCTACAAGCCAACCAGCGACATAGTAGCATAGGATAGCTAGCTACCATAGGCGAGCAAGATAGCAGAGGGTAGCCGGCGAGCATAGGCGAGCTAGGATAGCTACCATTATATAGTCACTTGTTCTAGTGAGCTCTAGGAGTTCACCAGTTATCAATACAAGTCAGTATATACTATAAGTTCTAAGTATTCGCTAATTGAGACATTGATTGTTGTAAACCTTTTGGCTTCACCGAAGCTTTATACCCCAGCAGTCAAGATACCTCCGGAACCCTCACAAAAGAAGCCTGGACCGCCAGCTTCGTCACAGCTAAGCACGAGCTTTAACGCGAAAATACGTAAAACCGGCGCGTAGACTATTATTGTTAGACTCTGCTATCTTTAGTGCGTCTTTGATTTTGAAGGCCGAGGCTAGCAACTGTAGTTAAGCTAACAATACGTTGTCTTCAGTAGCGGCTTCGAAAGCTTAGTCTTCCTAGTTTTCGTCGATTTAGATCGACAAATGCCTTAGGCGCCGAATTGAGCTATTCTTTACGTCCTTACAGACCTTGATATATTTGAAGAGGGCATTACGCGATAGAAAAACGGCCTTGCAAAAGCCGCAAGTATAACGTACCACGTTAGCTTGGTTTAGCCGGCCGCGACGTTCGCTCTTTAGGATAGGTTTCTTGCCGCAAGCTTTGACGTAGCGATGCGTGATATTGCGCGTGTCGAAGGTTTAGTGACACTTATGGCATATTGTATAGCTGTTGATAGCGAGGTAAGCGATTTCAAAGCTAGAGCTTGAACCTAATAACGTGGATTTGGCCCGAGCCTGGCCAAGGCCCGGGAGGTCTACTCGAAATGCATACGGAGCGCCATCGCCTATAGGGCCTCCAGTTACCACACCCTAACACCGATCGGGGGAAAACCTACAGGCCCGGCCAAGACCCTGGCAAAGGCCCAGAACAGAAGCTTGAGGATAATTGCAGGAGCCTACAAGAGCACCCCAACCAGGTGCCTCGAGACAGAGACTTGGGTCCCTCCGTTGGACCTATATCTCAACAAGAGGTCGGCAGACTTCG
>OUNM010086696.1_pt1 | contig 12505 bp, 7 predicted proteins | sample 1769961 | NCBI WGS metagenome assembly OUNM01 (sample SAMEA3914820, study PRJEB12502) | metagenome | biome: forest; material: soil | place: USA | collected 2012-03-12 | depth 0.3 m | reverse complement strand
CTATGATGCAGGCGCACGACCAGCGTGGCATAAAGCTCGTCGAGGAATCCCGTGAAGCGATAGTTCACGTGCACCGATGGATGTTCGACGATGTCTGGCCGCTCCTTTCGATAGTAGCTGGGAAAAACGAGCAGATTGCCGTGCTCCGTGGGCTGTCGCAGGCAAAGGCCCCGCTCCACGAGCGTCTGGTGCATGGCTAGCAGGACGAAGCGCTCCTCATCACCTTCCAGCCGGGTCATGGACGACTCATACATCAGGTCGCCTTTCAGCACCTGCTCCTCCGTCAGGCAGCCGCGTTGATGCTCGTCCGCCTGCAACGTCCGGATCACGGCCTGCGCGTAGGCATTGATTCGCTCCGGCTGGAGCAACACCCAACTGCCAAATGCTAGTTCCCACACCACGCCGGGGCCGGCGAGCAGCATCAGCACTGCGTGCAGTTCCGCGTCGGTGAATCGCTTGATCCCGTCGGTCAGCCGCAGTTGCAGCGTCTCGCGCAGTTCGTTGAAGCGCGTCAGCACCCGCCCTTCGTCCTTTAGCTCAATGATCTCCTCCCTGAGCCGTTTGAAAAGCACCTCCGTCGTGCGACAAGGCAGCTTGTCCCAAGGGATGGCGTCGAGGATGGCCTGCCTGAGTTCCTTGCAGCCTAGATTCCTCTTCGCGCTCGTTTCCAGAAAGCCCAGGAACTTGCGCTCCGCGGCAAACTTCTCAACCTCGTTCCGGCTGGCGCGCAGGCCGCCCGCATCCACCCGCCCGGCGACCAACAGCTTGGCGAACTCCTTGCGCGCAGCTCGGGTGAGATCGCGATCCCACTGGCCCAGCGTCTCGAAGAGGTCTTCCTTCTGGCCGTCGAAGACCAGCACCGCCAGCGCGGTCTCATCCATGTAAAGCTGGTGGATCAATCGCTGGTCCGCCTGCCCGCCGAAATCCCAGAGCCAGATTTCCCGTTCGATGCCCTTGCCACCCGAGACGGGCAGCTTCCACTGCGTCGCCCAAGCGCCGACCGTGGAGTCGCTGGGCTGCCAATCATTCAAAGCCAGTCGCTTGGAAAGCCCCGTCTTGCCCGCACCGCTCTCGCCGACGAGGAGGACTTTCGCGTTCGTGTATTGCACTTGGTCCGCAGCGGGCGGCGAGGTCGGCACGGTGACTTTTGGCGCTGTCGCCTCAGTGACGAATTCCGACAGATCCCACACTCGTATGCTGCCGTTCTGGTCGCCGGAGAAGGCGCGGCGTCCATCGGCATTCCATGCGACGGTCACGATTCCGGTTTCGTGGCCTTCTAGCACTAGCAAACAACTTCCCCTCTCCACGTCCCACAACCGAACGGTGCTGTCGTCGGATCCAGAGAGAGCAAGGGATTGATTAACCGCCCAAGCCACGCTCCTCACCGGCCCAGTGTGCCCTTCAAGAATTCGCAAACAACCGCCCGTCTCTGCATCCCACAATCGCAGCGTGTTATCCTCACTGCCGGACAACACGCCGTTGCCATTCCTGCTGCACTCAACCGCTCTTACTTGAGCAGAGTGTCCTCTCAGGACGTGGAGGCATTCACCCGTATCAACTTCCCACACCCTCAATGTATGATCGTTGGATGCCGACACGATCCGGCGTTGGTTGGCACTCCAAGCAATCCTCCAAAACCAATCGGTGTGCCCTTCGAACACCATTAGACATTCCCCCGTTTCAACATCCCACAAACGCGCTGTCTCGTCCGCCGAAGCAGAGACAACCCTTCGTTCATCGGCGCTCCACGCCACGCCCTTTAAGTGCCACGTATGATGGCCTTCGTATACCCGCAGGCACTGGCCTGTTGCTACATCCCACAATCGAAGCGAACAGTCGTTCGACGCTGAAAGCGCCTGGTGTTGATTGGCACTTAATGCGATCTCCCAAACCCACTCTTTGTGTCCTTCAAACGTTCGCACACAGCGTCCAGTCTTTAGATCCCACAGCCGCACCTTCTTGCTGTTGCTCGCACCTGTAAGCGCGGTCAAACCCTTTGGATGAAAAGCGTAACAAAGAATGCGCGACTTGCTTCCATGGTCTGAAACCATGTCGTCGCAATCCTTTCCGTAGTTTAGCTGAATCGTTTCTTCCGCGGCCGTCTCGTGGTCTCTTGCCTTTAGCGTTTTCAACGACGCGCAACTGCTTTCGAGGAGCTTCGCATACTCTTGCTCACGTCCACCCTCCCGCCAGTTGATATAAAGGAACTGCCCCAGGGACCCTTTGATAGGCGCGTCGTCGAGCCGCAGTGGCAGGAAGCGGCGTTCCTTGTTCAGCGGGTCGCGGAAGCGGAATGTGCCGGACTCTAACTGCGCCCAGTCCGAGCCAAACGCATTGGCCGACATGCAGAGCACCAGCACGCGCGAATGCTCCAGCCCTTCCTCGATCTTGGCCGGGATGCTGTCGCCGGGCCGGATCTCCCATTCGTCGAACCACACCTTCACTCCGTCCTTCCGCAACCGCTCCGCCAGCGGGCGCACCACGGCCTTGTCCTTTGAGCTGTGGCTCAGGAATACGTCATAGGGGAAATCCATTTCGCTCATAGGGGGACTTGGCTAGCTAACAACCCGTCGCGCTGGGCCAAAGCCTCTCCAAAACTCCGTCACGCTCTGCAGATTCCTTGATCGACATGCGCGTGCTTTTACCAACCGATGCCGGGACCGACAAGGCTATCGTTTTCGGCTTAATCCCATTTAAAGTTAATATTTGGACTCATCTTCTTTCGATTTTGATACCGCTAGTCGCTGAAATGGGCAGCAGGCCCGAAGGGCCATCCGGAGTTTAGCCGGCGGCGCCAGCCGCCGGACAACCAAACACACGGGCCACGCCCCGAAAGGGGCAGAGGAGAAGCCGTCTTGGGGGAGCTTGAAAAGGTTATAGATAGCGGGTAAGGCAAAACCTCGTCTTTTCTCGTCACTCTAATTCCTCTGCCCCTCCCGGGGCGTGCGGCGTGTGATTCGTGGTCCGGTGGCTGGCGCCACCGGCTAATCTCCGGACGGCCCTTCGGGCCTCCTGCCTTTACTGCCATTACTGCCACTGCCACCCCCCTTTAGGGGGTGGTGGCAATTTTGGCAGTTGCTGCCAACCGCTGCCAAAAGTGCGCTTTGGCAATTTTGGCAGTGACTATTTTGCCGACCATCTTCCGTCGTTATCCTGGACGATCTGGCCCTCTTCTCTGAGCTCCTTCAGCCGCCGGGCGAGGGTTCTTGCAGAGATCACTCCCTCGAGCTTGCTGCATAGTTGTGTGTAGCTGAGCACGCTGCCATTCAGCGCCGTCAAGACCGCGGAACTATTGGATTTCGCCGGTCTTCCTGGCTCGCATGAAACGGCGGCTGTATCCTCCTCATCCGCTTCCCGCCAATACTGCACCCCAGCCTCCCGGGCGTGCGCGATGAGGCGTTCGCGGGTGGGCTGGCCTTCGGCGTCCGCCCATTTGAGCCGGGCGCCGCGTTTGGCGGCGTGAAGCTTGAAGACGTCGTGGCGGCCCAGCGATTGAAGGCGAGCACGGCACGCGCCCAATTCGTCCACTCCGCGGATCCTGAGCCTAGATAAGCATAGTCGCCCGCCTGCCAATCCCCCTTCTCTTTGCCCCGTGGCGGCTTGTTGGTATGATGAATGATGATCGCGGCGCACTGATACTTGTGAAGCAGCGGATTCAAGCCGGCGCGCAGGAACCACGAGACATCCCTTTGTTCACTGGCGCTCCCACCCTGAAACGCGAACGCCGGATCGATCCACACGAGGGCCGGCCGGTATTTCTCCAAAAGCCTGCCTAGCAAATCGAGGAACGCCTGGCCGCTCTGGCTATTGCTTGTGAAGATGCGCACGCGCTGCGCGGCCAGCGCGGCTCTTTCGCCGAAGAGGCGCAACCCCGCGAGCGCGCCGTTGCGCATTTCCCGCAAATCGCCGTCGTCGTTTTCCGCCTGGATGATGAGCGACTCCAGTTCGCCGGCGGGTCGCAGGCCGAAAAGAGGTACGCCCACGCTCCAGGCCATGGCGAGTTGCATACCCAAGGTAGATTTGCCGATGCCCGATGGCGCGACAAGTAACGCGCCGCCCGCACGGCAAAGAAACCGGTCTTTGATCAATTCCGCGCCCGGCGGATCGCTCTCCGGCAAGTCGGCCAAAGGGCGCGCCTCGAGCCCGGCATCGGATGCCACGCGCTGCCGATCCCGCTCGGCCTTTCCCGCGGCCGCCAGCACGCCAAGCCCGCCTTCCGCGCTCCAGCCGCATTCACAGAGGAGAAGGCCCTCTGCCGCGCCCAGGGCCGCGGCGCACGCAGGGCAGAGGAACGTGTAGCCGCCATCCGGCCTCGGAGCGCCCTCGCAGCCGGCGGCCAGCCAGGCGCCATAGATTTGATGCAACCACAGCGGCTGTTCACAGGGGGGCGGGAAGGGCATCGATGAGCATCATAAAAAGAGACCCGCCGCGTACGCTTCAATGAAAGGAGGCTGCAACAGCCCTGAAGCGCCCGCGGCGGGCAAAAGTGTTGTTTGTTGCACTAGCGGGCTTTCATCCCCGAGGCCAAAATAATGCTATATTTCCCGCGGATTTGGAAGCCGTTTTGTTACTTGAGCACACAAACATCTCTGCGCTGCTCATGCGCAACCCATCGCAATCGCCAGGCCGAAAAACGCAGAGGCGCAGAGAATTCAGAGGAGTGACGCAGAGGAATTGCGGCTCCGCGAATCTCTCTGCGAAACTCAAATTTCTGCTCTCACTTTATCGCGGCGTGGGCGTGATGCAGCGGATTTGTGCTGTCGAGGAAGGCGTGTTCGAAAACTCTTCGCTCTTTGTTGCATCCGTGTGCGCCAGCGGCAGCGATTCAGGTAGCCACTGGTGCAAATGCACCGGCGGCAGACACGGCAATTCTGTAAAAAAAAGAGAGAGGAAATTCAAGCCTATGAACGCGACCGATACTCTACCGAAGAAGGTGCTCTACACCGCGAAAACCCATACCACCGGAGGCCGGGAAGGCGGCGCTTCCCGCACGTCCGACGGCCGGCTGGATATCAAGTATTCGCCACCGGGCAGGCCGGGGAATGGCACGAATCCGGAGCAGTTGTTCGCAGTGGGCTGGTCGGGTTGCTTTCTGAGTGCGATCAAACTCGTGGCAAGCAAGAAGAAGGTGAAGCTTCCCGATAACGCCGCGATCGACGCCGAGGTGGATCTTTGCCTCACCGACGGGGAATTTTCCCTGCAGGCGCGGCTCAATGTGAGCCTGCCGGGGATTGAGCGCGAAGTCGCGGAAGGACTGGCCGAAGGTGCGCACCAGATTTGTCCCTATTCGAAAGCGACACGGGGCAACATCGACGTCGCGATCAACGTAATATAACGTGTGAGTGCAGCATCCAAGCCGGTGGCCATCGTCACCGGCGCCTCGAGCGGTATTGGCTTGGGGATCACCCGGGCCCTTCTCGCGCACGGCTTTCGCGTGGCCGCGAATTCGCGCACCATTAGCAAATCAAAGGATCTGCAAGGCTCTGCGGATCTTGTCCTGGTCGATGGCGACATCGGCAAAAAGGAGGCGGCGGTCAAAGTAACGGAGGCGGCGGTGAGCCGCTTTGGCCGCATCGATCTGCTCGTTAACAATGCGGGGATCTATCTACCGAAGCCGTTCACTGAATATACTCCCGAGGATTTCGAATTGATGATCAGCACCAATGTGGCGGGTTACTTTTTCGTGACGCAGCAGGCAGTGGTGCAGATGCGCAAACAAAAATCCGGCCACATCGTCTTCATTTCGACAACGCTGACCGAACAGCCTCTGGCCGGTGCACACATTTCCCTTCCCGTGCTCACTAAATCCACCATGCCGGCGCTCAGCCGGGCTCTCGCCATGGAATTCGTAGCCGACGGGATTCGCGTGAATACCATCTCGCCCGGCGTGGTGGATACGCCAATGCACGCTAACGATGATCACGAATTCCTCAAAAAGCTCCACCCGATCCCGCGCCTGGTGCAAATCTCGGAAATCGCAGATGCTTTGCTCTACCTGCAATCGGCGCCCATGGTGAACGGAGAAAACATTCGCATCGACGGAGGATCTCATGCCGGCGCCAAGTGGTAACAAACTCGCGCCGACTAAGCTCAATGTCTTCGAGTTTATATAGCGAGAATGCGGAGCCAGGCTGGCGAGGAGAGATGCAGCTCACGCCTCGCATCGATTGCCCGGCACGAGCGGACGCAGTTCCACCGAAGCACCGTAACGAATGGCGGGAAAACGGTGGCAAATCGCAAGGGTCTCTTCGCGCGTCTCGCACTCGAGCATTTCGAAACCGCCGAGCACTTCTTTCGTTTCGGCAAAGGGGCCATCGGTGACGGTGATCTTTCCCGCGGCCTCGCGCAAGGTAGCCGCGGTGGACGCCGGCTGAAGCCCGAAGGCGCCGAGGCTCTGGCCGGTGCGCACCAATTCCTCGTGCCAGGCCCTGCATTCGCGGTGGACACGATTGAGTTCCTCCCGAGGCAGGACGCCTTCCGGATGATAGATGAGCATGACGAATTTCATAGGGTTTGAAAAAGCGACGAATGAATGGGGAAAGCCAGGACAATCAGTGAACGATTTCCCGCTTTTTTCCGACAGACGGTAATGTCTTTATTTGAAAGCGGCTTCTGAGACCGGAGCGTGTCCTTGCTTCTTTTCTTTGCGACCTTTGCGCTCTTTGCGCCTTTGCGTTAAATGATACGGCTCGCCCGCACGGAGGGCTGTTTTAAACGCAAAGGGCGCAAAGAAGATTCACGTGATCTCGATGTCCCAAGCGCGAGCGCCGTCTGCATTGCCGTCCACGTCCGGCACTGGCCTTGGTGAAAATTCATGGCCGCCACTGTGCCCGGCTCCCATCCATCGCGCAGCCATAGCGTGTTACTTCCACGAGCTGGGCTTCGGTGCCATCCGGGTGAATGATCCAGACGGGCCGTTTGTCGCCCGGATGCTCCGCATAGATTTTCTTCATCCGCTCCGGGTTGCTCCAGTAGCGCTCATCGGTATGGCGGAAACTGATCCATTGACCATCCGGCGACCATGCCGGCGGCGTGCTGATCTTGCCGAGATGCGTGACTTGTTTGATATCCGAGCCGTCGGCATTGCAGGAAAATATCTCCAGCGCTTCACCAGTCTTAAAGGCATAGGCGATTCGCTTTCCATCGGGAGACCAACTCGGAAATATCGCTCCCCAGGGATTTGCCTCGGGCAGAATCTGTTTCTTGTCGCTCCCATCCGCATTCATCGTGAAAACGCTCACACCTCCTGCCGTCTCGCCAGTATAGGCAATCTTCGCGCCGTCCGGTGAAATACAAGGATCGTGACCCACTCCGAGCATTTGGAGATCACTACCATCCGGAGAAATGCTAGCCATCTCCGGCTTTTCAGCGTGCCAGCCGAAGACGATCCGGCGGCCCGACCAGCTCGGCATATACGCTACCGCTGGCACTTTCAGATGCGTAAGCTGCCGCACACCGCTTCCGTCCACCTCCATCACATAAAGATTTGCGGTGCCATCGCGATCGGAAGTAAAGGCGATTTGCTTTCCGTCGGGCGACCAGCAGGGATAACGCTCTTCCGATTTTGGACTGCGCGTCAGGTTCTTTGCATCGCCAGTCACCGGATCTATCAGAAAAATCTCGGTATCGCCCGTGCGGGTGGACGTGATCAGGAATTGCTGGCCGTCGAGCACATGAGCTGCGGCAGATCCGAGGGTCGCCAGAAACAGGAGAAAACGAAGGGAAACAGCAAGCATATGCGATGTAGAATACCCAAGATGCGCTAAAGTTAGCTTGGAGCGGCGCGCCGTCACCTGTACCCTGGTACAGGATCACCGAACCATACACGCGACGGCGCACGCTCTATTGGCCGCCTCACTTGCCAGGGTCAATCCACGTCGGCTCAACAAGTAACGTTCTTGGAATTTCCGGCAAACCCCGTTCGTTTCGATGCAATAGATCGGCCAGCACGTCGATGGTCGCCACCCCGATTTCATGATCGCTCTGGTGGATCCCGCCGATGCCTTCCGGAGAATCGAGATCACTATAGAGCGCGATGAGCAGCGGAACGGAAGCCAATGATTTCCCAATTTTCTTCAGCCAGGCCAGCACCGGCGGACCTTCCGTGCAGATCACCGCGTCCGGTCGATGCTTCTCCAGCCAGGCGCGAAAGCCTTCGCATTTCCAGCGCGCGAGCGGCGGAAAATAAAGCGGGACGCGCTGCGAAGCAACCAGACGCTGCTGCTCGCGCAAGTAACCGGCGAGGAAATGACCGTCCACCCGGGCATCATGCTCCTGCGCCACCGCAAAACCGATTCGCCGGCATCCGCGGTGACGCAATTGCCGCATGGCGAGTTGCACGCCGTGTACATGATGACTGATCACCCGGTGCAAAACAGGGCGGGTCACTGAATAGCCGATCGTCACGGCCGAGAATTTGTCCCAATCAAAAAGCAAGTGACCGCGCGGGCGCTGCAACGGCCCGACGATCAGTCCGCGAATTCCGCGGTTATAAAGAATCTTCGAAAGCCGCCGCGCTGTCATGCCCGGCTCCCGCAGCCAGAACTCCTCGACTCGATAACCTCTTTGCAGAGCTCGTTCATAAAGTCCATTGATAAGTGCGGGCTTAATCATGCCCTGCTTCCAGGGAGAAGGAACGTGGTGGCTTGTGACGAATGCGAGCGGGATATCCGCCGGGATGGGATGCGCGGCGCGTGTATGCGCCATAAGCGCCGAGAGGTACGGATGCGGATGATAGCCCATTTGCATGGCCTTTTCGACGATCCGATTTCGCGTCGCTTCGGGAATGGAACGATCTCCGCGCAACGCAATGGACACGGTGGCCTTGCAAACTCCGCAGGCGGCGGCGATCTGGCTGAGCGTGACGGGTTTGGAGGAAGCCACTGAACGCGTTTACTAACACGTCGCTTGTTTACAAGCAAGCGACGGAGGGATCGTCCCCGGCAAATTAACAGCGTTCCTTCATCCATAAGGCGACGCTGTTTCCCCTGTCCAAAAACCTCCGTTTCCCCCTGCAAACTATGTATTCACACACGCTCGCCGCGCTTCGTCGCGGCCTCATTCTCGTCGCGATCTCCTGCAATTCATCGCTTTTTGCCGCAAACCTTCAATGGCAACCGCTGGGCGATCCCGGTTGCGGCGGACGCATCACTTCACTCGCGATAAGCCCCTACGATCATACCCACATCATCGCTGGCGGAGATATCCTTGGCCTCGCCGAAAGCAGCGACGGCGGAAACACGTGGCCCGGTTGCTTCGGCATCCAGGGGACCTACGAATTTGAACACCTCACCTTTCACCCCACGGATACCAATACTATTTGGGCCGCAAGCATGGGCGGCCCGTGGAAGAGCGTGGACAAGGGCAAGAATTGGGTGCTGGCACGCGCGGGTTTTCCCGCAACGGCCTATGGCACCTATGTCGCCCCGGTTGAGCAAATCGTCTTTGATCCGTCAAATTCCTCGCGGCTGCTGGCGGTGACCGGAAACCAGCGCGGCTATTCCGGCGCAAACGCCAACACGCATCTCGGCGAAGTCTATGCCAGCACCGACAGCGGAAACACTTGGGCTCTGCTCTCCACACCCGCCGGCGGACATAACATTTACAATGCTATATTCAAAACCGGAGACGCTAACACTCTCTTCATCTCCACATCGGTCGGGCTCTATCGCAGCGGAGACAAAGGTTCCACCTGGACGCAACTCACTTCCGGCCTGCCCGCTGGAGGCATCAATTGGGTCGCAGTGAGTCCCGCGAATGGCAACACGCTCTGGGCCATCAGCGCTGCGACTGGCGTATATAAATCGAACGACGGAGGCAATACCTTCGCCGCTTCGAGCAGCGGACTTCCCACGAGCGGGCAAAACTACCGGGTCATCGGCGTGGCTCCCACCAATGCCAGTGTCCTTTACACGATGAGCAAGGACGGCAATCGCGGCATCTGGCACAGCACGGATGCCGGGGCGACCTGGACAAAATGCACGATCAATAATTCGAGCCCCTACCCTATTTATAGCGATTTCGATGTCCTGGCGATCGATCCTACGGATGCCAACACCGCCTTTGCCGGCACAAATACCGATATCTGGCGCACGAGCGACGGCGTTACTTGGTACAATGTGACCGCAACCAAGCAAGCCAGCGGCACCTGGGGCGGTAACGGTTTCTCCGGTGAGGTAGGCAACGGCATGAATTTCAATCCGTACAACACGAGCGAATGGATGATGTGCGCCATGGACAGCGGCAAATGGCTCAGCCGCGACGGTTTTCAGAGCTTCAGCTTTGCGGGTGGAAATCGCGGTAGTGGCATGACCGATTGGAACGGCGTCACTTCGGTCGCCTTCACGAATACAAGCGGCACCTCCGAAATGATCTATTCCACGGGAGACAGCCACCTGCGTAAGACGGGAAATGGCGGAGGTTCCTGGGCGAACTGTGCCGATCCCACGACCAGCGGGAGCTACGGCGGTGTCTATGCCGATCCCAATCGTCCCAACCGTGTGTGGGTGGTGAAAAACGGTGCGCTTTGGTATTCGCAGGATAGCGCCGCCACGTGGACGCGCGTCGCGACCAATGCCGGCACGGTAAAACCGATCACCGCGGCGAAGGATGCATCGACTATCTATATCGGCAGCAACACTGGCGTCTATCAATCCACCGATGGGGTGAATTTCACGCTGGCCGGGTCGTCGGGCCCGCAAGGGGTAACAGGTCTGCGGCTCGATCCCGTGACACCCGGACGCCTCTACGCGATCAATCGCGACTACGTTACCACCAATACCTGGAGCACTGGGCTTTGGAAATTTGACGCCGGCTCCTGGAGCATTTTGTCGAGCGATGGCGCCGGCCCTATCGCCAATATCGTGGATGCCGCCATCGATCCCACCGATAACACGCGCATCCTGGCGGCGACGAATGTCGATCCCTTCACCTATCCGACGAGCGAAAGCGGCGTGTGGATGAAGGAAGGAAGCAACGCCTGGAAACAGCAAAATGCCGGACTTTCCATGCTCCGGGTGAAATGCATCGCCTTTCGCCCGGACAACTCAGGAACGGTGGTATGTGGCACCAACGGGCGCGGTTACTTTATCGCCAACACCAGTCAGTTTGCCGCGAGCCGCGACACTTACGCCCGGGCCGGCAGTTACGCGAATGGTAACTTCGGCACGGAAGATCAATTGGTCGCCAAGACTTCGAGCAGCACCGATCTCACGCGGCAAAGCTATTTTTACTTCGACCTCAGCACGCTTGGCGCAAGCGTGACCAAAGCAGTGCTCAACGTGACCGTGCAACGGATTGATTCGGGTCCGGCAACCTTTGAAGTGGACCAGGTGAGCACGGATGTTTGGACGGAAACCGGGCTCACGTGGAACAACCGGCCAAGCTATGTTTTCACGCTCGTCTCGCAGACGCTCTCCACGACAGGCACCTTTCAATTCGATGTAACCGGTTATGTCAACTCACAGCTATCGAGCGATAAAACCGTGAGCCTGGAATTGAAGCGCGGCGGGACGGTTGCCACCGAAGCGGGTGTCTGGATGTCCAGCCGGGAAGGGCTTCAGCCGCCGGTGCTGGTGATTACCAAGTAACGGGCAGCACCAGTGATCGGACACTCGCGACAGTTCACACTATCCCAAAGCAGTTCACGCTTTTATAAACACTCACGCCAGCCCCATCGGGGCTGAACAATATAGCCCGGGACAAAGCGAAGCGGCGTCCCGGGTATTTTCCACCACACGCGGCAAGTGCTGTAAGCACGTAACTACCTTTCAGTGGCGTGCTTACAGCACTTGGCCGACACTTGCAACTATCTGATCAACTTCCGAAAGAATCAACGACTAGCCTCCGGCGCTGTGCGCAGGTTGATCCACTTTCTGAAGAATGAAATCTACCACGGCTTTTGGATCTTTCGGATTGAGCGGGTAATGGCCTTCGCCCTCTTTCAGGATTACGTTAATTGATCCCCCCAGTTCCTTGTAGCGCTGCTCCACGGTCCGCGTGTTACTGTTATACCAGGGATCGGCGCTGCCGCACACGTGCAGGAGCGGCACGCCCGCTTTGGCCAACGGCGAGAGGTTATCCAGCAGCGATGCTCTCGTCGTGGTGCTGCGCATGAGCGGATTTTCCGCATAGATACACGCTATTTTGCTGGGATTTTCGATGGCCCAGGCATAGGCATCCCCCGCCGCTCCACCGTCCCCTTCCATCACCGGCTTTGGTGAAAAGCCATTCTTTACCAAATGCTCATAGACGAGATTCCAATGGGCGCGATTCGGGCCATCGGCGTTATAGGGACAGGGACCGGTCACAATGTGGAACCCTTTGGCGAGCAAGGCAAGATCCACGGCGGCATCACGCCGCACGAAATCGGCCCGAAACACCCAGGGTGTTCCCGGCGCGACAGTCTTTGGCACAATCACCGTGGTAGTGTTATCGACTCCGGGAATCGGAAATTCATAGCGATCATAGCATTCATTGAAGATCGGCCCACGGCAGGTGACATAGG
>OUNM010500252.1_pt1 | contig 12507 bp, 10 predicted proteins | sample 1769961 | NCBI WGS metagenome assembly OUNM01 (sample SAMEA3914820, study PRJEB12502) | metagenome | biome: forest; material: soil | place: USA | collected 2012-03-12 | depth 0.3 m | reverse complement strand
GTTCGTGACGCTCGAGTTCTTCGGCCGCCTAGTCGGCCTCACCGGCACAAAGTCCTACACCATCCTCCTCCGCTGCATCCGCGCTACCCTCGCCGTCACTTTCCTCGCCGTTGTCATCGCCGACCTCGCCGAATGCCATCCCTTCACCCACTACTGGCAGGTCGTGCCGGACCCAGGGGGACAATGCCGTCAAGGCTACGTCCAGCTGCTCACCCTGACAGTCTCCAACGTCCTCACCGACATACTCCTCATCGTCTTCCCCGTACCCATCGTGGTCAGGAGCCGCCTGTCAATAGGGCGCAAGACACTGCTAGTCGGCCTGCTGTGCCTGCACGTCTTCACCATCATCGTGGCCATCTATCCGGTGCCGGTAATCCTGCGAGAGGACGGCTACCAGGGCACGCGGACAACGTGGGCATCGGTCGAGATCCTGATGGCGACGTTTGCGGCCAACGCGCTGGCCATCGGCACGTTTGTGCGCGACACGGGCGTCAAGAAGGAGCGCTTCCGGTACCGGCCCGATACTGAGGCTGGTTTGTGGAGCGCGCGCCGTGCTCCTGCGGTGGTGCGTGGTAAGAAGGTGTCCTGGCCTGGGCATGGCTTGGATGGGGAGGAGGAAGGGAGAAGGCGAGGCTCTCAGAGCGCTCCGGACACTATGCGTCAGGGGCTGAGGGAAGCAGGCGGTCTGGCACGACCCGCGACGGTGGAGAACCGGGGCGAGGGAGTCCCCCAACGCACGGAAAGTTTGGATTCGCTGATCCCGAGAAGCCGTTCCTCGCCGCCGAAACCGGGTGGTGGAGCCGCGGTCATCAAAACCACGACAATCGAGGTGAGGGTACAGCAAGAACCGTACGCTGGGCACCGCAATGTTGGAGAAGGGATGGATGAGGCTTCGGCTTCACATGTTGGTGTCGTTGCCACAGGGGACACGAGGAGCAGACCGCGAGGGGTGGGTCTTCCGTTGAAGAATCCGAACCCGTCGCTCAAACCCTATGTCGCTGAAGTTGTACAATACCCCTAGAAAACCAAGGCGCCACCTTGGGAAAGCATAACGTCTACAACAAGGTGCAAACTCAAGATGTCTCAACAGTCAATATCGCTAACTGCTTGTGCTTGGTACCTGCTGTAGAACTTACAGTGTCCCCCCTATGTCGACGATTCCTATTGTCCCGTGGTCCCCGACCTGAAGACTCCTTTGGCCCTCCCGTGGTCACCCCTGGGCTCGTGGCGTGCGATGCTGCTTTCCGTGGGGCCCGGCCGGGGGAGGAAGAGCTTGGGGGGTCACCTCCCTTGCATTCTCGTCATTGTCGAGCACTGTGGCCTGTTTGCAAGGCTTGCAAGCGACTGGCATGAACATTTCATAGTGGCGAAAAGCAAAAGGCACCATCTAAGCTTTCGATGTCCCCTCGTCTTCGTCTGCCGACTTGCCTGGAACACAGGTTGTGACTCCACGCTTTGCCATCTCCTCGTTCCGTGCCAGAATTCTGGCCTTCTCCTCCTCCGAAAACTTCTTCGGGATATTCTCCGCATCGGGGTGGAACATGTCCCAACGGGACACGTTGCGGCCGTCGGCGGTGCGTAGTCTCTCGAGAAGCGACAGACCATCGTAGTACTCTCTAATCTAGGCTAGGTTGAGGCCAACTGCGTCGAGAACATTACGTTCAGCGTCAAAAGTGCGGAGCACGCCGTCGTAGCCTAACCCACTCATGCCCTATCCGTCTAGATCCCTCTTCATCAATCTTCTGATGTCGCTCAGAGACTTGTCGTCGCCTACAGGCTGTCGGTCTGTGGCGGCTTGGGGCGTAGTCGGGGGGTTCTGCAGTTGATTAACATGATGATCGGCATAAGGTATATATATTGACAATTCAGAGAGTTTGAGGAGTACTTACCGCCGGTTTGTCCGCCATATTGCCAGCGAGTTGATACAAGTGATAACGGCGCGGCTTGGATGTTTCGAGCAAGAATTACGTCTTCCAAATGCGTGGTAATGTGATGGGGTAGCTAGAGGGGAGTATACGAGCTGGTGAAGCATGTAAGGTAGTGATAGCAGAAGTGGTCGGATTAGAAATAATTACTTTAGGTAGGCGCCGGAGGTGCGGGCGGTGCAGCGCGCAGATGAGAGTAGCGGAAAGTTGGAGCGTCGAAAGGTCGTGCTGATTATGATGTGAGCGAGACGAACGAGGAGAGACCCGGGAGTGTGTGGTGGCACTGGTGTGTTGGTTGGCAGCCCCCGGAACTGATTCCACTTATTGGACCGTGTTCACTAAGGACTCGTTGTAACCTGTTGCCAGTTGGCTCGGGGAGGCCGACGCTTTAGGCTGAATCCTACAGTCGGCCCGTGCCATCAGTTTAGGGGCCATTTTTGCTCCAACCAACATCTGGAATATGAGCATCCACCATTTCTCAAGGCGAGGTAGGCACGGCTCGTTGGTCCTCACGTCGAACAAGCAATCCGAATGGTCACACTAATGCGATTGGTAGAAAAACCATGAATCACGAGGATAGTTGCGCTGTGCCGTACAGACGCGGACCAACGTCTAGTTGCCTTATCAAAGCCAATCAAGAAAACCATGGATCCCTGGGGTCTGCCATTCACCATCGGCTAACTAGGTACCACCACCTAACCCAACCAACCTCTCCATCTCGCCATCTCGCCATGGCCGTTACATCACTCCCTCCCCGGCCTCAGCAGCGGCGACCACCGCGACAAACCCCGGACTGGGTGATCGACGGGCTGAAGGCGGCGGTTTTAGCCAACGACGAACACCCGTTCATGACGCTGCTTTCAGGACAAACCCGCATCCAAGAGCTGTCGGAGGTCATGTATACAGCACTGGAGTGCGATCATGCCGCCGCGGCTGTCGAGCTAGTCCAGCGTGGTTTCCGGATCACTTACGGTGTTGCCGAGCTGGCTGCCATGTCCCGCGCCAAGAAGTGCCTCGCCGTCTTCTTCAGCCATGGGATGGATATCAACTTCGTTCCTAGCCGTACAGAGACCTCGGTGTTTGCGTATGTACCCCCCGAGAGACCCTTAGCCGGGGCTTTGCTCACGAGACTCCAGCCGAGCCTTCCCCGATCGAGAACTGGTCTTCTGGCTCCTCGAGCGTGGCGCCGATCTGAACATACGCCCTGAGTCGACCGACATCACCCCGTTGTCGTACGCTGTCCGGCTGGCTGACCCTAACCTTATCCAAGAGCTGCTGGACCGCGGCAGCGCCGATGTGCTAAAAGGCGACGTGCTCCATTATGCACTGAAACGAGAGACAGACGTCGTGGCGGTTCTGGGTATGCTGCTGGACAAAGGCGCACCGCTGGATGCTATTGAATTTGATAACCACCCCGGTTCCTTCCATCTGCACTTCTTCCTGGACCGGGGCACGCCGCTGTATAACGCGGCCAAGATGGGCAATACCGGGGCGGTTCGGTTCCTGCTGGACCGGGGGGCGGATGGCCGCATCCCGAGCTCGGACGGTCATACGGCCCTCGAGCGCGCCCGGCAAGCCGGATTCACAGAGATTGTCGAGCTCTTGGCTGATAAAGAGCAGGCGATTCAAGGAGATGACCGAAGCTGAGCTGAGGCCCAGCATTGCTTTCATGGGGGGCGTTCCGTTAATTCATTCATGCACACGACACTTGGCCTTCGGTACGTTCGTACATAAGCTTGACTGCTAGATCGATGGTTATTGTAGTTTGTGTCAATTTTCCCATTGCGCGCCTTTGGCCAGCTGTCCTTTCTCGTTACCCCTCGCTCTCAGCCTCGCCTTTTGCGCAGCTGCGGGGAAACCAGCTCGTCCAAAGCTGACATGGTGCCCAACAAAGTTGCCAGCCCAGCCCAATTTCACGCCGTTGCAAGTGAACTTGCAACAGCAATCCAATCACAAAAGCCAGCATCAGTTGAAGCCACCGCCAGTGCCCTCATCGCGTCACCATCGCTGGTACCGAACTTTGGAACGTCTAATCCCCCATCGTCAACGAGATGCCATCTACCCCCGATCTATGCGAGGCGTGCGCCCAGATCCCCTTCGACGAATTTGAACGCGGCGAGCGGCCCACGGGCAGCAGATCTCGGTACCCTTTGGGTTCTCTGTCTCGGATCCAGAACAGCAACTGCCCGGTTTGCTGTCTCGTCATCAAGGCCATCCTCTGGGCTCACAGGACGGACACACCCACAACAGCAACGGCAGCCATCTCCCCGCAGGAGAAGTTCGAAGTCGAGTGGAATCGGGACCTGGTCCCTGGCTTACGCTCGTCATTTTCCATTAGGGGAGTGCGCGGTGTTTACCTTGCCTTGGGTTCCCAAACGGCTGTTGCAAGTTCTCCAAATGCGCACATGCTGCCCAGGCTGCCCGCTGAGTTGGATGTCGGGAGGGTGTCAAAATGGCTCGACCACTGCACGGAGAACCACAGTTGCGTTATACTCCCACATCAAGTCAGTTTTCCAGACGCATTCCCCGGCCTTCGGGTGCTACGCTTCGTCGATGTCGTACAAAACTGTCTCATCGAAAAGCAAGAGCCGGCACGGTTCGTCGCACTGAGCTACATATGGGGCTCGGTGAACAACTTCAGGTTGACAAAAGCCAACCGACTCGAGTTGATGCTGCCCGGAGCCTTGCAGAGAAACGGCAGCCGCCTACCGTTGACGATTCAAAACGCCATCGCACTCGTCCGAGGCCTCAGCCTCCGCTATCTATGGGTGGACTCGCTTTGTTTGCTGCAGAACGACCCCCTAGACCTCGCGCAGGGCGTCGCAGTCATGGACCAGATTTACGAGCATGCATGGCTCACCATCATCGCTGCGCACGGTCACGACGCCAACGCCGGTCTTCCTGGCATGGAGGGGACCTACCGGGAGCCGCGAACCCTCCTTGAGAAGGTAGCGCCGGATACCTACTTTGGAATTCTCATGGAGCCGGAGCTTCGCCTGAAAAGAGCGTATTATGAAACGAGAGCTTGGACGTGAGTTTCAGCATTCCCGCTTGTTGACCCTTGCGGTTTACCGCGTTAACGCAAACTTTGTCAGATTCCAAGAGCAATTCTTATCCAGACGCCACCTGTATTTCTTTGACAACGAAGTCACCTTTCGGTGCCGCCAAGGCGAGTGCCTCGAGACGTGTCGAGACGTGGCCGATCCCAAGTACCGGGAAGACAACATTTCATCATTGCTGTGGTACAGCTTGGCCCTGGAGTACCCTCTGATGGACTACAGCAACTTGCTGCATTTCTATACCCCGCGTGCCCTCACCAACCAGTCGGACGCACTGGGGGCCATGGCTGGCATCCTCCGGCGGATTTCGGACAAATTGGGATATAGGATGCTCGAAGGCCTGCCAACCGGTGCGTTTGACCAGTTTGTTCTGTTTTTCGGTGTCAACGCTCGCCGCCGCCACGGCTTCCCAAGCTACTCGTGGGCGGGATGGATTGGCCAGGTGGACATGCCCATAGATACGCCGGACGAACAAAACCTCTGGCTCCAAGACCGAACTTGGATCATCTGGTATAAGCGGAGCCCCAGCGGTGTTCTGAACCTGGTGTGGAGCCCGGAAGCAAACCCCTCGTTCGTCGCCTCGTATGTTCGCGTTGTCGGCATTCCAGGCTATCGACGACGGTCGCGGTTCCAGTGCCCCATCCCCGGGATCAACACGTCTCGGACGGTGCCAGCGGAAGAGCCGCCGGCCCTAACTGACCCTCTGCCGCGATACCCAGTCCTCCAGTTCTACACCATGGTTGTCTTCCTGAAACTCGGCTCCCTGGACGTCTTTACTCAGCGAGCGGGCCTAGTTGGGAGAGATAATGTTGTCCATGGCCTCGTGGTCCTCGACGGCTTCGAGGGGACGACTTTCTTTGAATCCAAAGAACCCCTCGAAGTTCTCCTGCTCTCTGAGTCAACCGGTAGGAAAGGAATTGATCCAGGCTCAGGCACCTGGATTTTCTACAATGTGATGCTTGTGGAGTGGCAGAAAGGGCTGGCTGAGAGACGGGGAATTGGGCTTCTGCGGAAAGAAGCTGTCCATCAAAGTTTTCAGCCTGGCCCTCAGTGGAAGGAGATCATTCTTGGATAGGTAGACAGCTGGGATTTCTGCTGTCCCGCATTCCAGACTCGAGTGTTTCTTGCGACGTTATTCCGACAACGGATCCCTGTCCTTGGCTCATCTTTTGCTCGGAAGAGGCTAGCTCCAGACCAACGACATGCTGTTGTCAGAGAGCGTATTCCCGCTGGAATAGTGTAAGGTACTTTTGCGGGATTAGCTCCAGCCAGGCTCCAACCGCTTTCGGCGGTGGCAAGTGAGCCAGGGGCGAGCTAAGGTGGCTCACCCTACTCTGTCGGTCGCGTGAGCCAGAGCACGTAAGCCAGGTGAAGGAGAACTCCCTGAGAGCCTACAAACGGTTCCTTTCCCTTTGACCAAAACAGTACCAGGCTCTGTAAGCTTTCTCCGCGGCCAAACTCTTACGGCCTGTGCAGTCTGTCAGAATGTAAGCCCAGGCATCGTGTCAGGGCATTCGTATCGATCAAACCCGGCAAACTGGGCGCTCGTCCTCATCAAATACGGCTTATGAAGTCACGGCCAGGGCGCCTATTCAGAGGCGCCTAGCACCCACAGACATCGTGGAATTGAAACGACCACCACTCTGTTGAACAACATCCTTTGCCCTCGATTTGGCCAGTGCCTTGCGTGTTGGCCCAATAACCCGCTAGCTCCAACACAGTCCTCCCCAGTGGTCACCTATTCCTTTGTGACGGAACCGCACGCCTGCCGCGCGCTCAGTGGTCAGTTCCTGCATCGGTCCAGACCGCGAACAGGGCTCTGGAAGCTCGTTCCTGCAGTGGTGTCTAAGTGTGTCGAGCCCCGCAGTGATGTCTAAGTGTGCTATCCCCCGCAGTGGCGATACGGCTCTGCAGGGACGGCACCCAACGGCATCCCCAGAGAGTCACGAGCTAGTTAGGTGACAAGCGGTTAGGCAAGGTGTCGGCATTGGCCGCTACAGTAGCTTACATCAGTGCTCTCGTGTCGCGCCTTCACAAAGGCGTTAACATCTATAAAAGGGGGTATAGTCGTAAACGTTGACATGCTCTTCCCACTCACCAAGCACTCAGCACCACATCGCTTCTCTGTGTCCTACAACGCTTCTACCCGCTTCACATTCAAACTATCAATTCATTTGTCAAGATGTATTTCACCATCGCCACTGCCATTGCTGTCCTCGCGGCTACCGGCGTTATCGCCTCACCTTGGAACCCGAGCCGCCGCGACGACGGCGACGACAAGAACCCTGAGGTCAACATCTTTCCCGACTTCGATGATTACGAGAAGTGGGCCATCTGCAAAGGCAACATTACCAAAGCGCGGTTTCCCAAGCTACAGGCGCCGAAGGATGAAGGCGGCTGCGTACGCTACTTCCAGGGCATCGACATGACGGGTGTCGTGACCGAGGTACACTTGTTCGCACGCGACGGCATTCACAGCGCCTGCGACTGCGTCGGCGCGTGCCTCAATCGCCCGTCCTCATGCACCAACTGGGTCTTCAAGCACACTTTCATGGCAGGCGACGAGGGCAAACGCAGCTGTACCCTCTACAGCTCTCCCAACTTACCTACGAACGTCACTCTAGCCTACAACCTGGCCAACAGCACGGGTTTCGAGCTGCTTCAGCCCGCCAACAACCCGCAGGCTGGTGCCTTGGCGCCGCTCACTACCTTGGATCAGGCTGGTAAACTGCCTGACAAGTATGGCGTATCTGGCTTCACAGTCCAGGACCAGAACCAAAACCAGTACTGCTGAGGACCGAGGCATCTTGTATTATAGTTGAAACGCTGCGTGCGAGGTGTCATAGGACGGTTTAAATCGTGATGAAACGGCAAAGCAGCTCAGGGGAGAATAGGCGGGTTGGTCGAATGAGAGAGATTGCGGTTCTGATGTCTTTACTTGCTTTGTAATACAAAAGTCTTCGTCAAACATTAGTATCGTTGTTAAAAAATGTCAATAATCTCCGTAGTTTGCTCTCCAGCAACGGTTACACTATCTTCAGAACAAGCATATTCATGGTCCAGCACCGCGTGATGTACTGTGGATGTTAACAGCTGCATCGCCCAATTGCAACCCTACGAAGGCTGCGCCAGTCTCACATTGCAGATCATTGATTCCAGCTTCCCGCTTTTGCTTTTACCCCTGCTCGGGTGGGACGTTGCGCGAGCAAGGTGAGCCCAAAAGCGGCGAGGGCTGACCCTGGCTCACCCAGCTTCCCCAGCTCATCCGGATTCGCGGGTGAGCCGGAGCCCTGCGCGGGAGAGTACAATAACGTATTCCCGCATCTCATTATTACCGAATACGCACTGACAAGGGGCAGGGTCCAGGCCCAGCCCGCTTTATTGATCAACGAGCGGAGATAGGTGAGCCAACATGTAGAGGCTGGGTAATTACGCTGGCTGAGTCAACAGATCTGGATACGCCCTGTGGCTGAGTTTCTGGAGATGAATACGCTCCCTGACCGAGTACGCTCTCCTCAAGAGTGTATAAATGCAGTTGACCCTGAATGCCAGCGTCAGTAGTGTGCAATATGCTTCTCGACAGCTGACCATCTCTGGGCAAGGCCGCAAGAACTCTCAAACCACAAAACACCAGAGTCCGGGCCATGAAGCTCACTCAGCTTTTCCTCCTCAACGCAGGTCTCCTGACCCAGGCCTTCGCAGCCTGCCCTGGTCGAGGCCTAGAACCGAAAGGCCATGAGTATCAGCGACTTCCAGGAGCCAGTCCGTCTTCCCACCCCTTCGCTTTCAAATAGCCAAAGAAAACACCATCTAAACTAGACTCCTACCCATGACAGGCCGCTCCCCCTGCCCCGGCCTCAACGCCCTCGCCAACCACGGCTACCTCCCGCGGTCGGGCAAATCCATCGACCTGCCCACCCTTCGCTCAGCCGTAGCCGCAGCCTACAACTACGAGCCAACAGCCTTTGACATGCCCTTCAACCAAGCCATCGCCTTGAACAGTACGTCAAACACAAGCGGTCTATTCCCTTCTTCCGGCTGTCTGGGAAAGGGACTAGATACGAGTTTCCTCCGAGGAGACAGTGCACTTGCTCTTAAACCCCTTCCGACACATCTCACACAGGGACCAAATGATGGCTGACATCGCTGGGCACTAGTCTCCACCACAAACAACGCCTCAACCTTCCACCTCGACGACCTCAAAGCGCACGACGCAGTCGAATTCGACGGCTCCCTCTCGCGCAACGACTTCCTCGTCACGGGCGACGACAACACCTTTGACCCGTCCGTGTGGGGTCCTGTGGCCCGCCGGCTGGGGCTGTACGACAACGGCGGGAACGGGGTGGTGACGGTCGAGGCGGCGGCCAAGGCGCGCGCGGCGAGGGTCAAGGACGCGATGGCGGCGAATAAGGGGTTCAATGCGTCGGCCAACCAGGTGCAGGGGAGTCCGGGGACGACGGCGTTGTATTTGACGACGTTGTGGGATGCGGAGAAGGAGGGGGCGCCGAAGAAGTGGGTGAGGGCGTTTTTTGGTGAGTTCGTTCTCTTTCATTCAGTCAAGTCTGAGATGGGAGTTGGCGCTGACTGTTTATTTGTTGTAGAGGAGGATCGGATTCCGTTTCGGGAGGGGTACAATCCTGTCACTGAGAAGTTAGCGACGGATATTGGCGTCATGTTTGGACGGGTCGTGGCGGTAAAGACGGACTGAGATTCGGCGGTGGGTATGCTAGGTTAGTGAAGTATGAGACATAAATGGGGAGAGGCTGTTAGGGTAGTAGAAGTCGAGTAGGAGTTGATCGTTGTACTGGAATTGTACATTACCCCTGAAGTTGCGAGACGGTCTCCTCTAAACCCCAAGTTAGATATTTCCTCCACTCTCACTCTTACTTTTAGCTCTTTCTTATAATTTCCTTTATCGCCAGGATAAAAAGGAGAAAGATAAACAGAGTCCAAAAAAGAGTAATTACGCAGTGAGCTATTTCACCTTCATAACCTCTAATAACGTCGCAGCATCCATAGCTCGCCTGAGATCTTATTTGTTGAAGATCTCGCCAACCATTCGGGTAAGGCGAGAAGAAAGGTTAGCTTATGTATATGTAAGTCAAGTCCTGTCGCAGACGGAAGCTTTCCTTTTTGTCTTGGGCTTTCGCCTAATTACTCGGCTCCATGCGGTCAGCTCGGCCAGCAACACTCATGACTTGGCACTATCAGCGTCAATCTAGACTTCCGTATCTTTCTGGGGTAGGAGGAAGCTTTTGTCTCGACTGTGGGGTAGTGTGGTAGCAATCGTTCGCACTTGTTCCGCGTTTCTCGCACTTGCTGCCGCAGGGAACACAATGAATATAGCCTATACTTACAGACATGCAGTCTACGTGGGTGCTTCTAGAGATTGAGTACGACCAGCCCCCCAAATATCGGGATCAGCTCCTCTCTTCTCCCCTACGACGCTGCGTGAGTCCGCGGCAACTTCTTCAACATGCACTGGTCTCTTTTTCTCTGTCTTCCATATCTGGGTCTTACTGCAGCCCAGAAAGTGGGCAACCTACAGAACGAGACACACCCCAGACTGCAATGGAGCAGCTGCTCGGCCAGCGGCGGGTGCGAGAAGCAGGACGGCGAGCTGACCCTAGACGCCAACTTCCGCTGGCTGCACCGAGCCGACAGCTACCTGAGCTGCTACGACGGCAACACCTGGAACGAGAGGGTCTGCAGCACCGTCGACAACTGCACCAACACCTGCGCGCTGGAAGGCGCCGACTACGCCAAGGTGTACGGCGTCAAGACGGCCAACGACAGCGTGTCGCTGCGGTTCCGGACCAACTTCGACTTTGCCTACAACGTCGGCTCGCGGCTCTTCCTGATGGAGTCCAAGCGCCGCTACCAGATGTTCACGCTCAAGGACAACGAACTGGCCTTGGACGTGGACCTGTCCACCGTCGAATGCGGCATCAACAGCGCGCTGTACTTCGTCCCCATGGATCCGGACGGCGGCCAGGCACGGTACCCCACCAACGCGGCCGGCGCCGAGTACGGCACGGGGTACTGCGACGCCAGCTGCCCGCGGAGTCTGAAGTTTGTCGGGGGCAAGGCGAACATGGAAGGGTGGATCCCCTCAGAAACTGACGAGTTCTCGGGTGAGGGCCGCTGGGGCGCGTGTTGTCCGCAGTTTAGTGTGTGGAACTCCAACGCGCACTCGTTTGCCATGTCGACGCACACATGTCCGAACGACGGCCCGTCGGTCTGCCAGCTTGGGGAGTGTGATTACTATGAGGCCTACTCTGAGGATAGGGGCCGGGTCCCGAAGTGTGATCTGTGGGGGTGTGGGTATAATCCGTATCGGATGGGTAGCAAGGACTTTTATGGAAAGGGGAAGCAGGTTGATACGGCGAGAAAGTTTACGTACGTTTTGGTCTATCTTGGTAGATCTCTTGCGTTGGGTGAAGTGGATGCAATGGCTGACTTTGGCATCTGTGTGATTCTAGGGTCGTCACTAGGTGGACTGAGGCTAGGGTTACCCAGTTCCTGATACAGGACGGCCATAAGTTTGACATCCCTGTCCCGACATGGCAAGGTCTCCCTCAAGAAGCCGGTCTCTCAAGCGATATGTGTGTCAACCAGCCTTCCGTGTTTACCGAACAGGACATGATGGCCCGAAACGGTGGTTGGTCCACGCACAACAGGCAGTTGTTGAGCCAGCCGATGGTGATGGTCATGTCTATTGGCGCCGATGTCAGCATCTTTATCAACTCTTCCGATTAGCAAGACCTGACTTCATCTAGCACTTTGCTTGGAACCTCTGGCTCGACTCCATCTGGCCTCCCTCTGACTCGGAGGGCCTGCTGGGCCGGGAAAGGGGCGATTGTCTTCCCATTGAGGACAGTGAGCCGAGGCTGGTGCAAAATCGGTACCCAACTGCGTAGGTGGCCTGGACCGTAGTTCTGTCTTGAAGTCGAGCTGCAGCTAACATGTTGCTCGTTAAAGTACGGTGGTCTGGTCTAACATCAGATTTGGGCCCATTGGATCCACGATCAAAATTTGAGAATCCAAGACATTGAAGTTCTGTGCTGATGGCGACTTGGAGGTGTTTTGCCAGGCGATATTAGGACTAGAAATGAGACACTTTGAACCACAAGTCAACCACAAACACCGTGCCTTCACTCCTTGCTTCTGGTCAGAGCTCGCCGTCAAAAACTTCTCACGGTCTAAATGGGAAGAAAAGGAAGAAGAAGAAGCAGAAATGAAAAAAAAATGGAACGAAGTAAAAGAGTTTATGTGATACCTAGGTAGGTATCGACCGGAGAAGCCTGAAGACGAGAAGAACCCGCAATACGACTACCTAGGTAGTGTCTGTTTTCATGATTGAAAAAGAAAAGTGCCCCATATCGGTTCCATCCCAAGACTTCTCAGCTCCCGGCTCAGTCTACTAACGTGCATTATCAGCGAGCGGGCCATATCAGCGAACGGGCCACTTCCCACCACGTTGTAACAACTATCCTTAATTGCCACACCACAACATTAGGAAC
>OUNM010449612.1_pt1 | contig 12509 bp, 10 predicted proteins | sample 1769961 | NCBI WGS metagenome assembly OUNM01 (sample SAMEA3914820, study PRJEB12502) | metagenome | biome: forest; material: soil | place: USA | collected 2012-03-12 | depth 0.3 m | reverse complement strand
GACGAAGCCCGCTTTCGCGGCGGCCGGGCAGTTGTTCGCTTCGAAGTCAGCGCGCGAGCAGTAGCCGCTAGCCGGCGGGCGCGCCCGCCGGCACCCACCTTTGCGTAGAGCCGGGCAAAAGGGGTAATCCCTTTTCGTCGGGTAGTCGCACTTTATCTCCCGGCATGTCGAAGTGTAAGTCTCAACGGGAGGTACAGGGTGAGGGATCAGAGCAAGACGAGGCCGTCGCATGTCCATGTCGTCGTCGAGGCGCCGCAACGTGGCCGGCGCAACTTCACCCGACGCTGATTGGGCTTTGTGGCACTGCTCGCCTCGCTGCTGATCCTGCCCGCTGCAACCGCGCATGCCGCCGGCAGCCTGGGCGTCGCCAAGTGGGAAGCGGGCACGTGCAACGGCAACGAAACAGAAGTCAAAAACTGCAAATACGCGAGCGCGCCCACCGCCTTCTACACACAGGCAGCCGGTCATCCGCCGTGGGGCCTGACCGGCTTCGAACTGGCCAACTCCGGCGCCGCCCCGAACGGCTCGGCGCTCAAGCGCTTGCGCGTCGACGTACCGCCGGGACTCGCCGCCGACCCCCAGGCGCTCGCCGTCTGCTCGCGCGCTGACTTCGAAGCGAACAACTGCCCGGCCGCCGCGAAAGCGGGCTTCGTCGAACTGAAGGCCTACGTCGAAATCCCGCTCGCGCCGCAGACGCTGACGCTCAAAGGCAACGTCTACAACCTCCCCGAGGAACCGGGCCTGCCGCTCGTCTTCGGGATCGACGTCGAAGGCGTCCAGCCGCTCGTCGAAGACGTGCACCTGCTGCTCGAAGGACATGTCAGCTACGCGCACGAAGACGCGCTCGCCGCGCGTGGCGTCCCTTCCGGCGACTTCCACGAGTGGTTCGAAATCAACAACATCCCAACTGAAGTCGGCGTGAAAGTGCTCGGCCTCGAACTGATCAAAGCGCCGCTGAAGACCGTCGAATCGAAGCTGTTCTTCAACGGCCACGCCGGCAAGGAAGGCAAAGAAAACTTCCTCACGATGCCGAGCAACTGCAAAGCACCTTCGACCTCGTACCTCGAACTCGAAACCTATCCGCCTGTCGAAAAGGCAAGCCTGCCGACGACGCCTCCTGTCAGCGTCGATGGCTGCGAAAACCCGAACCTGCCGTTCAAGCCCACGGCGACGATCACCCCAGAAACGTCGCAGTACGAAAGCCCTGACGGGATCACCACCGACGTGCACGTGCCGCAGTTCGAAAAATCGAACCAGCTCAACACGGCCGATATCGAAGACGCCCACGTGACGCTGCCAGAAGGCCTGACGCTGAACCCGTCGGCTGTCAACGGTCTCGCCTCGTGCACGCAGAGCCAACTGCACAAAGGCTCTGCCGCACCGGCCGAATGCCCAGCCGCGTCGAAGATCGGCACGGTCAACATCGAAACCGACCTGCCGGCACACAGCCTTTCGGGCAACGTCTACCTCGGTCAGGAAGACGGGACAGCGGCAATCGAAGGTCTCCCCCACCCGTTCCTGATCTTCATCGACGCCGAGAGCATCTACAACATCTCGGTGCGCCTCGAAGGCCAGGCGACGCCCAACGCGGCGACGGGGCAGCTCGAAGTGAGCTTCCTCGGCAACCCGCAGCTGCCGTTCAGCGATCTCACGCTGACGCTCAACGGCGGACCGCGCGCGCCGCTGGCCAACCCGCTGTCGTGCAACGCTGCGAGCACGAGCTTCAGGTTCACCGCTTACACGGGCGCGAGCTTCAGCAACTCGACGCCGTTCAGCGTCAGCGGCTGTCCTGAAACGACGCCGTTCGCGCTTGCGCAAGCAACGTCGAAGAGCGCGCCAAACGCAGGTGCGTACACGGACTACACGTTCAACCTCGAACGCGGCGACGGCAACCAGTACCTCGGCAAGGTCTCGACGGTGCTGCCTGCCGGTCTCGTCGGCGAAATCCCGAAGGTGACACTGTGCGGCGCAGCGCAGGCGCAGGCTGGGTCGTGCATGGCAGCGAGCCAGATCGGCACGGCGACGGCCTACGTCGGCGCAGGCAGCGAACCGTACCCCTTCTCGGGACCGGTCTTCCTCACAGGCCCGTACCAAGGCGCGCCCTACGGGCTGTCGATCCCGATCCATGCGGCAGCCGGTCCGTTCGACCTCGGCAACGTGGTCACGCACGCGACGATCGGCGTCGACCCGCACAGCGGGCGCGTGATCGTCACGACGACCGACCTCCCGTCGATCTTCAAGGGCGTGCCGTTGCGCCTGCGCAAGATCACGGTCACGGTGCATCGCGCCGGCAACTTCCTCTTCAACCCGACGAACTGCGGCCCGCTGGCGACGAACACGACGTTGACCTCGACGGCCGGCGCAACGCAGAGCCTGGCGAGCCCGTTCACAGTCGCCAACTGCAACACGCTGCCGTTCAAACCGAACTTCTCAGCGGCGACAAGCGCATCGACGGATCCGAAAACGTTGAAAGCAAACGGTGCAGCGCTGCGCGTGAACCTGTTGCAGAATGCGCACGAGGCAAACATCCACTCGGTCGTCGCAGAACTGCCGAAATCGCTGCCCTCGCGCCTGACGACGCTGCAGAAAGCGTGCCCTGAAGCAACATACGCGGCAAACCCGTTCAGCTGCCCGGAGGGTTCGAAAGTCGGCAACGCGACGGTGAGCACGCCGGTGCTGCCGCAGCCGTTGAAGGGCCCCGCCTACCTCGTCTCGCACGGCGGCGCAGCGTTCCCCGACCTCGACCTGCTGCTCGAAGGCGACGGCGGCGTGCGTGTGATTCTCGAAAGCAACACAGAAATCAAAAATGGGATCACGAAGTCGACGTTTGCCTCGATCCCCGATGTCCCGGTTTCGAGCTTCGTGCTCGAACTGCCGAGCGGCCCGAACTCGGCGCTGACGGCCGTCGGCGCGCTCTGCACGCAGACGCTGACGATGCCGACGACGATCACAGCGCAGAGCGGGACGGTCGTCAAAGTAGCCACCCCGATCGCCGTCTCTGGCTGCACCGGCAAAGGCAAAGGCAAGACGCGGATCAAGATCCTCAGCAAAAAAATCAAGAACAACAAGCTCGTGCTGCGCGTGCAGACGTTTGCCGCCGGGCGTGTGAGCGTCAAAAACCGCAACCTGAAGACGACGTACAAGAAATTCGCGAAGGCAGGCAAGTTCACGATCAAGGTGCCGCTCTCGCGCAAAGGCGTCAAAGGTCAGCGCGCGCACAAGCTGAAATTCAAGGCGCGCGTCGGCTTCCTGCCGAAGTCGAAGGCAGAATCGGTCTCGGTGGCGTTCACGAACGTCGGCTTCAAACACAAGAAGAAGAAGGGCAAGAAGAAGCACTGAGGCTCAACCGGTGCGCGGGGCAGTAGCTCTGCGCACCGGCCCCACGAGGAGCCGGCCTTGACGCCGGACGCGGGCGCTAGCCTCCCAGCCGGTGTCGGCGAGGAAACACTTCTTTCCACTCGTACTCGCGCTGGCTGTGGTCGCTGCCGTTGTCGCAGCAGCGCTGGCGATCGGCGCAGGCGCCGTGGACGGCACGACGACTTCGACGGCTGCTTCGCCACCGCCAGCCGTCAAGCCTCGGCCCAAGCCACGACCGGCGCCCTACCCGTCGCGAGCTGCGATCGCTTCGGCAGTCCAGTACTTGGATGGCCGCGCCGGGCGCACGTCGCTCGCTGTGCTCGACAGCCAGGGACGTCTGAGCGGCACGCGGCTACGCTCGCACTTCCAGAGCGCGAGCGTCGTCAAGGTGATGTTCCTCACCGCATTCCTGCAGCGCCTCGATGCTGACCACGTCGGGCTCAGCGAGCTCGACCGCTCGCTGCTGTATCCGATGATCCACGAATCCAACAACGAAGACGCCTCAGCCGTGCTCGACCGCGTCGGCCTGCCGGCAATCGCACGCGTAGCGCGCGAAGCAGGCATGCAGGACTACGCGCCAGGGGTCGGCTGGTGGGCCTATACGCAGACCTCAGCGGCCGACCAAGCGCGCTTCTTCATCGCGATCGAAAAGCTGATCCCACGCCAATTCTGGCCGTACGCTCGCGGGCTGATGGCCGGCATCGAGCCAGAGCAGAGCTGGGGCTTTCCCGAAGTGGCGCGACCTCGCTGGCAGGTGTTCTTCAAGACAGGCGCGCTGCCTTCGGAGGGCCTGTTCAACGAGACTGCGCGCCTGGAGCGTCCTGGCGTCACATTCACAACCTCCGTCTTCAGCACTGGCGATCCGTCGCAGGCGTACGGCGAAGAAACGATGCGCGGGGTCGCCGCGCGACTGCTCGCGCACGAACCGCCCCACAGCTGAAACCGAGGCGAGCGCCAAGGCCGCCCAGCGCCCTCGGGCCGAGCCGCGAGGAGTAGGCTGGCTGCATGGCCAGGAGGGAGGATGGCATCGCAGCGAGGCGCAAGCCATCGGTGCTGATCATCGGCGCCGGCTTCGGCGGCGTGGCGGCGGCGATCGAGCTGAAGCGACATGGCTTCGAGCAGATCACGATGCTCGAGCGCGCGCCAGAACCAGGGGGCACTTGGTACTTCAACAGCTACCCAGGTGCCGCGTGCGATGTGCCGAGCCACCTGTACTCGTTCTCCTTTGCCCAGCGCCGCAACTGGTCTCGGCTGTGCTCGCCGCAGGCCGAGATCCACGACTACCTGCGCGACGTCGTGCGCAAATACGACGTCGCGCGCCACGTGCGCTGCGGGCGCACGGTCACGTCATGTGAGTGGGACGAGCAGAGCTCGCAGTGGCACGTGGAGACCGCGGAGGGAGAGCACTTCGCAGGCGACGCGCTCGTGCTCGCGACTGGCCAGCTGCACCAGCCGGCACACCCATCGATCGAAGGGATCGAGAGCTTCGCTGGACACAGCTTCCACTCGGCGCAATGGGATCACGACTACCCACTGACAGGCAAGCGCGTGGCGGTCGTCGGCACCGGCGCAAGCGCAGTGCAGTTCGTGCCAGAGATCGTCGGCGACGTTGCGCAGCTGACCGTCTTTCAGCGCACAGGAAACTGGTTCCTGCCACGCCGCAACCGCCGCTACCCGCGCCTCGTGCGCGCAGCGATCGAACACGTTCCTGGGTTGCAGCGGTTCAGGCGCAGGTTCATGTTCGAGTACGGCGAGACGCTGACTGCAGCGATCCGCAACCCGCGCACGCTCGGGCGGATCGGCGCAGCGCGCTCAGCGGCGTTCATGCGCTGGCAGCTGAAAGACCCGCAGGTTCGCCGTAAGGTCTGGCCGGACTACACGTTCGGCTGCAAGCGCGTGCTGTTCAGCTCGCACTTCCTGCCTGCGCTGCAACGGCCGAACGTCGACGTCGTCACCGAGCCGATCGTGCGCATCGCGCCTGAGGGGCCTGTCACCGTCGACGGCAGCCTGCACGCGGTCGACTGCATCATCTGGGGCACTGGCTTCAAGACGAACGACTTCATGTTCCCGATGAGGATCGCCGGCTCGAGCGGTGCGGACCTGAGCGACGCTTGGCAACACGGCGCGCGAGCCCACCTCGGCATGACCGTGCCTGGCTACCCGAACATGTTCGTCATGTATGGGCCGAACACGAACACCTCGGGTGGCTCGATCATCTTCTACCTGGAGGCACAAGCCGGCTATATCCGCCAGGCGCTGCAGCAGATGCTCGCGCGTGGGGCGAGTGCAATCGAGGTCAGACCGGAGGTCGAGGACGCAAGCGACCGCGCGTTGCAAGCGCGCTTCGCAGGCACCGCCTGGATCGAGTGCGACTCGTGGTACCGCGACGAGCGCGGGCGGATCGTCGCCAACTGGCCGGGGTACATGCGCGAGTACTTCGAGCAGACACAGACGCTCGACGCGAGCGAGTACGCGTTCAACGCCGACTGAGGAGGCAGCGATGTACGACTACGTGATCGTCGGAGCTGGATCGGCTGGCTGCGTGCTTGCCAACCGCCTGTCTGAGGACCCGAGCGTGCGCGTGCTGCTGCTCGAGGCCGGCAAGCGTGACCGCTCGCCCAACATCAAGATCCCAGCGGCGTTTGCCAAGCAGTTCCACTCGAAGCTCGACTGGGACTATGCGACCGAGCCAGAGCCGCACGTCGACGGGCGCGAGCTGTACATCCCGCGCGGCAAGAGCCTTGGCGGGTCGAGCTCGATGAACGCGATGCTCTACGTGCGCGGACGTCCGTTCGACTACGACTCGTGGGAGGCCCAAGGCGCCCCAGGCTGGGGCTACCGCGACGTGCTGCCGTATTTCCTGAAGTCTGAGGACAACGTGCGCGGCAACTCGGAGTTCCACGCCGCCGGCGGGCCGCTGCGCGTCTCCGAGCAGCGCTCGCCGCGGGCGATGAACGGACGCCTGCTGGCGGCGAGTGCAGCAGCGGGCATTCCGCGGATCGCCGACTACAACGGCCCAGAGCAGGACGGCGTCTCGATGTTCCAGGTGACGCAGCGAAACGGTCAGCGCTTCAGTGCGGCCGACGCGTTCCTGCGCCCAGCGCTCCGCCGACCGAACCTCGAGGTGCGCACAGGCGTCAGCGTCCTGCGAGTCGAGCTCGAAGGCGAGCGCGCAGTCGGCGTGCGTCTACGCAAGGGTCGCAGCGGCGAAGAGCTCGTGCGCGCTGAGCGCGAGGTGCTGCTCTCTGCAGGCGCGATCAACTCGCCGCAGCTGCTGCTGCTCTCGGGCGTCGGTCCAGCCGACGAGCTGCGCGCGGTCGGCGTCGATGTCAGGCACGACCTTCCTGGCGTCGGGCGCAACCTGCAGGACCATCCGTTCGTCACGCTGATCTGGGAGGTAGCGGATCAGACCACGCTGTACGGCGCAGACAAGCCGAAGCCACTCGCCGAGTGGCTGCTGCGCCGCTCCGGCAAGCTGACCTCGACGGTCGCCGAGGTCGTCGCCTTCGTGCGCACGCGCGGCGGCCTGCCTGCGGCCGACATCCAGTTCCACATGGGCGCGGCCTACTACGAAGATCACGGCGCCGAGGAATACGACGGCCACTGCGCCGTGATCGCACCGGTACTCGTTTCACCGAAGGCACGCGGTCAAGTGTGGCTGCGCTCGGCCGATCCGGCGGCGAAGCCGCACATCATCACGAACAGCCTGTCTGAGCCTGACGACGTCGAGTCGCTGCTCGCAGGCATGGCGCTGGCACGCGAGATCGCATCCCAGCCGTCGATGGCGAAGGCGATCCTCGAGGAGCTCAAGCCTGGCCCACGGGTGGTCGATCGCAGCGAGCTCGAAGTGGATCTCCGTCGCCGCCTGATGCTGATCTACCACCCCGTCGGCACCGCGCGGATGAGCGACACGCACGAGCTGGCTGTCGTCGACTCGCAGCTGCGCGTGCACGGCCTGCAGGGCCTGCGCGTGATCGACGCCTCGGTGATGCCGCTGATCACAGGCGGCAACACGAACGCGCCGACGATCATGATCGCCGAGCGCGGCGCCGACCTGATCCGTGGACGCATCGCAGCGCCAGCAGACGCGACTGCAGCGGCATGATCAACTTCCACCGCGAAGGTTCTGGGCCACCGCTCGTGCTGCTGCATGGCGTCGGCTTGAGTTGGCAGATCTGGCGGCCAGTGATCGTCCTGCTGCGTGACCGCTTCGACGTGATCGCATGCGACTCGCCAGGCTTTGGCGACTCACCGCCCCTGCCCGAAGCAGTCGTGCCTGCTATCCCCGCGTATGCCGATGCATTTGCTGCTTTCTTTGCGGAACTCGGCATCGAACGACCACACGTATCGGGTAACTCGATGGGCGGCGCAATCGGCCTCGAGCTCGCCAGGCGCGGCGCTGTCGCGTCAGTCAGCGCACTCTCGCCGGCCGGCTTTTGGACGCAAGGCGAACGGCGCTTCTGCCAAGTCTCGCTGCAGGCGCTCGCTGACATCCCGAGCATTGCGCGTCCTGCCGTGCTCGCTGCAGCGGGGACACGCATCGGCCGTGTGGCGATGTACTGGCAGACGTTTGGTCGGCCAACGCGAATGCCAGCCGAGGAGGGTGCACGAATCCTGCAAGCGGCATGGGCAGCACCCGCGTTCGAGTCGGCCCTCGCCGCGTTCAGCGACTACACGTTCAGCGACGGCCACGAGCTCAGCAGCTCGATTCCAGTGACCGTCGCTTGGGGCATCCAAGACCGACTGCTGCCATACAGCGCGCAGTCGCAGCGCGCCCGCGCGCTGCTCCCCCGAGCCCGGCACCTCTCGCTTGGCGTAGGCCACGTGCCGTTCTTCGACGACCCACCTGTGGTCGCCGAGACGATCCGCTCGAGCACTCGTTCGAGCGTCGTCTGAGCGCATCCGACGGCATTCGCGTTCATACTGCGGAGCATGGACCCGACACAGGCGCGAGACCTGCTGGCACGCGAGCGTGCGCGGATCGAAGCAGCGCTCGCTGCGACAGCTGCGCCCGAGGGCGATGAGGAAGGCGTGCGCGACGACGGGGGCGACGTCGCCCCCGCGCTGCTCGAGACCGAGATCGACCAGGGCCTGGAGGGGTCGCTGCGTGAGGAGCTGGCGGCCGTCGAACGGGCCGAAGCGCGTGTGGCCGAAGGCACGTATGGCCTGTCCGTCGAGAGCGGCGAGCCGATCCCCGATGGTCGTCTGCAGAGCATCCCCTGGGCCGAGCGCACTGCCGAGGAGCAGGCGCGGCTCGAGTCCGGCCGCTAGCTGCGGGCGACCGCGGAGCGCGCGCGGTCCAACTCGAGCAGACGCTGTCCATTGCGGTCAATCCCATTCGTCGTCCTGACGAGCGTTCATATCATCGTGCCCGAACCGACAGGAAGGCGTTGCCATGACCCCCGGCGCTGAGATCGCCGGCGAGCCAGTAGTGCTCACCGCTGAAGACCCAAAGCTGCTGACACCGCGCGCAAAGAACATTGCGCTCGCGCTGCTTGCGATGACCCAGTTCGTCGTCGTGATCGACGCCTCGATCGTCAACGTCGCGCTGCCCTCGATCGGCCGCGCGCTGAAGTTCTCCCAGGATGACCTGACGTGGGTCGTCAACGCCTACACGCTGACGTTCGGTGGCTTCCTCCTGCTCGGCGGGCGACTCGCCGATCTGATGGGCCGACGGCGCATGTTCACGCTCGGGCTGATCCTCTTCTCGCTGGCATCGCTCGCCGGCGGCCTCGCCCAGTCTGAGGCTTGGCTGATCGCGGCGCGCGCTGTGCAGGGCATGGGCGCAGCGATCGTCTCCCCTGCCGCGCTCTCGATCATCACGACGACGTTCGCTGAAGGCGCAGAGCGCAATCGCGCGCTCGGCGTGTGGGGCTCTGTCGCCGGCGCAGGCGGCGCAGCGGGCGTGCTGCTCGGCGGCATCCTCACGAGCGGCCTCTCCTGGCGCTGGGTGCTGTTCGTGAACGTCCCGATCGGCGTGATCTGTGCTTTCCTCTCGCCGCGCGTGCTGCTCGAGAGCCGCGCCGGGCACGAGACGCGCAACTTCGACATCCCTGGGGCGGTGACCGTCACCGCCGGCCTGGCGCTGCTCGTGTACGCGCTCGTCAACGCCGTCAACGCTGGCTGGGGCTCGACCGAAACGCTGCTGCTGATCGCCGGCGCACTCGTGCTGCTGGTCGTGTTCATCGCGATCGAGTCGCGCTCGCGCGCGCCGCTGATGCCGTTTACGATCTTTCGCCTGCGCACGCTGCGTGGCGCAGACACGGTCGCGCTGTTGATCGGCATGTCGCTGTTCTCGATGTTCTTCTTCATCTCGCTGTACATGCAGCAGGTGCTGCACTACTCGGCGCTGAAGGCAGGGGTCTCCTATCTGCCACTCGCCGTCGCGATCATCCTCTCGGCCGGCGCAGCGTCAGTCGGCGTGACGCGCTTTGGCTTCAAGCCGATCCTGTTCCTCGGGCTGCTATTCGTCGCCGGCGGTCTGTACTGGTTCTCCCACGTACCCGCCACAGGCGGCTCGTTTGCAGCCAACATCCTCGGTCCGTCGGTGCTCGCCGCGATCGGGCTCGGCCTTTCGTTTGTGCCTGTGACGATCGCCGCTGTGACAGGGACGCGCCCACAAGAGGCGGGGCTTGCCTCAGGGCTCGTCAACACGGCGCAGCAGGTAGGCGGCGCGCTCGGCCTCGCGATCCTCGCGTCGATCGCCAACAGCCGTACACAAGACGTGATGCACGCCGGTCAGCACAACTTGCCGATCGCGCTGACCAAGGGCTTCGAGCGCGCCTTCCAAGTTGGCACCGGCTTCGCTCTCGTCGGCGCCTTGTTGACGCTTGTGCTGATCTCCTCGCGCGACAGCCGCGAGCACTCCGAAGCGGCGCGAGCTGAGGGAGAAGAGGGTGTCGCGACAGTTCCCGCAGGAGGCTAAGCGGCACTCGTCGCTTCAGCGCGCTCCGACGCCGCCGAGCCCTGCTCGTTGCCGCGCCGCCTTGCATCACGCTTGGCTTCGTACATCGCGACGTCAGCCCGACGCAGCAAGTCCTCTGCCGCGTCGCTGTCGCGGGCGAGCGCCGTGCCGACGCTGATGTGGGGACGCAGCTCGGTCCCCGCCACGATCGCCGGCTCGCTGACCATCCGCAGCAGGCGCTCAGCGATGTTCGCGAGCGTGCTCGGTGCCTCTTGCAGCTCAGGACAGAGGATCACGAACTCATCGCCCGCGTAGCGCGCCACCAGATCGCTGGAGCGCGCAGCATCTGTTAGCCGCTGTGCGACATGCACCAGCAGCTCATCGCCCGCGTGGTGACCGAGTTGGTCGTTGACGAGCTTGAAGCCGTCGAGGTCGCAGAACAGCACTCCCAGGTCGTTGCCTGTGCGCATGCGTTTGCGCAGCGCCAGCGCGATCGCCTCCTCGAGGAAGGCACGGTTTGCCAGGCCAGTCAGCGAATCCTTGATCGAGAGCTTGCGCAGCTCGACATTGGCGCGAGCCAATTCCTTCGAGAGCTTGCGCAGCTTCAGGTGTGCCGCAGTCTGCCGCGCGAGCACGCGCAGCGCCTCGATCGCCTGCTCGCTCAGCTCGCGGGGACCGCGCGTGTCGGCGACACAGACCGAGCCCACAGCCTGACCATCGTCTGTGACGATCGCGGCGCCGGCGTAGAAGGTCAGCCCTGGATCGCCTGCCACCATCGGGTTCTCAGACCACTGCGGATCTGTACGCGTGTCAGCAACGACGAGCAGCCCGTCCTCCTGCACGATCGTGCGCGCGCAGAACGAGACCTCGCGTGGGGCCTCTGAATCCTCCAGCCCGACGAGCGCCTTGCCCCACTGGCGACCCTGGTCGATGAAGTTGATCACCGCAATTGGCGTGTCGCAGATCGTCGCCGCAAGGCGCACCACATCGTCATAGATCTGCTCAGGGGCCGTGTCGAGAATCGCCAGCTCGCGCAGCGTCGCAAGCCGCTCCTGCTCGTTCGCCGGGATCGGCGTGTCCATATCCCCGATTCGGCAGCCGCCACCGTGAGCTTGAGCTTTGCGGAGGATTCTCAGTGGATGATCGGTAGCGCACGTGCACTCGAGGGTGACCGCGCTCAGCGTGCTGCGTACGTGAGCACCGCAATTCCGTCGCCAACAGTTTTGCAGTCGCGCAGCGACAGGTTGCGCTTCTCCTCTGAGCTGCCAAACAGCCGCTTGCCGCTCCCGAGCACGACTGGGAACACCATCAGCCGCAGCTCGTCGAGCAGACCATGCTCGAGCAGGCCCTGGACGAGCTGGGCGCTGCCGTGGACAGTGATCTCACCGTCGAGTGAATCCCTCAGCTGGGCGATCTCATCCGCGAGCTTGCCACCGAGCACGGTCGTGTTGTTCCACGACGGCTCACTGAGCGTCGTGGATACGACGTACTTCGGCATCCCGTTGAACTTGTCTGCGAACTCGCCCTCCATGCTGGGCCACGCGGCAGCGAAGCCTTCGTACGTCGTGCGCCCGAGCAGCAGCGCCTCGGATGCGAGCGCCTCGTCGAGCTTGAACTTGTCGCCCTCTGGGCCGCGGTCGATCTCAAACGTCCAACCTTGGTGCTTGTAGGACTCTCCCCCGCCTGGCGCCTCGATCACGCCGTCGAGCGAGACGAACTCGGTTGCGACGATCTTTCCCATCTCAGTGCTCCTTTCGCGGTCGTTTGCAGATCAGACGACAGGCCAAGCAAAAACTCATCGCTCGCCGACTCGCCTGTGATTCGCGCGTGCGCGAGAGGAGCGTAATGTCCTCAATCGAAGCACCGGGAAGAAATGGTGTGTTCGTCAGTCCTTCATGGGACAGACAACAAAAGGAGCAGAAACATGAAGACGTATTCGATTCGCCGTCGCAAGGCGTGGGGTTCGCCCGAGGAGCTCGAGCAGGTGGCTGGGCGCTCCAAAGAGATCGCTGACAGTGAGTTCCCAGACGACATTCGATGGATTCGCAGCTACGTGATCGCCGAAGCCGATGGGTCACTCGGTTCGGTGTGCATCTACCAGGCGAGCAGCGTCGACGCCGTCCGCAAGCACGCCAGCCGCGTCGACATGCCGGCGGACGAGATCGAGGAGATCGCAGACACCGTCGTGATCAGGCCTGACCCAGAGCCTGCTCAAGCTGCCAACTGAGACAGCGTCACGCGATCGGCG
>OUNM010612886.1_pt1 | contig 12511 bp, 16 predicted proteins | sample 1769961 | NCBI WGS metagenome assembly OUNM01 (sample SAMEA3914820, study PRJEB12502) | metagenome | biome: forest; material: soil | place: USA | collected 2012-03-12 | depth 0.3 m | reverse complement strand
GGGGGGGGGGGGGGGGGTTAGGGGGTTTTATCGCGGGGTTATGCCCGGCGTGGTGAGGGTGTTGCCTGCGACGTGGGTTACGTTTTTGGTGTATGAGAATGTCAGGTATTATTTGCCGCGGTGGGCGCAGGGTGAGGGTGGGGAGGGGAGGGTGGTGGTTTAGGGGGATGTAGACGGGGGCTGGCGTTCCGCGAGGAGAATATGTCTGGCTGGTTCAATGGCATTTTGTGTCTGGCGTTATCTGTGCCTGGCTAGGGGATTCAATTGTTTCGTGTACTATATCTTGTATGCTATTGAGAGCGAATCAAGGTGGTCCGGGTGAACGACATCCAAAGCCATTCTGCTGCTGTTTTTGATGCTCCGGCCAAGGGGCTTGGAAAATGGATACAGGCCGTATACTTTCTGGTGGTATAAGAGGCGTTGTTGTTATATTTTCAACAATCGCTTTTCTGGTAACGTGGCAGGTGATGATTATAATCGAGCCCTGTGTTGCCCTTGGAAAGAAGTCGTAGCCTTGGTGATATCAGAACAGTGAGGCTAGAACGAATGCTGTTTGTATAAACCTCCTGTCAGAACTATACAAAGAGTGTCTTGAGTCTAATAATGCACTAGACATTTATTTATTCAACTCGCCTTTCATCAAAGGCATATCTGGTTTCTCGGTATCTCTCGATGGCGTCTCTCGTCAAAACGCCGGTCTCTCAAGTCACTTCTCTCGGTCTCTATTTACGACGCTGGCGGAGTGAACTCGGGCCGGATTTGGCCGTGTCTTCTCAAACGCTAAGTTGATGGTCATGTGTTGATCGAGCCAGGACAGAACTCGACATGTTAATCAAAAGGATACCAGGAAGTCAAGATCATGTAGTCTTCAACCAGCAGTTTTTCTGTGAGAGACTAGCACCAACACTCTCCCCTTCTTGGACATCTCGCCCGTATCAACGCTCAGCAACAGAGAAAGAAAACAAACTCCTTCCGGTCTTCATCATACCTCTACCCAGGCAACCCACGATGATCTCACGCTAGCCTAGATACCTATCTTCAACCCAACTACGAATGACGCCTTCAAGTCAGAAGACAACATCACCGGCAGTTGCTTGACGTGATTACGGGTCGCCATCCAAAATCGCTCGACAACCAACCCGAGTCGGCACGAAAGCCCTCCAAAATCTCCGAGGAGGCTTTGCTAGATCCGCTCATGGCCATACTGACTGCCCCCCCTTCCGTCAACTTCCAGTACCAGTATCAGCTACCACCGCAAGAGCAGACTCGACAGCACAGAATCACGGACAGTTGGGCTTGGTGTTGGTGCAGCAACACCCCTATTCATAATTGAGATCACCCAGCTCCCGAGACAGCGACAATCCAGCAAGCCCTACGATGGCCAACCAACAATACGGAGACCAAGGTAACACCCAATTCCACTCGCAACTGGAAAACACGCCATCGGAAAGAAGGCAAGAAAACCCCCGCCACCTCCGGAGCCGATCATCGCCAACTTGAGCCCGGTTAACACTCCGTCGGATCCTTGGGCCGGTCCAGACCGGAAAAACCCCTCCTGGTCCAGAGCGACCCCCCACCGAGCAGATGCCGTGACACGCGGGCTCAACGCCGGGAGCAGTTTGAGATCTGGCATCCACTGGCACCGGCGCCGCTCAAACACACAGATCATCCATCTCCCGACGTTGCACCCCCTCACTCCCGAGAACCGGCGAGAGAACAAGAGAAGATCAGAGCAACGGGAGGAGGGACGGTCTACCCGTCGGGCACCCACGCCCCCTCGAAGATCCATCTCCTCTTCTGTTCCGGCCAGCTAGCCACCGTTTCCCATGCCCAGGCAGAAACGCCAGCAGAGTACGACAGGCGGTGCACTGACAATAGCAATGTCAAAGACACCGCCGGCTGGGATACTCACAGTCGCGGGGTAGCACGAAGAGTCGCGGACCTCAGACACTGACTCAGGCCGCGCTCAGCCTCACCCATCTCGCAGGCTCGCAGACGGCGATTCTGCAACGTCCCGCCGTCACACGGATAGCAGGTACAAACAGACAACGCTTCCGAGTACTCTGGAGACTGCCCAGAGTGGCAGGAGGAGAAAAGCAAAGAGAGCATGGTGGGGGTTTCAGCCGAGGTCGAGGTGCGATGTGTAACATGGCATGCAAGAACGCGTTATGTATGCAGCTAGGTGGGCCGAAAAAGAGCAAAACAGGAGGGAGGAGTCGAGTCGAGTCCACGCCCCTAAACCGGCGTTTGCATGCTGATCTGTCAACCAGTCAGTTCGGGCTCGAGTGACAGGCGGATGGATGCCTACTGCCTACGCAATGCAGGACCAGTCACGGGCTGGGCTACGTCAAACACGCTGCACTCCAAGCGAATGGGGACGGAGACAGGAGGCTCAACCTGTATGTCTCACCGCAACCGGGGCTAGCTGGGCCAGCAGGCGGCCGGCCGGCATGACTTCCAAGTTCTAGCATCCACTGAATGCGAGAAGTGAGTACAGCTACCTCTCTTTCTGTGTGTGCCGAAGAAGAGAAGGAAAGGAGACAGGGCACACGCTCTCAGACTCCTCGGAACGATCAATCTCGTGCAGAGCAAACATCAAGGCAACACGCATCGAAAAGCACCCTCTCACCGAGGCGCATGGGCAAGTAGAGGCTCTGCACCGTCCCCCTTGACGTTCCGTCAACCACTCCTCGAACCCCATCCCGGAGATACACACTCACACACCTCCACACTACGGGCGTACGCACGTCTCACACCTCACAAACGCAAACCCGAGCACGCACACACGCACGCCACCAGACAGGCAGGCAGGCAGGCATCGCAGACCAGACAAGCAAGGCAAGGCATGCGGAGACCTGACCCCGGACCAGCCCTCCCGGACAGGCTCATCATCATCAACAAAAGAAAAAACAAAAACAACAAGTGAGTCATGAAACAACCGTCGCCGCCGCCGCCGGCAGACGGCGGCGACCAGCCGGGGCATGCAGACAGGAGGCAGGCAAACAGGCAGACAGGCAGGCAGGCAAGCAGGCCGCGACCAGATAGACGTAGCAAAAAGACGCAACAAGCCCAAAGCAGCAAGAGAGAAGGCCTCACGAGGCAAAGCCAGACGCACACCCGCCGTAGTAGCGCTGTCGATCACCCGGCGGAATCTCTCTCCCACGGTGTATGTACCCACGTTTGCGCCGCCGCGGCCGGCGGAGCAGAGGCCGGGGAGGGGCGGAGAGAGGTGAATGTGGTTTGGTTTGGTGCAGGTGGTGTGGTGCAGGACTGCAGGTGGTGTGGACTGAGAGGGATCCATCCGGGTGGTGTTAGTGTTGTGGAGGTCGGCGACTACTAACTATCATCATCTACAAGTACGGAGTATGTGCATGCTTTGCCTGAGTGCCGTAGAGCCGGCGGGCGGGCTTGGGTGTGGAGAGAGAGGATGATGCAGATGGATCTGGTGTTGGCGATCTTCTCTTGGCTCTTGGCTCTTGGTCTCTTGGGGTCTTGGGTTTGTTTGTCGACGGCCCTTGGCCTTGACCCCACGGGACGGGACGACCAGTCAGCATGGTTCAGGGAGCAGGGCGAGTTGGTTTAGGGTCGGTTAGGGGGGGGATTCCGCCATCGCTGCGGCTCGTCGACGCCATTGCCGCCTTGATGGGGTCTCGTGGCAGGGACAGGGCGGCGAGGGAGGGCTTGCTTTGCGTGTTTTTTTGTTTCTTTTTTGTTTTTGTTTTGTGAGACACTCTTTTTGCGGAAGCTAAGCGACGTTGGAGCAGGAGAAAAGGGGGGCTGGGGGTCTCGAAGGAAGGCCACGCGTGCGGCTGACGGGTCTGCCCGCTCCAGGTGGAGATCGTCGAGCAAATGGCCCCTTCGCGTGTCTTGTCCGTTTGATGATGGTGTAATTATAGACCGCTGCGGCTGGCGATGCCCTCGACAATAATTGACAATTATCACAACCCCCGGCCCCTTTCCCCCACCGAAGGCAGATCTGGTGTTGGGATGCAGAGCATGAGACGGGAAGGATCTAGGGCGTCGACGCTATCCGCATCTCCTCGGGGTCTTGTCCATGGGGGAACGGCCGAGAGCTGGGCGATCTCCATGCCGGGTTGACGGACGTCTCGTCAGCCACTGCCGATTATTGAACGGATTTCCGGGAGCCGTCTTGACCAATCCGGGGTAAAAAGTCAGGGGTCGAGGTGGTCTGGCCGCTGAGATCGGGAGCCCCCTGACGGCGGGCCTGGACACACGGGGGCCCATTGGGTGCGGTGCTCGACGCCTAAGATTTCCGTGGGGTCCCGAGTCCAGGTTTAGCAGATTGTCGCCATCGCGCTCTCGAATCGCCGTATTCGTTGATGCGGGCGGCGCCCCCATTCCCCGGCGGGCGGCGTGCGCTCGGGGACCTGCTATGTACGATGCCAGGCCACATACGGGGCCATTGTCCAACGGGATGCTGCCGTGGCACGCTGCACAGCATGCAGTCTGTGCCCGGATGCAGGTACCGAGTGCGGCGGGCGGGCGTTTTGTGCTTGTCCGGAAGCCTGCCGGATCTCGGCACTGCATTCCCTCAGCAACGACACTGGCGATTCGACCCGGACACTGTCGCTCGCCCCGTCGCAGGATGCCCGAGGTCTGCCGTGGCCTATCGACGACGTCGCCACATCCCGCGAGTGATGGCATTGTACATACGCAGTACATGCCGTCCTGTAGCCAAGCCCGGCACCTGCAGATGCAAGTGCAGATTCTGCGAGTGGTCCTGTCAGGCCAGTGGCGCCGGCGTTTGCCTCTGGTCCTCGCGTCCCAATTTGCTGGACGATGTTTCGCGCGGGAGGATGTGGCTCAGTCTTGTGTTCCCAAGTCTCAGCCGGGCTGGGGGGTTGAGCGATATCGCCTGCCTTTCTGGACCAACGGCAGGCCGTTTATTCGTTTGCTCTGGGCAACTCTGGCAGACGAATGACGGCCTGTTGCACCCTTTCGTCCGTGCTGTCATGCAGCGGGCTAGTGACGACGAGGAAACTAACGAGAGGCTGTGAGTGGTCCCCACGAGCCGTCCCGACGTTTTGTACATGTACGCCGAGGGATATTTCCCGTTTTGGGAATTCGTATTGTGTCTGTCGATCAGATCCTGCACAGTGGTGGGTGGTCCCGGCTTCATGGGATGAGGATACTACAGTATGATGGGCTTGGTGGTGCCAGAACCGAGCCAGTGGCATCATGCGCGGCGGTAGTGCTCGGGACGAAAACGCAATCCGCGCTAGGCGCCCTGGAGGCTGGACCGCAGCAACCCTTCCGCCGACCTGAGGATGAGCTTCTCCGGTCTCGTCGAGGCGGCCGCAAGGGTGCACGCGCGCACCCCCTACCCTACCCCGCCCCCACCGAGCAGGTTTGGGAGATGGAGGATAACGCCTCAGGGAGGCATTGGCGGAGGGCTGCGAGGCGGCATGCAGGCGTGCCGGCTGCTGAGCAGAGAGAGGCCAGGTCGTGGGACGCTGGTGGTGTGGTGACGGCGCTCGTCGGGCGTTTGGTGTCGTGGTCGGTGTCGTCGTGGCTTTCAGCAGGACCGGAACAGCAGCTCCGGACAGCAGAAGAACACGAAGGGCACCGGGCACAGCGGCACAGCACACAGGAGCAGATCTCGTCTGCTCTGCCGGGTTGGCAGCCCGTCTCAAGGACCTGTCGCTACCAAGGGCCTTCGCTCAACCTCGTGGGGCGGAGGGGACTCGAGGTTCCTGAGACCCACAGCGCAGCGACCCGAGAGAGGAGTGAGGCGGGCTGTGTCGTGACGACCATGCTGCCGGCTGCAGGAGTTGCGGATCCCCAGTATCAGGATTTGGGGGGAAAGGGGAGAAGAGAGAGGGGGTCACTCTCGGAAGCAGCGCCGGCTGGCGGGTCGTCGTCGTCTCCCAGCAGTCCCAGCAGTCCCAGCAGCGGTCGTGGGCGGCCGTTTCAACGCACCAGGCGCAAAAAAACAAAGAATGCTGGACGGCGGTGGCGCCAGACCCGACCCGCGGACATGGAACGGGGACGGTCGATGGAGGGGGAGATGCGTGGCCGGGTGGGCTGGGGTCACAACCACCACCCTCATGAGTGCTGGCCCCCGTCGAACGTGAGCAAAAAAACACCGGATCGAAAACTAGCACGAGCTAGCGCTGGTCCCCGTCCATCGGTTAGAACCGATGGGATTTAGGATGCTTGGGATCCGAGTTTGGTAGCCAATGGTGAGGCCGCACCGGAAGCGTGCCGGACAGCAGCACCCACGTCCTGGCTGTCCCCCCCGCCCTCGCCGTCGTCCCCTTCCCGCGCTCGTGACACCGCCGGTCGTCGGCGTTTCGAAACCCCCAACTTTTGGACTCTGACGCAGGAATGCACCCTCTGGGCGGTGAGATCGCCGTCCACTCGACCTGAACTTGACCTGACTTGCGAGCGACCTCCCCCGGATGGCGTGCCCTGGCGGCCATGACGAAGAGATGACGGGCAGTAGCTATTACCTAGCAGGAAAGTTGGCTTGAAGCCGGTGATGATGAAGGCCAAGCAGGGTCATCAAAACCCCTCGCCGCTGGGGTTCTATCCGCCGCAGCAAGGCTGCCGGCGCAGGGCTATCAGGAATTTTTACCAACATGATTTAGTGAGCTGCTGAGTTGTTAGCGGCGGCCGAGAACGGCAAGGCGACAGGCAAGAGAAGCGCTGGAGGTCGCCCTGGCTGCCTGGCGGCCTGGTTCCTCAAGGTCAGTCCAGGCTTCATCAGGCACTTCAGGGTTGATGAGGATTGCTGGGCTGCCTGACGAGCCTGGGCAGCCTGGAAAGGAACGGAAGGAAGGGCACCCGTGGGCGGGTGTGGGCCGGGAGCATGGCCTTCTCCCTTCCCCTTCCCGTCCCGCACCGTTCTTCTCTACTTTCCAGTCCAATTCCAGTCCATTTCCAGTCCATTACCCGCTCAGAAATCCACTTTCCAGTCTATCACTCATCTCGTCACCGTTGCAACGTTTGGGGCACACTCTGCGCGCTCATGCACTGCTGCACTGCTGCAACCGGTTCCTGGGCCAAGCAACCCCCCACGCGGCGCGGGCGAGATTGCAACAAAACGTGCATCTTGCAACTGGCAACATGCAACAGCCGCACCGCAACCTTGGGCCGCCTCGTGTTTCTAGCTGATTCCATTTTCCGATCCCCATCCGTCTTGTCCACGGAGTACCATAATATTACGTGAACGGCTGGCACCACTTCCACTGTCCGGTGCCGCTGCCCGCACGTGTCCTCGCCCGCGGCGGTTGAAGCCGGGGAAGTCGGTGGACCGAACAAGAATAGCGCTCCATCTCAGATGTCGCCATGTCGTGCGCTCCGACCAATGGCGGGCCCAAGATTGACCCGGCCGCAAACACGGGGATCGCCCGCAACCAGAGCGCTGGAACTGGCAATCGGAGCAGCCCAGGGGCACGTCCACGGCCCTGGCGCGCTAACCCAACACTAACCCGAGCACTAACCCAAACTCCAACAAGCAGAAATTACCGACGAATCCCCAGGACAGACAGGGCAAGGCTGGGATTCTGCTGCGAGCTGACGCGATCGCGAGCCTCTTTTCATCAGGCTGCACAACCCCAGGAAGCCGCCCTCGAACATCGCCATTTTTGTTTTTATTTCTATTTTACTTGATTATTTTACGTTGATTTTATTTATATCCGAGACGACCGAGACGACCGCGACGCTCCTTCGCAAGCTTTCCCGTGCATCGCCTTGAGGCATGGAGGCATCGAGGCATGGACAGACTGCAGGCTGCGGGCTTGTCACTCCCAATCCGCCCCCCGGATCCGGCTGCTCATTGGCCTGGTCTGGCAGATCGATTTGTCCGAATTCCTCGCTTACCCAGCCGGGCCCAGCTAGCTCCTCCGGGGAAGCAGCAGCGCCGCCGCGAGCCTGGGCGGACCGCATCAACGGGTCGCTGGCTGAAACGGCCCAGCCTTCCGGGGTAGCATCGTGGGCGACATGGCGGCGCCCCAGCAATCCGAGTGGGCGGCCGATACGAGACTGGAGCACGGCGAGGTAGCCTCTGCTGCTGCACCTGCTAACAGGACGCCGGGCGCTGAGGCATGTCACCCCTTCATTGCGGCGACCTGCCACATCGGTCCTCACCTGCAGCCGTGGCGGCGAGCCAAGTGTGAGAAACTTCCACCTCGACGCCGCTAAACAGGGCTCTCGGGCGCCGGTATTGGCCTCCCGGACGATCCAAAATCTGCGACCTTCAAACTACCGCCTGCGGTTGGCTGCTTTGGTCCAAGTTTGAGCCCGGTACCGCAGGCTCGGGACGCTGGCGTCCAACAGCGTCGCGCCGAGACCCACGGACTGGATCGAATGCCTTGGTTCGGCAAGGGAGCCCGTCAGCGTCAGCGTCAGGTCGTGGTGTTTCCCCATCGACGGCGAGGAGGCGACGCACGTCATCGCGAGCTGAAAACCCCAAAGATAACTCAACCCCCCCTTGCGGCGGGCAGACACACAGACAGACACACAGAAACATGACAGACCGCGGTGTGGTGTGCCATTGCTGGCAGAGGTAAGACAGGAGGGGGGGAAGGTCATATGTATGGCCCGCCAGGTGCCAGACGGCCGGGCCTCCCTGCGTCACCTGGAGTCGGTGGCGCACAGGAGGATCGAGATAACGTTCACTCGACAGGATTTGGGACCTGCAGTGATGCTGCCCGTCGTTTATCGGGCGCGGGGTAGGTGACATCTGCGCTGCTAGGTGCATGCGCTGTGATGGGCACTCGAGTATTTTACACTCTTCAGTGAGTGGACGCTTCATCCCCCCCTTGATCTAAGCTTTTTGACTGGTCTCTTTGGCCCTGGCCCTGCCTGCGTTTCGGGTCCATACAGGTGGGCTGCACTGACCAGAGTTTGTGCAGAATACCAGGGGACGGACGGTATCACGGCGGTCGGGGATTTTTCACTCAATCAAGACGGCGACCAAGACGGCGAGCAGCAAGCTCACAGGTCGCTTCGTCGCTCCGGAGTAGGACTACTACTAGCATCACTAGTCCAGTAATACTGTGTCGTAGCGTTCGGGCAACGGGTGTCCACCGTAGCGCGCTGCAAATCCGCGCACGGTACGCTCTGCGAGGACGAGGAGCCCAAGAGCTGAGGTCCGGGAAGGATACCCGTTCTTGGGGGAGTGCCAGCCTATAAATCCAATCAAGGGAGCTGAAGCCGCGCTTAAAGCTGAAGCTGGTGGCGATGTCTCTAACGGCGGCGGGTGGGCTTGTCGATGCCGTGATGAGACACAGCGTCCCCCCCCTCCGACGACGGGTTTTGATGGGCTCCCGCCGGGCGGGCGTGCTGGGGGCGAAAAACAGGATACTGTGTACCCAAGCGAGCTGAGAGGCGGTTGCTTGCCTGGTCCCGACAAGTCAGAACGCATGCGCTGCACGGCCCACACGCCGGGATGCACCCCCAGGTCCCCCGAGTTGCAGCGACTGTGCGCTCGTGCGGCAGGCAACCGTGGTATTGGGAAATCCCACTGCCGCGCTCGGATTGCTCCATGCGTCCTTGACTGGCCCGCCCGCCTGGCCTGTGCTCTCTGCACGACACGACTGGACCGCTCCAGCGTGATATCCCCTCCGTACCGCCAGGCACGTGCGGGTGGGATTGGGGGGACGACTGGACTGGTGAGACTGGGTGGGCTCTGGGGGTCATTGGCGGCGACGATGATACTGTGTAGCGTTGGAGGTTATTGGGCGAGCGAGGTCGCCGTGGTCACAGTAGACGGCAGGGCAGCTCAGGTGGGTGGAGAAGCCAAGTTAGGGATAAGTTGCTGGTGGAGAGAGGGGAGAGGGGACAGCCTGGACATTGGACAACAACCTTGAACCCTCTCAAGCCGGAAGGGACGCGACGGCCCTCCCCCCTCTGTCCTCCACTCCACGGCTGGTGGATCCCTCTGAGGATTCCACTCGAGACCCTTGTCGCCGTCGCGTACCTGCTGCCACACCCCGGTTGAGCTCTCCGTCCCCAAGCTGCCCGTCGCTGTCATTCTTCATCAGCTCCTTCGCGGGAGAGCCGTTGAGATCTGCCATCAACCCCTCCGAGATGTCGGAGTCTGGCCGGAGATCTGAGAAACGGCTTATCGCGCGCCCGCCATGAGATACGGCTAGCCATGGGGCAGGCGGGCGAGTCGAGGGACGGGTGCTGATAAGAGGGGGAAGGGCAAGGCAGAGGAGGGAAGAAGAGCATGAAGCCCCCCAAAAGAAGGAGATGCTGCAACAGATCTCACTCGCGCCATCCCATCGTCATTTCTTGTGCAGGATCTCTGTTCCAGCGCCAAGTGGCCGCCTCCACCAAGCCGGCGCCGGGCAGGACACCCTCCTCAACACCAGCAAGTCAAGAAAAGCAGCGGGACATGCCGGCAAGCGGTCTGGGCCAGAGTGTGGCCCCAGTCGTGGCCTGCTTGCCCTGTCCGCATCCGGGACTCGAGCTGCCGGGGCAATGTCTCACCGTCAGAACTCCAAAATGGAGAATCGAGGGGGGAGGGGTGGACAAGCCGTCACATCACACCCCCCTCACCCATGAGTGACACAACCTGACCACGGCTCATCGTTGCCGTGGCGCCTTGGGTGGGGGTCTTGAACCCGGCCCATGTCCGGGGTGGACCATCGATGCGAGTTCAGGGACCTCTGGTGGCACTTTGGGCACGGTGCCCCCCCCCCCCCAGGTCACTCTGTACCCAGCATGCACTTCGATGAGATCTCCGGAGTGGGTGGCGTCCCAGTCCTCTGGCTCGTTCAGATCTACCACTGTTGACACCCTTGTTCCTGCTGCCCTGTTGACTGATATACATAGCAGCATGCTCTCCCCCAGTCCAACGCCCTCCTGGTCCTGTTCGTCCTTGAGCACGACTCGGCAGAGATCACATCACGAGTCGGCCGTCCAAATATACTGACCTCCTTTCCTACGGCGGACTTTTGTTTTGTTATATCTCTCGTCTTCACACTCCTTGTGTGTTCTCTCCGGACTTACAGACTTGATCCGACCATTCTCCTGAGGACTGCTTTCCCCGAGGATCACCAGAACCACCGACGAGATGGCACTCGGAAACCTGCCCCCGAATCAAGATGTCTGGAGCCGCTGGTCTCACCCTCACCCTCACCAGGCCGCTCCCACCAACTTTCACATGATGGAGATGAACATGGCCTACGACTGTTGCCGGCCAGCGCCCCCGGCCCCTATTCCACGCCCCGAGCTGGCCCAGCACTTCCACCCAGGACCCTTCAGCCCGGCTCAGATGCCCTCACCAGTGTCGCCTCCCCAGTACCAGCCTCCTTCGCCGGTGTCTCCTCATCAATATCACGCTGCTTCGCCAGTGTCTCCTCAGTACCAGGCTCCTTCGCCCGTGTCTTCGCACTACGAGACCCCTTCTCCAGTAACACCTCACTACCAGGCACCCATGCCGTACGGCGGATACAACCCCTACGGCACACCACCGCTGCTGGATGCGCCGTTCAAGCCGCAGGAGTGTATCGACACGTTCGTCAAGCGAAGCAGCAGCCCGTCTATCAAGTGCGAGGCTAGGTCACCCGGCTCGGACTCGTTCACACCCAAGACCTTGAACCACGGCACGCCGGAGCAGGAAGCCCCGGTCAGCCTGTTCAACACGGCCATCGACAACATCGTGAGGGTGCTCGAGGCGAAGCGCGAGATGATCGGTTCGTCGGAGGCGGCGGAGCCCGCGGAGCCTAGCAAGAAGAAGCCGGCGGCGAAGAAGAGCCAGGTATGTTGAGTAACAGGGAGGTTCGGAACCATGGATGTTCTCAGGTCTAACTGGTGCTCTGTTGAAGACCGAGAAGGCCCGTAGCAAGGCAAAGCGGAAGAGATTCTATTGCGAGATCGACGGCTGCACCAAGGTGTTTCCCCAGCGCAACAACCTCGAGACTCACCTCCGCTCCCACACCGGCGAGCGCCCCTACGTGAGTCCCTCACCCCTCCTCTCAGTCCTATGTTACTGACAGCCGTCCCAGAAATGCGAATACTGCAACCGTGGCTTCACCCAGTCCGTCAACCTCGAGGTAAGTCCCCCCCTGAACCCAACTCATCAACAACCTCTCACACCTCCCAGTCCCACAAGAACCGCCACACCGGCCTGCGCCCCTACAAATGCTCCCAATGCCCCAAAACCTTCCCCCAGCCCTCCAACGTCCGCTCCCACGAAAAGACCCACGTCGCCCGCGACAAGCGCGCAAGCTGGGTCTGCAAATTCGGCAAATGCACCAAGACCTTTACCGAAAAAGGCAACCTCAAGGTAAACCCCCCCTCCTATACCCCCCATTTTCCAACCAACCTCTAATTTATGATATCAGAGCCACCAAAACAGCTACCACGTCGACGAAATCGAAACCTTCAAAGCCCGCATCGCCACAGTGCAAGACAAGTCCTCCCTCTCCCCCGCCGACCTCGAGATGGCGTCCTACATCATGACGGTGCACAACCTCGCCAACAAGGGCATCAAAGGCCGCGGCAAGGGGCGCAAGGTCGATCGCGTCCTCGCCCC
>OUNM010042592.1_pt1 | contig 12514 bp, 9 predicted proteins | sample 1769961 | NCBI WGS metagenome assembly OUNM01 (sample SAMEA3914820, study PRJEB12502) | metagenome | biome: forest; material: soil | place: USA | collected 2012-03-12 | depth 0.3 m | reverse complement strand
TGGAAGCGCCGGCGAGGTCGGCTTTCAAATTGTCGCGGAACCCCCGCGCTCACAGCCTTCCGGACGAGGTCCGGAGGTCTCCGGGAGGTCGATAGCACCGTCACCCGGCTCAAAACTTGAACCTGGGGCGGCGAATATTTGTAGTTGCCGCTCTAGGGGCTCGTCGGGAGGCTGGGGATCGCGCCCCTACTCTGGGATCTCGGCCAGCCGGCGATAGTCCCGTGGCGACAGACCGTATCGCTGGCGGAAGGCGCGACTGAGATGCGCGGCGTCGCTGAAGCCCAGGCGATGGGCGATGTTTCCGATCGGTTCGGCGCGGTCGACACGGGTCAGGGCGTCGCGAGCGCTCTCCAGCCGACGATTCAAAAGCCAGGCCTTGAGACCGCCATCACCCCGGAAAGCGGCGGCCAACTGCTCGGTGGAGACCTCCAGGAGCCGGCATAGATCGGCGACCGTCACGGTGTTCAGGTCCAGCCGATGCTCTATCAACTCGGAGACGCGGACCTTCAACAGCGCCTCGGAGGTCAGGCGGGGCGGCGTGACGGCCCGGGCGGATTCGCACCCCAGCGCCAGCAATTCCAGGAAGGCGCGCTCGATACGCGTCGCGCGAGCCTGGTCCAGCGACGGCAACAGCGACCAGGTCGTGGCGGCCAGGTCCATGAGGGACCGTGCGAGCTCGCCGCTCACCGCCAGGCCATGCAAATCGTCCATCGGCGAGAACCAGGTCGCCGCTACATGACGCGGAATCAACAGGTTGTAGGTCAGGCTGGCCGTGGAGGCGTGCAGGGACGGCCGAGTCAGATCGTGGAAGTGATAGGTGCCCGCCGGTTCCAGAAACGCCCGGCCGTCCAGATCACCGCGCGCCAGCCCCTCCACCATCATGGTGACGATGATCGGATCGAAGCTCGACGTCCGGAGTTCGCGCTCGCTCCGCTCCCAGGTCATGGCCGTGAACTCGACCCGCGCGAACAGAAGCTGGTTCAGCGAGACCGACTCCATCAAGATATTGAAGGGCTCGGTCGGCGCCGTGCGGAACGCCCGGCCCATTCGCATCGCTTCCCGCGTCTCCCAGGCCTGGTGACGCTGCTCGGGCGGCAAGTCGTCCGTCGAGAACCGATGAACCACGATGTTGGAGGAGGCGGAAGGGTCTGACGCCACGGAAGACAGCCAAGCAAATCAACGAAAGGCGCCAACCTAGAGAGCGAACTGGCGCTTTGGAAGCCGCGCTTGTCCTCCCGCACCAAGGCAGCCAGGGCGAGGGGCGTAATGCGCGCCATGTGCGACGGGTTCCTGAAAAAAGGACCGCAGTTTCATAGACGCATACCTGGCAAGGATTCCGCCGGCAGGGGACTAGGGCCCGGCGAGTCCGCAATCTACCCATAGTGGATGCTGCGAGGGTCAGCTCACCTACTGCTGCGCGCCGCCGCCGCTGAAGTCGAAGCCCGGATCCTTCTTCGCCTTCCCCGCGCCGAAGGCCCAGGTCAGGCTGACGCGGACCCAGCGCGCGTCGGGGTCGCGGACCGAGAGGCTCTTCAGGGTCGGGGTCTGCAGGATCTGTTTCTCGCGATAGACGCCCAGCACGTCCTGCACCGTGACCAGCAGCGACAGGCGGTCGTCGATCTTGTGGCGGTAACCCAGGTCCAGCGCCGCCGAGGGGCGGAAATAGCCCTGGGCGCTGAGGCGCTTGCTGTTGAGGAAGCCGTTCAGCTGGATCAGGTCCTTGGGCGTGGCCTGCCAGTTCAGGCTGGCGCGGCCCGAAACCGTGGTCGCCGACCGCTTGCCGGGGATCCCCAGGTTCGCGCCGTCCAACTGCACGCGGTAGAGGTTGGTGCTGAGATTGTAGGTCAGGGTCGGCGCAGCCTTGCCGTTTAGCACCAACTCCAGCCCGCCGTTGCGGCTCTGCGAGACATTGGCGCGGCTGGTCACGAACACCCCGCCGCCGGAGTCGGTGACGACGTCGGACATCACCTTGTCGTTCTGGCGATAGTAGAGGGTGGCCAGCACCAGCAGCGGCGCCTTGCGGTACTGCCAGCCCAGTTCGTACGAGTGGGTCACCTGGGGCTTCAGGGCCGGATTGCCGATCCGGTAGTTCAGCGGGTCGGTCAGGAACGGGGTCGGGTTGAGGTCGAACGGGCTGGGCCGCTGCAGGCGCTCGCTATAGCTGGCCGTCAGCTTCTGCTTGTCGCCCAGCGGATAGGACAGGTGCAGGCTGGGCATCAGCCGGCTGGTCGTGGTCTCGATGTTGCGGTTCGAGGCGGTGAGGTCCAGCTTCGACTGTTCCCAGCGCAGGCCGGCCAGCGCGGTCAGCAGGCCCAGCGGCTGCTCGTAGGTGACATAGGCCTGGCTCAGCGCCTGTTCATAGAGGAACTGGTTGGTCAGGCCAGGATCGACGACCAACCCCGCCAGCGAGCCGCCCCGCAGGCCGATATTGTCGTAGGCGTTGTCGTCGAACTGCAGGTCGAAGCCGGCCTTCAGGGTGCGGCCCTTGTCCATCGGCCGGACATAGTCGCCCTTCAGGTCGGTCTGGCGCAGTTCGTAGGCCAGTCGCAGCTGGTCGAAGGCGCTGGAGGCGGCGGGGACGCTCTGGGTCGTGTGGCCGGTGCGGGTGCGTTCGTCGGTGGTCACGTCATAGGTCAGCTTCAGGCTCAGTTCGTGGCCCTCGCCGTCGAAGCGGCGGCGCAGGTTGAGGCCCAACGCGCCATTGTCGCGCCGTTGGAGGATGGAGAGGTCGCGGCGATAGGCCTGGACCAGCGCGCCCGTCGTGTCCTCGCGGGTGGTGTCGGCGGTGCTGTCGATCGCGCCCCGGAAGCGGTTGGCGCGCGCCTCGCCGCCGACGCGCAGCTTGTCGGTCGCGTCGTAGTCGACCGTGGCCGAGCCGTTCCAGCTCTTGAGGTCGAGCTTGGTGGCGCCTTGCGTCTCGCTGTCCAGCGCGGGCTGCTGGCGACGCTCATAGTCGTCCTGGCTGACAGGATCGTAGCGATAGCCGATGTCGCCGGAGGCCGAGAGCTTGCCGCTGTTGTAGCCGCCGCTGAGGCTGCCTCCGCCGCGGCCGGACGAGCCGCCGGTCAGGCGCAGCGAGCCGTTGCCGCCTGCGCCCTTGGCCTTCTTGGTGATCAGGTTGATGACCCCGCCCGTGCCGTCCGAGCGGAACTCGGCCGAGGGGTTGGTGATCACTTCCACACGCTCGATGCGGTCGGCGGGCAGCTGCTGCAGCGCCTGGCCGCGGTTGTCGCCTTGCAGCAGGCCCGAGGGCTTGCCGTCGATCAGGATCGTGACGTTCGGATCGCCGCGCAGGCTGACATTGCCCTGCACGTCGACCTCGACCGAGGGGATGTTGCGCAGGGCGTCGGCGACCCCGCCCGACTGCGCCGCCAGGTCGCCCGAGACGCTGTAGCTGCGCCGGTCGATCGAGGTGCGCACCGGCGGGGCGTCGGCCTTGATCACCACGGCGCTGACGCCGGTAGCGGCTTCCTTGGACGCTTCCGGGGGCTTCTGCGGCGGCGTGGCGGCGGCCGTGGCGGCTTGCGCGGCGAGCGCGATCCAGACGGGACCAAAAGACACGGGAACTCCCCCTGAGGTCGCTGGCGAAGGCGACGGACACGTCTATGATACGTCTGTATTTTGAGTCAGAATACAAATGTACTTTCGGTAATGCGGAGGTGGCGCGTGCGGATATCCAGCGCCGAGAGCCAGATCATGGAAGCGCTGTGGCGCGTGGGTCCCCTGACGCCCGACGGCGTGGTCGCCGAGGTGGGCGAGGCGCACGACTGGGCGCCGGGCACGGTCAAGACCTTGATCACCCGCCTGCTGAAGAAGGGTGCGATCGTCGGGGCGCGGACGCCGCAGGGCTATCTGTACAGCCCGCTGGTGTCGCGCGACGACTATGTGCAGGCCGAGAGTCGTAACCTGGTCGACCGGCTGTTCGGCGGCGAGGTCGCGCCCCTGGTCGCCCACTTCGCCGAGCACCGGGCGCTGACGCCCAAGGACGTCCAGCAACTGAAGGCGCTGATCGCCGAGATCGGGGACGACGGCGATGGCTGAGGTCCTGGCGATCCTGCTGCACGTGAACCTTGCCCTGGCGGTCGCGGTCGTCGCGGTTCTGGCCCTGCGTTTGCCCGTGCGGGCGCTGTTCGGCGCGCGGATCGCCTATGGCCTGTGGAGCCTGCCGCCGCTGGCGGCGCTGGCCATGCTGGCGCCGGCAAGAGTGGTGACGGTGAGGGTTGCGGCGGCTTCCGCTGTGGCTGAGCCCGCTGGGCCGATCGCGCAGAAGTCTTTCACCCCGGTCGTTGCGACGTTCGACCCCCAACCTCTGCTGGTGGGCCTCTGGCTGGCCGGCGTGATCGCCAGCCTGGCCTGGCTGGCTTGGCGACAGGTCCAGTTCTTCCGCGCCGCACGCGCTGGCCGGGCAGGGCCGGCGGTGGTTGGCGTGCTGCGGCCGCGGGTGGTGACGCCCGCTGACTTCGCCCAGCGCTACACGCCCCGAGAGCGCGAGATCGTCCTGGCTCACGAGCAGGCGCACCTGGCGCGGCGCGATCCGCCGGTCAACGCGACCGTGGCCCTGCTGGTCTGCATCTGCTGGTTCAATCCGGCTGTCCACGTGCTGAGCCGCTGGCTGCGGATCGACCAGGAGCTGGCCTGCGACGCCCGCGTGGTCGCCGCCCATCCCAAGGCCCGCCGGGTCTATGCCGAGGCGATGCTGAAGACGCAGTTGGCCGCCCGGCCGCTGCCGCTGGGCTGTCATTGGGCCGCGCACCCGCTGGCCCAGCGCGTGCGGCTGCTGTCGCGTCCGCTGCCCAGCCAAGCGCGTCTGCGCGCAGGGGGCGTCGCCACCGCGCTGATGGCCATCGCGGCGAGTGTCGGCGCCTGGGCCGTGCGTCCGGCGCAGGTGGTGCTGGCGTTCGAGGCGGCGAAGGCTCGGCCGGCCTCGGCGATCGTCGCCGCGTCCGCCGCACCCAGGGCGGCGCCGTTGCCGCATCATGCCTTCCGACCGATCGCGCCGATCAAGGCGGTCAGTCCCCAGACCATCGCTGCGCCGCTGGTCGCCGAGGCGCCGCCGCAGCCGGTGATCGATCCGGCCGGCCCCGACCTGCGTCCGCCCCGACTGATCCGCGCCGTCGCCGACCGCTCGCTGGTCCAGCCCGGCTCGGCGGTGCGGGTGACGGCCAGCGGGATCGCGCCCGACGGCGCGCCGCTATGGGCCGACTTCACCGCCTTCGGCTCGCAGCACCTCTATCGCAAGGGCGCCTACAAGCGCAGCGGCAGCCGCTATTCGCTGTTCACCAGCGTCTATCAAGACGGCGAGCGCCTGCGGGTCACGGTCAGCCTGGGCAAGGGCTTCCGGCCCGACGAGACCGCCGCGATCGAACTGGACGCCAACCAGTCCGGCGTCGTGCGCCTGCCGACCGGCCAGCTGATCGCGGTCAGCACGATGGTGCGTCCCGAAACGCCGGAAGAGGTCGAGGAAGGCCGCTTCCGGTCAGCGTCTCAGGACGGCCTCAGCTGACCTTGGCCAGCCTCAGGTCCTGGTAGTCGTAGCTGAAGTCGGCCAGCGGTGAGACCGCCTTGACCAGGGCCGAGACCACCTTGCCGTCCTTCAGGTCGAAGGTGAAGAAGGCGTCCTCCTGGGTGCGGTCGTCGAAGACGGTCTTGAAGGTCTCGCCGTCGAAGGCCTCCAGCTTGCCGCGCAGCAGCGGGGTCTTGTCGAACGAGACGGTCAGGGCCTGCTTCTTGCCCTTGCCGGAGACGGCGACGGTCACCGTGCCGTACCAGGGATCGCGATAGACGCCGGCATAGGCGTCCAGCGGCAGGCTGGGCTTGGCGCCGCTGCTGGGCGTGACGGCCTTGGCGGCGTCCTTGATCGTCTGGGCGTCGTTCTCGGCCTGCAGCTTCTTGGAATAGCCGATCCAGTCGAAGTCGCTGCGGCCTTGCAGCCGGTCCGGGCCGCCGTAGCGCAGCGAGCGCAGCACCGCGCCTTCCTCGGCGTTGGTCATGACCATGATGCCCGACTTCCGGCCGGGCAGCAGGCCGGTGTACGAGATGAAGCCGGCCAGGCCCCCGGTGTGCCACAGGATGCGCTCGCCGCGATGGTCCTGGACGAACCAGCCCAGGGCGTAGGCCTGGATGGTCGGGCGGGTCGGGGTGTCCGGAGCCGGACCTTCGGACGAGGCCGTGATGGTCTGGGGCTTCCACATCTCCTTCGAGGAAGCCTCGCTCCACAGCCGCTTGCCGTCGGCCGCGACGCCCAGGCCCAGCTGGACCTGCATCCACTTGGCGATGTCGTGCGGCGTGGCGTTGACCCCGCCGGCGGGCGCGGCGGCGTCGAAGCTGCCGTCATAGGGCAAAACCGTCTGCGGCCCCAGGCCCCGGACGGGCGGACCCAGGCGGGCATGCGGCTCGGCCCGGCGCGAGCGATCCTTGACCTGCGACGGGGTGGGGACCGTGTCGGTCATGCCCAGCGGTGTCAGGATCCGGGTCTGGATGTTGTCTTCCCAGGACTTGCCGGTGACCGTCTCGATCAGCACGCCGGCGGCGACGTAGAGCACGTTGTCATAGGCGTAGCCGCCCCGGAACTGGCCGCCGATCGGCAGGTACTTCAGGCCCGCCACGATGTCGGCGCGGGTGTGGGTGGGCGAGGGCCAGATCATCAGGTCGCCGGCGCCCAGGGTCAGGCCGCTGCGGTGGACCAGGAGGTCGCGCACGGTCATCAGCTGGGTGACCACCGGGTCCTTCATCTGGAAGGCCGGCATGTACTTGGTGACCGGCGCGTCCCACTCCAGCTTGCCCTCCTCGACCAGCATGGCGATGACGGCGGCGGTCATGGCCTTGGTGTTCGAGGCGATGCCGAACAGGGTGTTCTCGTCACACTTGGCCGGCGCGCCCAGGCGCTTGACGCCATAGCCCTTGGTCAGGGTGACCTGGCCGTTCTCGACCACGGCGATGCCCAGGCCGGGCTCGTCGGGGAAGGCGGCCATGACGTCCAGCGCGAACTTGTCGACGGCCGCGCCGACCGACCCGGTCTCCCGCGCCATGGCCTTGTTGCCGAACGCCGCCAGGCCGGTGGTCGCGAGGGCCGAGACGAGGGCGGAGCGGCGGGTCGTGGCGAGCATGGGCGGCGTCCTTGGTTGAAGGGCGCGAGGCTATGCTGATGCTCGGGAAGGGGGCAAGGGCGGATAAATTATCCCTCTCGCCCAATCCTTCACGTGTCATCCCGGATAGCCTCTGCGAGGCTTCCGGGATGACACGGAATTTCTAGGGCGAAGAGGGAGGCGCTGTCCGCCTAGTTCCCGCCGTCCAACAACCTTCTCGCAATCACCTGCGCCTGGATCTCCCCGGCGCCCTCGAAGATGTTCAGGATCCGCGCATCCGCCAGCAGCCGGCTGGCCGCATATTCCATCGCAAACCCATTGCCCCCATGGATCTGCAGCGCGTTGTCCGCCGCCGCCCAGGCCACGCGGGCGGCGATCAGCTTGGCCATGCCGGCTTCGAGGTCGCAGCGCTTGCCTTCGTCCTTCTGACGGGCGGCGTAGTAGGTCAGTTGGCGCACGCCCATGATCTCGGCGGCCATCATGGCCAGTTTGTTGGAGACGCGCGGGAAGTGGAAGATCGCCTGGCCGAACTGCTGGCGGTCCAGCGCGTAGCCGAGACCCGTCTCCAGCGCGGCCTGAGCCACGCCGACGGCGCGGGCGGCGGTCTGGATGCGGGCGCTTTCGAACGTGGCCATCAGCTGCTTGAAGCCCTGGCCGGGGACGCCGCCCAGCAGGTTTTCCGCCGGGACCGTGAAGCCGTCGAAGCCCAGCTCGAACTCCTTCATGCCGCGATAGCCGATCACCCCGATCTCGCCGCCGCTCATGCCCTGGGCGGGGAAATCGTTCCCTTCGACGCCGCGCGGCTTGGGGGCCAGCAGCATCGAGAGGCCGCGATAGTCGGTAGTGGCCGGGTCGGTGCGGACCAGCAGGGTCATGACGTCGGCGCGGGCGGCGTGGGTGATCCAGGTCTTGTTCCCGGTCACGACGTAATTCTCGCCGTCCAGCACGGCGCGGGTGCGCAGGGAGCCCAGGTCGCTGCCCGTATTGGGCTCGGTAAAGACGGCGGTCGGCAGGATCTCGGCGCTGGCGATCTTGGGCAGCCAGTACGCCTTCTGGGCGTCCGTGCCGCCGGTCAGGATCAGCTCGCCGGCGATCTCCGAGCGGGTGGCCAGCGAGCCGACGCCGATCCACGCCCGCGACAGCTCCTCGGAGACCACGCACATGGCGGTCTTGCCCATGCCGCTGCCGCCGTATTCCTCCGGGATGGTCAGGCCGAACACGCCCAGGGCGCCCAGCTCCTCGACCAGCTCGATCGGGATCAGCTGGTCCTTCAGGTGCCACTCGTGGGCGAAGGGGGTGACCTTCTCCTCGGCGAAGGCGTGGAACTGGTCGCGGATCATCTCGAAGGTCTCGTCGAGACCGGTGTGTTCCAGCGTCGGGCGGCCGCGGGCCTCGGCCAGGCGCTGGGCGATGCGGGTCTTCACGGCTTGCGTGCCGCCCTCGACCATCAGCTTCATCAGGCCGTTGGAATAGAGCCGGTTCAGCACCGCGCGGTCTTCCACGAGGTGCGCCGGACGGACGATCTCGCCCTGGTTCATCGGCACGCCGCCGACCAGCTGGGCGCAGTATTCGGAGAACAGCAGCTGGGCCAGCAAGGCCTCGATCTCGCCGAACCGGCCTTCGCCTTGCAGCCGCTCGGCCCAGCCGGCGACCTGGTTCAAGAGCTCGGCATAGGCCGCGTACCAGCCGTAGCCGTGGACGCGGTGCTGGTGGACGTCGGCCAGCTTGCGGTCGATCTTTCCACCTTCTGGCGCGATATGGGCCAGCACCTGGGGCTTGGCCTCGGCCACGAACAGGCCGGCGGCGTCGGCGGCCTCGCGTAGCAGGCCCAGCAGGCCTGGCAGGACGAGGACTTCGGCGGTGGTGTCGGCCCCGGCGGTCATGGCGTGCTCCCGAACGCTTGTTTTTCGTACTGTCGGCCTTTTCGCACCTGCGAGCAATACCGCAGCGCAGCATGACGCCCAGAAACAAAAGGGGCCCCGGCCGGAAGCGGCCAGGGCCCAGATGGTCCGCGGTGGGGTTGCGGATTTCGACGTCCCGGGGGAGGCCGGGCGAGGGTGAGGAAGCGCGACGCGCGGCCGGCGTGTGACGTTGAAACGGTGGCGGGAGGCGCACGGCGTAAGCGTGCTCGCAGCGGCAGCCGATCGACCGCCGCAAACCCGATACCCTGTCCGTTTCGCCCCCTACAGGCCGGACGCTCTGCCGGCGCCCGTCGTTAACAATGACGCACTCGGACGATGCAATTGTCAATAGTCATGCCAATATATGCGCGCATAACGGTAGTTGTGTGCAAGCGAACATGAACAAGGCCTGTCGGCGCGGTCGCCGCCGCCGTTCAGCTTGGTCCTGCCATGATCAGCGGGCTCGAGAGACCCTCGAGCCTTCGGGGCGCGGCCGCTCCGTCCCTCTAGGCCGCGTCTTCGAGAGAGCCCGTCCGGTGAAAGCCGGGCGGGCTTTTCGCTATCGCAGAACGATCACCCCGCCCAGCCAGGTCTGCCAGACCACCACCAGGGTCCAGTGCAGCAGCACGGCGGGCCACAGCGAGCCGGTGCGCCGCCGGACGACCGCGCAGCCCAGGCCCAGGATCGCGCAGCAGGCCAGGAAGTCGGGGCGCAGGAACACCGGCGCGGCGCGCGGCAGGAAGGTCAGGGCCTCGACCACGTGCCACAGGGTGTAGAACGTGGTGGCGATCGCGATCTGCAGGTTGGGCCGCCGGGTCTCGCCGGGACCGGGCGTCAGCAGGCCCCGGAACGGGATCTCCTCGCCCAGGGCCGGGACGAAGAGGACGGTCAGCATCCGCAACGGCAGGCCGGGCTCGGTGGGATGGAGCGCGTAGAGCCCGGTCGCGAAGCCGAGCGCGGCCATCAGGGCCAGGGTGAGGGCGGAGACGGCCAGGCTGAACGCCCAGCCTCGGGCGTCGGGCAGGGTGCGGAGGCTGGAGAGGAGGCGGGTTTTGTATGTCTTGATCATCACACCACCCGTCATCCCGCGCTTTATGCGCGGGACCCATGGTTCAGCTTGCACGTGAACGTTCGTACTCGCTCCGCACCTGCGACGGACAAATGGGTCCCGCGCATAAAGCGCGGGATGACGGGGGAGAGGCGGGGGAGCGCCCTCAGCTCCGCCACTTCAGCGTCGTTTCCTTCACCGGGTTCACGAACGCCCGGCCTTCCGCCCGGCTGGCTGTCCATTCGCGCTTCAACTGCTGGTACCACTTGGCCTGGGTGTCGGCGTCGTCGATCCAGATCAGGGCCGGGTCGTATTTCAGCCCCTCGTTCTGCAGGTTCACCATGCGGCCGTCCTGGCGCAGGAACTCGCGGGCGAAGGGGGCGATCAGGGCGCGCAAGAGCATCACCGGATGGTCCGACCAGATCAGCTGGCTGATCCGCGTCGAGGTCGGAGACAGCGGCGTCAGGCAGGTCAGGGCCAGCACCTGATACTTGCCCACCACGATGTGCTCCCAGCGATAGCCGGGCAGGCGGAAGGTGATCTCGACCTCCGGCGCGCCGCCCAGGATGTCGTACAGGCGGTTGGCCTTGCTGCGCCCGTGGCGGCGCATGACGAAGCCCTCGGGCGAGGGGGCGAAGACCTTGGTCTTCTCCGACTGGCGCTTGGACGAGCGCGCCCACCAGGCCTCGTGGACGTACGGCGCGTGGGTCGGATCCATCAAGCCGACCACGGCGTGGTCCATGTGGGTCTCGAAGACCATGGAATCGACGATCTTGGCGTCGCCGCCGACCACGCCGGGGAACTGCGGCGGCGGCTCGGGCGGCGCGCCGTCGAAGCGCGGATCCTTGCTGATCCAGACGAAGACCATGCCCTGGCTCTCGGCGACCGGATAGCGCCGCACCCGGATGCGCGAGACCGCCAGGTCCTGGCCGTCGGCCATCGACGGGATGGCCGCGCAGACGCCGTCCGAGCCGAACCGCCAGCCGTGATAGGGACACTCGACACTGGCCTTGCCGTCGGCCTCGCGGGTCAGCTTGCCGGCCGACAGGGGCGCGGCGCGGTGCGGGCAGACGTCGCGAATGGCGAACACCTGGCCGTCCTGGCCCCGGCTGATCAGCACCGGCTCGCCCAGGATCTCATAGCGCTTCAGCTTGCCGGTCTTCACCTCGCGCGACAGGGCCGCGTAGTACCAGGCGTCGAACAGGAACCCCTCACCGAACCGGGCGCTCGCCTTGGCGGCGCGGGCGGGGGTGTCGTCGGCGGGCATGCGGGGTCGAGTCCTTGGGGCGCAACGGCCCACGTCTAGTCCCGTCGGGGGTCTGGGCCAAGGGGCGGGAGGTGCTGAGGTGGACTGCACACCTTAGGTCGCTCCACCTAGGAGGGGGCGCCCGTGAGCCCTGTCGGTCACGAAAATAACTGTTAAGCTCGCAGTATGATCATAACGCCTGAAGCTCTTTATTTGCAGCTTGGCCGCCTTACTGCCGACATGCCCGATTTTGGCGGTCCAGGGCCCGTAAGCAACGATATAAACGCTTGGCTGGGCCGGGCAGCGGCGTTGGTCGAACAGAGTGGAGACTTGGCTGACAAAGTCTCGTTCAAGGTTGCCGCGCAAAATCTCAGTGGTCCGCTGCACGAAGCCAATGTTCAAACAATCAAGTCGATAATTCATGCGACACTTGCCCGTGCTGAACTTGCGGCACCGCTGAGCGTCCAGGGCGCTTTTATCCAAGCCGGAGGCACGTTTGACGCTTTCGTCGCGTTCGGCAAAGCCGTGGAAAGCGCGGCTAAAGAGGTGATGATCGTTGACCCTTATGCTGACGCAAAGGCATTAACCGACTTCGCTGTCCAAGTGCCAGAAGGTGTGGCCGTGCGAGTCCTGGCCGATGCGGAATATCGCAAGGCGACCTTAAAGCCCGCGACAGAAAGCTGGCAAACTCAGCACGGCGTCTCGCGCCCCTTGGAGGTCCGGCTTACGCCCAAGAAAGCGCTGCACGACCGTCTAATCTTGGTCGATAACAAGCTGGTGTGGACTCTGGGTCAGTCTCTGAACGCGATCGGGGCACGTGCGCCGACCAGCATCGTGCGCGTAGATCCTGAAACATCAGCCCTCAAGGTGGCGGCCTATGAGGATTTGTGGGCGGGTGCGACCCCTATCTAGAGCTCGCCGGGCCTGCGCGCAGGGCGTTTGGAAATTCAAAGTCCGTAACAGGTCGCACCGACCTCCGCGAGGTCGGGTGCGATCCTTAAATCTCTTGGAGGCTGCGGCGTGCGGGGCTGAGCAGGTCGGTCAAGGACGACGCCATGCGTCGCCGCGACGCGGTGGCGAAGCCATCCTTGAGGGGCCTGATCAGGCCTGCGATCATCTCGCCGTGAGATGTAAGGAGGGCGCTCTTCCGAGGGCGCTCTTCCGAGGGCGCTCTTCCGAGGGCGCTCTTCCGAGGGCGCTCTTCCGAGGGCGCTCTTCCGAGGGCGCTCTTCCG
>OUNM011079500.1_pt1 | contig 12526 bp, 6 predicted proteins | sample 1769961 | NCBI WGS metagenome assembly OUNM01 (sample SAMEA3914820, study PRJEB12502) | metagenome | biome: forest; material: soil | place: USA | collected 2012-03-12 | depth 0.3 m | reverse complement strand
CCATCGGCTTCCAGCGCGGCGCGCGACAGGACAGGGATCTCCAGGTCCGTGCGGGTGAAGACGCCGTATTTCAGCGTGTGGACCTTGACCACACTGGCCGACACATTGCGCGTCAGGCCGACGACATTGATCCGGGTGCCATGGTCGAGATGGAGCATATTGGCGACCGACTCGGCGATCAGCGAGCGCTCGGCGCCCGTATCGACGACGAATTGGAACGGCCCCTTGCCTTCGATCTCGACGGGGACAGTCAGCAGATTGCCGCCATTGTTGCGCGTCGCGAGGTCAGCAGTCGTCGTTGGCGGCGGAGATGGCGCCGGCTGATCTCCGGCGCGCGTCACACCGGGGACGCTACCCAGCATCAGCCCAGCCATCAGCGAACGCAGAAAGCCGCGGCGCTCAGGCAACGCGGCCTGGATTGCTTTACCGGCCGCGATGCGGCCGCCCCGCCAGGACGCCGGCATTAGCGAATCCAATCGTCGCAAGGGAGCATGGACATATTGCGCGGGCGGCGCCTGGCGGGCGGCAAAGGCGAGCGATCGGACAGGAAGGAGACAGCGACAAGCCCGGTCTGCTGCCTGTCTCCTTCGACAGCGATCCCAAGGACAAGACCAATAGCACGCGCCAATCGGCTACTGGCCCCCCAACGCAAAACGTCGGACATTCCTGACATCGTCGATCTTCCTGCTCTTCTTCCGGTTCTTATGGCCGGCTTGGCGGCGGGGCCGGATGTTGCGAGTATTCGGCGCGCGATGGTTCTTCTCAAGGGCCAATTCTGTGATTCTTAATGGGCCATGATCACGGACAGGCCTTCCGGCGTCCTGCACCTTGTGGCCTGACCATTTGTCGAGGGCGTCACCCGGCACGCGGCACCGAAGGGACGCTCACGCAAGTCGTACCTATTTTCGGACAACACATAAATCATCCGGGACACCATCCACGCCGCCCATTTCCATCACATACGACATAATGCACGGATATACATAGACTTTCACCATTTCCGCGGCGCCGCCGAGGCGTGATGCCATCCGCTCACGTCACGTAAACTGGCATGACCTTTGAAAAATTGAGTTGACCAATTTGGGGAAGTGCTCATAGGTTCGGGCACCTTATCGGGCGTTCGCATACACAAAAAAGGGGAGCTGATGCGAAAGAGGGCCTTTGTCGGGGGCAAGTGGCGCGCGAAATTGGAAGCGCTGCCAGGCGGTGCAGCATGAGTCGTGGCGCCAATCCCCAAACCGTCACCTGGGTCAGCACCCAGGTCATTCCGCACGAGGCCGAGGTCCGCCGCTGGTTGCACAATGTCTATAGCGACGGCAGCGATATCGACGACATCGTCCAGGAAATCTACTTCAAGATCCTGCGCCTGCCATCCACGGCGCACATCACCGACGCCCGCGCCTATCTGTTCCAGGCGGCGCGCAACAGCATGGCCGGACGCCTGCGCCGCCGCCGCATCGTCGATATCCGCAGCGTGCAGAACCTCGAAGAGCTGGACGTCTCCGACATCCGCCCCTCCCCCGAACGGGTCGCCATCGCCCGTGCCGAGCTCAAGTGGGTGCTGTACATGATCGGCAACCTGCCCGAGCGCTGCCGCCAGGTGTTCCGATTGCGCAAGCTTCACGGGCTCAGCCAGGCCGAGGCCGCCCAGCGCCTGGCCTTGACCGAAAACGTCATCGAGAAGGAGACCGTGCGCGGCCTCAAACTGATTTCCGAAATGGCCAAGCGCACCGGCCTTTCGTCCCATGATCCCGAAGGCGCCCGCCACAGACCAAACCATGTCCGACATCGACGACACCGCTATTGACTGGGTCGCCCGGCACGCCCGGGGGGCGCTGTCGCCGGCCGAGCAGACCGCCTTCGAAACCTGGTACGATGCCGATTATCGCCACCAGGGCGCCTATCTGCGCGCCCAGGGGCTATGGGAAAGCCTTGAGCGGACACGCGTCCCGGCTGAATGGCTGTCGGTCGATCTGACGGCCGCGCGCCGCTCCCGCCTCGATCGCCGCCGGATTTTGGTCGGTGGCGGAACCTTCGCAGCCGCGGCGGCCGTTGCGGCAGCCTTTATGCTGCCCCGACCGCAAAGCCTCAAGACGGCGCACGGCGAACTGCGCAAGGTGCCCCTGGCCGACCGGTCGCTCGCCAACCTGAACACCGACAGCCATGTCGAGGTCGAACTGACGCCGACAGCGCGCCATGTCCGGCTGGTCAAGGGCGAGGCCTGGTTCGATGTCGCCAAGGATCCGCAAAAGCCTTTCATCGTCGCCGTCGACGATATCCGCGTCCAGGCCGTCGGCACCGCCTTTTCGGTGCGCCGCTTTGCCTCCGGCGTCGAGGTCATCGTCACCGAAGGCGTGGTCGAGACGTGGCGCGCAACCGATGCGGCGAACCGGCGTCGTCTGACAGCCGGCGAAGCCGCCTTCGTCGACGCCGACAGCCCCGCCATTTCGGTGGCGGCCAATCCCGAAATCGAGAACCGCCTGGCCTGGCGTGACGGCAATATCGTCCTGCACAACGACACCCTGGGCGATGCCGTGGCCGAGTTCAATCGCTATAACACGCAAAAAATCGTCGTATCGGAGCCATCTCTTTTGGATCTGCGCTTTGTTGGTGTGTATAGCGCCAGAAAACCCGGACAATTTGCCGAGGCTGTCAAGACACTCATCGGAACTTCGATTGAAGAAATGCCAGATAATATTTTTATAGGCCGCCACGAAAACTCTAATTAATTCATGCAATTGTGAGAATTGTGCAATTTTTACTCATATTTGTGACGGAAATTTGCAGGCCGAGCGTCTCCTTTTTGCGCCCACCAAACAACGCAATAGGGCTTCAGGGAAACGCTCAGATGATCCACCCCCATTCACGATACCTTCTGCTACCCTTGCTGGCTTCGGCCAGCCTGGTTGCCCTGGCCGCGTCGCCGGCCTGCGCCCAGGCCGTCAAGGCCTTCGCCATTCCGGCCCAGTCGGCCGACACCGGCCTTCCGGTTTTCGGCCAGCAGGCCGGCACCCAGGTTCTGGCCAGCAGCACCGACCTGAAAGGCGTCAAGACCAACGAAGTGTTCGGAGATTTCACCGTCGAGGCCGGCGCGCGCAAGCTGCTGGCCGGCGGTCCATTGAAGGCCAGTTTCAATGCCGACGGCAATATGCTGGTCGTCCGTGACAGCGAACCGGCCTCCACCCCGGCCGCCCAGACTCAAGGCTCGGCGGCGGCGGACCAGACAACCCAGGTCATCGTCACCGGCACACGCCTGACCGCCAAGGGCCTGAAATCGCCGACGCCGCTGACCGTCATCTCCGCCGACCAATTGCGGGCGACGACGACAACCGACCTGCCCGACGCGCTCAACAAGCTGCCGATCTTCCAGGGCTCGCAGCAGCCGCGGCGGTCCGGCGACGGCACCGGCAACTTTGCCTCCAATATCCTGGCCCTGCGCAATTTCGGAGCCCAGCGCACCCTGGTCCTGCTCGACGGCCACCGTGTCACGCCGTCAAACACCAACGGCACGGTGGATGCCGACACCTTGCCGCAGATCCTGGTGTCGCGGGTCGATGTCGTCACCGGCGGCGCCTCGGCGGTCTATGGCTCCGACGCCGTCGCCGGCGTGGTCAACTTCGTGCTCGACGATCGTTTCAAGGGCTTCAAATACGACATCAACGGCGGCATCTCCGGCGACCATGACGGGGCCAGCTTCAAGGCCGGCACCGCCTGGGGCCAGGACCTGTTCGGCGGCCGCGGCCACATCATCGCCGCCGTCCAGCATTTCCAGCAGGAGCCGGTGCAGAACTGGGACCGCCCTCTGGGTCGCGAAACCATCGTGCTGACCGGGGCCGGTACGGCGGCCAATCCGTTCGTCGCCTCGGTCAATGTGACCAAGCCCGACTCGTCCTACGGCGGCAAGATTTCCGGCTGCACCAATCCTTGTTCGGCGCTCGGCCAGCAGTTCGTCACCAATGGCGTGCTTGGGCCCTATAACCCGGGCACAGCGACCGGCACCGGCAACCAGAATACCGGCGGCGACGGCGCCCAGTCGAAATACACCACGGCGATCGTCAAGCTGCATACGGACGAGCTGTTCTCGCGCTTCAACTACGATCTCGACGACAACACCCATTTCTACGCCCAGTTGTCGGGCGCTCATGCCGACTCCCTGGGCTGGCACTTTCCCGTCAAGATGACGCCCAGCCTGTCGCTGAACGCGGCCAAGACCCTGGGCACGCCCGGCAATGCCGCCGTCTTCTTCAAGACCAACGCCTTCCTGACGCCGGCCGTCCAGGCGGCGCTCGGCAATAACGGCAATAGCGACATGAGCAATGTCTTCACGCTGGGGGCCTATCTCGACCGCGGCAAGACGGGCATGGTCGGCGAGGACAGCAAGAATACGACGGTCAGCTTCGCGACCGGCCTGAAGGGCACCTGGCGCGACTATAATTGGGAAGTCTATTACGGCCACGGCGACAACCGCTCCGAAGTCGACACCCTCAACAATTCCAACTACCAGAAGCAGTTCGCCGCCGCCGACGCGGTCATGGGGCCGGACGGCAAGGTCCATTGCTATGCCGAGCTGCAGGCGGCGACCCACGCCCAATATGCCGGCTGCGTGCCGATCAATCCGTTCGGCCCGACGGCGCTGAGCCAGGACGCCTTCAACTATTTCACCGGCACCACCTGGTGGAAGCAGACCAATGTGCTCGACGACTTCGAAGGCAGCGTCGCCGGCACCGCCTTCAACGACTGGGCCGGCCCGGTCAGTTTCGCCGTGTCGGGTGAATGGCGCTTCAATTCCTATAATTTCGTCAGCAGCGACCAGCCGACGGAAACGGTCGATTGCACCGGCCTGCGCATCTGTTTGCCGACCCTGGCGCTCTGGGCGCAACCGACCTTCGGCTCGGTCAAGGCCAAGAGCAATGTCTGGGAAACGGCGGTCGAGTTCGGCGTGCCGCTGCTGCGCGACCTGCCCTTCGCCAAGAGCCTGGATGCCAACATTGCCGGCCGCTACACCGACTATTCGACCTCGGGCATCGCGCGCACCTGGAAGCTGGGCCTGACCTGGGACATCAACGACGAATGGCGCCTGCGCGGCACCCAGTCGGAAGATATCCGCGCCCCCTCGCTGAACGACCTCTACCAACCCCTCTCGAACTCGGTCACCGGCTTCAACGACCTGCATACCGGTTTGAGCCAGACCACGTTTAACCACTCCGGCGGCAATCCAAACCTGGTGCCGGAACGGTCCTACGACCAGACCTATGGCGTGGTGTGGAAGCCGAAATTCATCCCGAACTTTTCGGCCTCGCTCGACATCTACAGCATGAAGATGAAGAACGCGCTCGGCAGTGTGGCGGCCTCGAACACGACGGTTCAGACGATGTGCGAGAACTCCGGCGGCACCTCGCCCCTGTGCTCGCTGATCGTGCGTCCCCTGCCCTTCAGCGACCGGTCCGCGGCCAACTTCCCGACGGCCATCTATACCGAGAACCTGAACACCGCCCTGGCCGAGATCAAGGGCTCCGACATCGAACTCAACTACCACTTCAACACGGCGGACCTGGTGCCGTCGTGGGCCGGGGCCTGGGATTTGCGCTTCATGGGCAATGCCCAGCCGGTCAACCGCTCGCAGCAATCGCCGGTGACGGCGATGACGGTCGCCGCGGTGCCCAAGCTGCGCCACACGATCTTCATCAACTACGCCGTGGGGGATTGGAACTTCGGCCTGGAAAAGCGCGGCTTCAGCCGCTTCAGCCAGGTCACCGTGCCGGGCCAGGACTATGTCGATCCGATCATACCGGCCTACAACATTCTGGACCTGAACGTGACGCGCAAGTTCAAGATGGCCGGCATGGACACCCAGGCCTATTTCACCGTCGCCAACGCCACCAATGCCAAGCAGGGCATCATGGGCACCGGCGGCTCGATCGGCCTGTTCTTCCCGATCCCGCTGAACGAGGACATCATGGGGCGCTACTTCACCATCGGTCTGCGCGCCAGGATGTAACCGTGGGGCGGCCCGCGTTTTGGGGCCGTTTCGTTTTAGTCCTCCCCGACTCACCGGCCCTTTCCAGGGGCCGGTGTTTTTTCAGACGGGGTCGACGACGAGCCTGACGGCCTGTCCGGCTAGCCCTTCTTCATCGTCTTGATATAGGCGTCGATCACCGGCTCGAGCAGCGACAGCGGCACCCCGCCGGTGCGCACGACGGTATCATCGAAACCCTGCAGGCTGAAACGCTTGCCCAACGCCGCCATCGCCTTGGCGCGCAGGCGCAGGAGTTCGTTATGGCCCATCTTGTAGCCGCACGCCTGGCCCGGCGAGGCGCAATAGCGGTCGACCTCGCTGGTCATGGCATCGGCCCCCTTGCCGGTCTGCTCCGTCAGAAACTGCACGCTTTGCTCGCGGGTCCAGTGCATGGCGTGTAGCCCGGTATCGACGACCAGCCGGCAGGCGCGGAACTGCTGCGCCTGCAGATAGCCGATCTCGCCGAACGGATCGTCGGCATAGAGGCCGTGCTCGTCGACCAGTTGCTCGGCATACAGCGCCCACCCTTCGACGAAGGCGTTGAAACCGATCAACGAGCTCATCAGCGGGATTTCGGCATGGTGTTCGGCCAGATAGGCGCCCTGCCAGGTGTGACCCGGTATGCCCTCATGCGCCGTCAGGGTCGGCAACTGGTACTTGGGCCACAGCGACGTGGTCTTCAGATTGATGTAGTAAATCGCCGGCCGCACACCGTCGAGTGAGGCGAAGTTCATATAGCCCAGCGGCGCGCCATCCTGAATGGACACGGGCACGCGCTTGACCTCGACCGCCGCCTTGAGGTTCAGCTGCGACAATTGCGGCATGATCGTCCGGATGTGCGCGATGCGCCCGTTCAGATAGGCGATGAGGTCGGCACGGCCGGCATCGGTGTCCGGATAGAGGAAGCGCGGATCCTTGTTCAGCGCCTGAACGCGTTCGCCGACCGAACCCTGGGTCAGGCCCTGCTTGCGCAGCAGGGTGTCGATGCGCGCCTTGATGTCCTGGTTTTGCTGGAGGCCCAGGGCATGGATGTCGGCCGCCGATGTCTCCGTGGTCGTGCCCATGCGCAGCGCCCAGGCGTAATAGGCATCCCCGTCGGGCAAGCGCTGTACGCCGGCGGTATTCGGGGCATTGGCGGTGGCCTTGGCGAAGGCCGCGATCTGACGGTCGACGGCCGGATAGACGGCCTTTTCAACAAGGGCGATACAGCGGCTGGCCCAGTCGCCGGCGACGCCTGCCTTTTGCGCGCGGTCGGCCAATGACGTCACCAGCCCCTGGTCCTTGCCGGCCGTGGCGCGGAAGTCCCTGAGCTGGCCCAGCGCATTCGCGGCAATGAAGTCGGGCGGCATGACGCCAAGCGCCGCGTCCGACGCGATCAGGTCGCTTTCCTGGTCGATCTGGCGCGCAAAGGCCGAGACGCGTTCGAGATAGGCTTCGGCGTCGGCGACCGTGTCGATCTGGTGCTGGGTATTGAGGAATTCCGGCACGCTCGACACGGCGCCGTTCTGCTGGCTGACGACGTAGGGATTGGCGCCGCCGTTGAAGCCTGAAGCCACGGTGTTGCCGCCATATTTGAATGCCGCGCCGCGCCGGGCGGCATCGACGGCATAGAGCGTCGTATCGACGCGCAAGCGATCGCTGTCGCTCAGCCGGGCGCGATCGAGCGCCCCCAGGCGAGCTTTCATGCTGTCCATCTGGCGCGCCCAGGCGGCATTCGCCGCCGGCGACAGATCCGACAGCTGCGACTTCAGGGCCGCCTTGTCGCCCTTGTCCAACCCCAGGCCGGTCGCCTGTTCGGGGGCCAGGGCCAACAGTTCATAGGCCATGGTGTCGAGCAGCGCGCGAACGGGCGCGGCGGCGGACGAGACCAGACCGGGCATCAGACCGGCCGTGACGGCAGCCGCGGCGCTGCCCGACAGGAAACGGCGGCGATCGGTGGAAAAAACGGGCGAGACCATGCGACATTCCTTTAGCGTCATAAGGTGGCGACCATCCGACACGGCGGATGGTCACATTGGTAACAGGCGGCCGCAGGCAGTCAAGCACACCCTTCCCCTTGTCATGAGGGTCAGCGCCTCCAGATCGGTCAACATCAAAAATGTTCAAATGCGGCGGTCCATGGAGCCCGCGCCGGGTGTTCGCTTGCCTGGCAGTCGATTCCGGGGGCGGGTCCGAAGTCGCTCAAACGCCCAAGGCGACCGCCGATCCAGCCGGGCATTGCAAGGACCTTCCAACTGTGCGGTATTACCTCCCATGGGGGAACCACCTGAAATCGCGACCGACCTGGCTTCCGAAGTCGAGCCCAGCCATGCGCCCGAAGGCGAGGATAAAAGCGTGGATATTCACAAGCCAAAAGCCGCACACAGCTTGCGCGAATTCCTGATCGAGATCGGGACCATCGTCTGCGGCATCGTGATCGCCCTTGGGCTGGAGCAGGCCGTTGACGCCGCGCATAATTACGCGGAGGTGCAAGAGGCACGTGAAGCCTTGCACGAAGAATTAAAGGGCAATGTGGCGACGCTGGTGTTTGGAATGGAGGAAGACAAATGCCTTGTGGGTCAGTTGGACGCCTACGCCGCATGGGCCCATGGCGGAGCCAAGCCGCCCGCCTTCCGCAGTCTCCTGTCGGAATATAATTCAAGCAACTGGGACACCATCAAAACAACGGCCGTCATGCACATGCCTCTGCATGAACGACTGGAAGTGGCTGATTTTTATAGCCAACTTATCAACGAACAGGAGGTCGTGGACCTGCAACGCTCGACGTCCCTGGTTTTTATGGGATCGGAAGAGCTGAATACGCTCACGCCAACCGACGCGAGCCGGATTTTGGAGGCCGTGGCGATCGAACGCAAAATCTCAATGTTCCACGTCGGCAATGGCCAAGATCTTCTGGCTTCGGCCGAAAAATTGGGCGTCCGGCCTTTGGAACTCTCGCCCGCCGCTCGCAAGAGACTTTCTTATTTGTGCGGCAAGACCGCATCGTGACGAGAATAGGAATAAGGGGGAGTCGTTAACTGACGTTCAGCCCCCGGCTTCCTTTGTTTTGGTCGGAAGTTAGTTGTGGCATCCGCGGTCGGACCTCACGTGTCTATGGCGTGGTCGCGCGTAAAGGCGCCACCCGCATAGGCGCGTTTCGTCGTCCAGTCCTCGGCGGGCGCCGTCCAGTAGCTGTCGCCGGCGGGCAGACCCAGCGGCAGGAAGCTTTCCGAGGCGATATACATGCTGCCGCTGTTCGAATAGACGTCGGCGATCTGCGGCTGGTGGCCGCAAAAGCCCAGCCGCAGATAGCCATTGGCCGAGAAATTGCCGGGGTTGGACAGGACCCGCTTTTGCACCGCGGTCAGGGCGGCGCGGACCTGGCCTTCGCTCAGGGGATGCGGCAGGGCCTTGCGCAGGGCCAGGAGGCCCAGCGGCTGCAAGGCCGCCGTGCGGTAGGTCATCGAGCGGCCGACCAGCGGGATGGTGCCCTCGGGCGAGATCATGCGTTCCAGATGCCCGCCGAAGGCCTGCATCCGCTGCATGGCGAGATCGAGCTCGGCCTTGGGCTTCAGGTTGTTGAACTCGGGTTGAAGCCGCGCCAGGACCTCGAGGATTTCGACCATCATCGGCCAGATCACATAGGAATTGTAGTAGTCGTAGTGAAAACGCGTGCCGTCCGCCACCCAGCCGTCGCCGACATACCATTCATTGATCTTCTTGATGGCCAGGTCGATACGCTCGGGGTCCCATTCCTCGCCGACCGACAGCAGGAAGGTCTCGTTCATGGCGGCGAACAGAAGCCAGTTGGTATAGGGCGGCGAGACCCGGCGCAGGCCCTTGATCTTGGCGACGATCAGCGCCTTGGTCCTGGCGTCCAGCGGCTCCCATAGCTGTTTGGGCGCGCGCACCAGGGCCTTGGTGTAATAGGCGGCGTCGACCAGGGCCTGGCCGTGGCCTTCCCAGGCCAGGTAGTCGGGGCTGCTGGCGTCGACCGAATGGACATAGGCCTGAACGGCCTGTTGCTGCAAGGTCTTGCGGGTGCGACCCTCGGCTGTGTCGTCCTCGGGCAGGGCCAGCCATGGCGACAGGCCCGACATCAGCCGGCCGAAACATTCCAGATAGGCGACATTCGGATCGCGGCCGTCCCAGATCGGGCTGAGCTCGAGGTCAAACGCCTTGTGCAGCCGCCCGGCCGACATGTTCGACAGCACCGGCGCGGCGATGCGCGCCAGCAAGCCGGCCCAGTAGTCGCGGTCGTTTGCCGCGGTGGATACGGGCGCCGCGCCGGCCTGGCCCGCGGCGGCCGTTGTCGCCAGGGCGGCCGTGCCGGAGACCATGGCCTTGACGAAATCTCTTCTGAACATGCGTGTCTCTCGGTCGAATAAAAGGCGCGGAATGCGCACAATGCGCATTCCGCGAAGGCGCTTTCCAGGAGGACAAGTCTTGGAAAGTCGGAGGTTAGAGCGGAATGATTTTAAGCGGAAACTCTGCTTCGGCTTCAAACAGTATTTGCCCTCTCCCCGGGAAGCGGGGAGAGGACGAGAGCGGAACAAAGTGAACGCGATCGGGTGAGGGGCCAATGCGGCAGCCGACTTGGCCCCTCACCCGGACATCTACGCCCAAGTGGGCTTGCTGTCCGTCCTCTCCCCGTTTCTCGGGGAGAGGGCTTTTTGCTTCAGCCTAAAATCATATCGCTTTAGAACTTGCCGCGGACGGTCAGCTTGATCACCCGGCCGTCATATTCGGCATAGTCGATGCGGGTTTTCTTGCCATTGCCGTACTGGCCGGTGGCGTCAAAGTAATATTGCTCGTTCGGCGTGTTGAGCAGGTTCTGGCCGTCGAGGCGGATTTCCACGGCCGGATTGATCTTGTAGCTGATCGAGCCATCGAGATAACCGGCGCCGGCCTGCAGGCGTTCGAGATTGCTGCCGTCATTGCTGGTCGAGATCGAGTAGCCGCCCTGGTAATTGTACGAGAAGCGGATCGCCAGGGGCCCCTTCTCATAATAGGCCGTGGCGTTATAGGTCTCCTTCGGCACGGTGTTCAGCGACAGCACCTTGCCGTCGGTGCGGATAAAGTTCACCCCCGACGTGTCGACGTGGGTATAGCTGGCCAGGGCGCCGAAACCGCTCCAGATCCCCGGCAGGAAGCTGAAGCTTTGCTGATAGGCATATTCCTCGCCGCGGAACTTCTGCTCGCCGCCGTTATAGTAGGTCGCCAGCTGGATCTGCAGGTTCGGATCGACATGGCCGGTTGCCGGATCGATAAAGATGGCGCCCAGCGCATTGTCCGGCAGGTTCAGCGAGCTGAACGGCACGGTCGTCGTCGTCGATACGGTCGCGTCCTTCAGGTCTTTCCAGAACATGCCGGCGCTGAGCGTGCCGCCCTTGCCGAAATACCATTCGATATCAGTGTCCTTGTTGTCGGACAGCTGCGGCTTCAGGTTGGGATTCCCCGACGTCGCATAGGCATTGTAGACATTGGGGATGACCGTATTGGCGGCGATGATCGACAAGGGCGCGCGGGTGATGGTCTTGCCCCACGACGCCCGCCAGATCAGGTTTGGCTCAAGGTCATAGGCCGCGTTCAACGACGGCAGGGCATTGTTGTAGCCGCCGGTAACCTGGTTCGGCGCATAGGACGTCACACCGTTATTGGTCACCTTGAGGCTGTTGTGGATGTGCGTCGTCGTCGCCGAGAACCGCTCGCCGACATTGATGCGCAGATCGCGGTCGAAGACCCGGCCCTTGAAGTCCGACTGGATGAAGAAGGTCTTGATCGTTTCCGAGGTCGAGAACGATTGTGAGGGGCTGCGCGCCGTGCCGGCGACGCCGCCGAGTGCGCCCAGGGTATCGTCGACGAACGACCGCGAGAAGGTCGCCCACTCCTGCGGATAGCCCGAGCCGATGACCATATGGCTGACCGGTACGGTGCGCTGCATGGCGGCTTCCATGCCGGAGATGCCCAGGGCATTGATCGCCGCGGTGCCCAGGGCCGTGTCGTTGACCTTGATGATCTCCTTGTCGGTGTCGGTATATTCCAGGCCCGACTTCAGGTGGCCGGCCCAGCCGAACGGCAGATTATAGTCGTAGTCGGCGACCAGTTGGCCGGTCTTTTCCCGGTCGACTTCGCGGTTCCAGTCGAAGGCGGCCTGGAAGTCGTTAGCCAGGGTCGATCCGCCGAAGGTGGCGGGATTGGTGAAGTCGACACCCGCCGCCGACAGGGCCGGGTAGTAGTGGTTGCCGGTGTAGTCGATCGTCGTGGTGACGCCGTAGATGTTCGAATTGACCTTGTTGTCGGTATAGATGCCGTCGCTGGTGCTGACGGCGGCCTGGGCGCTGAGCGTCAGCCGGTCATTGACCTGGTACTTGCCGTTCAAGTGCAGGTAGCCGAACTTGGTCTCGTCGTTGTAATAGTAGCTTTCGCCGAGATAATCGGTATTGCCGAAGGTCCCGGTCAGCAGGTTGGTCGACGGATCGATGCTGATATTGATCGGCACCAGGCCGTTGTGGGTCGGCCAGCCATTGG
>OUNM010550488.1_pt1 | contig 12527 bp, 10 predicted proteins | sample 1769961 | NCBI WGS metagenome assembly OUNM01 (sample SAMEA3914820, study PRJEB12502) | metagenome | biome: forest; material: soil | place: USA | collected 2012-03-12 | depth 0.3 m | reverse complement strand
GGGAGACTCGAACGCCCGCGCCCCGCCGATGATCGCCGCCGCCAGATAGATGCCGCCGACGGTAAGCCAACCCGTGGCGAGACCGACCGTGAGGTAAAGCAAGGTTACCCCTTCGACGGACTGGCAGATCACGACGATGCGACGCCGGTCGTAACGATCCGCGACATGGCCAACCACAAAGGTCAGCACCAACATCGGCAGGAACTGCACCAGTCCGACAAGGCCGAGCGCATAAGCGCTGTTTGTGCGCTCATAGATCTGCCAGCCGATCAGCACCGCGCTCGACTGGAAGCCGAGAGAGCTCAGCACCCGCGATAACCAGAACAGAATGAAGGAGGGATGGCTGAGCAAGCCGCTAGGCACAGCCGGCTGGTCGGCGATTTCTTGAGCCTCGGACATGATGGCTGGAACGATCCGTATTCTTCTGAGCTGCCGACGGCATAGCAGAGGCTAGCGGCAATCGGAACGCGCAATCATACTCGTCGCGATTATCCGCTGGCGGCGAGATGGTGCAGCACACTCAGGAATTCGACGGCAAAACCGCCATCCGTATGGCGTACCACCCGGCCGTCGAATCGACCGACACGAACGATGCTGAGCAACGGAGGCTGCTTCGGCGCGGTCAGTGCGGCGCCCGAAAGCGAAGTGTCGATGACCTGCCCCTGGCAATTTGTGCCATCCGCGAGCACGATCTCGACCGCGACGGCTTCCTCCGAAGATTCGCGCTCGTGCCGGCGCTTCGCCTCATGCTGGGTACGCCTTGAAATCTCCGCGACCTTGCCGGCGATGTCCCGCATCTGTCGGGTATCGGTGAGCATCGCGACGAACCCCTGCTCGCGGCCCTGTTCGTAGGTCTCCGAAACCTGCGCGGCAACGTCAGAATCGATGCCCCGCAATTTCATGATGATTTTCGTTCCAAGCGGCGGCGCATCATCGCCAAGCAGCCAGAAACCCTTGCGATCGACGCGCCACAGGGTGACGGCAAAACCGCGCCCACCCTCGTTGAAGACATGGCCGATCACCGAGAGGTTATAGGTGTTCGGAGGATTACCCTCGGCATTGACGCTTGCCAGCGCCGTGCTTGTCTGACCCGGGGACATGGAGCCATTCGACCTTTTCAAATTAGGCGAGGTCTTCTGATAAAATCTCGAGCGCTCTCAACGCCTAAATCGGAAAATGCATTATTCAGCCAAGTTGCGGCAACTTCGCTATCAATCCGTTACTTAATGCGTGAGCCAGGCACGGCCAGATGGCTTAGGCCGCGCGGATACGGTCGAGAAAAGTCGTCAGTTTCCGGCCGAAATCACTCGATTGTTCGGCCAGCGTCCGCGAACGGTTTGCCGTTTCGACCACCGAGCCGCCAAGCTCATCCATGGCGCCGCGCACATTGCCGGTATTGTTTTCGATATTCGCCATTTCGGCCTCGATGACGCATAGCCGTTCGGCAATCTCGGCCGAGCGCCGCGATTGCTGGCTGGCGGCTTCCGAGCATTGCATCGCGTAGGAATGTACCGCGTTGATCGCCGAAACGATGCCCTCGGCCTTCTCCACTGTGCCGCGTGAAGCCTCCTGGATCGCTAGTATCTTCTCCGATATTTCCCGGGTGGCGTCGCTGGTCTGCGTCGCCAGCGACTTGACCTCATTGGCAACCACCGCAAAACCTCGGCCAGCCTCTCCGGCGCGCGCGGCCTCGATGGTTGCATTGAGAGCGAGAAGGTTAGTCTGTTCCGCGATCGAGGAAATCAGACTGACGATCGTACCGACCCTGTCCGTCACCTCACCCAGACTGTCGAGCGCCGCCGTCAGCCCCGCCACATTCGAGGACGCCTCCGTGGCCACCGCAATCGTCTGGCGTACGAAACCGTCGACTTCGACGATCGAGTGATTCAAATCTCGAGCGGCATCAGCCGACTGCATGACGTCGACGAGGCTCTTTTTCGCCGCAGAAGCCGCGCCATCCGTTTCATGAAGCGCCCCGGAAATCGTCCGCTCGGTTGTGTCGACCGTTTCCAAGAGCGTAGCTGAGGCGTTATCTATGGATTGGATAACTTCGGCGGCAGCCGCGCTGAACTCCGAAATGGCCGCCTCGACACCATGCTGGCGATCAACCACCGCCGCCTTCATGCGCTCCTGCTCAAGCTGCAAGGCATTGAGTGCATCGAAGACGATGTAACGGAAAATCGCCTCGCATTTTTCGGCAGCAAGCTTTCCGGACCACCAGCAAGCCTTGCCCGCCGCCTGGAAAGCTGCGCGACTTGCCCAGGCAATCGTCGCAAGGTGCAACCTGACGCCGAAACCCGCGCTGGTCTCAAGCGCGATGATTTCGCGAAGGTGCTTGACATAAGCCGCATCGGATTGGCCCGAGAAAGCCGCAACATGAAAAGCATGCTGCTCGGCAGAAACATGCTGCGCATGCTCCTCGGCATATTTCCTGAAGCCGGGCAACCTGCTCCAACGATCGAAATAGGCCCGGATGCCGGCAAGCCCATGCGCGCGAATGGCTGGTTGAACAGAACGAACCGTCGCTCGAACCCGGTCATCGATATCCAGGGATATCGTGCGCGAATGCATATCCTGTTCGAATGACATCAACCGTCCGGTGAACGCAGGAAGAAACTTGTCTGCGGTTGTCTCAAAAAGAGATTGTCATCCGATTAACCAAAATCCCTGCGCGTCGTTCACGCAGCCGACTTGCTGTGTTTGCGCGCTTTGGCTGTGACGGCTGCACGGTTGGTGAAGCTCGCATTGCCGAGCCCGGTGCCAATCGTCGCGACGGCCCAGCTTGCTACATCCTGCATGAAGGGGATTTGCGAGATGCCCTGCACCACGGCGTCGTTATGAACGATGACGAACGTCTCGTGATCACCGATACGCGGGATCGCTTCGACCAACGCGGCTGGCAAATTGAAACTTTCACTTTCCCAGTTGCCACCCGGAAGATTCTGGCCGCCCCGTGCAATCGAACCGTCGCTTTTGATGATGCCCGGGCAGGCGACGCCAATGATGGGAGCCAACGTCAGCTTCGCCTTTTCCGCCTTCTCGATCAGTTTCTCCAGCATGGCGACAAGGCGCTCGACGGTAGCACCGCGTTTCGGCGCATCGTCCACATGGCGCCATAGTTCGGACTTCCAGACCTTGGCCTTGGAAAGATCGGAAGCCTCCTTCAACTGCATCTCGACTATACCGGCTCGAATATTCGTACCGCCAATATCGACAGCGAGAATGGCATCATAGCCTTCGAGCATCCAGGCCGGCATCAGATGCGCCGCACCGATCAGCCCGGCTTCGTCAGGATGATGCACGATCGGGACGAGTTCGATCGCAACGCCATCCGCCTTCATCATGACCATTGCGCGCGCGATCGCGAGTTCGCCGAAGGCGCTCTCTTTAAGCCCTCCCCCCACGACGATGCGCTCGACGCCCGCCCAATCCTTCTGCTTCAGAAATCGTTTCAGGACATCGGCAAGTTCGCCCGCATAGTCCTCCACCGCACTCATCACGAGGGCCGCGGCTTCCTTATCCTTGCCTTTAAGCAAGGCATCGACCGCCTTCTTGGAAAGATCCTTTGTCGGTGTCTTGCCAAGCGGATCGTCTCCGACCTTGCTGAGGCGCTTGCGCCAATCGTCGAGCTTCTCCTGGAATGCGGATTTACTGGCCCGGTCGCCGATGAATCCGTCCTTGCCTTTGAGTTCGAGATTGTAGCTGTCCACCGTCACCGAGGGCAGCCCGCCCGCGCCATGGCCGATAAGCGTCTGGTTCTCCGATGACGAGGCGTTTTGTCGTTTCGCCATGGAAATCGCGCTCCACTGTTGCTCGGGTACGAATGTTACCGAGCGGGTGGAACGCCGATGCGACCTTCATGTTCCGGTCTGGGCGGCAGGAAACAAGAAAGCCCGCATCGCAGCGCGACGCGGGCTCTTCAAGACAATCGAAGATTTATTATTTCGCGCGCTTGGCGCCCACTTCCTCGTCCCAGCGCCGGAAAGCCGCGACCATCTTGTCCGGCGTCAATGGCACCTCGATCGGATTATCGGCAATCAGCTTTTCGTATTCAGGACGGCCATATTCCTTGATGGCGTCCTGGCTCGATTGCGGCGCCATCGAGAGCGGCACATCCTTTACGGCGGGGCCAGGATAGAAATAGCCTTCGTCATAAGTGAAGGCCTGTTGCTGCGGGGTCATGACGAAGGAAATCAGGTCAAGCGCAACCGCGAGTTTTTCGTCTGAAACGCCCTTGGGGATGAACATGTACTGGGCGTCCGATACCCAGTGGAAGCCTTTCAACGTTTGGATGGCCGCGTTCTTCGGCACGATGCCGAGGACGCGCGGGTTGATGTCCCAACCGGTCGTCGAGATAATGATGTCGCGCGTTCCGTCGCCGAGTTCTTTCATCGTGGCGCCAGTGCCGCTTGGGTAGTACTCGATGTACTGGCCGAGCTCCTTCAGAAACGCCCAGGTCTTTTCCCAGCCATTGGTCGGATCCTTCGGGTCCTTGTCGCCGAGCAGGTAGGGCAGGCCCATCAGGAAGGTGCGGCCGGGGCCAGAATTGGCCGGACGGGCGTAAAGGAATTTGTTCGGGTTGGCCTTCGCCCAAGACAATAGCTCATCGGCGGTGGTCGGCGGCGTCTTCACGCGCTCCGGCATATATTCGAGCAACGGGCCGGATGGATAATAGACCATGCACATACCGAAGCCACGGCCGAGGTTGTGCATGTCGAGCGCGGCCTTGAGCAGGATATTGTCGGGCGCAGGCAGAGCGGCGGCATGTTTTGGGAAGAGCGGCTCCCAAAGGTCCTGCTCGACACCGGCGGAAAGCGCATCGAGACCGCCAAGAACGAGATCGATATCGACACGGCCAGCCCCTTGCATCGCCTTGACCTTGGCTGGCAGCTCCGGCGCCGGAGCCTTGGAGAAGGTAATGCGTGAGACGAGATTCGATTTTGCCGCCTTGTAGTTCTCGATCGGTTTTTGGACGAGCGCCAATGCGCCGCCGACGTCGATGATGTTCAGCGTGACGGGCGATTTTGGCAGCGTCTGCGCACGCGCTCCACTTGCGCCAAATGCCGCGAGGCCAGCGGCTCCGGCAATGAACTGCCGGCGTGAGGCGCGAGGAATCGGGGTATCGGTCATGGATGTCTCTCCCTGATGCGGCTATCGGCTTTCTTCCGATGGCCTTGGACCGGCGCGCGAGGCGCTTCGCGTCACTGAACTTCTGAGAATGCCGATTTGTCAACGGGTTGTCTGACATCTCGGTGACAGCTAGACGAAGTGCTGAGATGCCGGAAACGGTTGAACACCGGGCTCGTCCGGCGGAAGATGCAGCATTGTCGGCTCATCTGCCGCGAAATCTGAAAGAACTCCCTCCAATATGGATACTCTCTCCGAGCAACCTCTCCCGCAGGTGAAACCGATGCCGGAATGGCTGTTGGTCGTGCTGCTCGGGCTTTCCGGTTTTTGTGGCGCGATGGCAACCCGCATCGTCGATCCGATGGTGCCGGAGATCAGCCGCGACTTCGCCGTCGACGTGACGACGACCGCGCTGCTCTCCTCCGCCTTTGCACTCCCCTATGCCTTCGGACAGCCGATTCTAGGGCCGCTCGGTGACGCGTTCGGCAAGGCGCGCGTAATCAAGATCTGTATGACGGTGATGACAGCGGCATTGCTGCTTTCAGCGGCGATGCCGAGCTTCAGCAGCCTGTTCACGATCCGGATCATTGCCGGGCTCGCTGCCGGCGGCCTGATTCCGTTGGGTCTGGCGATGCTTGGCGACCGTTTCGACATGGAGCGCCGCCAGATCGCCATCTCGCGCTTCCTGGTGATTGTTCTCACGGGCCAGATCGCCGGGGCGGCGCTAGGCGGTTTTCTGGTGCCTCTCATCGGTTGGCGTGGTGTTTTTCTCGGCGGCGGCGCGCTTTCGACCCTGGCGCTGGCCGGCATCCTGCTCAACCTGAAGCCGCGCGCCAACGCGCCTCGCGGCCGGTTCGATCTCGGCGAGGCTTTTGCGCGTTACGGCACAATCTTCGCCAATCCACGGGCGAAAGTGTGTTTCACGGCGGTCTTCGTCGAAGGGATCGCCATTTACGGCTTGCACCCGCATGTCGCGCATCTCCTTGAACAGCAAGGCCGGGGCTCGGCTCGCGAGGCGGGCATCGTCATCAGCGGCATGGCGCTTGGCGGCATTCTCTACGCGGCGGTCGTGCCAATTCTGCTGCGCCTTATGGGCGTATACGGCGTCATGGCGCTCGGCGGCCTCGTCGCCGGCGCAGGCATGCTGATCGCTGGCTTCGATCTTGGCCTTCCTTCCGGCTTTGTCGCCTTCTGCGTGCTCGGCATCGGTTTCTACATGCTGCATAATTCCCTGCAGACGCAGGCCAGCGAACTCTCTCCGACAGCGCGGGGCTCGGCCATGGCGCTGCACGCCTTCTCCTTTTTCGCCGGTCAGGCAATCGGACCTGCCGCCTTCGGACACGGCCTGATCAGCTTCGGCACTCAACCGCCGATCCTGCTGGCTGCTGCTGTCATGGCGGTGCTTGGCGCAGCTACCGCACAGGCATTGCGGGCAATTTCGCTCCGATAGGTAGCGTTATCTACGCTTTTGCCATTTTCACGTCTCGGTGCGGCCGCGATCCATGTTAATGGTGCAGCTTGAAGCCGCGCCATTGGGGGCAATCGCGCATGCGCAAAATCCGGAAATTCTTGCTTGTCGTCGTCGCGCTGCTCTTCCTGCTCGGGGAAGAGATTTTCCTGCGGCTTCGCCAGATCGTCGAGTGGGTCATCGACGCACTCCCGCTGGAGCGGGTGAAACAAGCTTGTCGCCGCTTCCTCGAATGGCTGCCGGCCTACCCGACGCTGCTGCTGTTCCTCGTGCCGTTGGTCGCCACGGAACCGTTGAAATTCCTCTCCTACTGGCTGCTGGCGAAACGCCAATGGATGGCTGGTGGAGCGCTCTATTTCGGCGTCGACATACTCAGGCTCGGTCTCGTCTCGTTCGTCTTCGGCGTCTCACGCGACAAGCTGCTGTCGATCGGTTGGTTCAGGGTGCTCTATGGCTGGTTCATCTGGGCACATGATTGGGCCTTCGGCCTTGTCGCCCCCTACAAGGAAATGATCAAAGCCGCGGCGCATCGCCTCAAGGAACGTTTCTCAGGTCGCAGCCGCCTATCGATGCTGATGACGCGATTGCGTCGCAAGCCCACCGCATCTTAGACCGGCAGCCGCACCTCGTTCTTCACCTCTTCCATCACCGCGTAGGTGCGCGTTTCCTTGACGCCCGGCAACGCCAGCAGCACGTCTCCGAGCAGTTTCCGATAGGCGGCCATATCGGCAACGCGTGTCTTCAAGAGATAGTCGAAGCCACCGGCGACGAGATGGCATTCCAGCACATCCGGCGTGCGCTGAACGGCTGCGCCGAACACTTCGAAAACATCGGGCGTCGTCTTGTCGAGCGTAACCTCGACGAATACGAGGAAAGACCGTCCGAGTTTCGACGCATCGAGCCGTGCGCCATAGCCGAGAATGAAACCGTCTCTGTGAAGACGTTTTACACGCTCGCTGGTGGCGGTTGCTGAAAGGCCGATCGCTTCGGCAAGATCGACGGTCGCGATACGGCCGTCCTGCTGCAACACTGACAAAATCCGCCGATCCAGACGGTCCAGCTCACTCATCTTGCGGTTTCTCTACCCAAACATATTTTTCTAGCGAAATCCTCTAGGCCAAGCGGAATATAATATCTGGAATCGCCAAGCTCTTCGGATCACACTGGATAAATAGCAGTCCAGACGAAAGATGGCAATCCATGCCGCTCCCGGCTCCCCTTCGCACGCCCTTCAGCACACCCGACGAAGAAATTGCAGCCAATCTGCTCTCGCGAGCTCGGCTTACGCCCGAGCGGGAGCGGCGTGTCGATGAGCGAGCCACAAGCCTGATCAGGGCGATCCGCGCTGGCGGTGGCGGGCTTGGCGGCGTCGAGGATGTGCTGCGCGAATATTCGCTGACCACCAAGGAAGGCCTGGCGCTGATGGTGCTCGCCGAAGCGCTGCTGCGCGTGCCGGATGCAGCGACAGCCGACCGCCTGATCGAAGACAAGCTCGGCCAAGGCGATTTCGCCAATCATGAGCCGAAATCCGATGCTTTCCTCGTTAACGCCTCGGCATGGGCGCTCGGCATCACCGCGCGCGTCATCCAGCCCGGTGAAACGCCTGAGAGCATCATAGGAATGATGGCAAAGCGCCTCGGACTGCCGACGGTGCGTGCCGCGACACGCCAGGCAATGCGCGTGATGGGCAACCAGTTCGTGCTCGGCGAGACGATCGGCGACGCATTGAAACGCGCGACCAGCGGCGCGGGTCGGCTCTACCGCTATTCTTTCGACATGCTTGGCGAGGGCGCGCGCACGGACGAGGACGCCAAACGTTATTTCGCCAGCTATGCGATGGCGATCGATGCGATCGGGCGCGCCGCCGGCAATGAACCGTTGCCGAACCGCCCCGGCATTTCGGTCAAGCTCTCGGCGCTGCATCCGCGCTATGAAGCGACCAGCCGCGAACGGGTGCTGAAAGACCTCGTACCGCAAGTGATCGAACTCGCCCGCAAGGCAAAAAGTTATGATCTGAACTTCACCATAGACGCTGAGGAAGCAGACCGGCTGGAACTTTCGCTCGACGTGATTGCGGCGGTTGCCGCCGATCCTTCGCTCGCAGACTGGAGCGGCTTTGGTCTCGCGATCCAAGCCTATCAGAAACGCGCGCTGGCCGTGATCGCCTGGGTCGACCAACTGGCGGCAAGCCTCGGCCGCACCTTCATGGTCCGTCTCGTCAAAGGCGCCTATTGGGATACGGAGATCAAGCGGGCGCAGGAGCGCGGGCTGGACGATTACCCCGTCTTCACCCGCAAGGCGATGACTGACCTGCATTACATGGCGGCTGCAGAGGCGCTGCTCGCCGCGCGACCGCGAATCTATCCGCAGTTCGCCACGCATAACGCCTTGACCATCGCCTCTATCCTCGAGCGGGCAGGTAGCGTTGAAGGCTTTGAGTTCCAGCGCCTGCATGGCATGGGCGATGCCGCCTATGCACGGCTTCTGGCGGATGTGCCGGGCCTTGCCTGCCGCACCTATGCGCCGGTTGGCGGCCATCGCGACCTGCTCGCTTATCTCGTGCGACGTCTGCTGGAAAACGGCGCCAACTCCTCTTTCGTCAACATCGCCGCCGATCCGAATATCCCGGTCGAAACCTTGTTGAAGCGCCCAGCCGACCAGATTGGTGAGGCACGCCGGGCGCGCCATGCTCATATCCCCCGCCCGGCCGCTCTTTACGGAACGCGGCGCAATTCGGCAGGCGTGGAACTCGGCCACGCGGAAAGCCTAGATAATTTGACCGGCGAGCTTGCACCTTACCGAGCCAAGCTGCTTGCGGCAGCGTCTATCGTTGACGGCGAGGTCATTTCAGGAGGCGCCAGCCGGCCTGTACTGAGTCCAATCGATGGCATTTCTGTTGGCTCGGTGGCGGAAGCCAACGAGACGACGGTTGCTCGCGCCGTTGCTGTCGCCGCTAGCCATGCCGCGACATGGGATGCTGTGCCCGTCGACCATCGCGCGAGCGCGCTCGAAGCTGCCGCCGATCTGCTGGAACGCCGCCGCGGATTGTTTCTCGCATTGCTGCAATCCGAAGCCGGCAAGACCATTGATGACGCCGTGGCAGAGCTACGCGAGGCGGTCGATTTCCTCCGTTTTTACGCGCAGGAAGCGCGCGCCTCCTTCGGCATCGGCGAGTTGCTTCCCGGTCCGACAGGAGAAGAAAATCGCCTGAAGCATCGCGGACGCGGCGCCTTCATCTGCATCAGCCCGTGGAATTTCCCGCTCGCCATCTTCCTAGGCCAGATTTCCGCCGCTCTGGCGGCCGGTAATACCGTGATCGCGAAACCTGCCGAACAGACACCTTTGATAGCTTTCGAGGCGGTCAAGGCACTCCATGAAGCGGGCATCCCGGGCTACGCTCTGAACCTCGTGCCCGGTGATGGCAAGGTCGGCGGGCAACTGGTGGCGCATCCGCTCGTCGCCGGTGTCGCCTTTACGGGCTCGACAGAGGTCGCGCGCATTATCAATCGTGCGCTCGCCGCGAAAGATGGACCAATCGTGCCGCTGATTGCCGAAACCGGCGGCATCAACGCCATGATTGTCGACGCCACCGCCCTGCCCGAACAGGTCTCGGACGATGTGATGACCTCCTCGTTCCGCTCGGCCGGCCAGCGTTGCTCGGCACTGCGTGTGCTTTGCGTTCAGGAGGACGTCGCCGACAAGATCATCACCATGATCGCCGGTGCAGCGGATGAACTGAAGGTCGGCGACCCGCGCGACGTCAGCGTGCAGGTCGGCCCAGTAATCGATCTCGAAGCCAAGCAGAAACTTGATGCCCATATCGTTGCGCTGCGCAGCAGCGCGAAGCAGGTTTATGCTGGCAAGGCACCTACGCAAGGCACTTTTGTCGCGCCCCAGATTTTTGAGATCGGCTCGATAGCCGATCTCAAGGAAGAGGTCTTCGGTCCAGTTCTCCATGTCGTGCGATGGAAGGCGGGCAAGGCCGGAGAAGGTCTTGCCAAGTTGCTCAACGGGATCAACGCAACCGGTTATGGCCTAACCATGGGTCTGCATTCGCGCATCGATACGACCGCACGCATGGTCCAGGACATGTCGAGGGCAGGCAATCTCTATATCAATCGCAACATCATTGGCGCAGTCGTCGGCACGCAGCCCTTCGGCGGGGCCGGGCTCTCCGGCACAGGCCCGAAAGCCGGCGGGCCGAACTATCTCAAGCGCTTCGCAACCGAACAGGTGGTGACGATCAATACCGCAGCCGCCGGCGGCAACGCCAATCTGATTGGGATGACCGAGGAGTAGCGGCCATGAAGATCAGCCTCGATCATTGCGTGATACATGTATCGGATTGGGGGCGCTCTAACGCCTTCTATCACAAGGTGCTTGGGGCGGAGATCGTGCCGCACGGCAACGGCTTTATGTATCGCCTCCGTGAGCGGCAACTGAACTGTCACGGACCGGGCGTCGATGGCCACCCGAATGCGCGGCTGCCCGTCATGCCTGGCAATAGCGATCTCTGCTTCGTCTTTGATGGAAGTCTGGCAGAGGCTCAGGCTCATCTCGGCGCATGCCAAGTGCCAGTCGAACTTGGCCCAGTGCAGCGTTTTGGCGGGCGTGGCGCCGGCACGAGCCTCTATTTCCGGGATCCGGACGGCTCGCTGCTGGAATTCATCATCTATCTCACATGAAAAAGGCCGCTTGCGCGGCCTTATAATTAAAAATTGCGGTGCGAGTTCAGTTACGAACCAGCGCCATCATTTCCTTCAGCCCGTCGAGCTTTTCCTCGGCATAGGCTCTGGCGTCATCGGATTTGGCGTCGCGAAGCTGCGCCTCGGCGGCCTGCATCTGAGCCGCGACCTGATCCGCTTTGATTTCTTCGACCGGCAACGCCACCTCGGCGAGAATCGTCAGGCCGGCCGCGTTCACATCGGCGAAGCCGCCGCGCACGAAGAGCCGCAAGGCGTTGCCGCCCTTGCCTTCCGAAACCGCGACGATGCCCGCGCGCAACGTGGTCATGACAGGCGCGTGGTTTGGCAGGATCGTCATGTCACCCTCGCTCGCGGGAACGACGACGCTCTCCACGGGGCCTTCGAAGAGCTGACGCTCAGGGGAGACGAGCTCGAAATGAAAGGTCGACATACCTGCTGCCTATTTGAGGGTCTTTCAGGGCGCCGGGCCTCACGACACGGCCACCGCGATCGGTGGCCGTACGAAATCCGGAACCCCAGTGTCACGGCATTCCTTAGCGCAGGCAAGCTTTACCTGCGCTTTGCCGATGGTTTTCTTGATTATGCCGCTTCAGCCGCGAGACGCTGCGCCTTTTCAACCGCCTCTTCCATCGAGCCGACCATGTAGAAGGCCGATTCGGGCAGATGATCGTACTTGCCGGCACAGAGATCCTTGAAGCCCTTGATGGTGTCTTCGAGGCTGACCAGCTTGCCGGGCGAGCCGGTGAAGACTTCAGCGACGTGGAACGGCTGCGACAGGAAGCGCTCGATCTTGCGGGCGCGGGCGACCGTCATCTTGTCGTCTTCCGAGAGCTCGTCCATGCCCAGGATCGCGATGATGTCCTGCAGCGCCTTGTAGCGCTGCAGAATTTCCTGCACGCGGCGGGCAACGTCGTAGTGCTCCTGCCCGACGATATTGGCGTCGAGCATGCGCGAGGTCGAGTCGAGCGGATCCACCGCCGGATAGATGCCCTTTTCGGAGATGGCGCGGTTCAGCGTCGTCGTCGAATCGAGGTGGGCGAACGACGTGGCGGGCGCCGGATCGGTGAGATCGTCGGCCGGCACATAGATCGCCTGCACCGACGTGATCGAGCCCTTCTGCGTCGTGGTGATGCGCTCCTGCAGCGCACCCATGTCGGTCGCGAGCGTCGGCTGGTAACCCACGGCCGAGGGAATGCGGCCGAGCAGCGCCGACACTTCCGAGCCGG
>OUNM010204900.1_pt1 | contig 12528 bp, 14 predicted proteins | sample 1769961 | NCBI WGS metagenome assembly OUNM01 (sample SAMEA3914820, study PRJEB12502) | metagenome | biome: forest; material: soil | place: USA | collected 2012-03-12 | depth 0.3 m | reverse complement strand
CAGCCCAGCTACCGCGACCCCAATGCGTTCGAGTTCAAAATCGGGGGCATGGGGCTTCTGAGCGAAGTGCGACATACGATGTGCAAAGGCGTAAAAATCCAAATCCTGATCGACCGCCTGAACAATGCTTTCGTGAGCGACCTGGAAAAAGTAGTGGCCAAAAATACCGGCAAACACGAACTGAAAGTAGCTGTGACCGAACCGAAAGAAAACATCAGCTTCGAGATGTTCTCCCGCAAATACAAGATCGACCCCAGCAACGATTTCTTGAAGGAATTGGAGAGGATGGAGGTGGAGTATAGTTTGTTGTCGTAAATCGCGTTGAAAACGCTGATCTCTGACATCCTCGTTGCAAATGAGGACGAGGGAAGGGCAAAAAATACCTTGATGAATTGAAGTTCGGCTTCGCGTTGCAAACGAAGACGAGAGAGTGTATAGTTTGTTATCTTAGTTCGCGTTGAAAACGCTGTTTTCTGGAAACTTTCATGTCCGTTTAGCGTCTTTCTTAATTGATCTTAAATCGCAACGTTATGAAAAACACTTTTAAAGGATCCATTCTCCTTGGATTATTCTTTTTGCACTTCCATCTGCGGGCACAGGCTCCTCTGCTCCCACTATTTGAAAACAATATATCGGCTTGGACAACCTATTGGTATGCGCTGAACAGTGGTTTCTGCTCGGGCGGAAATACCAATCTGAGTTATAACAAGGTGACAGGTGACACCTCAGTCGGAGGACAAACTTTTAAAATCGTCGAAATAACGACCCATGTGCAAACTTCTTGCACATGGGTCGTGTACGATTCTTCCTTGGGAACCTATCTGCAAAGGAATTATGAATACACTACACGTGACAAGAAATTCTTTCGGCAGGCGGAAGGTGTATTTACTGAAATCAACCAAGGCGGCTTCCTCGACACCCTGATGATATTCAATGGCACCTGTTTGGGTTGTCCTGTAATACAGGGGTTTAACTCAAAGGAAATGGCATATTTGGACACCACTTACATCATAAAAATCGATTCTTTGGATGATGATGGAAAAAAGGCAAGGATGTTTACATTAAGAAAGCCAAACGACCCACAAGGCTATGGAGATATATTCTATATGGACGGCATAGGCTTTGCGCATGCAGGTCCTTATACTTCTACTTCTAACTTGACTACTTACGAGTTTGAAGGCTCCTCCTTTTTGCAATGCTTCACCAATGCCGGCAAGTCGTTTGGCTTGGAATGGAATGATGCAAATCCTCGAAAACCTGTTGGGATCGTGTTGGCGTCCGAGGCATGCCTCGCCCCCTTGTCGCTGGAAGAAAATAAAATGGAGGAAGAAGATGTGCGCATTCTTCTTGGGCCAAATGACCAACTTACCAGCTCTAAGACAGCCCTTGAAACAAGAGTGTTTGACACGACGGGAAATCTAGTGCTTCAAGAAAACGAAAGTAACAAACTAGACGTTTCTACATTAACTAGGGGAATTTACTTTGCTATCTACTTGTTTCCCAATGGTAAATCCGTCACGTACAAATTCTTGGTCCTAGAATAGCGTTAGCGATCTTTCTTCCTTGGCCTGTGTCTTCACAGACTATTTTATTATTAGGTACAACAGTTAGCAAATCAGGACTTCTATCCCATGGTCTGTGCCCTCACAGACCACTCTCATTTGGCTTAAGCCTTTTCAATCCCTCTTTCAACTAGTGCAAGCCCCTCCTCCCATGGCTATCCCTACTCAGATCGCTACTGGGTTCCACGTGGGTGTATTTTGGACGCCCTTAATCAGGGCTATTTTCTTAAGGCCGACGATCGGATAAAAACCCATTTCCAATTCACCCTCGATTTCGGCAGCTTCACCTACTCATTTACCCGCTTCACCGATATTCCGTTTAGGCTTTCCTACCTCTCTTCTACCTTTGTCCTATTCTCGATTGTCTCATTTAAACGGAACAAACCATGGTAGAAGTATTTAAAACCGATGTGGACGACACCACACAGAGCAACCTGCTCGAATACGTGCTTTCAGGTGAATTTACGGATTACAAAGTCAACTTTGACCTGTCCGATTGCGACAGGATTTTACGGATCGAATCTTCTCACATCAATGTGGACAGAGTGCTTTCCGTCGTAAACGGATTGGGTTACCGCTGCCAAGTGCTTGTATAAGCTCTGGGGCTTTTCTTCTATCAATTTGCACGCTGCAACGATAGGACGATTGCCAGGGCGGCAACCGTCCTTTGCCGTTTTATCTTTTCCTCTTTATTTTACTACCATCGTATGCGTCACTATAGGAGTGCCATTCGGAATGAATCTCACTTGATATAACCCAACAGGCATCTGAAGTTCGACCGAACCGATGCCGCTTTCTTTTTTCGAGGTTTTCACGAGGGCGCCTTCCACGGTATAAATTTCCGTCACACCTTCAGAAGGAGAGGAAATATGCAGCACATCGTGTGCCGGATTGGGATAAAACACGACAGCGGATTCCTTCGTGCCCTCTTCCAAGGAAGTAGGAAAATCCCCTATGCCCAGTTGAGGAGCATCGAAGCCAGTACCAGATCCTCCAAATGAAAAATCAGCATAAAAGGCGTTCATGTCGGCAGGCGTCTGGGAGGTGTATACCAACACGTCATTCTGATAATACGTGACTACATTCCCTTTCTTTTGGATACGCAGCATGTCTCCTTTTTTCCATGTGCCTACCGTGGCTTTCGTATCCCCATTTTCGATAATATTCAGACTCGCGCCCGACCATAATTGAAATGCGAAATTGATGTACTCATACCCGATCGAATTGGGTTGGTCGCTGATCCCCACCATGCCATACATGTTGTTGACCGTAAACTCAAAATACCCATTATTTCCCACAGGAATCGCTTCCACGGAATATCCGCTTGCGGCATAAGAGTCATCGCTTGTGGCAACGATACTGCCATCTACCCCTTCCAGTACGTTTATTTTTTTTTGCCACGCCACTTGAGTTTGTGCGTTAGCAAGATGCAAAGAGAAAACAGCAAAAAGAGCAGAAAATACAAAGTTGAAATGTGTCATGTGCGTTTAGTTTATAGGTGTATGGAAAGGTTCTTACCCCTCCCACCTGTAAGACGGGAATAAGAACTGGGAGAGTTGCCGGAAAAAATCTTTTTATCACGCATGGGATGCTTTTATTCTTTCTCACGTATATGTAACTCCTGTCTTCCACTTAGGCTCTTTCTGAATTCTGCACTTTGATCATCTAAAAATTTTCCGAACACATGGCAACTTAGGAGCCAAATGGTGCGTCATAGGGAAATAATTCAACCATCATCCTAATAAACAGCCACAAAAAGTCCATTTGTTTATGAAAAAAAATTACATACTGCTCTTACTTTTATGGATTCATTTTTTTCATACTAGTTTTTCACAAGTTACTTTAGTCAAGGACATCAACCCTAGCTATTCCTATTCCGTGGACGGGCCGGACAATCTGCTTTCTTTTGGGGAACACCTGTATTTTAGGGCTTCAAACGACACCAACGGGTTCCAACTTTGGCGGACGGATGGGACGACCTTAGGCACGACACAAGCTGTGAACATCTCCAAATACAGCGGCGTCACAGGAGATATCCTGTATTCCTTTGATGCGTTAAATTCCCATCTCCTTTTGAATGCCAAGTCAGGTACCTACATCACCGATGGAAGTCAAAATGGTACCAAGGCTTTAAAAAATGGCTACGGCACTCTATTTAATTTAGGTGGTGGCAACGTGCTTTTTTTAAGGACAGATTCCCTGCTTTTGTACAACGAAACCACCAATACCACTTCCTCTTTAAAAGTATTTTCCCGGTCCAGCATTGGAAACGTAAACACGAGTAGTTCCAAATTTTGCTATTTCGAACTGAATGACTACGCGAAGAATAAATTGTATCTGTACGTGACGGATGGCACCTTGGCCGGAACGCAGTTGGTAGACACACTCCTATTTGCGTCTTCCATTGTGGATGTATACCAAGACCATGTATACTATGCCCAGTGCGATGAAGTATGGGAATACGATCCTATAGCACACACAACAAAAAAGGTCTATAACTTTGCCTTCTCCAACTGCCCGCTGCAAAAAAATGCCGTTGTACGTGGAAAACGGTTCCAAAACAAACTATATGTAGTAGTGAACCCTATTGGATCTTATAACACGTACTCTCTGAGCATCTTGCAATTAGAAAACCAGGTAAGCCGGGATTCTTTACAACCATTCGGCGTAACAGGGCCTTATGATTTTAGCTTCGTAAACAATAGATTCCTATTTTTCACAGACAGCTACGATTTTTTCTCTGTTGATTATTCGGCAGACCACCTTACAGGACTCGTTCATTTTGACGGTGTGACAGAAAACGGCCCTGATTGGTATACCCAGAGCGACACAAAACTCTTCTTTTATGGCTCGATGTCCGGAAAGGGGTGGGAACCCATGGAAAGCGACGGCACTGTGGCAGGTACCAAATTGATCGCCGATATACGGGACGGCGACTTATCCTCCTATCCAAAATATTTTACCCTTCATAAAGGCGACCTCTATTTTCAGGCCTATGGGGACCAAGGGTATGAACTTTACAAATACGGCAATGCCTCGGTGACGACAGACTTGGAGGAAGAAGCGATCATGGAACCCGAAAAACACGTAAAAATGGCCTATACGCTGTTGGGAGAACCCATTTTAAACATTGAAGAACACGAGGGATTTGCTATCTTATTATTTTCCGACGGCACGCGACAAAAAATCTACAAGCAATAGGAGATTCTGCAAAAACTATCTGACTATCACACAAGGACATCATTCTCCCTTCATGTACTTCTGGTAATCGACGATGCGCACTTTTTGGTCGTCCAAGTGCATGTACCCCACATCGTAGCAAAACCAGTACTCGTTGCCGTCTTTCGTTTTATAGAGATTGGTGAAATATTTAAAGTTGAATCCTCTTTCGGTCAGAAACTCCTTTCGGACGATCGTCATGCCTACAGGGTTCAGGGTGCGCAGGATCGTCCGGTTTTTGCGCAAGACCTTGTTCACTTGGAGGATCACTTTTTCGCTGTCGGCCCTGTTCGTGTTGTTGTAGGCAGCACGGCATTGATCGCCGCAAAAACGTTTGTCGCTGCGTCCTACGAACTTTTGCCCGCATTGCAGGCATTCCCGTTGTTCCATTATCCGTTCATTATACGGCTAAATTCGGATAACAAACGGATATATCCGAATAAAAGATCTGGTATTTTTTTCATTCCCCCGAATTTTGCCTCATCAATCATTCACCACCGTAAACTGAAACGCCATGCACGGAGTAAACAAAGTAACCCTGATCGGAAACTTGGGAAAGGATCCCGAGTTGACAAAATTGACATCTGGAGGCCAAGTAGCCAAACTGACCCTTGCCACCAACGAGTCGTACCGCGACAAAGAAGGCAAGACCCGCACCAACACCGAGTGGCACCAAGTAGTGGCTTGGAGCCAATTGGCCGAACTGGCCCAGCAATACTTGCGCAAAGGAAGCCCTCTTTACTTGGAAGGGCACCTAAAAAACAGGTCGTACGAAGGAAAAGACGGCAAAACACATTATGTGACCGAAATTGTGGCCGACCACTTTGTCCTGTTGGAAAAATCGTCCACTTAAATTATTTGTCCACTTGCCGCCCTGTGCAGAAAAGTGCAGGGCGGCAAATATTTAAAAAAATGGATCCTTTAGGCCAGCTCTCCCCTACTTCCTCTTCCCATGCGTACCCAAATCGTAAATTTCCTGGATCTCGTTTAAGATCTTGTTGAAATCGATGCGCAAGTCTATCAATTCCCCGCTATGGACATCGAAGACCCATCCATGCACATTGGGGTATCCTTTCGACAAATAGCTTTTTTGCCAAGTAGCCATTTTCATCACGTTGATGCATTGTTCCTGCACATTGAGTTCAATGAGCCGGTTGTAGCGGAGGCCCTCGTCTTGGATAGCGTTCAGTTCTTCCTTGTGCAGACGGTACACGTCCCGGATATTCCGTAGCCAAGGATTCAAAATGCCCAAATCGGAGGATTGCATGGCCGCTTTTACTCCCCCGCAGTAATAGTGGCCGCACACCACGATATGCCTCACTTTGAGATGCGCCACCGCATATTCGATCACAGATGCGGAGCTGATGTCGTTGCTCGGCACCAGATTGGCGATGTTGCGGTGCACGAACATCTGCCCGGGCTGTATCCCGGTCATCTCTTCCGCTGTCACACGGCTGTCGCTACATCCGATGTACAAAATTTCGGGATTTTGCCCTTCGGAAAGAAGCTTAAAAAAATCTGCATTGGAGGCCTTTTTGGCTGCCAACCATCGGCGGTTGTTTTCAAATATTTGTTGGTAGAGTTTCATACATAGAGAATTGGGAGAACGAGAGCGAAGAATATTTGGAGTAGTCGTCAAGCATGCTACTTCCAAAAATAGCAATCGGCACCCCTTTGACAAAATCTTGGGCAATGAAAAACATCCTACCACTTTTTCCGTACATACATACCATTATGCAATTCATCTTTCAATTATTCGGTTTTGACTATGAGGAGTACAAGAGGTTTGTACAAACCTGTGCCTCCGTCACCATTGGCTTAAGCTTGTTTGGCTTGATTGTCGTGCTGTTCGTATATGGCTTGAGCGGGTATGGCGACGGACGGGCAGTGACCCCAGAATTTTATGGGTTCATAGATCAGCTCTTTTCTTGGCTGGCCGTAGTAGCATTGGTCTTTTTGGGCCTCATTTTCGCAGGAGCCCTTGGAAATACCCTAAAAACTGTCTTTGTCGCCACGGCGTTTCCCTTTTGCATGGGCTTATTGTACTTTACCCATCAAGAAGTAAAAAAGCAGATAGCAGAAGGAACTCTTTTGCATCCAACAGAACAGAAAAAATAGCGTTCCGAAAGCAACGAATTGGCCGAAAGCTGCGTCTAAAATTCAACGACTGGATGCAATCGTTCTGAAAACCGAAATAGGAATCGAAGAGGAGATCGTACAATATTACATATACACGAAAACCCCTGCTAAAATCCGTTACTTTTAGTATCTTCGTTGTTTATTATGGAAATCATATGTGGAAAAAAATATGGGACAGGTTTTTGAACCTGTTCAAAGCAAAAGCCCTCAGCACGTTGGATGCTGTTGAAAATCCGGTCGAGATGTACGAACTCGCCGTTCAGGAATCGGAACAGAACATCCAGAACCTGACCAAAGCCATCGCCACTGCGTTGGCGGACCAAAAGAACAGGGAACGGGAACTCAATCAAGCCATGCTGGAATCAGAATCATGGCAAGGCAAAGCAAAAACGGCTTTGATGCAATCCCAATCCGATTTGGCACGCGCCGCTTTGGAACGCAAGGCCATCGCCGACAAAAAAGTAGAAGAATACGGGGCCCTCAACAACGCGCTCAAACTCAAGATCGACGAGCAACGCAAACAACTGGAAAGGTTCAAGGTGAAACACGAAGAACTAAAAGCCAAAAAATCGATATTCAGTGCCAAGTACCAGACTGCAAAAGCACAAAAACAAATGGCCGAATCACTGGGAGGACTCAACAACACGGCACTCTCGGAAGTATCGCGCCTAGAGGAAAAAATCAACAAATTGGAAGCCGAATCGGAAGCGATCTTCGAACTCACAGGAGGCAAGAACGACTTAGATACCAAACTGGAAAATCTGGAAATGAACAGCAAGGTAGAAGGAGATTTGGAACGTCTGGAACAAGAAGTGGCAAAGGCCAAAGAAGCCCAGCAACAGCAAAAACTGAAGCACATCGAGCAACAATTGAACACCCTTCCGCCCAATGCGGAAAAAAAGGCGCCCAACCAACTCGACGACTTCTATAAAACCAAAAAGCAGATCCTGCCTCCCAACGGAAAAGATGCCATGGACAGTTTCTTCAATCAATAAGCCAATTTTTCAATTACTATAAATTATATCCGGCATGTCTATCAACTTAAAAAAAGGGAACTCCTTTAACTTGACTAAAAATGAACCAGGCCTAAAGAAACTTATGATCGGCCTAGGTTGGGAAGTCGTATCGCAACGTTTGGACTTGGATTCGTCCATCTTTATGGTGGGCGCCAACGGAAAACTCCTTGCCGATGAATATTTTGTTTTCTATAACAACCTCAACTCGCCCGATGGCGCCATCAAGCATACAGGGGACAACCGTACCGGCATGGGAGACGACGACGATGAAATGATCCTTGCCAACTTGGACATCATCAACCGCGACGTACAAGAAATCATCGTGGCAGCTTCTATCCATGAAGCCGAGTCCCGTAGGCATCATTTCGGCATGTTGGCAGATGCGTATATCCGTTTGTACGATGTTGAAAATCAGCGCGAAGTGCTACGTTACGACTTGGATGCCGAATTCAGCGGAAATACGGAAGTGGTATTTGGCAAACTGGCTAAAGTAAACAACGAGTGGCATTTTACGGCTGTAGGCCAAGGATCCAACAAAGGATTGCAAGGACTTATCAATATCTATGCCTAATCTTTCCCTATACCTTAATTAATAATGCGTTTATGATCAATTTAAAAAAGGGGAATTCTATCTCTTTGGAAAAAGATGGGCAAAAACTTGAATACGTTTATGTAGGCCTCAACTGGGGCAAAATCAAGAAATTTTGGGGATTTTCGGAGGAAAACGTGGACTTGGACGGAAGCGTGTCCCTTTTCGACGCCAACAAACAGGAAATCGACACCGTCTATTTCAACAAAAAAGAATCGGACGACAAGGCGATCAAGCACAGTGGGGACGATGTCAAAGGTGACAGCAGCAAAGACGAGAAGGACAATGAAGTGATCAAAATCAACCTAAGCAAGATCTCCTCCAAGGCGGAAACCATCTTTATCTACCTCAATTCGTACCGCGGGCATGATTTTGATTCCATTCCGTATGCCAATATCCGGCTTCTCGACGGCGATGACATCAAGCAAAAAAGTGTCTTTGCCACGTTTAACCTTGCCTCCGATCCTAAATTCAAAGACAAAGTCGCGATGATCATGGCCAAGATCGTGCGCAAAGGAAATGGGTGGGACTTTGTGACCATCGGGGAACCCGTGGAAACCAAAAAGATCGGAGATACCATTCTATTGATCCAACAACGTTACCTTTAACCGATAGCTGCCATGACCGAGATTCTGCTTTCTATTGCCCTGCTTACTGTAATGGAAATTGTATTGGGCATCGACAATATTATTTTCATCAGTCTAATTGCCAACAACTTAGAAGATCCTAAAAAAGCCGATGTGGCCCGGAAAATCGGCCTTGTCATTGCGTTGGGCGTACGCATGACAGCGTTGATGTTTGTGTCGCATCTCGCACACATGACCGAACCGATCTTCAATATCACGACCAACAGCGGGATGATCCATCCTGTTTCCATTCGCGATATTATCTTGTTTGCCGGCGGTCTTTTCCTCATTCACAAAAGTGCCAGCGAAATCCACGAGATGTTCGATGAGGAAGAACACAAAGAAGAGGAGACGCCAGGCACAATGGCCAAGGTCATCATCCAAATCGTCTTGATAGACTTGGTATTCTCTGCCGATTCCATCCTTACCGCCATCGGATTGGTCGACCAAGTTTGGATCATGATTACGGCCGTGGTACTGTCCATGGGCTTGATGTTCTTCCTTTCGGGAGGCATTGCCAGATTCATTGAGGAGCGGCCTTCCTTAAAAGTATTGGCCCTTTCATTCCTCATTATGATCGGTTCTATGCTGGTGGGCGAGGGATCGGGCGTACACATCGACAAATCGTACGTCTATTTTGCCATGGCCTTTGCCGGCATCGTAGAAGCCTTAAATTCTAAGATCAAGATCCGTAAGAGCCCTAAAGTAAAACGGCGGAAAGTGAAACCAAAGGCCGCTGCTTCCTCTGAAGAAAGCCGATCTACTATCGAATAATAGTAGAAAAGGAAACTGAACCCACAGCAAGCAACACGTTTAGGCTGCTTGCTGTGGACCGAACCTCCAATAGCCTGAACCTCCTTCCCTACCAAAGTGCCAGATCAGATGTCCTGTACTAATGCACAATGTGTGACCTGGTTATTTTTTCAACTAGCAACTTGCATAAAACCCGTTTTCCGTAGCCTCTTATGCTCACAATTAAAACAAGCACAGAAACCTCGATTTAACAATAAGATTCATGGTTTCACCTATGAAAAATGGGTTGTTTTACCCATTTTTGTGCAAAACCTCTTTTCGCCATGAGAAAACTATTTCTCTCCTTCCTTCTTTTGTCGGGCCTTTTCAAGGCACATGCACAAGGCAATATCATCAAGGCAAATTTATCTTCCCTTGCGTTCAAAACGGTGTATCTGAGCTATGAACGTACCTTCTTGAAACGGTTTTCCATCAATTTAGGATTCGATTTCATGCCCAACCGTGGCATTCCGTTTGCAAACCAATTGGGAGATCTGAATGGGTACGCCAATCCGGCTGAAGGCATGAAGCTCAACGGATGGCAGATTACCCCCGAATTTCGCGTGTATACCTCGATCGTCAAAGGCTCCCCAAGAGGTTTCTACATCGCCCCTTATTTGCGGTATACCACGTATTCTCTCGACTATAAAGGCTACGAATACCATTACAACGATACATATGACAATGACCAACCCAAAGTAGCCCACGTAGACCTCACAGGTACTTTCAGCGCTATCGGAGGAGGAATCATGATCGGCCATCAGTGGATCGTAGGAAAACACGTCGCGATCGACTTTTGGATCGCAGGACTTGGGCTAAATAGTTCTCAATTCCAGCTCAGGGCCACATCAAACGATTTGGACAAACGCTATTTCACCGATAATTCGAGCCTTACGATCGATATCGAAAGCAATTTGAAGCTCTTCAACAAAACGTCCTTTACCATGGGCAACAATTACGCCCAAGCCAATTCCAATGGCCTGCTGGTAGGAATAAGAGGGCTTGGCTTCAATATAGGATTCGCGTTTTAAAGTTTCTTTATACCCTAGCTCAATCGTTGACAGAGAACTTCTCAAACAAGAGACCTGTGAGGTGTTCTTTTGTCTCGATGTAGGCTGAATTATGCGTGATGTCTTTTTTATTCCGAGGCCTGGCGATCGGAATATCCACGATCTCCTTGATGGTAGCGGCAGGGCCATTGTTCATCACCACCACCCGATCCGAAAGGAAAATGGCCTCGTCTATGTCATGTGTGACCATCACGATGGTCTTTTCGCGGTTGTCCATGTTCCAAAGCCGCAACAACTCGATGTGCATGGAACTTTTGGTCAAGGCATCCAAGGCTCCAAAAGGTTCGTCCAACAACAGGATGCTCGGATTGATGGCAAAGGCGCGCGCAATGGCCACCCGTTGCTTCATTCCCCCGGAAAGTTGATTGGGCAATTTATCTTTGTGGACCATGAGATTCACCATTTCCAAGTTTTTCATCACGATTTCTCTTTTTTCTTCCCTCGACTTGTTTTTCATGACAGAATCCACTGCTTGGAAGATGTTTTGATACACGCTTAACCAAGGAAGGAGGGAGTAGTTTTGGAAGACGATGCCGCGGTCTGGCCCAGGTCCTTTTACCACATTGCCATTGGCCACTACAGAACCTTTTGTAGGCAGTACCATGCCGCTGATGGTGCTCATAAGGGTCGATTTGCCGCAACCGGAATGTCCGATAAGCGACACGATCTCTCCTCTCTTGATCGACAGGGAAATGTCCTTGATGGCCGTGTATTCTCCTTTTGCCGTATCGAAAACGACCGATACATTGTCGACAAGGATGCTGGATTTTAATTCAGCATGTTGTACATCCACTATGGTGCTTGCTTCTATTTTCGTTTCCATCACTTTTCGTATTTTAAGGTTCTTTGTTACTTTTTGTCGTAGGCAAAGGAATGTTGCAAGGCACTGAAACCACGGTCGAGCAACACGCCTACCAGCCCGATAATGAGCAGGGCCGATAGAATGTTCTCATAATTGCCCCCATTGTAGCTTTCCCAAGCAAAGGATCCTATCCCAGAATCTCCCGAAAGCATTTCCCCCGCAAAAATCACCATCCAAGCGATGCCGATGCTCAACCTCAATCCGGTGATAATGTGGGGCATCGCAAATGGAATGACAATTTTAGAGACATACCGCCAGGTCGAAAATCCAAAAGCCTTTCCCACATTCTTATGGTCTTCCGGAATGCTGGCCACTCCGAAACTGGTATTGATGAGCGTAGGCCAAAGGCTCGTGATGAAAATCATGAAGATGAGAGCTCCCGGAGATGATTTGAGGGCGATCTGGCCCAAGATAAACCATACGAGGGGAGAAACGGGGCGCAGGACCTGTACGGCAGGATTTAGGACGTTCATCAACATCCTGCTCGATCCCATGACCATGCCCAAAGGAATGGCGACCAATGAGCCCAATGAAAATCCCAACAGCACGCGTTGGATAGAATCCCACATTTTCCAACCGATCCCTTCATCTGCCGGATTTTCAGGGTTGAAATAAAAGGGTTCCGCGAACAATGTTTTGCATACTGCCCAAGT
>OUNM010970782.1_pt1 | contig 12532 bp, 17 predicted proteins | sample 1769961 | NCBI WGS metagenome assembly OUNM01 (sample SAMEA3914820, study PRJEB12502) | metagenome | biome: forest; material: soil | place: USA | collected 2012-03-12 | depth 0.3 m | reverse complement strand
GGCGGGCATCGGCACCACCATCAGCGCGATCAGCATCAGCGAGGCGATCGGCAGGATCGCTCCCTTGCTCGCATCCATCCACACACGCTTGTTGATCGCGTTCGCGGCCATTGATTGTCAGACTCCGAGAGATGCGAGCATGAGGTAGGCGAGCCGTGCGGTCTGCGGGTTCGGGGTCAGGATGTTCTGCGGGGTCAGCACCGAGGCGTCCGCCGTGGTGACGGACGTGCCGTCGCTGGTGCCGTTCAGCGCTGCAATCTGCATCCGGGCGAGATCGGACGAGCTGTCCTTGTTGCCATCCGAGTCCGTGGCGGGCGGTGCCGACTGTTCGAAGCGCGCGGCGAAGCGCTGATAGACCTGCTCCAAACTGCGCGGGTTGCCGGCCTTGTCGTAGAATACCCAGTGATTGGCACGGGCGGCGGCCGGCATGACGGCGGCGGCAGGCTGGTCGGGATTAGCGTCCCTGGCCTTCAGGAAGCGCGTCGCGCCGGCGGGTCCGAGAAAGTGCGCCATGTAGAGATCGGTCGCATTCGCATCGCGGCCGAGCCTTGCCTGCAGGACATCCTTGTTGTCGGAGGCGTATTCGCCGGCCATCGCCGCGGAGGTCTCCGGGCTTTGGCGCAAGGCGAGAATCTCCTGGCGAGTCGTCTCGTCAGACACATAATAATGCCCGTTCGATCCGCGCGTGATCGCGTTGGCAGCCCAGCTCAGGCCGTGCTCTGCGCCATGGTTCTTGAGGATGCCGAGCCAGGTCTGCTCGGTGAACTGGTAGAGGCCGGACGCGCTGGAGGTGCTGGCGTGGGCATTCGGATTGAGCCCGCTCTCCACCTTCGCCTGATGATAGAGATAATGGAAGTCGACGCCGGTGCTCGCCGAGGCCGATGCGATGGCGTTCTGCACGCGGCCGCCTACCGGCCCCGTCAGTCCCGTCTCGCCATTGCCCCGGATGATCGTCAGCGTCATTATTTTCCCTTGGTTGCACGGACTTGAAGCAAGCCCCGTGCCACTTTCCGCTATCGGCCGAGCCGGCCGTTGCGGCCGTAGGTGGGAGCGGCGTTGCCCTTGCCGGTCGCAGCCGCGAGGCGGGACAGGCGGCGCGCGGTCATGTCTGCAAGCACATTGACGCGCACGCGCGCGGCATCGGCCAGAGTCATCGCTTCCTCAGCGAGCGCCTTTGCCTGACTGCTGGTGGAGCGCGGAGCCGATGCGCGGATATGAGCGAGAGCCTCGTCTATGCCGGCGGTATGCCGCGCGATTGCTTCGACATCGTCGGCATCGAGCGCGGCGAGCAGCGCGCGCTGTTCGCGTACCAGGGCTTCCAGCGGTGCCACGGTCACAGACCTGTCCCCAGGTCACTGCCGATCATGCTGATCGCGACCGCCTTGGGATCGGCACGATATTGGCCGGACCGGATAGCCGCCCGAAGTGCCGCGACCCGATCGCCGTCGATGGGCGCGCCCTGCGCGGCGATCTGCGAGGCGGTCGTGGACACGGCCGCGCTATCCTCGGAAGCCGCCGTCTGGGTTGAGATGCGGTTCGCGCCCTCGCCGCGCTGTGTGGCGGAGTGACCGCCGATGCCGATGAGCGAACCGCCGGTCGAAAGGCCGATGCTGTTGATCATGTTCCCCTTCCCCGCGATCAGAAGCTGGTCACGCGAACGCGGCCGGCATCGACCACCTCGCCAATCACGATGGCACCCTTGTCGCTGGGCCGAACCCGGATACGGCCGCCGATACGGCCGTCCTCCTGCGCAACCGCCTGGGTGGTGACGGTGAAGCCGTCACGCGTGGCAGCAAGCTCCACGGGATCGCCGCGCTTGATGACGGGCGGCTGGGACGATCCAGTAGCGGCAACCGGGGCCGCCACCGCCATCGCCGCGACCTGGACCTGAGACCTGGTCAAAGGAACGCGGATCCGCCAGCCCAGCGGTTCGCAGCGCAATGCGACCGCGCCGAGCGCCGGCGGGTCGATGGTTACGGCAACCGGGCAAGGCTGAAGCTTCAGCCGCCGGTCAATATGTGTGGCAGGGCCTCCCGGCTGGCCAATATCGGCGTCCAGTGCGCCGACCAAGCGCCCCTCAAGCTTGTCCAAATTCTCGAAACCGTTGGCGCCAGCTGCGCCGAAGGCGGGCGCGGCAACCGCCTGCGCAGCCACAAGGAGCAGGAGGAAGGCCAGAGCGTCGCGTGCCATGAAAGATGCTCCCGTCATACGGGCGCATTTCAAGCAAGCGGCGTGCCAGTCCCGATGTCAGGCCTTCTTCGCGACGACCGTCACCCGCACATGCTGTCCGCGAGCGTCCGCGACAGGGCCCGTCCCATCGACCGAAAGATCGATATGATCGGCCTCCAGCCCGCCCGACTGGATAGCGCGCGCAATCGCCGCCGTACGGGCCGCCGCCAGCTCCCAGGCGTCGAAGCGGTGCGCGTCGGCATCGGTACCGATGCTTTCGACCTGAACGAGCGAGCGGCGGCCTGCCGCCTCCCGGCCGATCTCGACGAAGCGCCGTTTCGCATCATCGAGCAGCACGGCCTCGCCGGACTCGAACAGCGGGGCCGCGGCCTCATCGAGGAACTGGGGCGGCGGTGCGCCAAATGCCGAGCGCAAACCTGCTCCCAACGCCGCCGGATCCCCGCGATGAGCCTGAAGAAGAAGCAGGAATCCAAGCAGCACCAGGCAGAGATCGGCAAAGCTCAGCGCCCAGCGTAGGCGGCCCGGCGAGCCGGTGGAGAAGGCGGGAAGCCTCATGCCACCGCGCGCATCCGCGCTTCGATCCGGGCGACGCGGTTCTCCAGCGGCCCCGCTGCGAGTTCCTCGCGCGCGACGTTGGACAAGCGCTCGAGCGCCTGCTGCTGCCACAAGAGCTCCGCTCGGCTCAGCCGTTCCAGGCGCGCCGCAATCGGCCCCGCGATGCAGTTGGCAGCAATCACGCCATAGAGGGTGGTGAGGAGCGCCAGCGCCATGCCGGGCCCGATCGCTGACGGATCGTCCATGGCCGAAAACATCCGGATCAGTCCTATCACGGTGCCGATCATGCCCATTGCCGGCGCCGCATCAGCCACCGAGCGCCACACCGCATGGACGGCCGCATGGCGCTCCGCCCGCGCGGCAAGCTCGGCATCGGCCCATTTGGCAAAGCTGCGCGGATCCTGGGAATCCGAAAGCCGGGCCGCGGCCTTCGCGATGAAATGCTCGACGACTGGTACGCGGTCAACAGTCGCGATGCCCGAGGCGCTGGCCTTCTCGACGATACGGTTGACGGCGACACGCGCGGCCTGCGCGTCCGCATCCGTGCGCGTGGTGATCAGCGGCCGCAATGCCGCCCCGGCCCGGGTGAGGTCACGGCCGGTCGAGCGAAGGGCAGCTACCAAAGCAGCGCCGCCGAAAACGAGGGGAATGGCGACCGGGTCCAGGAATATCGCGCCGTTCACCGCTCCCCGCCTTTCCCCATGATCGAGCCCATGCCTCGGCCGGCAAAACGACCGGCAAAAATTTGCCGCCTTCCGGCAAGAGCTTGCCGCCCTCGCCGTTAGCACCCGGAAACCAACGCCTCGCCATCGGCCCGGCAAAACTGGCACGCCCATTGCATCCAGCATGAGCGAGCCCGCCGCGGCCGATCCCTTCAACACCAAGGACGGCAACAGCGGCGAGAAGTTTAGGGGCGAGACGGAAGAAATTTGATGGCCAACGACGCGCTCTTCGGCATCCATGGAGCCGCGCTGCAGATCCGCTCGCAGCGCCTCTCCATGCTCGCCTCCAACATCGCGAACGCCTCGACCCCTGGCTACAAGGCGCGCGACATCGATTTCGCCAAGGCGCTCGATGACGCGACGAACGGCAGGTCAGCGAACGTGGCCAGCGCCGCATCCGGCGCGATGGGTTATCGCGTGCCTGTCGAGGCCTCGCTCGACGGTAACACCGTCGAACTTCCCGTCGAATAGGCGCAGTTCGCCGAGAATGCCGTGGCCTATCGAAGCACCCTTTCTTTCCTCCAGGGCGATGTCTCGTCCGTCCTGCAGGCCCTCAAGGGAGAATAAGCGATGAGCTCGCCCATGTCGGTGTTCGACATCGCCGGCCGCGCTATGTCCTCGCAGATCGTGCGCCTCAACGCGATCGCGTCGAACATGGCCAACGCTGGCACCGTCTCGACCACCAAGGAAGGCGCCTTTCGCGCGCTGAAGCCGGTGTTCACCGAAGTCTCCGACGCCCCGGGTGTCGCGACGGTGAAGGTGTCGCAGGTCGTGCAGTCGGCCACCGAGCCAACCAAGCGGCACGACCCTTCCAACCCGCTGGCCGACAAGAATGGCGACGTGTGGGATGCCGGCGTCGATAGCGCCGCCGAGCTCGTCGATATGATCGAGACCCAGCGCCAGTACCAAAACAACGTCCAGGTCATGCAGACCGCCAAGACGCTCACCCTCGACACGCTGAAGATCGAAAAATGACCACAGTCAACACCAACTCCTCGTCGTCGCTCTTCGACGGCATCAACGGCACTCAGAGTGGGAGCACGTCGACGCCCAAGGCGTCGGGCAGCTCGACTATCGATCAGGCCGGCTTCCTCAAGCTGCTCACCACGCAGATGACGCAGCAGGATCCAACCGCGCCGATGGACACCAGCACGATGGTCCAGCAGCTCACCCAGATGTCGACCGTCTCGGGGATCACCGAGATGAACCAGTCGCTGAAGGACATGACCACCGAGCTGGTGGGCAACCGGATCGGCGACGCCGCGACCTGGATCGGCAAGAACGCTCTGGTCTCCTCGTCGACCGCGACGCCGCTTGCAGACGGCAGCTATCGTGGCGAGGTCGCCCTGCCCAGCGACGCCATCAGCATGAACGTGAGCCTCGTCGATAGCACCGGTAAGACGCTCTATACGCAGACCTACAACAACCAGAAGGCCGGTCTCGTCGACTTTGCCTGGAACGGCAAGCTCAGCGACGGCACCGTCGCCAGCGGCCCACTCAAGGTCGTCGTCGCGGCCACCGGCAAGTCCGGCGTGATCACCCCCGACACGGCCACTTGGGCCACGGTCAACGGCGTCCAGTCCCCGGCGGGCGGCAGCTCCGCCTCCCTCAACACTTCGCTCGGTTCGGTGTCCCCCACCAATGTGCTGAGCCTTTCCTGATCCCACCTTCCGACTGAGGAGCAGACACCATGTCCTTCTACACCTCGCTCTCCGGCCTCAGCGCCGCCCAGACGGACCTCAACGTCACGTCGAACAACATCGCCAACGTCGGCACGGCGGGCTTCAAGTCGAGCCGCGCCGAGTTCGGCGACCTCATCTCCTCCTCCGCACTCCAGTCGGCCACCTCGGTGATCGGCCAGGGCACGAAGCTGAAGAGCGTCAGCCAGGAATTCTCGCAGGGCTCTGAGCAGACGACGAGCCGCACGCTCGACCTCATGTTGAGCGGTCAGGGCTTCTTTGTCACCAAGTCGGTGGGTACCGGCGCGCAGGTCTCGTATACCCGCAACGGCAGCTTCACCGCGCTGGGCAGCGGCGATGTCGTGGACTCCAGCGGCAACAATGTGCAGGTGCTGCCAGTCGATCCGCTGGGCAACGTGACGGCCACCGGCCTCGGCGCGCTGCAGAGCCTGCATATCCCGGCGACCAACGGCCAGCCGCAGCCGACCTCTGCGCTCGACCTGTCGATCACCTTCCCGTCCGACGCCGACCTGCCGGCCAGCCGGCCGAACTACACAGCGACCAATCCCTACAAGTTCGATATCAACGATCCGAACAGCTACAACAACGCGACGTCGATTCAGGTCTATGATTCCGCCGGCAGCGCGATCCCGGCGACTATCTACTATGTCCGCACCTCGTCGACGGCGGCGGGCAGCACCTGGGACGCGCACATGTTCGTGGGCGACAAGGAGGTGTTCCCCGGCGCCACCCCCGCCACGCCGTTGACGCTGAACTTCGATGCAACCGGCGCCCTCACCGCTCCAGCTGCGCCAACCGCCTACGCCTCGGTGCTGCCCACCGGCGCCGTCGCGCCGCTCACCATCTCTGTCGACTATGGCACCGCGACCAAGCAGGGCGCCTACGCGTTCTCAACCGTGTCTTCGCACCAGGACGGCAATACAACCGGCAAGTTCGACAACCTGACGATCGATGAGAAGGGTCTCGTCACCGCCAGCTATTCGGATGGATCATCGATCGCGCTCGGAAAAGTCGCGGTCGCCAACTTCCAGAACCCGACCGGCCTCCACCAGGTCGGCAACACCACTTGGACCGCAACCGGCTCCAGCGGCTCGCCCAACATCGGCGAGGCAACCACGGACGGCCGAGGCAGCGTCGCCTCGGGCGAGCTCGAGATGTCGAACGTCGATCTCACCACCGAGCTCGTCACGCTGATCTCGGCGCAGCGCAACTTCCAGGCGAACGCCAAGGCGATCGACACCGACAAGCAGATGCTCTCGTCCATCATCAACATGCAGTGATGATGGCGGCGGCAAGGTAGCACTGAGGACCAGAGATGGACCGGCTGATCTACACCTCGCTCTCGGCGATGCGCGCTCTGACGCAGAAGCAGGCGATGACGGCGAACAACCTCGCCAACGTCAACACCACCGGCTTTCGCGGCGACCTCACCAACAGCGAGGCCGTCTATCTTGGCACGGGCGACGGCAGCGTCTCCGCCCGTGCCCAGGCGAGCGACAGCCGGGACAGCGCCGACATGAGCAGCGGCACCAACATCGCCACCGGGCGCGACCTCGATGTCGCGCTCAGCGGTGATGCACTGCTCGGTGTGCAGGCGGCAGACGGCACCGAGGCCTACACCCGCCGTGGCGACCTGAAGCTGACGGACTCAGGCCTGCTCACCACCGGCGACGGTCTTCCCGTGATGGGGGATTCCGGTCCGATCACGCTTCCCCCGGCCGACAAGGTCACGATCGACAAGACCGGCGTGATCTGGATCGTCCCGCTCGCCGGCGACCCCGCCAATCCCGTGGAGGTAGATCACCTCAAGCTCGTCTCGGCCACCGGATCCAAGGTCGCCAAGAGCGAGGACGGTCTGTTCCACGTCGCCAATGGCGGCACGCTTCCCTCCGATCCCAATGCGCGGGTCACCTCCGGCTCGCTCGAGGGATCGAACGTCAACGTCACCAAGACGCTGACCGACATGATCGACGCCAGCCGCGCCTGGGAAACCCAGGTGAAGATGCTCAGCGGCGCCAAGGAGATGGATACCTCCACCGCCGAGCTGATGAACCTGCCGGAATGATCCCCGCCCTTGCGAACTTGCCGAAGGAGTAACCTTCCATGACCAACGCCGCTCTTCATGTCGCCCGCACCGGCCTTGATGCCCAGCAGGAGCGCATGCGCGTCATCGCGAACAACATCTCGAACGTGAACACGACCGGGTTCAAGCGGGACAGTGCGAACTTCCAGACACTTGCCTACCAGTACATGACCCAGCCCGGTGCGACCTCGTCGGGCGACGACAAGTATACGCAGGGCCTGGCGCTCGGCTCGGGCGTGAAGATCGCGGGCACCTCGCGGTCGGACACACAGGGCGCGATGAACCAAACCGGCTCCTCGCTCGACGTCATGGTCCAGGGCAGCGGCTTCTTCCAGATCCAGCAGCCGGATGGCACGATCGCTTACACCCGCGACGGCCATTTCACCGTCTCGCCGGAAGGGCAGATCACCACGCAGGACGGCCGCGCGCTGGTGCCCAACATTCAGCTTCCGCAGGGCTATACCGGCCTCACGATCGGCGCCGACGGCACGGTGTCGGTAACAACACCAAACTCCACCCAGGCGACGCAGCTCGGCAAGATCCAGCTCGCCAGCTTCGTCAACCCGACCGGCCTCCAGTCGATCGGCGGCAACCTTCTCACCGAGACGCAGGCGTCGGGCACGCCGCAGCTCGGCGATGCCGGCACCGACGGCCGCGGCACACTGCTCCAGGGCTCGCTGGAGGCCTCGAACGTCGACGTGACGCAGGAGCTGGTCGACATGATCGAAACGCAGCGCGCCTATGAGGTGAACTCCAAGATGATCAAGGCGACGGACGAGATGCTCCAGTTCGCCAATCAGAACATGTGATGGGCATGACGGCGATCTCCACCTCCCCTGTCCTTCGCCTCGCGCTCGTCACGGTCGTGTTCGCCATGATGGCGCCGCCGAACCCCGCCTATGCGCGCCATAAGGAGCCGAAGATCAACGAATATGCGCCGACGCTCGCCCCGCCGATTCCGGCTCCGGCAGCGAATGGCGCGATCTTCCAGGCGTCGATGGGCTATGCCCCGCTGACCTCGGGCGCACGCGCGGCGATGGTGGGCGATCTCGTCACTATCGTGCTGATCGAGAACACGCAGGCGCAGAAGACCAACTCGGCCTCGACCGACCGCTCGGGCAATATCGGCATCACGCCGCCGCCAACCGGGCCGCTGTCCTTCTTCCGCGACACCGATACCCAGATCTCCGCCGGCGCCAAGTTCAGCGGCAAGGGCGCGGCCCAGCAGTCCAACCAGCTGTCGGGCGCGATCACGGTCACGATCGCCCAGATCTATCCGAACGGCACCTACCTGCTGCGCGGCGAGAAGCATGTGACGCTCAATCGTGGCGACGAGACGATCCAAATCTCCGGCATGGTCCGCGCCGTCGACATCGACTCCCAAAACAGCGTGCCATCGACGCGCGTGGCTGATGCCCGCATCACCTACACCGGCAAGGGCGAGATCGCGCGCGCCAGCTCTCAGGGCTGGCTGGGCCGCTTCTTCTCGCGCGTCAGCCCGTTCTGAGGATCGGCTCCTTGAAGCGTCTCTTCCTCCTTCTGCTGGCGGCGATTGCCGGCCTCGCCGCCGCGCCCGCGCAGGCGGACCGGATCAAGGATATCGGCACCTGGCAGGGGCTGCGTGCCAACCAGCTCACCGGCTACGGCATCGTGGTCGGCCTCGCCGGCACGGGCGACGACAGCCTCGAATATGCCACCCAGGCGATGAAGGGCGTGGCCTCGCGCTTCGGCCTCCAGATTCCGCCGAGCGTCAACCCGGCGACCAAGAATGCGGCTGCGGTCATCATCACCGCCGACCTGCCGGCCTTCGCCAAGCCGGGCCAGACGCTCGACATCACGGTGTCGGCACTCGGCAAGGCGAAATCACTTCGTGGCGGCACGCTGCTGATGGCCCCGCTGGTCGGCGCCGACGGCCAGATCTACGCGATGGCGCAGGGCAACCTCGCCGTCGGCGGTCTCGGTGTGTCGGCAGCAGACGGCTCCAACGTCGTCGTCAATGTGCCCACCGCCGGCCGCATTCCGGGCGGTGCCACGGTGGAGCGTGCGGTCGACGCCGGCTTCGCCACTGCGCCCACCATCAACTTCAACCTCTCCGAGGCCGATCTCACTACCGTCCAGCGCGTCGCCGCGGCGATCAACCGGCAGCTCGGCCCCGGCCGCGCCCAGGCGATCGATGCCGAGACCGTCGCGATCGCCGCACCCCCCGGCGCCGAGAGCCGCACCGCGCTGATGGCGCAACTCGAAGAGCTGCAGGTCACGCCCGCCGACGCCCCCGCGCGAGTAGTTGTTAATGCCCGGACAGGAACGGTTGTTATCAACGGTGCGGTCCGTATTGCGCCGGCCGCCGTCAGCCACGGCAAGTTGACCGTGAAGGTCGACGAGAAGCCTCGGGTTTCGCAACCCGCGCCCTTCTCCAACGGTCAGACCGTGGTGACGCCCAACAGCGCGATCTCGGTGGAGGAGAAGTCATCGCCAGCCTTCCAGATCCAGGGCGCCAGCCTGGCCGACATCGTAAAAGCGGTGAACGCCATCGGCGCCTCCCCCGCCGACCTCGTCGCCATCCTCGAAGCGCTGAAACAAGCCGGCGCCATGAAAGCGGATTTGATCATCCTATGATCCAGTCAGTCCCCTCCTCCACCCTCGCCGCCACGGCGGACGCCAAGGCGACCGCGGAGCAGACCAAGCTGAAATCGGCGGCCCAGGCATTCGAGGCCGTGTTCCTGCGCCAGATGATTGGGTCGATGCGTCAAGCGGGCCTCGGCGACGGCATGCTGGATAACGACGCCTCCAACCAGTTCCGCGACATAGCGGACTCGAAGATGGCGGATTCGATGGCACAGAAGGGCGTGCTCGGCATCGCCGACATGCTCCTGAAGCAGATCGGACCGATTGCCGCGAAGACGGCCGGCGGTAACGGAGCCCAGTCATGAGTGACCTGCTCGGCATCGGCTCGTCGGGCGTCAGCGCCTATGCCAGCGCGCTCGCCGCGATCGGCAACAATGTCGCCAATGCGGATACGCCCGGCTACACGCGCCGCGGCGTCGTGCTGGAGCAGAATGCGTCGGCGGACGCGACGCAGGCCTATTACACCCACCGCACCGAGTTCGGCGGCGTGCTGACCACCAGCGTCACGCGTGCGGGCGACGCGTACCTGACCGCCGCAGCGCGCACCGCCGCGGGCGAGGCCGGCCAGGCGAACATGCGCTATACGTGGCTTTCTAACACCGAAAACGCTCTCGGTGACGGGACGACCGGCGTCGGCCAGAGCGCAACCGCCTTCTTCAACGCCGGCGATCAGCTGGCCGCGGATCCGGGCAACACCGGCAGCCGCAAGCAGTTCCTTTCCACGCTCGACCAGACCGCGGGGGCGTTTCGTTCGACCGCGAGCGCGCTCGCCAACACCTCGAATGGCATCGCCAACGCCGCCGAAACGACGATCCACATCGTCAACTCCGATCTCGACGCGCTCGACAAGGTCAATGCCGCGCTCAACCACCAAGTGCCGGGCTCGTCCCCGCAGGCCGACCTGATGGACCAACGCGACCGGCTGATCGACGATATCGCGAGCCACTTAGGCATCACTGTCAGCGTTGCTGACAACGGCACTGCAAACGTCCGACTGGCCACCAACGGCCTCCAGCTGACAGCCTCCATCACCAACAACAATGCCTCCGGCGCACGTTTCGCGGTGGCCGTGGGTGGCAACGGCACGCTGTCGCTTCAGGCCGTCACGGCCGGTGCGACGCAGCCTATCGCTTCCCCGGGCGGTGAACTCGGCGGCCTGATCGACAGCGCCTCGATCGTCGCAGACCGCCGCAACACGTTGGACAAGATGGCGACCGACTTCGCCGCCGCCGTCAATAACTGGCAGACTGCCGGCGTGACGCCTGCAGGCACCTCCGGCGCGCCTCTCCTGTCCGGCACCGACGCAGCATCGCTGACGATCACGACATCTGATCCGAACGCCATCGCCGCGGGCCTCTCTGGTGGAGCGGCCAACGGCAACCTGCTCAACCTCCCCGCGCTGCGGGGCGCCGGTGGCATCGAACAGACTTGGGCGGGCCTGGTGACCGACCAGGGCCAGATCGTCACCGCCGCCAAGTCGGCCAATACCGCGGCGGCCTCCGCAAGCGATTCAGCCAACAGCGCGCGCGACGCCAACACGGGCGTGGACCTCAATACCGAAGCGGCCAACATGATCCGCTTCCAGCAGGCCTATAATGGCGCGGCCAAGGTGATCCAGGTGGCAAAGGACACCATGCAATCCATCCTCGATCTGTTCTGAAGGGGCTCCATATGCTCAACACGCGTTACAGCCTCTCGTCCGAGATCAGCCGCCAACAGGCGCTTGAGGCGCAGATCGCACAGCTTCAGATCGACATCTCGTCCGGCATCAAGGTACATGTCGCCTCCGACGATCCGCAGGCGGCTGCGCGCATCGCGCAGATCGGGCGCCAGCAGGCGGACGAGGGAGTCTATGGCAGCAACGTCAAGCAGGCGCAGGCCATCTCTGCGCTAGTCGACGGCAATCTCGCGGACGTCCAGACCGCACTTGGCCGCGCCAAGGAGCTGATGCTGATTGGCTCGAACGGCACGATGAACGCCAGCGACCGCGCGGCTACCGTTACCGAGCTCCAGGGTATCCGGCAGAGCCTGCAGGCCTACGCCAACCAGACCGATTCGAGCGGAAACCCGCTCTATTATAAAGGCGTGCAGCCCCCGCAGATCCCGATCGGCAAGGCGACGACCATCGCGGCAGCCGACAGCTATGACGGCGTCTTCGGCACGGTCACGCTCAAGAGCGGTGCGACCAGCGACATCGACACCATCATCGGCAATGCGATCACCGCGCTCCAAACGGGCAATTCGGCGCAGATGTCGACGTCGCTCGACGATCTCGACTCGGCGGCGAACCATATCTCGGACGCCCAGGCCGACATCGGCGTGCGCGAGACGCGGCTCAATGGTGCCAGTGACGCGCTCGCCAATTCGGCCACCGACCTCGCTAGCGAACGCTCGGGACTCGAGGACACGGACGCGACCCAGGCCTACGCCACGATGTCGAGCAAGATGACGGTTCTGAACGCGGCGCAATCGGTGCTTGCAACCATCGGGAAAAATTCGCTTTTCGACAAGATCAGCTAGGCCGTCTTCACACCGGGGCCAGGGTGAATGCGGCGTTAGCTTAGGGTTTCGTTTTCGATTGCCCGCTATCGATGAAAGCCAAGGCAGAAACGAGCGGCGGGTTTCGGCCCGGACCAGCGTCAAAAAGGGGTTTTGGG
>OUNM010487151.1_pt1 | contig 12535 bp, 8 predicted proteins | sample 1769961 | NCBI WGS metagenome assembly OUNM01 (sample SAMEA3914820, study PRJEB12502) | metagenome | biome: forest; material: soil | place: USA | collected 2012-03-12 | depth 0.3 m | reverse complement strand
TGTTTGTCCCTCGCGCCCTGCGCCGCCTTCTCCCCTGCCTCGCCATTGCCATGCCACTGGCCGCGCACGCCGCATGGCCTGATCCGTCGAAGCCGATCCGCATGGTGGTCGGCTTCCCGGCCGGCGGCGGCGCCGACGCGCTGGCGCGCGCGATTGCGCCGGCGCTCTCCGAGCAGCTGAAGGCCAACGTCATCATCGACAACCGCCCCGGTGCGGGCGGCCTGATTGCCACGGAGCTCGTGGCCAAGTCCGCGCCCGATGGCTACACGCTCTACGTGGCCACGCCCGGATCGTTCACGATCTGGCCGAACCTGCGCAAGCTCAACTATGACCCGCAGAAGGACTTTGCGCCGGTCAGCGTGCTGGTGACGATGCCCAACGTACTGGTCACCGGTGCCGACACGCCGTTCAAGGACGTGCAAGGCATGCTCGCCGCGGTGCGCAGCGCCAATGGCAAGTTCTCGTATGCATCGGGCGGCAACGGCACGATCGGCCAGATCGCGGCCGAACAGTTCAAGATGCTGACGGGCCTGCAGATGCAGCACGTGCCGTACAAGGGCACCACGCCCGCGCTGACCGATGTGATGGGCGGCATCGTGCCGATCACGTTCTCGGATCCATCGGCCAAGCCGCTGATTGCTTCGGGCAAGCTGCGCGCGCTGGCCGTGACCACCGCGACGCGCTCGCCGCAGTTTCCCGGTGTGCCCACAGTGGCGGAATCGGGCGTGCCCGGTTACGACGTCACCAACTGGTATGGCCTCGTGGCACCGGCCGGCACGCCCGCCGATGTCATTGCCCAATTGAACCGTGCGCTCGTGAAGGTCATGGCCGATCCCGACATCCGCCAGCGACTGGCCATCTCCGGTATGGACGCTACTTCGGATACGCCGCAGCAGTTCGCCAGGCTGCTGAGCACCGAGCGCGCCCGCTGGGGCGAGCTGATCCGCAAGGCTGGCATCCAGGGCGACTGAAATCGTGACCCTCCGCCGCTATCCGCAACTGGCGCACTGGGGCGCCTTCACGGCCGTGGTCGAAGCAGGCCGGCTGGTCCGCTGCGAGCCGTTCGCGGCGGACCCCAATCCGTCGCCACTGCTCGATGCGATCGTGCCGATGGTGTACTCGCCCACGCGCATCCGCGCGCCGATGGTCCGGCGCGGATGGCTCGACAAGCGCGAAGCATCCGATGGCCATGCGCGGGGCCGCGATGACTTCGTCGAAGTCCCGTGGGACGTTGCGCTAGACCTCGTGGCCGGCGAGATCCGCCGCGTGCGCGATGCCCACGGCCCAGCGGGCGTGTTCGGCGGATCGTATGGCTGGTCATCGGCGGGCCGCCTGCATCACGCCCGTTCGCTGATCCGCCGCTTTCATTTCGCGGGCGGTGGCTGCGTCGACCAGGTGGGCAATTACAGCTGGGGCACCGCGCAATTCCTGCTGCCGCACGTGATCGGCACCGACCGGCCGCTGACGGGCCGCGTCACCGCCTGGCCCAGCCTGATCGACCATACCGAATTCTTTCTCGCTTTTGGCGGCCTCGCGCTCAAGAATGGCCAGGTCTCTTCCGGCGGCGCGGCCGAGCACACGCAGGAAGGCTGGCTGCGCAAGCTGGCCGCCAGCGGCGCCACCATCGTCAACGTCAGCCCGACGCGTGATGACTGTCCCAACTTTCTCGGCGCCGAATGGATTCCGATCCGCCCGAACACCGATGTCGCGCTGATGCTGGCGCTGGCCTACGAACTGCGTCGCGCCGGGGCCCACGACGCGGCATTCCTCCATACCCACTGCAGCGGATGGGCCGAGCTGGAAGCGTATCTGCTGGGCCATGGCGACGGCACGCCGAAGACGCCGGCGTGGGCGGCTGACATCACCGGCATTCCCGCCGAACGGATCGCGCAACTGGCCGCGCAGCTCGCCGGCAAACGCAGCTACATCACCTGCAGTTTTGCCGTACAGCGCGCGCATCGCGGCGAACAGCCCTACTGGATGGCGATCGCGCTGGCGGCCATGCTCGGCCAGATCGGCCTGCCCGGTGGCGGCTTCGGCTTCGGCCATGGCTCGATGAACGGCGTGGGCAATCCGCGCGTGGCGACGCCCGGGCCCGAGATGCCGGTGGGCCGCAATCCGGCCAATCTCGATATTCCGGTCGCGCGGATCGCGGACATGCTGCTCAATCCGGGCACGGCCTACCGCTTTCGCGGCGAAACACGGCATTACCCCGATGTGAAGTTGATCCACTGGGCCGGCGGCAATCCATTCCACCATCATCAGCAACTCGCACGGCTGCGCGAGGCATGGGCGCGTCCGCAGACGGTGATCGTGCAGGACATCTGCTGGACGGCCACGGCACGCCATGCCGACATCGTGCTGCCGGTGACCACCGCGCTGGAGCGCAACGATATCGGCGGCTCCTCGCGCGACCGCTACGTGCTGGCCATGCACCAGGCCATCGCACCGCTGCACCAGGCGCGCAGCGATCTCGACATCTTCACCGACCTGGCCGATCGGCTCGGCTATCGCGACGCGTTCACCGACGGCCGCGACGAGCGCGGCTGGATCACCGAGATCTACGCGCGTTGCCGCGAGGCCCAGGCGCGTGCCGGCATCGAACTGCCCGCATTCGACCAGTTCTGGCGCGACGGGTACGTGGCACTGCCGCCGCCCACCGAGGACTTCGTGCTGTTCGACGATTTCCGCCGCGATCCGCTGGCGCATCCGCTACGCACGCCGAGCGGGCGTATCGAACTATCGAGTCCGACGCTGGGGACACTGTCGGCCGACTGCGGCACGCATCCGAACTGGCAGCCGCCAATCGAATGGCTCGGGGCCGTGGCCGCCGCACGCTATCCCTTGCACCTGGTGTCGGTGCAGCCCGGTGACCGGCTGCACAGCCAGCTCGACCCGGCCCCGCTGGCCCAATCGGGCAAGGTCGCCGGCGCGGAACGGATCACGCTGCATCCCGCCGATGCCTCGGCACGCGGCCTGCATCCGGGCATGCGCGTGCGCGTGCACAACGCACGCGGCGCGATAGCGGCGGGGCTGGCCATCAGCGATGGCGTGACGCGCGGCGTGGCCATGATCGCCACCGGTGCGTGGTACGACCCCGACGCCGACGGCCTGGACCGCGCGGGCGCCGCCAACACGCTGACGCTCGACATCGGCACATCGGACCTGACGCAAGGACCGAATGCGATGAGCTGCCTGGTGGAGGTGTCGCGGGAGCTGTAGTGCGGAACCGTGTGGCCGGGGCCGCCGGCTGCCTGTCACTCGCGCCGCATTGCCGTCGCTCGCGCAGTCTTTTTGTCGATTCGGCCCACGCCGCTGGAAAGTGCCCCCGTCGTGACTTATATCTTGCGTATCCCAACGCCATCACGACGAGCCACACCATGCCACACGAATCGATGCGCCCTTCCTTCCCGTCCGCCGACAATGACAACGACAGGGCCTGGGCCTACTGGCGCGCGCGCCGCATGATGCGGGCGCTGCGCGGCTGGTACATCCACCTGCTGGTTTATGCCGTGGTGAACGGCTGGCTCTGGCTCCGCTTCTTCTACTTCCCTTCGCCGTCGTGGTCGCACTACGCCACCAGCGGCTGGCCGTGGCCGCTGACCACCACGCTCGCGTGGGGACTGGGCCTGGGTATCCACGGGATTCTGGTCTGGACGCGGCTCTCGCGCTGGGGCCGTGACTGGGAAAGCCGCAAGATCCAGGAGTTCATGGATCGACATTGACGCAGCACCCCCGCCGAGCCAAAGCGCTCTCTTCCCCTCCCCCGCCGGGCGGCGTTCTCAGGAACGCCGCCCGGTTTTCTTTTTGTGTCTCAGCAAAATGTGTTGACTGTCCGACTTCCGCAAATGATAATCGCTCGCATTTAAAAATTACAAATTATCACAAGTACGATACACAGGGAAATGAGCCGAAATCATCACGCGAAGTACATCGTCGCCGCACTGTCCACCTGTCCCACCCTGCTCGTCAGCATGGTCCACGCGCAAACCGCGCCGTCGACACCACAAACCCTGCCCGAGGTCACCGTCAAGGCCGACATCAGCAAGGAACTGGGTGCCGGATATAACCCGCCGAATGCCGTCAGCGCGACCAAGACCGAAGCGCCGCTGCGCGACATTCCGCAGACCGTGAATGTGGTGACCGCCGAAGTCATGCGCGACCAGCACGCCAATTCGATCCAGGATGCGTTGAAGAACGTGCCCGGCGTGAGCTTCTCCACTGGCGACGGGCAGCGCGACCAGGTCTCGATCCGCGGTTTCTCCGCGATTGCCGACCAGTTCGTCGACGGCATCCGCGACGACGCGCTGTACTTCCGCGATCTCTCCAACGTCGATCGCATCGAAGTCATCAAGGGTCCGGCGGCCGTGCTCTACGGGCGCGGGTCGTCGGGCGGCCTGATCAACCGCGTGACGAAAAAGCCGGGCATCGACGTCACCGACTTCGCACTGAGCTATGGCATGTGGGCCGACCGCCGCGTCGAGGGTGACGTGGGCCGCGTGTTCGCCGACGGCGCCGCGGCATTCCGCATCACCGCCGCCCACGAGGAAGCGAACAGCTATCGCTCGCAGCAGTTCCTGAACCGCACGGCCGTGGCGCCGTCGCTGGAACTGCGTCTGGCACCGCAGACCACCGTGCTGCTGCAGGCCGACTGGCTCGAAGACCGCCGCGTGACGGACTTCGGCATTCCGGCCTACAAGGGCCGCCCGGTCAATGTGGACCCGTCCACGTACTACGGCGCGGCCAACGCGCGCGATGCGGATTACAGCCAGAGCCGCGTGTATTCGGGCACGGCCACGATCAACCATCGCTTCAATGAGAACTGGTCGATCCGCAACGCCACGCGCTACTACCACTACTCGCTCGATCGCAACAACACGCTGCCGGGCACGGTCAACGAAACCGCGCTGACGGTGTCGCTGAACCGCTCGAACGTCTATCGCGAAGAGCATGGCTGGTTCAACCAGACCGACCTGACGCAGAAGGCCGAATTCCTCGGCATGAAGCACGAACTGCTGTACGGCGTGGAAGTGGGCCAGCAGAACAAGGACCTGGTCAACTTCTCGCGCAACAACGTGGCCACCGTGGGCCTGTTCAATCCGGTGCTGCCGACACTGCCGCTGCTGCTGGGCGGCACGCCGGGCACGAGCAACCTCGGCGTCTTCAAGACGCTGGGCCTGTACACGCAGGACATGGTCCAGTTCAGCGAGCAGTGGAAGGCGCTGCTGGGCGTGCGCTACGACCGCTTCGAGCAGGAAACGATCCAGCGCGTGCCGGGCCAGCCCAACCTGTCGCGTACCGACAATGCCTGGAGCCCGCGCGCGGGCCTGGTCTGGCAGCCGTCGAAGCTGCAGTCGTACTACGTATCGTGGAGCCGCTCGTTCCAGCCGTCGGGCGAGGCGTTCTCGCTGGCCACCAACAATGCGGAACTGGCGCCGGAAACCACGCGCAATACCGAAGTGGGCGCCAAGTATGACTTCCTCGATGGCAAGGCCAGCACCACGGTCTCGCTGTTCCGCATCGAGCGCACCAACATCAAGGTGACCAACCCGGCCGCGCCGACCACGCTGATCCCGATCGGCGAACAGCGTACCGACGGCCTGGAACTGAGCGGTGCGGCCGAACTGGGCGGTGGCTGGCGCATGCTGGCCGGCTACGCATACCTCGATGCCGAGGTGACGAAGTCCTCGATCGCATCGCTGCAAGGCAAGCAGGCCACGCTGACGCCGCGCCACTCGGGCAACCTGTGGCTGACCAAGTCTCTCGGCTACGGCTTCGGCGTCGGTGGTGGCCTGAATCTCGTGGGCGCGCGGCAGGCCGATCCGGCCAACACCGTGACGCTGCCGGGCTATGTCACCGCCGACATGATGGCCTGGTATCGCCGCGGCGCGTTCGAGGCGCAACTGAACCTGTACAACCTGTTCAACCAGGGCTACATCGTTTCCGGCCATGGTTCGAGCCCGAACCTGAACATGCCCGGCGCGCCGCGCAGCGTGATGGCCACGCTCCGCTACCGCATGTAAGCTTCGTACCCGATGCCCGGTTCCGCGCTACATCTGGCGGAACCGGTGCACGTAGGCGCGCGATACCGGCAGCTCGGTATCGCTGTCGCGCAATCGCACAAAGAGCCGTCCCGCATCGTCGCGCCGCGTGCCGGCCACGTAGTCCATGTTGACGATGGTCGAGCGGTGCACCTGCCAGAAGATCCCGGGATCGAGCCCATCGATCAGCTCCTGCAGCGGCGTGCGGATCAGGTGCTCGCCATCGCGTGTATGCACCACCACGTACTTGTCATCGCTCTGGAAATACAGCACGTCCTGGATCGGCACGTGACGCGTCGTATTGCCGCGGCTGGCACGCACCCAGCGCAGCGGCCCCACACCTTCGCCATGCGCCTGCGCGCGCGTCAGCTGGCTCAGCAACTGGGCCAGTTCCGGCAATGGCGCGGCCTCCTGGAACGCGCGGCGTAGCCGCTCGATGGTGCGGGCCAGCCGCTCGTCGGTCACGGGCTTGACCAGGTAGTCCACCGCCGCACGCTCGAACGCATCGAGCGCGAACTCGTCATAGGCGGTCACGAACACGAGCCGCGTATCGGACTCGATGCCCTGCGCCACTTCCAGCCCCGACAGCCCTGGCATCTTGATATCGAGGAACGCCACGCTCGGCGCCAGCCGCGCGATGCACGCGGCGGCCTCCAGGCCATTGGCCGCTTCGGCCACGATCACCAGTTCCGGCCAGAGCCGGGCCAGCTTGCCACGCAGATGCGCGCGCAGGTGTTCTTCGTCGTCGGCGATCAGCGCAGTGGGGGTCATGCGGCATCTCCGTTTCGGTAGGGGCGCGGCAGCGGAATCTCGATCAGCACGGCCGTGCCCGGCGCGCGGTCCTCGATACGCACGTGCGCGTCGCCGTCATAGAGCACGGCCAGCCGTTCGCGCAGATTCGTCAGGCCGACGCCGGACCCGCTCGTCGGCTGGAAGCCCATGCCGTCGTCCTCGATCGTCGCCAGCATGCGCGGCCCACGCCGCTCGAGCCTGACCACCAGGCGCCCGCCTTCGACCTTCGGCTCCAGGCCGTGCTTGATGGCGTTCTCCACCACGGGCTGCAGCAGCATCGGCGCCAGCGGCACCGGATCGAGCGACGCATCGACATCGATCGTGTATTGCAGGCGGTCGCCCATGCGGATCTTGATCAGCGCCAGATAGTCGCGCAGCAGCGTCGCCTCCTGCGCCACGGTGCCCTGCGTCGCGCGGCTGGCCGCAAGCGACGCGCGCAAATAGGCGATGAAGTGTTCGAGCATCAGCGTCGCTTTCTGCGGCGCGGGCTCGATCAGGCTGACCACGTTGGCCAGCGTGTTGAACAGGAAGTGCGGCTCGATCTGGGCCTGCAGCAGCCGCATCTGCGCCTCCACGAGCTGCTTTTCCGTGGACAGCGTGCGCACCTGGTCGCGCGCCATGTACTCGGCAATCTTGCGCTCTTCCCAGTTGCGCCCCAGCAGGCCCACGCGGCTCCAGGTCATGACACCGTGGATGGCCAGGCCGATGCCCCAGCCCATCAGCGGGGCGCTGGCCCATGGCCGGTGCGGCGATGTCAGCAGGTTGATGACCACCAGCAGCGCGTTGACGGCCACATACACCATCGCGTGCATGTAGAAGAAGCGCAGGCTGCGCACGCGCCGGCGCGCTTCGTTGTAGGCGAGCTGGTCGGCGGGGGTACGCCAGAGATCGGGGTCGACGTGACGCACGGGCATGAAATGGGGATAGCCAGGAGTGCTGCGAGATTACCATCGGCACCCGCGCGAAAACACCGGGATTGCGCGGATCGACAGAATCGCGGCGCCGCCGACGCGTCCGCGGCGCGACTTGCGGCTTGACTTGCAGCGTGCGGCCCCTCCCGCGTGCGGGAGGGGGAGGCTAACCGAGCGCCTTTGAAAATTCCCTGGTGTACTCCCCTCTCCCGCCATGCGGGAGAGGGGTCGGGGGAGAGGGCCGGCGCCAGGTGCGCGACAGCGTCTCAGCCCCCGAACCGCCGCGGATCATACGGCGTCGGGTCCACGTACGGCACCTCGCGGTCGAATAGCTCCGCGAGCAGGCGCGCCGTGGCGGGGCCGAGGGTCAGCCCCTGGTGCCCGTGGCCGAAGTGGAACCACAGGTTGGCATGGCGCGGCGCGCGACCCACCACGGGGCGCATGTCCGCGACACACGGCCGCGCACCCATCCACGGCTGCGCTTCCACCGGCTGGCCCAGCCTGACCAGATCGGCGGCCAGCATTTCCGCGCGCACCGACTGCACCGGCGTGGGCGGTGCCTCGTGATGCGCGAACTCCGCACCTGTGGTCAGCCGCAAACCCTGCCGCATCGGCGCCAGCAGGATGCCGTTTTCCGCGTCGAGCAGCGGCTTGGCCGGCATCGCTTCCACCTGATAGTGGCGGTGATAGCCGCGCTTGACGAATAGCGGCAGGCGATATTCGAGCTTGCGCGTCAGTTCCGCCGCCCACGGGCCCAGCGCGATCACGGCGTGCTCGGCGTCCACGTTGCCGCTGGCCGTCCGGACCGTCCAGCCGCTGCCCGATGCACGCAGCGTGTCGGCGTCGCCGCGCAGGAACACGCCCCCTTCCCGCTCGAACAGCGCGGCATAGCGCGCGACCAGTTCGCCGGGGTCGGAGACCGTCCACGGATCCTGCCAATGGATCGCGCCCGCCAGCGCATGCTGCAGGTTGGGCTCCTCGGCGGCCAGCGCCGCGCTGTCGAGCACCGCGTGGCGCAGCGCATGCGTCGCCGCCACGGCCTTTGCCGCCTGGGCCGCCGCGTCGAACGCGGCCGGGGTCCGGTACCCTTCGAGCCAGCCGGTCTTGCGGATCAGGTCCTGCGCACCGGCGCGCTCGATCAGCGGCGCGTGCTCGTCGATGCAATGTTCGATCAGCGCGGCGTACGCGGCGACCGTCGAGGCATAGCGCCGCGGCGCCGAAGCGCGCCAGTAGCGCGCGAGCGATGGCACCAGCGATGGCAGCGCGCGCAGGTGATAGTGGACATCGTTGCCCCGGCGCGCCACCACGCGCAGGATGGCCTGCCAGGCACGCGGGAATGCGTAGGGCTGCACCGCTTCGCGCTGGATGATGCCGGCATTGCCGTACGACGTTTCGCGCCCGGGCGCATTCCGGTCGATCAGGCATACCGCATGGCCGCGTTGCTGCAGTGCCAGCGCCGTCGATACGCCGACGATGCCGGCACCGAGCACGATCACTTCGGTCTGTCGGGAGGTTCGGGGAGCGTCTGTCATCACGTCCTGGCTGCGGCTTTCGCAGCGGGTTTTGCGGCGGGTTTTGCGGCGGGTTTTGCAGCGGGTTTCGTTGTGGTGCGGGACTTGCCGCTGGCGCGGTGGATCTCGCGCGCTTCATCGCGCAGGCAGCCGACCAGCTCCGTCACGCTCGGTGCCAGCCTGCGTTCGCGCAGTGTAATCAGCCCCACGGGCGGCAGCTCCACTTCCACGGACATCGCCAGCACATGGAAGCGCCCCTCCGCCTGCAGCTGCCGGCCCACCGAGCGGGCCACGAAGCCCACGGCCTGACGCTGCGCCACGAACGTGGTCACGGCGAGGTAGGACGACGACTCCATGATATCGGCGGGTGGCACCAGTCCGTGCCGGTGGAATGCCTGTTCGAGCTTGACGCGCAGCGATGCCCACGGTGGCGGCAGGACCAGTGGATGGTGCGCCAGGTCCGCCCATGTCGGCCCTTTCGGACCGGTCAGGCGGGTCTGGCCGGCGAGCGGGTGACCAGCCGCGACGATGGCGACCATCGGCTCCTCATAGAGCGGTTCGGTGACGAGGTCCGGCGCGGCATAGCCGGGCTCCAGTCGACCGACGATCACATCGAGTTCGGACAGCCGCAGGCGCGGCAGCAGGTGCGTGAGGTCGCCCTCCTCGACCAGCACGGTCGCGCGCGGCGAACGGTGCTTGAGTCGCGACACGGCCCCGGCCAGCAGCACGGGCAGCGTGGCGCTCATCGCGCCCACGCGCACGCGCCCGGCCGCCCCGCTGGCCACGGCTTCGATCTCGTCGCGCGTGACCTCGTACTGCGCCAGCACCGAGCGCGCGAACCGCACCAGCGATTCGCCCGCCGGCGTGGGCTCCGTGCCCCGCGTGGACCGTGTGAACAGCGTCATGCCGAGCATCCGCTCCACCTCGGCCAGCACCTTGGAGACGGCCGGCTGGCTCACGGCCAGGAACTCGGCGGTCCGGCCCAGATGGCGAAACTCGTCGAGCGCCACCAGCAATTGCAGGTGGCGTAGCTTGATATTGGAGCGGAAGGCCCGGTCGATATGCGCCATGGCAACGAGTCTACCTAACCCCAAGGTTATGAAGCAATGCCAATTTTGTATTGGATGGTTATGGTGTAGACGCCCACAATCGCTGGCATGGCGACTGGCACAAGCACCAGCCGCGACATACAACAGTCGATGATGGAGACAACCCCCATGACTCAAGGCCGTCCCGCCAGCCAACCCGTCAGCATCACGCGCCGCCGCCACTGCCGCGGCCGCCACCGGCACCGCCGGACTGCTGGCGCCGCGCTTTGCCCGCGCCGCCGGCGTGTATCCGGATCGTCCCATCACCTTCATCTGCCCGTGGCCCGTGGGCGGCACGGCGGATCAGTCGATGCGCGCGCTGTGCCAGGTGGCGTCCGGGATTCTCAAGCAATCGATCGTGGTGGAAAACCGCGCCGGGGCATCGGGCATGATCGGCACCAAGGCGCTGGCGCGGGCCAATCCGGACGGCTACACGATCGGCCAGATCCCGATCTCGGTAACGCGCTTCTCGCAACTCGGCATGCTGCAACTGGACCCGCGCACCGAACTGACGTACCTCGCGCGCACCTCGGGCCAGACCTTCGGCATTGCCGTGCCGACCGGTTCGCGCTTCAAGACGCTGGCCGATGTGGTGGCCGAAGCCAAGGCGAATCCGGGCCGCATCACCTACGCGCACGCCGGTATCGGCGGCGCCACGCACGTCGGCATGGAGCAGTTCGCGCTGGCCGCCGGCATCAAGTTCAATGCCGTCGCCTACAAGGGCGGCTCGGCCGCGCTGCAGGACGTGCTGGCCAGCCAGGTGGACCTGCTGGCCGACTCCAGTTCGTGGGCACCGCATGTGGAAGCCGGCAAGCTGCGCCTGCTGGCCACCTGGGGCGAACAGCGCACGCCGCGCTTCAAGGACACGCCCACGCTCAAGGAGCTTGGCTTCAACGTCGTGGTGGAAGCGCCCAATGGCATCGGCGCGCCCAAGGGCCTGCCGCCGGCGATCGAGATGAAGTTGCGCGAGGCATTCCGCGCCGCCGTGGCCAGTGCCGAGTTCAAGGCCGTGGCCGCGCGTATCGATGCGCCCCTGATGTACCTCGACGGCCCCGAGTACAAGAAGTACGTGGCAACCGTCTACGACCAGGAAACCCAGCTGATCCAGCGCCTGAAGCTCAAGGAAATGCTGCAGCAGAGCTGAGTGCCGTTCCGCGCCATCCCGTGCCATCGCGCCCGACATCGCCCCCGACAAGACCTCAACCGGATCGCCCGCATCGTGAGTTCCAACCCCGTCATTCGCCTGCACGCCAACGACAACGTCCTGATCGCCCGGGGCGACCTGACGCTGGGCCAGCATCTGGAAGAACTTGGCGTGCGCGTGCGCGCCCAGGTACCGGCCGGCCACAAGATTGCCGCGCGCGCGATTGCACGTGGCGAGCAGGTGCGCAAGTACGACACCGTGATCGGTGTGGCCGACCGCGACATCGCCGCCGGCGAGCACGTCCACAGCCACAATCTTCGGCTCGTCGATTTCTACCGTGATCCCGAGTTCTGTCGCGATGTGCGCCCCGTGGACTACGTGCCCGAGGCCGAGCGCGCCACGTTCATGGGCTATGTGCGTCCCGATGGCCGCGTGGGCACCCGCAATTTCATCGGCATCCTGTCGTCGGTGAACTGCTCGGCCACGGTCATCAAGCATATCGCCGCGCATTTCACGAAGGAACGGCTCGCGGCCTATCCCAATGTCGATGGCGTAGCCGCGTTCGCGCAGAGCAGCGGCTGCGGCATGTCATCGCCGAGCGAGCATTTCGACCTGCTGCGCCGCACACTAGCCGGCTATGCCCGGCACCCGAACCTGGCCGGCGTGCTGATCGTGGGCCTCGGCTGCGAACGCAACCAGGTGGCGTCGCTGGTGGAATCCCAGGCGCTGGTGCCCGGTGAAAACCTGCATACGCTGGTGATGCAGGACACCGGCGGCACGCGTGCAACGATCGAGGCCGGCATCCGCGCCATCGAAGCCATGCTGCCCGCCGCCAATGCGTACACACGCCAGCGCGTCAGCGCCAGCCACATCAAGATCGGCCTCGAATGCGGCGGCTCGGACGGGTTCTCGGGCATCACGGCCAACCCGGCACTCGGTGCGGCGATGGATATCCTGGTGCGCCACGGCGGCACGGCCATCCTCTCCGAAACCCCCGAAATCCACGGCGTGGAATACATGCTCACGCGTCGCGCGGTCACACCCGAGG
>OUNM010180766.1_pt1 | contig 12535 bp, 14 predicted proteins | sample 1769961 | NCBI WGS metagenome assembly OUNM01 (sample SAMEA3914820, study PRJEB12502) | metagenome | biome: forest; material: soil | place: USA | collected 2012-03-12 | depth 0.3 m | reverse complement strand
GTTCCTTTTTCATGAAGTAATAACTACCTTACAATAACCAAACCTAAGCGCTATGTTACATTACAACATTCTAGTAAACGGCCTTGTTCAAGGGGTCTATTTTCGAACATCTGCGGTGGAAGAGGCGGAAAAATTAGGCCTGAAGGGGTACATAAGGAACCTTCAGGACAGTTTTGTGTATGTAGAAGCAGAAGGTCCGGAATCTGCTTTGGAAAAACTTGTCAAGTGGTGCGAACACGGACCGAAAGACGCAAAAGTGGACAAAGTAAATGTGGATAAGACCTCTATACTGAAAGGCTACAGCGATTTTTCCATTCGGAGATAATGCCAAAACATCTCTTCGTCGATGGACACTTTTTGTGCCTTAGGAGAAGAATTTTCTTGATATAGGGCATGTTTGGTTCTGGGGGTAAAGGCGGCCATTCAGGGTGTGCTTTTTGCTTTTTTAGCCAGACCTTCGTCAGTCAATTGGTCATGAAGTGCCAAAATTGCGGGCAATACGGGCGATTTTCCATCATTTACCAGCAAAAACTGGCAAAATGGTTGCTTCTCTTCATCTGAAAGTTGTCTTCTCATCATATGAAGCACCTCTTCTGGGGTACGTTGTTTGTCGCGGTCCAGCACACGCTGAACACGTATGGATTCCGGAGCCGTGACGAGGATAAGATGGTCAAGCTGTTTGTATGCTCCTGATTCTACCAATAACGCGGCTTCCTTCAACAAATAGGGAGCATCGGCATTGTGCAGGACCCAATCTTCAAAATCTCTGCCGACAGCAGGATGTACCAATTGGTTGAGGAGGATGACTTTTTCGGGATCTGAAAAGACAAGTTGAGCCAAATAGGCCCGGTTTAGGTCCCCATTTTCGTAGCTGGAAGGGCCAAATGCGTTTATAATAGCTTTTTGCAATTCTTCATGGTGGTTCATGAGCCATTTGGCCCGCGTGTCTGCATCGTAGACGCGTATGCCCAAGCTTTGGAATACGGTACAAATGGTACTTTTACCGCTTCCTATTCCACCTGTAATGCCGATTGTCAAAGGCCCTACCATGCGTTTTGCCCTTTTTTCTGCACGTTGAAATGTACTTTCACTTTGTTGTTGCTAAGTACCAGGTTGGGATTATGAAAGAAATAGCTCAACTTGATATTCTCGTTGAAATTTTTGTTGAGCATTTTGAATGGGACTTTTACGATCAATGTATCTGTGATACTTCGAACCATGGAATTGGGGCCGCTTACCAAAACACTGTCCGGTTGAAAGGAGATGGAGCCGTTCAGGGCATAGTTTTCCTGAAATGACAGGCTCTTTTTATCCACTTTCATATGCAGCCACTTGCTGGCTTTCAGGTCAAATGGAGTATCGATGCTGTCCACCAACACATGCTTTACCCGAATGTCTTCTGTGAGGTGCTGCTCTAGATATTCCCTGAACGTGGCGGTATCCAGTCGACTATGCATTCCTGGATGTTTTAACCATAAAATGATCTTGTGGTGTTTTTCGAACGAAGAGGTCCGGAATATATGCCATCCATATCCTTCCACGGTTGCCAAGGCATGTTTCGGCAAGGGGCGTAAGGGCATGAATTTAGCTTCGTTGTAACGGATTTCCAAAGGGATGCTAAGTTTTGCCTCATGGTCCCTATTTAGAGAGTTGAAGATCCAGATAAGGCTCGAAACAAGAAAGCAACCTGCAATGAGCCGCAAGTTGCCTTTGTACCGTTCGGTAAATGGACGGATGGTCCACGCTAAAAGATGCCTTATCGCTTCCAGCATGCGCCCTTAGGCTTTTTGAGCTATTTTTTGAGAGGCCTCCATCGAAATAGACTCTTTCGTAAAGGTCAGTTTTACGCCACGGTCTACGTCCAATACGATCGTATCGTTGTTTACCTGCACGATTTTGCCATAACAGCCTCCTACCGTGACTACCTCGTCCCCAGGTTTCAAATCGTCGCGGTATTTTTTTTGATCTTTTTGTTTCTTTTGTTGTGGTCGGATCATGAAGAAGTAGAAAACGACCATAATAGCTCCTAAAAGGATAAATTGACCTATCATGGCGTTTTGCTGGGCCTGAAGCAATAAAGATTTCATGTTTTAATTTAAATTTGGATGCAAAAATAGCAATTCTTCCATCAAGCCAATAGTGGAATGTCAAAGAGTGGGTATGGCCTCAAAATTTTCTCTGCAGAACAAGTGCGGCGTTGGGACGAATACACCGTGCTTCATGAGCCGATTGCGTCCGAAATCTTGATGGAAAGGGCGGCACATGCCTTTGTAAAAGAATTTACGCAATTGTTTTCCACTAAATTCCCTATTACTATTTTTTGTGGCTTGGGGAACAATGGTGGAGACGGCTTGGCGATTTCCCGGCTATTGTTGAATAGCAATTACAGGGTCAATGCGTTTGTGTTGCGGTATGAAGGAAGAAGCACGAAGGACTTTCGCTTCCATTTGCAAAAGCTGGAAAAGGTAATGCAGGTGGATTACATCTCCTCGGACCAGGATTTTCCGTTGCTTTCGTCTGACATGGTCGTGATAGACGCTATTTTTGGTTCCGGTCTCAATAGGCCTATTACCGGATTGACAAAACAAGTAGTGCAGATGATCAATGAGGTGCGTTGTCCGGTCGTTTCGGTCGATATCGCTTCCGGACTTTTTGCTTCTACACCCGTTCTAGGAAATGTGATCGTCCGGCCTACCTATACATTTACATTCCAACATCCAAAGTTGTCGTTCTTCTTTCCGCAAAATGAAATGTTTACTGGGGAAATGCACATTTTGGATATCGGATTGAATCCAGGATTTTCGGAGATAGAGCCAAGCGATTTGGTGTATTTACAAAAGGAAGACATGGCTAAGCTGCTCAAAAGGAGAAATAAGTTTGATCACAAAGGAAAGTTTGGCCACGTTTTGTTATATGCGGGGAGTAGAGGCAAAATGGGAGCGGCGCTTTTGGCTTCTCAGGCAGCGTTGAAGACAGGCTGTGGCTTGTTAAGCGTATTGGTAGAAGAACATGAACTGCCTATTATTCAAAATGGGATTTGGGAAGCCATGTGTATTCCATTTCAGGCACAGGACGAACCTATCCAAATTCCTTCCGAAGGTTCGTTCACGCTGGGGATTGGACCTGGCATAGGGAAATCCGACTTGGCAAAATCGATTTTGGAACAGTTTCTGAAACTTGCCCAGAAGCCTATGTTATTGGATGCGGATGCCTTGAATCTATTGGCAGAATATCCTCAATTGCTTAATAAATTGCCCTCTTTTAGCATCTTAACGCCTCACCCCAAAGAGTTTGAGCGTTTAGTGGGCAGATGGGAAGATGAATACGAACGACTCGAGAAGCAGAAACAATTCTCCTCCTACTACAATGTGTACGTCGTGCTAAAGGGTGCTTATACATCTATTAGCACGCCTTCGGGAGCCGTGTTTTTTAATAGTACCGGCAATCCGGGCATGGCGACAGGTGGAAGCGGGGACGTTCTTTCCGGAATCATTGTTTCTTTGTTGACGCAACATTACGAACCTGAAGTGGCCACCTTATTAGGTGTATTTTTGCATGGCCTGGCCGGAGATTTAGCGGCGGAAGAAGTAGGGGAAAACAGTCTTTTGGCAAGCGATATCGTAAGAAAAATTCCTGCAGCTTTCATGTCTATGCAGTCACATGCATGAAAATTTTACGTAAACTTGTTCCATCATGGCCAATTACTATTCTTCGCAAGTTCGGGACGAGCGGATATCGAGAAGTATCGATTGGACGACAGTCTCCCTGTACGCAGTGCTCGTCATTTTTGGTTGGCTGAATATTCACGCTTCTGTGTACGATCCGGAAACCCACAGGGGATTGTTGGACTTTGGGACCAATTCAGGAAAGCAATTCATTTGGATCTGTACCTCGGTCATTCTATTGTCCACCGTCCTTATCATTGACTACCGCTTTTACGATTCTTTTGCTTGGGTCATTTATGGCGCCATTGTCCTTCTCTTGGTATCGGTCTTGTTTTTAGGAAAAGAAGTCAAAGGGTCCAAATCGTGGTTTGAAGTAGGGGGACTGGCCTTGCAACCTGCAGAATTTGCCAAATTGGGCGTCGCATTGGCTCTCGCAAAATACATGAGCGAACCAAGTACCCGCATGGACAAATTAAAAAGCCAATTGATGGCAGGTGGGATTATGTTGGTTCCGGCCTTGCTGGTATTGGCTCAAAACGATACAGGATCATTTTTGGTATTCAGTTCATTCTTGATCGTGTTTTATAGAGAGGGGATGTCGCCGTTCATCATCATCGTGGGATTTACCTGTGTGGTCATCTTAGTACTCACGCTTATTTTTCCACAGCTTTATTTAATGATCGCATTTGGCGTCCTAGGTGTGGGGTCTATTTATTTTTTGAGACGGAAAACACTCCCCAACGTGTCCATCGTGATCGGAATCACGCTTGCGATTATAGCATACATCGGGACTGTCGACTATTTTTTTCACCATGTCTTGAAGGCACATCAGCAAACGAGGCTAAAAGTATTGGTAGATCCGGACGTAGATCCACTTGGAGCCGGATGGCAAGTAACGCAAGCAAAAATCGCGATCGGGTCAGGAGGATTTTGGGGAAAGGGATATTTGGAAGGTACGCAGACCAAATTTGATTTTGTACCGGACCAAAGCACGGACAATATTTTTTGTACCGTGGGGGAAGAACATGGATGGCTAGGAAGCTTGTTGTTGATCGGCCTTTTTGTTTCCTTGTTTCTCCGGTTGGTATTTTTGGCAGAGCGACAAAAGACCAAATTTGCCCGCGTATTCGGGTATTGTGTGCTAAGTGTCATGTTTTTTCACTTTACCATCAATATTGGGATGACGATCGGGTTGTTCCCTGTCATCGGAATTCCTTTGCCCTTTTTTAGTTATGGGGGATCTTCTCTATGGGCCTTCACCATTATGTTGTTCGTTTTCTTGAATTTAGATGCAAGCCGACGCCTAATCTTAGGATAAATGCGACGTTGGCGAACAAAAAATGGAGGAAGATTGTTTTGAAAATAATTCTTGCTAATACAAGAAGAATTTGTTTGTAGTTTGGTTTAGTAACAAAAAAACGCCGCCCAGTATCTGGACGGCGTTTTTGTTTGAATACCTACTACTTAAACCATTGAGCTGTTAGATAGTGGAATAGCGTGCCACGCGTTCGTGGCGATTTTTGGTATGTTGGTGGGCATTGTATCTTTTCTTGTTCTTATGCGATCCATGCATTTTGTGGCGTGGTTTTAACGTCATATTGCATTCTTTTCCAAAAGAGGATGTGTTGGCGTCAACACCTGCATTTGCTGCGATCCCAATGGTCATACAGGCCATGGCAATGATCATTCCAATTCTCTTTTTCATACTGCACAACATTTTTATCTGCCTTTGTTGTTGATACAAAGATCGGATAGCCGAGGGCAAAATGAATTAAAACGGAATTAGAGGGTGGTTAAGAAGGAATTAAAGAATCCTATAATCACCAGCCGAGGGCTTCGTCCAAATCCTGAAAGACTTCTCTTGCTCCCGTCAGGGCTTCCAGATTGGCAAAGTCGTACATCGTTTGGTCAAAAAGATGGGACGGGTGGATATGCTGCAAGGCTGTGAAAATAATTTCTGTCCGGTTGGGAAACTCTTCTTCCCATTTTGTCATCATGTTCTTGATCACTTTTCGCTGCATATTGGGTTGTGAACCACATAGGTTGCAAGGAATAATAGGAAATTGGCGAAGGTCTGCATACTGCTGGATGTCTTTTTCACGGCAATACGCGAGCGGACGAATGACAATGTTTTCTCCGTTGTCTGCTTTGAACTTGGCAGGCATGGCTTCCAGTTTTCCTGCGAAAAATAAATTGAGGAAAAACGTTTCAAGAATGTCTTCTTTATGATGCCCGAGCGCGATCTTGGTAGCTCCTAACTCCTTGGCCGTAGTATAGAGGACGCCTCTTCTTAATCGAGAGCAGAGGCTGCACATCGTTTTGCCTTCCGGCACTTTTTCTTTCACGATACTGTAAGTGTCCCGTTCTACGATTTGATAAGGCACTCCGATGTTTTCAAGGTATGCGGGAAGTATCTGGCTAGGGAAATCGGGCTGTTTTTGGTCTAGATTTACTGCGATCAACTCGAAAGGGAAAGGGCTTCGTTTCTGGAAACTTAACAACATATCCAAAAGGGTATAACTGTCCTTTCCACCCGAAAGGCACACCATCACCTTGTCGTGAGGTTCGATAAGCTGGAATTCTTTGATCGCGGTGGCGACCTGCTTTTGAAGTTTTTTTACCCGCTTGTCGTCGTCTTCCGCAAGTTTGTGTGTGAAAAAATCAAGTGCTGCCATACGCTGCAAAGATACTAAAAACGAAGAATTAACACACTGTATTTGAACGAAATGGACTTGTCTTAAGCCTTTTCGGGTTTTTAGGGACAGTGAACGGCATTGGCCACGCCATACGCTGTTGCCTGTTTCCTACCGGTTTCCCTGGGCAGTTTTCCGGTATTCGTTTGGGGAGCAATGCTCAGATTCCTTAAATACTCTGTTGAAGTGCGGGACATTTCCATATCCTACCTTGTAGGCGATGTCCATAATGGGGCGATCCGTTTCACGTAATAGCCTTTTGGCTTCTTCCAATCGGACCCTGTTCAGATATGCTTTAAAATTTAAACCAGTATTGTTTTTGGTGATGGCCGAAATCTTCCCGTCGGAAAGCCCGAGGTCCTTCTGAAGCAACTCTAGGGACAACTGCGGATTTTGGTAGTTTTCTGCAATATAATGAACTACCTTTTGGCTCTCTTCGTCTGCCAAATTTCCTACCACCAATTCTTTTCTTGGCAAGACTACCTGCGCCGATTTTTTGAAGTAAAGTAAAACCGCCCACACGCCATAATAGGTGATGAGAAGGGCGAGCGCAGATAGGTACCAAAATGCGAGGTCTTTGTAAATAATGAGCCGGTAAACGGTAAATTTTTCCTTTATGCCCACGGGAACAAAATCACATTCTTGCAATTGGATGGAATGGACGCGGGAAAGATCGGGTTTTCCTACCTCATGTTCCGTAACATGCCGGTTGCTGAACCACCAGGCAGGCGTTTCAAATGCAGAAAGCGGGAGTTGATAGGCCCTTTGGCCGCGTTCGTAAATAATTTCTTTGTTGAGAGGACGGAAACTGGCCCCCTCTTTAACCGTCGAATAGCCTTTGACATCTTGTGTGATGACCACGGGGATTCGACGCGACAGGGTGGCTTCTATTTCGACTTCGAGCATGTCGTAGCCGCTGAGGTCTAAAAATGCCTTCGCGGAATCGGGTTCAAATGAAACACCGGCATACGGATAAATGTATTTGCTGCCCAACAGATATTCAAAACACAAGCTTCCTGTATCGGAGGGTAGGCGCACGATGCCGGAATTGCCATGATCTTGTGTGGTACTATCGCTGTATAGGGCTACATTTAGATTACTTGGCCATATGACAAGGGTAGGTTTGTAATTTGCCGCTATGAGTGACAAGCCCAAGATCCAAGGGAGAAGATGCCGTACTATGTATTTTTTTTGTTTCAGGGGATGTGAATGCGGGTGTAATATTACGGATTCGTCGCAAGTCTAGCACGAACAAAGCAATTATGGCCGAGAATTTGAGAAATATGGAAAACTAAGTTTTAATTTGCTTCCATACTTCCCAAGATGTTTCAATCCAATTTTCCCTTAGCTCCTCTTACTACTTTTGGAATCACAGCCAATGCAAACCTTTATACAGAGATACGGAGTTTGGCCGATTTGCAACAAGTGATGGAAACCGCTGAATATGTCCAGAGTGCTCAAAAATTGATCTTGGGCGGAGGCAGCAATATTCTTTTCACGAAAAATTTCGATGGCCTTGTCCTGCATAACCGGATGCTGGGAATACATTTCGAGGAAGAAAACGATCAATCTGTCCTTGTCACGGCAGGTTCGGGGGAAAACTGGCATCATTTGGTCATAACATGTGTCGACAAAAACCTCGGGGGTCTTGAGAATCTCTCCCTTATACCAGGGACAGTAGGGGCTGCTCCTGTTCAAAACATAGGGGCATACGGAGTAGAGTTGAAGGACATTTTTGTGTCGTTGGAGGCGTTTCATTTCGAAAGCAGGAAAGTGGTCCGTTTTGATCGGGAACAGTGCGAATTTGGGTACCGGGACAGCATTTTTAAGAGGCAGGCGAAAGGAGCATATTTTATTTGCACTGTAACGCTGAGGCTTCGGAAACCACCCCTTCATAAACTCCATTTGCAATATGGGGCCATTCAACAAGTGCTCCAAGAGATGGAAGTGCAGCAACCGACCATACAGGATATCAGCAAGGCGGTTGTACAGATCCGGTCCAGTAAATTGCCGGATCCCAAGGTCATCGGCAATGCGGGAAGTTTCTTTAAGAATCCAGAAGTGGAGATCGCAAAGTGCGACGAATTATTGGCAGACTATCCTTTAATGCCTACCTATCCCGGCTCTCATCCAGGGCACAAAAAAATAGCTGCCGGATGGCTAATTGAGCAATGTGGTTGGAAAGGCAAGAGTTTGGGAAAGGCAGCAGTGCATCATCTACAAGCGTTGGTGCTCACGAATCCTGGAGGAGCCACAGGCGAAGAAGTAAAGAAATTGGCCGAGGCCGTGCAACATGCTGTGTTCGAAAAATTCGGCGTATCATTGGAAACAGAAGTGAACATCATTTAACCTGAAATAGGAACGATGCAGAAAGGAAAAGGAGTGGCGGATCAACATCTGCAGGACTTTGTGGAGCAGGTGGTACAAACGGGCCTCGTGTGGGGCTTGTATTGTGAAGAAGGGTGGGCCAATGCAGATTCGCACGAATTTGACGAGGTAGTGGTGTACCCATTTTGGTCGGCCAAGAATTTGGCTTCTGTATGTTCCGTCGAAGAATGGCGGGTTTTCCAACCTGCCAGCTTGCACTTGGCCGAATTTCTGGAAAATTGGTGTGTAGGCATGTACCGGGAATACATCATGGTAGGAGTAAATTGGGAAGCCGATTTATTCGGGAAGGAAATAGAACCGCTCGAATTGGCGTTTTTACTCCTGGACGAATTGAAAGTCAAAGGCAAGGAGCTGAAATTTTCCATGTACAAAAGTCAGCACGAGTTTGAGACTTTGCTCCGTGAGGTGGCCAAAGAATAGGAAAAGGATGGCAAATTTGAAATGGGAAATAACGTTTCGGCGTCTCGACTTAAAATATACATGGGCCATAGCCCGAAATGCCAGCGATTTCAAGATCAACGCGTTTGTCAGGGTGGAAGAAAATGGCATGGAGGGATTTGGAGAAGTGGCTCCCAATATTCGCTATAAGGAAACTCCAGAAGCGATCGAAAAAGCGTTTGAATTGTTCCAGCAAAAGGCTACAGAACCTGTCGTTTCCACGGAAGGATTAGCGAGGCTGCTAAAAGAGCTTGGAATGCCTAATTCTTTGCGCTTTGGCATAGAATCTGCCTTTGTGCACCTCAGATGCAGACAACAGAGGCAATCTGTTCCGTCTTTCTTCGGGTTAGAAGAAGTTGAGAAAAAAGAAACGGCCTATACGATCCCCATTATGGAGCCCGAAAAGTTGGCAGGTTATTTTCAACAGTATCGTCCGCAGCGCTTTCGTCATATCAAATTAAAGGTGAATCAGGACAGTATGGTAGAGTTTGTCCGACATGTTCGAGCCTTGTGCTCCAACACACTCATGATCGATGCCAATGAGGCCTATCAAGACCCTGACAAGTTGTTGCAGGACCTGGAAAAACTGAACGAAAAAAATGTGGCATTTGTCGAACAACCTTTTCCGCATCATTTTATATCCGAATACCAATACTTAAAGAAAAGGAGCCCATACCCCATTTTTGCAGACGAGTCGCTTACCGACGAAGCTGATTATGCACTTTTGGAAACTGGATTTCATGGGGTGAACATAAAGCTGATGAAAGCAGGCGGCTACCTGAATGGGATCCATTTGCTGAAAGAAGCCAAGTCCCGTCGGCTCATGACCATGGTAGGGTGTATGGTAGAATCCGGACTAGGGATCTCCTGTGGCTTGAATATCAGTAGCTTGGCCGATTTTCTGGATTTAGATAGTTTTTTGATACTCAAAGAAGACCCTTTTCCCTATGTAGACGAACAAAATGGAGAGGTCTTTTTAAGTAAGCGTCTGCATTGACGCGTGATTTTTCTTTAACTTCGCCCGACCTAAGCATATATAACATTGACTGGTAAAAATATCAACGCTCTTTTGATGCATTTATGCATCATTCTTTTAGTAAGTATCGGGATTGTACTGGGTTTCTTTTATATCTATCTACCCAATGCTACCCATCATGGACAAATGGAAGAAGTTCCCAATTTGGAAGGGATGAAAGTAAAGGATTTGGAACAGTTTTTGGCAAGAAAGTCACTCCGTTTCCAGGTGAGTGACTGTACCTTCGTAAAGGACAAAAAACCGCTTACTATCCTTTCGCAATATCCAAAAGCAGGGACATTAGTGAAAGAAAATAGGCGTATCTACATTACGGTGGCGGCCATCAGTCCCCCAAAAGTAAAAATGCCCAATTTAATCGACGCATCGCTAAAGAATGCCCAATTGGTTTTACAGAGCTATGATTTGATGTTGGACAAGGTGAAATTTGTGCCCCATTTTGCCAAAAATGCCGTCTTGAAACAGTTTTGGGGAACAAAAGAAATAAAGCCGGGCGATTACCTTCCGAAGGGTTCTAGAATCAATCTGGTAGTGGGAGATGGCCTGAGTGCTACCAAGGTAGCTATGCCGAATTTGGTTGGGATAAGCTATACTGAAGCAGGCGGAATTCTGGAGGCATTGGAATTGGGACTGGGAACTTCCAATTGGGACGAGTCTTCCACGGAAGAAGCGGGCACAATAATAAAACAAAAACCGGCGTTTATCGCAGGAGATAGCATACAGAAGGGCCATTCTATTGACGTTTGGGTAGCAGGCCCTGATCCAAAGCGCAACGCATTAGAAGTAAGAGATTCGATAGAATAATGAGGGCGTATTTTTTTCTTATCCTATGGTGCTTGGCGGCACTGAGCGACGTTGTGGCCCAGCCCTCCATTTCCCTGCCTCGTGCCGATCCTGGAAGACAATGGACGAATGCAGCCTACAAAGCTCCAACTGATTTCCGCTTGGAAGGGGCGAGTTTGACGATTCCATTTTATGACGATTTTATCTACAATTCATCGGTCGCCTTTGATACATTTTGGAAGGACAGCGCGCTTGTAAGCTCCATTACGACCCTTTATTTTTCGGGGGTAGGAAGAAATTTCATGTTGCTGGACGGCATTGCTCAAAATGGCCAACGTTATGATGTGGACAGTGTGTATGTGAAACGGCTGCAGACAGACTCTTTGGTGTCCAATCCCATCGATATGAGCGCCTATACGGCGAACAGTGGGGTAACGCTTGGATTTACCTGGCAAGGAACTGGGAAAGTGAAGCCAAATGCAAGTGCCGGAGATTCCTTAGTCTTTAGGATGCGGATAAAGAATGCGCCATGGGAAACCGTGTGGGCCTCTCCGGCTCAGTTTGACTCTACTCAATTTTACAATGTACAATTTGCTTTGGACCCGTTCTTTTTGAAAGACAGTGTACAGATGGAATTTGTGCGGTACGGAAATTCCACACAGCTTTCCGACTCGCTGTCTACCATTTGGTACCTCTCCAAAATCGAAATAAGTACGTCACATCCTTTTCGTTTTTGGGAGGATTTCAGCAATCCGGCCAGTTTTTCTGCCAAGTTCAAAACCAATACAGGGATCTATATCAGCAACGGGTATTCGATCAATGAACCATCTGTCTATGTGGCCAGTTTTGATGGCTTGGATGATGTAGGACGACCCTATAGCTCCGCAAACGCATACCAGTATGGATTGGCGGATAGCTTGGTGTCGCTCTCTCTCAATTTAGATACCATCAGTCAAGCATTGCACCCTGGCGATTCTGTATACTTCTCCTTTTTTTATGAAAATGCCGGAAACGGCGAAGGGCCGGATAGAACGGAAGGCGATACGTTGGTTTTGAAATTTTATGACAACCAAGGTATTTGGCAACCTATTTGGCAAGTAAGGATCGAGGATACAGCTGCCTTGGATACTTTTTATCAAGTGCTTTTAAAAATAGAGGATCCCGTTTTTTTTCATAAAGACTTCAAATTCAAATTTCAGAATTACGGAAAACTATCTGGGGCATGGGATGTTTGGCATGTCGACTATATCGTTTTGGACACAATTAAAAAGAATAGCGGTTCTGGAGCCAGGTACATACGTAACGGTCAAATGTTTTTCTCCGATCAAACTATTTCCAACAAACCTACCTCCATTGTAAGTCCTTATTATTCCATTCCAAGCTTTCATCTCAGCAGTATGCCATTTTCGGATTCCATCGCATTTTCCGTAAGAAACCTCAACGATCAATCCAATTCTATATCCGTCAAATATACGGTATCCGTGATCCAGGACGACACGATTAGTGCTACCGCTTCTCCCACAGGCTTTGCTTAT
>OUNM010299055.1_pt1 | contig 12542 bp, 18 predicted proteins | sample 1769961 | NCBI WGS metagenome assembly OUNM01 (sample SAMEA3914820, study PRJEB12502) | metagenome | biome: forest; material: soil | place: USA | collected 2012-03-12 | depth 0.3 m | reverse complement strand
GGTGTAAACTCGGGTGGTAGCACCGGTTGTGAGCCAGGCATTAAGTTGTGCTTATGAGTATCACCGTCCTCAACAGCAAGTTCCGTGCCTGGTTTGGAGAGGGACATAGCTTAGGTAATGATGAAAATGGAGATTCTCTATGGTATTGCTTACTGAAAGCAAAGAGCAGCATGTGGAGAGTCGGTTCTAAAGACCTCGTATGACAAGCCCAGAGATCCCACCAGCATGTCTTGCCGTGAACCTGTTGCTCTAACGCCGAAACAAATATCTGACCCATCATGCCCCTCCTCTTTTCGGCTCACTCGGCAGCTCGCATCTCACGAACCAGCTCCAGAATCTTGCCATGAATGCTCTCATCGGCCGTGATCACCCCCCAGCTCCGCGAGAGCTTGTTGCCGGTGGTGAAGTTGATGGGGTTACCGTCCAGATCGGTGACCTTGCCGGCTCCCGACTCGGTGTAGATGAGCTGCGAGCCCGCATGGTCCCAGATGGACCACGGGCCCTTGCTGGGCTTGGGCCAACGCAGCTGCACAAACTCCCTCCCGCCCAGCACCATGGCCGCATACCGCATATGCGACGAGTACAGCTCCGTCGGCGCCGGATACGCGGCGCCAATAACTCCAGCCAACGCCTTGACCTTCTCCGTCAGCGTCGCCGGGCTGCGGCTCGAATCCACAAAGTGCACATCCCGCAGCTCAACCCCCTTCCCTCGTCCCCTCTCCACCCGCCTCCCCTCCAACAACGCCCCCCTCCCCATAGGCCTCACCGTCGCGCCATGCCCCCTAACCGCAGCAAGCATCAACCCCATCCCCTCCACATCATGCACCGTCTCCCTAACTACCCACCCCTCCTCCCCCACCGCAGGAACCCTCAAATTCGGACACCCCAACACCCCAACCACCTCCCTCCCCCCAACAATCAACGCCACCGAAATAGCATACTGCCCCCCCTTCAAAAACGCACTCGTCCCATCAATCGGATCCAAACTCCACACCCTTCCACTCTCCCCCGTCCCTCTAGCCTCAATAACCCCCATCATGTCCTCGGCACTCCCCGGCCGCGCAAGCAACGCCTCACACGCCTCATCCTCCAACCTTGTCGTAGACACCAGCTCCCACACCTGCGCAAGCAGGTGCGGGTCCTCGCGCAGCGCGGACGCGTCCTCCTCGCCGAGGATGGTGTCGTGCGGGAAGGCGGCGTGGATGGCCGAGATGAGCAGGGCCTGCGCGGCGAGGTCGGCGATGGTGACCGGGGAGGTGTCGGACTTGGCGAGGGAGAAGCGCCGCGGGAGGTGCGGGTTGGAACCTGGGTCTGCTGCGGTGGCGGCGGCGTCTTGCGGGGTGGGGGGGAAGGAGGGGTGGTGGAGGAATTGGGAGATGGGGCTGGTTGTTGTGAGGGGGGTGGTGACGGTTGGTTTGATGAGGGTTTCGAGGACGCGTTTGGTCAGCAGTGCGGCGCGTTGCACGGCCAGTTGGACGATTTGGAGTTCTTGGGTGTAGGCGGGGTGGGGGGATGGGACCGTCATTTTGGTGGGGGTGGGTGTTGTTGTGGGTGGTGTGTCGATGTAGGGCATTTTTTCGAGGTGGGAAGTGGTGAGAGCCTCGTTGGGTTGCGGCCGCTGGGTTCTGGCTGGTTTTGATATGGACGAGCTGAGTGAGACCTCAGGCGTAAGGCGTGAGGTGTGAGGCTGAGACGGCGCAGTTGGTTGCGTGGGAGAAAGAAGCTTTCTCAGGAATATGGCCTTTGTGATGATGTGGTCTCGTGCTGCATGCTTTCAGTTCTTGGCTGCTGGTTTGAGCGGAGGACACGGCGATATAAATGTCATTCCCAGATCCGAGGTCGCCCACGAGATGTTGACTTTTAGCTTCATCTTCGCTTCCCGCCTGACGAGATCTCATCATCCCCGCACTGTCAGGGACCGCGCGTGTCATGCGGCCCTGGCACGCCGGAGGCAGTTTCATTGGACAGGAGCCTCGTGGTGGGACTGGTTTTTGTGTGTGGAGTGGCGGAGCTGGGGGGCGCAGGGTCAACGACGCGCTAGGAACGCCCCCAACCAATGGCCAGCAGAGGCCGCCTTTGAAAAATCCCGAGCCCCTGAACCCTTTCCGGCCGTGTCAAGCGAGCTCCGACCACAGGCAGCACCGTGAAAGCGGTCCTGTCCAAGCCTCCACAACCCATCCTCTATCATCCAGGGGTCCAACATCGCTAACGATATCGACGTGCCGTCTGTTGGGAACGGGACTGGGGGTGCAGAAAGCCTGACAGTGAGCCCGGGGCTGGTTGTCAATACTGGCATTTGTTGCCCCTTGACCGCTGGCCGTGTCAGTCGGCCTGTTTCACCGTTTCATGCCAACCGCGCGGTTCCATCTGCAGACCAACCTGACCGCATGCACATGCTTCTTTTGCTGGGACACCCCATTGTCTCTTTTCACTCCGAGTCCCGGCTGCGGAGAAAGATATGGTGTGAACCCCAGTCATCACGCAGGACTGCGGTGCTTGCGTCCATGCCGCTTCCCTGCTTGGAGTGCGTGATGAGGACTGGTGAGGACTGCAGTGGCCCGCTTCCAGCGCTCACCCCGCTCCCTACCCTCCGTCGGCGAGCTGATTCATTCCGTCCTAGATTGCTGCGCCATCTTTAGGCTTGACGGACGGGAAGCTGCCGCGCGTCATGTGGAATGTGGTTGGGTAGGACTTCGACTTTAACAAGGGCCTAACTATCTCAGGTCGATATAAGCGAAACCATATCTCGATATCTTCTGAAGTGTGGGGGATGCGAGGCAAGGGTGTGCTACTGCCTGGGATTCCTACAGTACACAGTATGAGTGAGCTTCGTGGTTCCTCCGTGCTGTTACTGGTCATGGGTGGGGGACAGCACAGCCCGGTCAGCATGGGTTTGTCTGCAGGACTTCATCGCGCTGATCCAAGCGAGCACCAACTGTGCCCTGCATGCGGGTTATTCAGCAGCTGAACGCAAGTATTCCCGACAATGACCAACAAGCTAACCTGGGAGAAAGCAGGAATCCCGGGCTGCTGTTAAGACACCCCTGGCAGGTTGGATAGGGCCAACCTCGGGAGTAAGAAGCCCACATGTTCGAGATACTGGTCAACATCGATTCTAAAGGCACTTCCGACCGCTTCCTAGCCTTGAGACGGAATGATGTTTGTTGAGCAGCAAAGTGTCCTATAAATGCTGCGTCTATGAACACATCATGGGTTTAAAGCTTTCTTTTCACAATGATTTCATCTCTTGTACCTTGTGCTTTACAACTTCGGCGAAGTTAGAAGATATTAAGGTGTCTGTGGACAACTTACCCAGACGTCATCACCTAACTTAAAACTAAGCGCAAAGGGGGTCCTGATCAAGAAAGGTCCTCAAGTTTCACGAGAACGAGACGACAGGACATAATGCACCAGAGTTACCTAGGCTGCACTGTTCATACAGGAAATGTGTGCCATTTTCAGCACTACAACTGCACTGAGCTACCTAGTTCCTCTACTCACATAACGATTCACCTCAACAAATTCGTAGGGTTTCTCACAGTTTATGTAAGTTCCCGGAAATGGACCAACGCACAGTCGCGCTGCTTTCCCGGGATATGGTTTCATCACAAACAGCCATTTTGAACGCCGAGGAGCAACAGACAAATTTCCAATTAACGAAGTTAGGGCGCTCAAACCCTCCACCTCTTTGCTTTCCTCAGACTGAAGGTTTATTGTTGCCTTTGTTTGGAGCCCCCACCAATTCAGCACACAGGTCGAGATGGCAGTGTCCAGACATCGTTCGCCTTCCATTTTCCGTGGCGCCATCCTTTGGCTCCCGGCCAGGCGATTCGTCAAGGAGAAGTGGCGGAACCTTCCGCGAGACGTGTTCGACCATCCAGTCTTGGTCTACAATATTCGAAGCCCCGAAAAGGCCGACATATTCCTGGTGTGTTTGATCCTCCCGAAATCAGACGAGGAAAAACAAACTGATGTTTGAAGTTGACATCATTCGACGCTGGCAAGTCGCTGATCGGAAGGTTCCGGAGGGACCCAGACTTCCGAAGCCGCCAGGTTCCGATCACTCCCGCCCCGAAGCACCCAGACCACGGAGTGCTCCTCACACTGGCAAACGGACGACAATGGCTCAAAGAATCCTACGTCAGCATCAAACTTTTCACGGTCCCCTTTGGTGTGCTCCGTGAGGAGCAACAAGGCCCTTGGGCCCTCAATGAGGAGTCCATGCAGGCCCTGGACGACTACATCGCGACAATGCCGACCATTCCGACTTGGAAGAGAAGCTCGCAACTCGAGAACGGTGCTCCTGAGCGTTTGCTTGAGAAGACAAAAGTGGATCACACACAGGATGTTGCGGAAGAAGAAGGTTGGATCACAGTATCTAGAAACCGAAAGAGGGGGCCATCGGTGGGAGTCAAAACAGCTGGATAGGGAGAAGATCTTGGAGGTTTGAGCAGAAATGATCCTTTTCCCATCGTCGATCGGGAACAATGGGGTGGCAAGACGAAATGGTTAGACATAGTTTGATGGGATGTCGGGAAAGATGGCATGTTGTCCCTGTGATCGACAATCAGCGGAATTCGCTCACGATGTTGGTGTAGCGATACTCGCCAAACACGGGTGGACAGGCCGAACCAGGTATCAACACTTGGGACGGGATCGTTGACAGCAGACACGGCTTCTGGCTGGGGGGTACACTCAAATCCTGGTTTCATCTGCCAGACTTGAGCGCTTGGCCAACTGCGTCTTCAACACCAAGGCGCACCCGCTCAGGGCCCAAGAGTACAATGGTTTTTGTCCATCTTGACTGGGCATTAAGGCTACAGTATCTTGTATTGGCCTAGTTTGCACTAATAACCCCCAGGAACTAGAAGCAAAATAGCAGTCTCATGACTACACCTTGCCCCCTTGCTTCACTTTGGACAGCGCCAGAGTCAGGATTTGCGGCCAGATGAGCTTGCCGATATGTTCGAGGAAGCCAGACACACCGACGTTCTGGCGTTGCTTTAATCGATCAAGCCAGCCAAGTGCTAGCATGTTACGGTGCCACCTCACACAAGACGAATCCGTTCTGGGTTGCCGCCCCGGTGTGGGTCATGGCGGCGACATAGTCGCACACGCCCGCCCCGTCGCCTGGTCCAATCACGACGCGGTCCGCACCGGGTGCTCCTGATGTCAGGTCAGTTTACTTGTGGTCCGTGTCATTCAGGTCACATATGCTGTGTCACACTCACCCCCTGTGTAGAGGCCGTCTTCGAGGATGGGAAACTCCTGGTATGGTCCCGCAACAGGAAAGACAGGACCCTCAAAGTTGCTAAAGCTGTGCGGGTACCTGCTGCGGCCCAACTGCTGCCCCAGCCAGTAGAGACGGCAAGCCTCGTTGGAAGCAGCGGTGGTTTCTTCGGCGGTGTAGCTATTTCCTCCGCATATGGCGGTCTACCACTTCACTAGGACAGTCCCAGCAAGGGCGGCCACGGCACAGAGAGCCAAGGTAAGGGTGGAAATAAAGTGCAGCATGGTGGAGAGAGCCGCAAAACGGCGAGATGATGAAGCAGAACAACAGCTCAGTGGCGAACTTAAAGAGAGCTTAAATATCAACCAAGTCAGCCCGGCCACTCCGAGGTCACGTTTTGGCAACACATATAATTATGAGACAATTACAACATCCGTGACGATGTAGAGCTGGATACAATCTTATACCAAGGTAGACCCAACCTTGTCAAGGGCCCCTTATTCCGCACTTACAACGCTTTAGAATCGGCCGCCATAGTTACCTATCCGGGGGGTAAAAAATGTGACGGACGTTCGCAGCCAGGCACATACGACTGTTTAAACTCGTATGTCCAGCAAATGCGCCGCATAAGAGCTGGCGTCTAGACTACGTATACACGAGATTGAGAGGATACGATAGTCCGAGGAGATGTCGACATTCTAGCGCGGCGAGGACGCGGCGTAGGATAAGCAAGGCAGGTAACTACCTAGACCTCAGTAGCTTTAGGCGGGTAGAGACTTTTACTCCGCTGCCTGGGGTTCCCAAGCTAACAACCAGGAGTTTGAAGGGTCGCAAGGCACGATAGGATTACGGACAAATGGCCACTTAAGCGGGCGGGCGAGTTTGATAGATACTACCGAGTCGCGTTTCATCATGCTTCTCGCCCTATTCGATAGTGAGCTGGTCCAAGTCTTCAACCACATAGCTCTACAGCCTCTCCATCCGATCACTCGCCTCCCAGACAACACCATCCGCCCCATGGCTATCCCGTGCAGCCCTCAACCCATCTTTCCACACCTTCCATCTCGCCTCGTTGAATCCTCTCCAATTCCGATCGGCGTACTTGCCCTGAGAAACGCCGCTGTTCCCCTCCAATGCACGGCCCTCCACAGACAGTTTCCGGAGTCGTTCTCCAGCATGAAGAACCCAAAGAGCGGCGTGCTTGACCGCAGCGGTAGAGTCTGCTCGCTCAGGAGGCGTCTCCTCAAAGGCAGCCCTCATAGCCCAGAGCGCAAACAGCGAAAAGTCAAATGGATCTTGAGGGTCATCCGCAATCGATAGCGGAGTCAGTTGTGCGAGGAAGGCGGTCCAGTTTTCCCACTTGGAATGATCCTGTGCTGTAGCAGAGGGGTCGGAGACGTCTTGAGTTTCCCGTTAGCGAATGGTACTTGTCGAATCAACGTAGAGTAGGACGGGCGTGAAGTACGTACCAAAGTTCCACAGATCCCTCGCAACCCAACCAAAGGAGGGCATGTCCTTCCACACAGCCCCGCCCTCATAACTCAGCGGCTGCCCGTCCGCACCTGTCGCTGTTGTTTGCCGCAGCCGCCCCAAGAACTCGACCAGTCTGCCCTGTTTCTCGAGCGGGGTGCGTGCGGCTACGTCAAACATTGCGTTGAAGGCCTCCCAGAGGTAGTCCCCAATTGAGGAGGCGGATTTAGCTTGCTCAGTGAAGGAATGCACGACGATTGCGACGGTGTGCTCCGTTGCGTCGGGTTGGACGAGCCGCTCGAGGATGTCGATTGGGCTCTTTGGAGTGGCCATTTTTTTGCTGCCCCTGAGAAGGAAAAGTCGCGTTCTGTTTGTCTTCGGCAGATGGAAAGAAGCAGTACAATGAAAGCGGTTCTGAAACGCCAGATGGGTGTTGCTCGGCAGTCGACGTCGAATTAAGCCAACGAGACCCGGGACGTGCTGCACGTGCATGAGCTGCGGAGCGCGGGACGCTCCGAGCCGGCCATTACAGTGGGGCGGGCTGCAAGATAAAGGGAAGGGGGCCTGACCAAGGCACGATGTAGGATGGACTTAGGGGGATGACGAGATCTGGTGACATCCAGGCCATCCCGTAGTTTTCTTCAGGGACAACGACGAACCAAGTACTACGTACCTGGGTATTAGTTAGACGGCTGTGGGAGTTCCTCGGTTGTCAAATAGTACCCCAAGCGCTTTTGATTCCAAGTTTCTATCTACCGGGCAACCCAAGCTAAAAAGAGTGTAACATCAATTTTCCTCCGCATATGTCACCCGGCGCCAGCCCGGTCTTTCACATTCCAACCAACCCCTTCGAGCAACTAGCAGCACATGAGCTCCCTTTTCGCCCAAATGTATAACCTGAAACGAGTGTATTACAGTTCAGTCCTCCGACCTTGTCATCCCGGGACCAGCCCGGTGTCTCACGCCCCCGCCCTATCGCTCCGCACCAGGTTTGCGCTCCCGATTCTCAAGCTAGGAAGCAGCACTTGCAGGTGTATCCTTCAATATACTTCTTGCGAGCGGGCGCGACACGGATCGCAGGGACGCGGGGGACGGCGGGAGGGCGGGTGCCCGGGGCGGGACGGGCCGCGGCCGCGCCGAGGCCAAAGGCAATGGCGAGATTACCGCCCACGGCTCCCGTATAGACGTCGGTGACGTTTTTGTTGAGGGTTCGGGCGATGCTCGCTGCGGTTTGCCCGTGCTCTGTCGCATTCATCGTTTTGACACGTTCGGCGGTTTGGGGGACGGCCCACGTGTCGGCCATCCATCCGGCATGCCCGTGAACGGCGCAGATCGCGGCATGGGTAGGCCCGCTGCAGACGTCAGCAAAGACGATCAGGTTGATCTTTGCAGTGACTATCTTGGGGTTCCCCAAGACTCGGGCAACAAGGTCCTCCACCTTGTCGAAGGGTCCCTTTTCGCCGAACTCCAGTTTCTTGTTCCCGAGCTCCGACAGAATGAGGACCTCGCCTCCTTCGGAGAAACGAATACAGGCGCGAAGGTATTCGTCGGCTTCAGCGAAGAGTCCCGCAAACTTGGTCGGGCCCTGGCCGGGCAGGTATGCCGCATCCATCAAAGACTTGAAGTCCGAGCTTGTCTTATAGGCGTCGGCGCTGGGAACATACGGCTCCGCGGTCTTTTTCACCGGCATGCCGTATACGGGGTTGGGTCGCTTCTCGACCTGGATGAAACGCTTGAATGCGGGCATTGTGAAGGGTAAGGCAAACTTTGGGAGGTTGACGTGTGAACTGCTGCTTGAGCTGGTAATTCTGGGTTCCGGGGTGCGCGGAGCGAGTGCGGTGAAGGCGGAGCTGAAAGATGTGTCTGGATTTGTGAAAGTTCGGCGGCTCAGGGGATATTATCTTGTTCCCACAAGCATCTCTCTCAGGTTCAGTTTCGCTTCACCCGCACCAGCTCGTAACCTGTTGTTGAGGAGATCTAATTCAGACTCTCACGTCACAATCTCAGAAAATTTACCAGACAACAGACGACACTAGCTTTTTGAAGAGGCTACCGACAGATTTTGCAGAGGATCGAGACACAGAGTCGAGCTCAATCAGGTCGGCGTGATACGACACATCGAATAACCATCCTCTGCCACTCGATGACAGCTGTTTTTAGGACCAGTCAGTGAGTTTCAACATCTCCCTCGGCCGTTTAAGTCAGCAGCCACCAAGCCTTCTATGCCACCCTCCGCTGAGGTGGAGCCGTGCCACGATATGCCCCCCTCATCATGACAGCCACATTGGGGGCCAGACTGACAGCCGCTGTGATGACTCGATATTGGTACCAAACTATAGGCCAAAAGTTGGTTCCGGGGGCGAAAGAACGCCACATAGCCATGTCGAGCACAAAATTGTTTCGGGGTACAGGAAACACCAAGCCTCAGGCTCTGTAGAATTCGAGGGGCTTGCAAGAATGACCAGTGCGCCGAGATGGAAGAGACTTGTTGAAGATAAGGGTACTATCCGCACTCGGTCGCAATAGGCAATCGGAGAAATCCAGTTTTAGCAAAACTGGGAGATGTGGATGAGTGGATTTTGAACCGTGCTCAAGCACAACTCCTGTAACGGCATCCGCAGGGTAGGCCATCAACCCTTCACGTCTTGGTCAACCTTGCAAAGACAGACAAGAACAATATATGGCTTTCATGCTGTGTCAATAAATACTCAATGCTAGACTCCCGACTCCAGACGCTATGAGACGAAGCAGGCCCCTTTGATCAACCCGTTCCCAACCAGCCCTCTCCCTTATAAACCCCAAGCGCAAAACCAATCCATTAACCCAACCCCTCTCTCCCTTCCCACCCTAAGGATGTCCCAAATCCCCCAAATCCGGACTCAAAAACCCCCTCAGCGCCTCCTCAACCGGCGTCAACGGCTGCCGCGGCATCCCCTCCAGCCCCGGACTCCCCCCCATCGAAGGCGACCCCCCCATCGGCACGCCACTCACCACCGGCGCAGGAAACCCCGTCTCCAGCCTCGGCCGCGCCAGCATCCCGCCGCTCGGATCCACCATCCCCTGCGCCCCCGGCGGCAGCGGCCCATACCCGTGCTGCTGCCCCGTATACGGCGGGTACGTCCCGACCACCCTCGCGGCAGGCATGCCCTGCATGGACATCATGCCGCCGCCCTGGCCGAGGTGGGGGTGCATCCCCTGCGGCGGCGGCGGTGGCGCAAACCCGAGCGGCGCGTGCTGCGCGTGGTGCTGCGGGATGCCATAGACGTTTTGGACCTGGGGCATGGCGCCCGGGTGCATCGGGGCCATGGCCATGCGCGGGGGCGGGAAGCCGGGCATGGGCGGCGAGGCGGAGGGGACGCCCATTTGCGGGTGGGGTGGCGCGCAGAGGTCTTCGATGATGGGGCCGTTGGGGAAGGGGGCGGGCCACATGGCGTTTGGGGAGAGGGAGGTTTGGATGGGGGATTGGGACATCCCTGGTGGTGGGAAGCCTGGGGGCGGCATTGCGAGGGGTTGGGTGGGCATCATGCCGGGTAGTTGGGAGTGTGGTGGGACGGCGCCATAGGGTTGTTGGGTCTGGTAGGGGTTGATGGGGTAGTGGGGGACGTAGCGGGAGCGGTTCATGGCGGGGTTGGGAGGGTGGTGTTGGCGGATTTTAGGTTGTGGGTTGTTTGGTGCGTCTCTCGGATCTGCCGATGATCGTGATTCGGAGCTGGAGGAGGCAATCTGTGGGAGAAGGGATCGGCAGCTGTCACGAGATGTGGGTGTCTACATTCCTTATAGTGTTGGCCGGTCTTGTCAGAACGGCAAAACACGGCTTGATCGGGACCGCGGTTCCAGACAATGCCGTCGTAGGTCACCGTCTGGGGCCCGGGCTGTGCTGTCTGTTATTGTTTTGGGTGAGGTCCCGGCCCCGGAGGGTCCAACTCGGGGGTTCACCGAGCCATAAGGGGCTCGGTGCTGGAAGTATGTATAAGTGCAGCCAGACTATGTAAGAGGTTGTCAGGCTTACGGCCTGGCTGTTATCAGTTTTTTTCAGGCCTCGTCCCGTTTGAAGCCTGATCGCCTGCCTGTTTCAAGCCTGGCCGGGCGAGACCGGACGGCGGGCTGGGGCCGGGTCTGACCAACACACTCTGGTGCGGCACGGAGCGGAGTGTGACCCGCTTTCCCGGCGACCTCCGGGGACAAACGGTAAAAGAAGACAGGCGGGGGGGTCCTGCAATTGGAAATCCCACAGTCGTTCGTTCATTTAAGCCTTTCTCCACAGTCTGAAGTCGGATACTCGCGACTCACCCAAAACACGACAGCCCCTGGCCCCGGCTCCATTCTCCCAGCCCGCCGCCTGCATTCGTTCAGAAATCAGATGGGGCTGGGGAATGATATGTGATTGCGGCTCTGCCGGCTTTGCTTCAACAAGATCTGCGTTGCAGTTGTGGCCAAGCCGCCAGGGTCACATCTCGCGATCATTGTGTTCTTTGTTTGGAATCAGGCACGGTTTGTTGTCCGCGGGTGTCGACAGCACTTAGAAGAGCCCTTGCCCTTTGTTCAGTCGTACTTAGCGTCATCCACTCGTCGCATCACTTGCCTGATCAACAAACACTCCCATCCTGCATTTACAGCCTCATCATAACACGCATCTATCAACATGTGGTTCCGACGAACTCTCCGACGGCTCTCCTTCCGGTCCAGCAAGCCCAAATTCCGCGAGATCGACTGGCAAGACGACGGCGAATGGAGGCCCGTTACACGGGGCAAGACCAAGCAGTTTACTGGTTTCGAAGACACCTCGCCCTTGACAATCACGAAGAGCGCGGTCCTGTATCGGATGAAGTCGGATCTCTCGTACTCGTCCCAGGCGCCGCTCAACACGAGGGAGGGGCAGTTTTTCAAATACGAAAAGCGCATGCAGGGAAGGGCGCGGTATTTTACATCGTTTTCCAAAATGTGAAGGTGTGAAGTGCAGGAGGACGAAGGATGCATATTGTGTTGGGTTCTGTGGGCACTGGTGGCCGTGATCGGATCCGTCCTGGACTTGGAGTTGGAGGTGGCGGTTTGGAGCATAGGAGTTTGGAATTGCTGCAAGCTTCTGGGTGCTTTTGTGCCCTTGGGTGGCATAGTTGCTGATCTGCACTGGGAAAGACTGGGAAAGAGTGTGCGTTACTTATCAGATACCCTTTTGGCGAGAAGAACGCAGAATCTTGTGTTGAAATCTGAGATTTGAGAAGTCCAAAACTGCCTGCTGCCAGATATTACCAACTATTTCGGCCCGCCGGTGTCCCCAAATGATGCTCCGAGTCTCACACCCCCATTCCAGGTAAACAGCAACCAACGCCGACATCACATCATTGCACCCCCTTTCCCAGTCTAGATGCACCACCAACCATCCAAGCCAACCCAAACCCACAAGGAAGCAAACAAACAAACTCCCTCAAAACCACACCCCAAACGCCCCAAAGCAAGCAAGCCCCAACCGCGCAACCCACCCCCTAAAGCGCCGTAAACTTAACCATCCGCTCCTCAATCTGCAACTGCACATGCCGCGGCAAGCTCCCCATCGGCGTCCAGTTCGGCACAAAATGCGGCCCCCGGTTCATGTACACCCTTCCGCGGTCCGAGTTGCGCGACGAATTCGGCGGGTAGTAGGGCGTCCTGCGGGCGTGGCGCACCAGCGGCGCCACGCCGTCTGCGCCCGCCATGTCGAGGTCCGAGGAGGTGGTTGTTGACGAGGAGGAGGCGGACGAGGTGCTGCGCGAGCGCGGGCGGGTGGGCAGGGCGTGGTGGTGGATGCGCTGGGTGGGGGTTGGCCAGCGGTTGGCGGGCGGGGAGGGGGTTGAGGGTGGGGAGG
>OUNM010132562.1_pt1 | contig 12547 bp, 6 predicted proteins | sample 1769961 | NCBI WGS metagenome assembly OUNM01 (sample SAMEA3914820, study PRJEB12502) | metagenome | biome: forest; material: soil | place: USA | collected 2012-03-12 | depth 0.3 m | reverse complement strand
CAACTACGGCTTGTCGGGCCTTACCATCCCACCAAACCAAGCCGTACTTTGGGGCGTGCTTTTAGGCCGCTGTCGCGATCGACAGCGACTTAAAACCACGCTCCAAACCCGTGGGACGTTTGCTGCACACTCGCTCCCATACTTCCCATTCTTCGCCTACTTCCTATCAGCGAGGCGCTCGTGCAACACGCCCGCGTGGTTCCCACGCGGCGGTCTGCCATGCCGCCAGGTTTATGGAGTGCGGGTGCTTGCTCCCGCTTTGTCCGCGTCAATTTCACGCAAAGCAATCGACCGCCAAGTTCGATTAGGCGAAGCTACTTCGATGGGAGGTGTCGTTTCGAGTGGCTCAAACGCCTCACAAGAAAGTTTCGCTCAGACAAAGCGGGAGCAAGCGCCCGCGCAACTCCCACACGGAGAGCTATGATACCGCCAGGTTTTGGTGCGTGCGGTTCTGCGCCGCTTTCGGAAGGGGCTAGTTCAAACAAATTCACACGGCCCCAACTCCTTCGCGACAAGATTTCGGTCGCGCAGCATCGGAGGCAACCCTAGCCAATTGTAGACACCGGCGCGCAAAACCTCCAACCCGGCAAGTCTGCGGGCAAACCCCTCTGCGTCTCCCGGTCTTCCCCTCTCGTTCCCAAAGTTAGCGAAGCGCTTTGGGAACGGCGGCGCGCGCGAAACTCTGTTTCCTCGAGGCTAACCTGGAGCGACGCGCAGCCGGTCCTACGACCCAAAAGGTCGAACGGCACCCGCGACGAATCTTCGACGACAGCCCCGCGCAAGAAGCTCAATCCAGCGTTACCAGAGCATGGCATGGGAAGTGCTTATGGTTAAAATCACCATAATCACTATGAAATCCATCTCTTCTCTACCGCCTAGAGCGTCGCTTGAGAGCCGCGATTTCATGCGCGGCCCGTTGCGCCTTTATGCTCAAGCAGGAGCCGACCGCCCTTGCTCACGTCGTGGACTCGTCGCCCGAGTGGCGCCTGTCGCCTTTGCTCTGAAGGTCTGCTGATTGCAGCGGGAGGGCAAAGCTTCCGATCGATAACGAAGCAACCGGATTTCTATGAAGGCTATTTTCTCCAATGCGTTTTTTTGTTGGAGTTTTTATTTGCGGCTACTGGCTATTTTATGCGGAATTTTGCCGTCATTGGCCTTGGCGCAGCAGTCAGTCACTCTTGCCTGGGACGCCGCCACAGATTCCACGGTGGCAGGATATCGGCTCTACTACGGAACTGCGAGCGGAACGTATCCAAACGTCATCGACGAGGGAACCACGACCACGGCTACCGTCTCGAACCTGCAATCCGGACCCACCTATTACTTCGTGGTCACAGCCTACAGCAGTGCAGGTCTGGAGAGTTCGCCATCGAGTGAAGTCGTGTTTTCCGTGGGACCACCTGTTTCTGTTGCCGCCAGTGCCGCAAACCTCGCGGCCAATACGGCCAGTGTCGTAATCACCGGCGCCGGCTTCGACGCCGTCGCCGCCAACAATACCGTCCTTTTCAATAACGGCGTGGCCGGCAGCGTCACCGCTGCGAGCGCGACGTCCCTCACCGTTGCCTTCACGACCCCGCCCAGCACGGTCGGCAACCTCACCGCCGTTGTCACAACCAACGGCAGCGCCAGCGGCGCTCCCGTCCAGGTCGCCACCGTCATTCCCGTTGTCAGCGCCAGCGCCGCAAACCTCACCGCCAACGCCGGCAGCGTCGTCATCAACGGCTTCGGCTTCGACCCAGTTGCCGCCAACAATTCGGTCCTCTTCAACGACGGCGCCGTTGGCAGCGTCACTGCCGCGAGCGCTACGTCCCTCACCGTTGCCTTCTCCACGAAGCCGACGAGCGCCGGCAACCTCACTTCCGTCGTCACCACCGCTGGCGTGAGCAGTGGGGCCGCCGTGCAGGTCGCTACGGTCACTCCTGTCGTGACCGCAAGCGCCGCGCAAATCCTGAATACCAGCGCCACGGTGACCATCAACGGCTTCGGCTTCGCCAGCGCCAATACCAATAACACGGTCGTCTTCAATCTCGGCGCCGTTGGCGCGATCACCTCCTCGAGTCCCACACAACTCGTCGCCACCTTTTCCACCAAGCCAAGCGCCGGCAACCTCACCGCTGTCGTCACGAGCAACGCGCTCGGCAGCGGAGCCGCAGTACAAGTCGCCACCGTGCCCGTGCTGTCGATCACATCGAGCGCGGCAAACCTCGCGAAGAACATCCCGCAAATCACGATCGCGGGCGTCGGCTTCTCCACCACCCCGGCCAACAATAGCGTCACCTTTAATAACAATGCCGCCGGCTCCGTCACCGCTGCGACGACGACCCAACTCACCGTCTCCTTTTCCACCCAACCCGCCGTGCTCGGCGCGCTGAACGCCACCGTCTCAGTCGCAGGCGTCGGCGCCGCCGGTCCCGTTCAGGTCGCCACGATCGTCGCCCCCACAGCGGTAACCTCGAGCACCGCCAGCCTGGCCATCAACTCGCCCTCGGTGACTATCGCCGGCTCCGGCTTTTCGACCACCGCGGCCAATAACAGCGTGGTCTTTAACGATGGCGCGGCCGGCAGCGTCACCGCGGCCAGCGCGACCTCCCTCACCGTCGCTTTCACAACTCCGCCCAGCGCGGTCGGCAGTCTCACCGCCGTCGTCACTTCCAATGGCAGCGCCAGCGGCGCCGCCGTGCAAGTCGCCACCGTCATTCCCGTTGTCAGCGCCAGCACTGCAAACCTCGCGGCTAACGCCGCCGGCATCGTCATCACCGGCCTCGGCTTCGATCCGGTTGTCTCCCACAATGCCGTGCTCTTCAACGACGGCGCAATCGGCAGCGTCACCGCTGCGAGCGCAACCTCGCTCACCATAGCCTTCTCCACAAAACCGGTGAGCGCCGGCAACCTCACTGCCGTCGTCACCACCGCCATCGTGACCACCGGCAGCGTCAGCAGCGGCCCTGCCGTGCAAGTTGCTACGGTCACCCCTGTCGTAACTGCGAGCACCGCGCAAATTCTGAATACGAGCGCCACGGTGACGATCAATGGCTTTGGCTTCGCCAGCGCCAATGCCAATAACACGGTCGCCTTCAATCTCGGCGCCGCTGGGACGATCACCTCCTCGAGTCCCACACAGCTCGTCGCCACCTTTTCCACCAAGCCAACCGCCGGCAATCTCACCGCCGTCATCACGAGCAACGCGCTCAGCAGCGGAGCCGCAGCGCAAGTCGCCACCGTCCCCGTCCTGTCGATCACGTCGAGCGCAGCAAACCTAGCGCAAAACTTTCCGCAACTCACGATCGCCGGCGCCGGCTTCTCTACCACCCCGGCCAACAATAGCGTCACCTTTAATAACAATGCTGTCGGCTCTGTCACCGCTGCAACGACGACGCAACTCACCGTCTCCTTTTCCACCCAACCCGCCGCGCTCGGCGCGCTAAACGCTACGCTCTCAGTCGCAGGCGTCGGCGCCGCCGGCCCCGTTCAAGTCGCCACGATCATCGCCCCCACGGCCGTGACCTCGAGCACCGCCAGCCTGGCCATCAACTCGCCGTCGGTGGTCATCACCGGATCCGGCTTTTCAACCACTGCGGCCAATAACAGCGTCGTCTTTAACGATGGCGCCGCTGGCAGCGTCACCGCGGCCACCGCCACCTCCCTCACCGTCGCCTTCACGACCCCGCCCAGCGCGGTCGGCAGTCTCACCGCCGTCGTCACTTCCAACGGCAGCGCCAGCGGCGCCCCTGTCCAGGTTGCAACTGTCATACCCGTCGTCAGCGCCAGCGCCGCAAACCTCACCGCCAACGCCGCCAGCGTCATCATCAACGGCCTCGGCTTCGATCCAGTTGCCGCCAATAATACGGTCCTCTTCAACGACGGCGCCGCTGGCAGCGTCACCGCCGCAAGCGCCACGTCGCTCACCATTGCGTTCTCCACCAAGCCGACGAGCGCCGGCAACCTCACCGCCGTCGTCACCACGGATGGCGCGAGCAACGGCGTCACCGTCCAGATCGCTACGGTCACCCCAGTCATAACTGCGAGCACAACGCAAATTCTAAATACGAGCGCCACGGTGACCATCAACGGCTTTGGCTTTGCCAGCGCCAATGCCAATAACACGGTCGTCTTCAATCTCGGCGCCGTCGGCGCGATCACCTCCTCGAGTCCCACACAGCTCGTCGCCACCTTTTCCACCAAGCCAGGCGCCGGCAATCTCACCGCCGTCATCACGAGCAACGCGCTCAGCAGCGGAGCCGTAGTGCAAGTCGCCACCGTCCCCGTCCTCTCGATCACGTCGAGCGCGGCAAGCCTCGCGCAAAACGTCTCGCAAATCACGATCGCCGGAGCCGGCTTCTCCACCACCCCGGCCAACAATAGCGTCACTTTTAATAACAACGCCGCCGGCTCCGTCACCGCTGCGACGTCGACGCAACTCACGGTCTCCTTTTCCACCCAACCCGCCGCGCTCGGGGCCTTGAACGCCACGGTCACAGTCGCGGGCGTCGGCGCCGCCGGCCCCGTTCAAGTCGCCACAGTCATCGCCCCCACGGCCGTGACCTCGAGCACCGCCAGCCTGCCCATCAACTCGCCCTCGGTGACCCTCGCCGGCTCCGGCTTTTCGACCACTGCGGCCAATAACAGCGTCGTCTTTAACGATGGCGCGGCCGGCAGCGTCACCGCGGCCACCGCCACCTCTCTCACCGTCACCTTCACGACTCCGCCCAGCGCGGTCGGCAGTCTCACCGCCGTCGTCACTTCCAATAGCAGCGCCAGCGGCGCCGCCGTGCAAGTCGCCACCGTCATTCCCGTCGTCAGCGCCAGCATTGCAAACCTCGCGGCTAACGCCGCCGGCATCGTCATCACCGGCCTCGGCTTCGATCCGATTGCCGCCAACAATACGGTCGTTTTCAACGACGGCGCCGTCGGCAGCGTCACCACCGCAAGCGCCACCTCCCTCACCATTGCCTTCTCTTCCAAGCCGGCGAGCGCCGGCAGCCTCACCGCCGTTGTCACCACCAATGGCCTGAGCAACGGCGCCGCCGTGCAAGTTGCGACCGTTCAAACCCTTCTTACGATCACGACGAATCCGTCGAGCCTCACCGTAGGGCCGGGCCGAACGGCTACGTTCACCGCCGCCGCCAGTGGCAATCCCGCTCCGACCGTACAGTGGCAGTTCAGCGCCGATGGCGGGAGCACTTTCACCGATCTTGCCGGGGCCACGAGTTCGCCGCTGAGTATTACCGCGGCCGCCAGCGACAATGGCCGCCAATACCGCGCTGCATTTAGCAATGGCGTAAGCACGCCGGCCACGACGACGGCCGCAACGCTCAAAGTCAATACCCCCGCCACGGCGGTGAATCAGACCGCGTATATCACCGACAAGTCGCCGGTGCAGATCGACGTTCTGGCCGGAGCGTCCAACCCCGACAACGACACGCTGACGATTGTCTCGGTCACCCAGGGGGCCAATGGCTCCGTGTCCATCGCCAATGGCGCCGCGATGATTATCTATACTCCGAAGAGCAAGGTGGTTGCGGATAGCTTCCAGTACACCCTCAGCGACGGCTACGGAGGCGTCTCCACGGCCGCCGTAAGCGTTCAGGTCCTCCGCCACGCCGCGGGCGGCACGTACAATGGCCTCGTCCAAGCCGCGCCGGCCGCCACCTCCGTCAACGAGAATTCCGGCCTCCTTCGCATCTCCATCAGTTCCACGACGGGAAAATTCACCGGCTCACTCAAACTCGCCGCCGATCGTTTCCCGCTGTCGGGAACGTTTGACTCTCAAGGCGCCGGCCGTTTCGGAGCCGCCGCTTCGCCGACCGTCGTTTTGAAGCGCAAAAACCTCCCAGCGTTGCAGCTCACCTTGCAAATCGACCTCGACACAACCATCAATCGCATCTCCGGCGCATTGACGGAAAACGGCGCTCCGTTTGCCACGCTCTCTGCGAACCGCGCGCTCTATACGGCGAGCAAGAAACCCGTCGCCCCGCTCATCAATGTTCCCGCCGGACTGCTCGGCAATTACACCGTCGTCTTCGCCGCAAAAGAAGCGCCCAACAACGGACTTGCCGCGGCCGAATATCCACAAGGCCATGGCATCGGCCTGCTCACCGTGAGCGCGTATGGAAATGCGCGGCTCGTCGGAACCCTCGCCGACGGCTCGCCTTTCGCCTATGCGAATGCGCTTTCGGCTCCGAACGCTCTCTCGGGCACGAACGAATGGCCGGTCTACGTCGCCCTCGAGGGCGGCCTTGGCTCCCTCAGCGGCGCTGCGGACTTCGCCCAGAACACCACGCTGCAATTCAATCTGGAAGGACTCGGCCTGCACTGGTTCAAGCCCGCGAAGCCCCAAGCCAGGATCTATCCCGCGGGATGGGTTGCCGGTATCGAAACCGACCTTCTCGGCTCGAAGTTCGTCAAGCCGTCCCCCAAGGCCAACCCGAGTCTCCCCGGGTTCGGCGCCGCAGTCGTCGGCGCCGCCGGCAATGCAGATATTTTCCTTGCTGACGGCAACGTCCCCGCTCCGGGCATCAACCAGGCGGTTAACATCAATACGAACAATACCGTCTCTGTGATTTCGCCGAATCCCGCCAACGTGAAGCTCAAAGCGATCGAAACCACCGGCATCTTCACGGGAAGCTTTAGCAATCCCTCCGCCAGCGCGCCAACCAGTTTCAAGGGCGTCATTTTCCAAGGCCAGAAGACCGGCTATGGATTCTTCCTCGGTGGAGGCCAAAGCGGCTCCGTCACCCTTTCGCAACAATAGGGTCTGGCTTGCCCCTGAGTAAGCGCGGTTCAACTGAACAGAATCCCCCAACCCCGACAAACAGGGCTGGGAGATTCGCTTTTGGACATCGCCAAACGGCGTAGTTTTACCGCCTGAAACACACCATAGCCTTGCCGCCCGCGGTCGTATGGCATTCACCCGGCGTTTCCGTGTGTTTGGCCACTGGCGCCGGGGCGCGCTTTGTATAGGTCGTGACAATAGCCGGCTTCTTGCTGTCATCCGCATGCTGCCGCTGCGAGTCGATCAACTGGCGCAGATTCGTACTGTCGGCAAGCGCCGAATTGCTCCCAAGAGCCGCTGCCACGCTGGCGACGACGACGAGTTTCGTCATAGTGTTCATAAACGAGAGAGTAGTTGTTTTCATGGATTTGTTTGATGTCTCGCGACATGGACAACAGCGAGATTTCCGATGGAAACGGCTTGCCTGTTTTCGAAAATCCAACTGCCTAACGGCTCGTTCTTGAAACGGCCCCGGCAATGATTCGCCCATCCCTATGCCTGGCGCTTTGCATTTCAGCAGCCATCGCCACTCTCAGCTCCAACTTACGAAGCAAACAGACCGCAACCTCCGAAATGCTTTGCGCCCCACGGCGAAAGTCAGTTAGGGCGAATTTGTCGTAATCGGTGTGGAAAGGGCGGCCCCATCGAGCATCTGCCTGGCTTCCTGCTGCAGCGCATGCGCGATGATCCAATCACGCCAATCGCCGCCCAGATCGGCGTCGGCTTTCGGCAGTTTTTCTTCGATGGTTTTATCGCAATCCGCGAGCGCGGTCCGCGCCTCGCTCGATTTGTTCAGGTTGAACAGCGCCATCGCCATGGTGGCTTCGGCCTCCGCATGTCCTTGGGGAATCCCGCCTTTGGCGATGGCTTGCCCCGCCCATTTAAAAGCTTCCTCGTAATGTCCAAGGCGCAGTTCCGCCAACGCTTTGCAACTTAGGTAAAGGGCAAACGCATTCGATTTCGCGCCCTGGTTGACGGCCACGTCGGCAAGCGCCGCTACGGAGCGCAGATCCACCCCAGACGAGGGAAGAATCAGGCAATCCTTCGCCATCTTATCCGCAATGGAAGGGTCCGTGGCATTGCCATATCTAGACATGATCTCGCCGCAAAGCCGACGGTACCCTTGGACATCGTTCTTTGCCACGAGGATCGGCGCCCACAAGTGGTAAATGGAAACGCTGGCCGGATCAGCTTTGTACACCAGTTCCGCCATGGCAGTCGCATCGGCCCAGCGTCCGTATTCCGCGAGATCACTGCCGGCGGCGAGGAAGACCTCCCTCCAGTCCCGTTTCGACAAGAGGGTCGGGGTCTCGAACTGACTCAAAAGCGGCCTGATCGCATCCAAATTGTGATCTTGCTTGTAAAGGGCTAAGAAGACTCGGATGTGAATTGGAGAGGTCTCTTCCAGTCGGCCCGACTGACGGCGCAAATCCAAAACTCTGTGAATTGTTTCATCGGCCTCGCGAGACTTTTTTGTATAGTAGAGTTCCCAACACGACGCCTCGAGACGGCTGATCTCGCTTTCCTGGCGCGTCTGCTCGCGCGCCCACCTCTCGATGATCAGGCAGCGGCTCGTGGCGATCAGGCTGAGCACGAGCAGCAGGAAAATGAGGGCGATGCCGGAGAAGAGTAATTTGTTTCTCGCCACGGATTTCCGGAATTTGTAAGCGGCGCTGGGCGGACGTGCCGATATCACTTCACCGGCAAGATAACGCTGCACGTCCGTGGCCACGCCGTTCGCCGTGGCATACCGCCGCCGTGGATCTTTTTCGAGCGCCTTCATGACGATCCAATCGAGATCCCCCCGCATTTCCCGAATGAGCTTCGGCGGTTGCGCTCCGTGGTGTTTCGAAACGCTCGCCAAATCCCCCGGATTCATGGTGGTTAAGCGCGTCGACGGGCGAACCGGCTCCTCTTCGCGCACGACCCGCCGGATCTCGTCGAGCCCTGCCTTCAGCAATTCGCGCGCATCGAACGGAGTCGTGCCGGTCAGCAGTTCATACAAGAGGACACCCAGGCTATAAATATCCGTTCGGGTATCCACCTCCGTGTTGGCCATCGCCGCCTGCTCGGGACTCATGTAAGCCGGGGTGCCGATCAGCATCTCGACCGCCGTAAAGATCGTATGATCCGTCAGTGTCTGGCCGGCGGTCGCCTTCGCAATTCCAAAATCGATCACCTTTGGCGCGGGCCTGCCGTCCGATCCCGTCGTCACCAGGATGTTCGATGGCTTGATGTCCCGATGGATGATTCCTTTCTGGTGCGCATGCTGGATCGCATCACACACCTGAATAAACAAATCCAGCCGCGCCTCCGTCGGCAGTGACCGCCGGTCACAATATTGGGTAATCTTGAGGCCATCGACCAGTTCCATCACGAAAAACGGCCGACCGCTCCTGGTCGCGCCGGCGTCGTAGACGTGAGCGATGTTTGGATGATCCATCAGCGCCAGCGCTTGCCGTTCGGCTTCGAAGCGTGCAATCACGCTCTTCGTATCCATCCCCGGCTTGACGACCTTGAGCGCGACGCGACGGCGCACCGGCTCTTGCTGTTCCGCGACAAAAACAATTCCACACCCGCCTTCTCCGATTTGCTGAAGCAACCGGTATCGACCCACCAGATCGCCGGGCTTTTCCCCGATCTCGGCTTCTCGCTTTTCTCCGCTCAGCTCGGTGGTTGGCGAATCCTCCAGAAAATCCCCGGCTCGCTCGCTGGAGGCGAGCAATGCTTCGATCTTTTGACGCAACTCTTTGTCTGCCGCCGCGCAAGTTCGATCCAAATATGCGGAGCGTTCCGCAGGCGGAAGCTGAATCGCTTCGGTGAAGATTTCGATGATGCGGTCAGGGCCGGCGCTCATAGCCACGGTAATAACAGATGGTTCATCGATTCGATCTCCCTTACGCCTTTTCGATTTCATTGAGCAGCCAGGCGCGTGAGAAGGTCCAATAAGTTTTCACCGTCGAAACCGAGATTCCCAGCGCCTGGGACACTTCTTCGTTTGTCATGCCTGCGAAATAACGAAGCTTTACCAAGTCTGCCTGGACCGGGTGCTCGAGGGCAAATCTCTCCAGCGCTTCGTTGAGGGCCAACAGCTGGTCATTTGCCGTAGGGGCAGCGAGATCCAGATCTTCGAAATCGATGCGTTGGTATTCCCCACCGTGTCGCTGGGTGTGTTTCCGCCGGGCGCGGTCGATCAAAATGCGGCGCATCGCCTCCGCGCACGCCCGAAAGAAATGCTCTCGATTCTTGAACGACAGATCCTGCGCGCCCACCAGGCGCAGCCAAGCCTCATGCACCAGCGCGGTCGATTGCAGCGTCTGGCCCGGCGCTTCCCGGGCGATCTTCGCTGCGGCAATCCGCCGCAATTCATCGTACACCAGGGTAAGCAGCCGTCCGGCGGCTTGAGAGTCGCCTGCTTCGAGGGCAGCTAACATGACCGTGGCGTCGCTCATCGGATGCAAGAGTGGCGCTTCGGACGATGGGTCAATTTCACTCGGTGGTCTACCCGCAATTCTCCGATCCTGTGTTTCGATTCGTCGGCCACCGTCCAGCGCCGTTCCGCGCCGATTACAGTATATTTCCAGCGTAGAGCTGGTCCCAATCTTCAGCTCGATGAGATTCGGAGCGCCAAGGCTGCCCTCGATGGCGGGCGCAGTGAAACCACTGAAAGCGGACATTTCATTGGGCGCCAGATTCATGCGGCTTTTCCCTCCTCCTCAGCAATGCCAATCTGGGCGCTATCGTTCATGCCCGTCGCTTGCTGACGCCGTTTGAGATATAATAGGATCATCCCGTGCAGCTTGTCCGTGGTCTGCCCGGCGCGCGCGAGGATGCCGGTGCTTCCGAAGTCCTGAAGGTCGAAGGCCTTCCTTGCGGCCTCGCCCGCCGAGGCCGAAAAACTTTCGAGAACGCGAGCTGCAACGGCTATGTGCAACTCGTCCGAACCATCTCTCGAGGGATACACGGGAAGTCTTGACTGCGTCACCGCGACTTGCAGGACGTGCGGAGACCTTTCGCCCAGTTCTCCCAGCCGACGCGCGATCTCGCCAACGGTTTCGCCTGCCACGCTTGCGAGCTGATCAAAGAATAAATGGAGCGCCAGGAATTGAGGGCCGCGAATATTCCATTGCGCGTGGGTCAACTGAATCTGGAGATCGATTGCGTCAGCCAGCTGTTGCGCGAGCACTTTGGCCATTCGTTCGCGAAATCGATGCGGGCAGTGGAAGTTGATCGGTGCGTTGCGGAGTGGAGTCTTCATCGGGTTTTTATCGTAGAATGACGGGCGCTCTCATCGTTGCGGGCCAATTCGCCCGCGCCGCGTCGCCCCACTGCCCAGAGATGCGAGAATTCACGGCCAAAAGGCCGATCAATCGCATTTTATTTCTGATCGGAGCTCCGATCGATTGACCGTCCTCGCTGTTACCTCAACGAGGCAATGCGGCTCGGGCAAAAATTGGCCCGCAACGCTGAAAGCGCCCCGGGGCAATTCCACAGCTGCAAAAATATTTCGGCCGATCCGCAGGAAATTCTCGCTGTTGTCCATCGGCAACGAATGCCTCCAAAAAAATCACGCCCAACTGCACCGATGAATTCCAATATTCCTTCTTCTTTCTCCCGTCGCCGGTTTGTCTACACCGCAGGACTCGCCACTGCTGCCGCCTACCTTTCGCCAAACCGGTCGTTGGCGTCATACGTCGGCCCAGTCCCCTTCATCCGCGAGGCGGCCGTCACCGCGAAAATCACCGTTGCCAAACTCCGTGGAGAAATCAGCCTGCTCGAAGGTTCCGGAGGAAACATCGCCGTGTTGCCGGGGCGGGACGGGAAGTTGCTCGTCGATGCGGGCATCCCGGGAACCCGCCAGGGAGTCAGCGAAGCGTTGGCAGGTCTCAGCGACGACCCGATCAGACATTTGATCAACACACACTGGCATTTCGACCACACGGACGGCAACGAATGGCTCCACGCAGAAGGCGCGGAAATCACGGCGCACGAAAAGACGCTCGCGCATCTCTCGGCTGAAACCCGCGTGGAAGCCTGGAAGTTCACGTTCCCGCCCGCTCCTGTCGGAGCCCGACCGACGACGACCTTTACGGACGAACTGAGGCTTGAACTGAATGGCCGAACCGTGGCGCTCAAACATTATGCGCCCGGGCATACCGATTCCGACCTATCAGTAGATTTCACTGATCTGGACGTCGTGCACGTGGGTGATACCTGGTGGAACGGTCATTACCCGTTCATTGATTACTCTACCGGCGGAAGCATCGACGGCGCTATTCGCGCCGCCGAAGCCAATGTCGCCAGGGCCACGGAAGAGACCATTTTCATCCCCGGCCATGGGCCGGTCGGCAAGAAGTCGCAACTCGTCGAATTTCGCGACATCTTACTTGACGTTCGAGAAAAGGTGGCGCGCTTGAAAAAACAAGGTCGAACTCTCGACCAGACCATCGAGGCAAAACCCACCGCCGACTACGACGCAAAATGGGGGCAGTGGGTCATTAATCCCAAAACCTTTACTGCGTTGGTTTACGCAGGCGTGTAATCCTTCAAAGATCATGTCCCAAGATACTCAAACGGAAGAATACGATCTCGTCGTCCTCGGCAGCGGCGAGGCTGGCAAATATATCGCGTGGAACCTGTCGAAAAAGGGGCAGCGCGCCGCGGTGATCGAGCGCAAATACATCGGCGGATCCTGCCCGAATATTGCCTGCCTTCCCAGCAAGAACATCATCCACAGCGCCAAGGTCGCATCGCTTTTCCGGCGCAGCGAAGAGT
>OUNM010394001.1_pt1 | contig 12549 bp, 15 predicted proteins | sample 1769961 | NCBI WGS metagenome assembly OUNM01 (sample SAMEA3914820, study PRJEB12502) | metagenome | biome: forest; material: soil | place: USA | collected 2012-03-12 | depth 0.3 m | reverse complement strand
TTTCGATCCCCCAATCCCGCGTGCATCGTAGAAGGGAATTCTGAATTTTGGCAACAACTGGAGCTTGGGGCTCTCGATCTGGCGCTCAAACACTATTTGGGACCGATGCCACGCGGAGCGCGGTGTGCATCTGGTCCCGAGACATTCCAGCATAGGCAGCAGCTTCCGAACGCGAAACCAATGTAGGAGTGGCCCCACTTTGATATTCGGTCGAACGCCGGTCTCCGCCTTTTTGCGGCTCAATCTGCTTCAGCAGCTCCCCGGCCCGCCGCACTGCGCGACCACGAATGTGGTGCGACAGTTTGAGCAGTTATGATAGCCACGCTGTGAATAAAATCGCGCAGCGCTGGATTCCTCCTGATTTCGGCTGAGCATTGACAGTTGCTATAAGGAGATTCGTGATGAGCGCTGCTGAACCGATCTTTCGCCCCTACATCTTTCCAGAAGATCCAGACGTGATGTTTATCGGCGTCGACTGGTGGCACGATCGCGTTTCGGACCGCCCTGGAGAAGTTAGAAGATCAACGCCGCTACTGAAAGGGTATTATGTCGTCAATGAGAAGGAAATCGATGCTTTGATTGATGAAGCTGTTGCCGATCTCGAACGGACACGCCGCGCGGCAAAAAAGATGCTTCCGAAGCTGAAAATATAGTCGAGCCGTTACGAAGTCGCTTCAGCATCACGCCAACTCTTGCGGTGACATTCTTGATACGCCTTGATTTTCAGAACGTGATCTCTGCAATGAGCTACGTGGGCAGCACGTTGAAAATGATGCAGGTAAACCGCACCCATATACTTAGTGGAGAGCTTCGCCCGCAATCAATTGGCATGAACGAATATGCCATGCTGAGAAGATGTGTGGAGGTGCTCGGAAGTGCCGGCGAACGGCTTCGAATGTCCGGCGCTCACCGCGCAGCAATTCGCGCAATCGAGGCCCTCGATGACAATTTCAGTGAGCGCGGAATCTACGGTGCGGAAGCGCTCGGTCGGCTCATTAGCCCGCTTGAGCAAGCCTTGGCATCTTTTGTAGATGGGGCGTCAGAAATCGCAGTTTTCGGTCTCTATGGCCCCAGACGCCGCCTTCTAGACAATGATACGAAACCTCTTGGACCTCGAGTTGCCGCCGTTTTCCCCAAGATTCAAAACGATTTCGAAGAGGCTGGCGCCTGCTTGGCGTTAGAGAGGTCAACCGCCTGCGTGTTCCACCTTATGCGAGCGATGGAGGCGGCAGTCCAAGCCTCTGCTGAACGCCTGGGTATAAGCAAACTGGAGCGTGAGTGGGGCAAGTTGCTGAGCGACATGGCGCGCTCGATTGAAGCCATGCCCAAAGGCCATGAGCGAGACGGATGGTCTGAAAACCACAGTCTACTTTATCATGTGAAGCAGGCCTGGCGAAACGACGTGATGCACCCAGGGCGAGCTTATTCGATTGATGAAGCCGGACGCGTTCACGACGCGGTGACCTCCTATCTCCAACAACTTGCTGAGCTCTTGACAAAATATCCTCCGCCGTAAGGCCTCGAGCTCTTAGTCCCTAATCAGCGGCGCCAGCTCTGACCAAGCTCCTCATCAAACCACATTTCAGCGTCGTATCGTGCTCCAGCCCTCGAGCGGAAATCGAGGTAGTGTCCATATCCTTTTTCGAACATCCACGTGGTGAAATAGGGAAAACTGGGATTATAGTCTGGAGCCGTTCGGTCGTGCTTCATCTCGGTTGCCCAGACGTGGCAGAGATGGCGGATCTTGGGTTCAGCATCTGATTTTTTCATGAGCCTTCTTTCTCAGCCTCACACCCGGCCCTTCGCCATTCTCGTCAATGAAAATCATGTCAGCGCCATAAGCGCGCGAGAGCCGATTTGAGAGCTGCCGGTGCGAAGACGATTTCCGCTTCAATCAACCTGGCCAAGATGATCGCGAGCAAAATCTCCGGCGAATTTTGTCATGCGCTCGGTTGCTGACGCCAAGGCGCTCGCAGCCATTTCGATGGCTACGCTTGAGACCGCGTACTGAAATTCTGACGGTTCTTGGAATGAGATATTGTGGTCTTTTGCCCGCATGAAGCTAACTGGATGGGAGTGGACGTGAGATGAAAGATACTCCTGTGCAAAGCCGAACTCATTGACGTCCCAGCCCGCCTCACGAGCGGCGCCCCTTGCCCCATCTACAAATACGAATTGTCCCGTCATCAGCCGCTCGATTTCGACCGGGCTTTTCTGAAGTGCTAAGCAAAAGCCGTGAATCTTCGCGCGTAAATCATCTCTAATCACCTCATAGGAGCTGAAAAACTCCTCATCCCGCTCTCCGCCTATCTTCGCGGATGATTCGAGAAAGCGCTTCCTAGTGGTAGCGTCGTGCAAAAAGAGGACGTGTCTCCTTAGTTGCCACTGCTCTAGCGTGATCTGTAGGTCTGAAAGATACAGCGTCATTAACGCAGCATCGATGGCGCTCCGCGCGAGCGTGGCGACCGAGAAATGGTCAAGGACCGTGGCACCGGGCGGTGAGGTCCTCACGACATCAACGACCCGCGCTATTGTCATCACATGTGCGATCGTTTTGGCAAACACGGTCAAGGCTCGGATTTGCCGACCTGTGTGTTCGATACCCATTGCTTTTTCCGAAACCAAGATAGCCGCGCTGGTCGCCTTCTCAAGCGTTTCGACAGAGTCTCCAAGCAACCGAGAACGATATGGCAATCGGAGCCTGCTCTCCAGGCTGCGCTTCTTGCGGTGTTCTTTCCCTTTGCTCACGTAATGATCCTTGGTCGCATCGAACGAAAGTTTCGCAAGTTTGCGCTACGTTCAAACGAGCCTCTCAATCGATGGGTTGTCCTGGGCCTGCGTTCGCCTGCAGAGCCGCGCCGTCTGGGTGAACAATCCTCACGCCCGGCTGGCCGCCGTTGGTGAATTCTAGCCCCATTTTTTCAAGAGCAGCCTTGACCTTGGACAGGGTTGCGGGCTTCAAAACCTGGCCGCCTTCAATGCGCACAATCGTGTCGTGCGAAACTCCCGCTAACTCGGCCAGCGCTCGGACGGTGAGCTCTTTGGCTGCCCGGGCCATTCTGCATTGAGCAGCATTCATTTTCTGAACCCTGTACAGTTTCTGATTGACAGGAAGAAAATATACGGCATTTTCTGAATACCGTACAGAAAAAAGGAACAGTTTGATGCCGAACGCCGCCGTTCGGGCAGCCGCCCCCGGCTTGCCCAATTCCGTCCCGCTACAGAGCGCTGTGCGCTCGCTTTATGCGAAATGGCTCACGTTGCGCGGTCGCGAGGCCGACGAGGACAGCCTTTGCCCGAATGACCCCGATGGCGATGTGACAGCGCGGACCGCGGCCGTGGAAGAGGCAGCAGAGAAGCTTGCACGGACGCCAGCCGATCACTTGCTTGATGTGCATCACAAGGTTGAGGTGCTGAATTGGCTAATCGAGCGCGAGGAGGAGATGGGTCCAACAGTCGATCAGCGGCATCTCGCGATGCTTAGGTCTATTTCGCGCGATGTGATGGCTCTAGCCTGCTCCTAGGCGCCAACATTTCTTTGAATGCATTGGGCGTGGTGAAAAGCTTGTCCGCAACAGCAGCCACAGCAGCCGCGCCGGAGTTTTCAGAATGCTGGGCATTTGCCAATGGCAGCTCATTCTGACAGAAAACGGCGACGGCTTCGATAAGCGTCATGGGCTCGTCAGGTGCCCACTGATCCGGATTTGGTCGGAGCTTTACTCGAGCCAGAGGATCACGCTTGCTCTTGTCGATATTGATCGGCTTCGGTTCGCTCGTACTTTTGCGGCGCCCAGGCTTTCTGGGCTCGTTTTTCACGATGGTTTTGAACGAAAAGGTGATGGGAAAGTTGTCAGGACAGCCCGCTTTCACCCAAGCGCGATGGTCCTTCCTCGCATGCCGGCGAGCCGTAAGCTCGATGCAACGCGCAACGCGAGGATCCATTCCCTCGGGAACCGGAATTTCAGACCGCCGCTTCATCGAACGATCGGGGTCGAGCGGCTTGCTGCAGTGACCCGTGAATGCAGCTTGAGAATGTCCGTTGCGACCTTCATGACAGGCCGCGCGCAAGCCGAACGCCAATTCCCTTCACGTCGAACCGTATGCCGGCCGCCTCAAGAGCGCCGGACAGGCGCAGAACTGTCTCAAGCTTGCAACTCAGCGGATTTGAGCCGCACTGTTCCAGCTTGGAGATTGTATTCTTCGATATTTCGGCAGCTCTCGCCAAATCGAGTTGCTCGAGTCCCGCGAGGGCGCGGCCGGCCCGCAATTGATTGCCAGTTAGCAGCATCGTGTCTCTCAATATTCATTCTGAATATTTGCGCTGTGAGGCAATTATTCGAAATGAATAAAAGGGTTATCGGATCACGATGAAACGAATACTACCAGATTGGGATTGACGTAAACTGAAATTCGAGCAAAGCATGCTGAAAACCCGTGCCCTTGCCGAGATCGGGAGGGCGGAATTAGCAAAATGCCGGCCGGTCCCGCGCGTAATGTCCCTCGTTCCTCAGAAATTCGATTTGCGATAGAGCCCCGCCACGTGCCTCCGGTGAAGGCGGCCAGGCGCTTGCACCTGACGCTCGCAGAGTTCAACGCAGTTTTGGGCCGGCTACGCGCCCGAGGCTTTCCACCTCCCGATCCGGATACAGGCAACTACGACCTCAGAGCGATCGATCTATGGATGGACGCTCAAAGCGGCTTGACCGTCTCGAATCGCCCGCGCGATGCTGGAGACGTCGTTTTTGACCGACTTCAGCGGATGTGACATGGGCGCTGACAAGATCCGTTATCTGATCTTCATGCGGAATCGGTGGCGCTACAAGCCGTCCAAGGAGATGGAGGCTCATGGCTTTCGCTTCCTCACGCTTGGCCCAGGCCATATTTACAATGGCAAGCCGGTACCAAGCACCAACGATCAAGCTCGCGCTATCGGCCTCAACCGAGAATGGGATGCGATCCGGACATCAATTGAGCCCGCGTCGCCGCGCTTTCGCTACCCACCAGGCAGCGTAGGAGACGGCTACGACCGTGCGATGGCCTTGCGCCGTGCAGAACGTGAGAAGAACGGCGTCACCTGGACCAAGGAGCATCACAGCCGGGACGACTGGCCGCGCGCGTGGAAATGGCTCGAGCCTTATTTCGGCGATATCGACCCGCGCACGATTCAGCCCGAGCACTTCCTGAGTTTCGATCCGGAATCCGGCGAGGTGCGCGGCCTCATCGCTAAGATTGAGCAGCGCGTCTCAATCAGCGAGCGTCACCGTGTGATCAAGGTCTGGCGGGCGCTTTGGAAGCGCATGGCCAGCATGGGTTATTGCGACAAGGATAAAGACCCCTCGCTTACGATCGCCAACAGCGCGCCGAAGCCGCGCCAGGCCGAATGGCGGGAGGGCGAAGTGGTGCGGTTGTGCAAGAACGCGTGGCGACATGGCTACCGCGGACTGGCCGCGCTGATGGCGACGGCTTGGGACAGCCAACTCTCGCCAATCGATGCCCGCACGCTGCAGGCGGGTCAGCGCGCCCAGAGTAACCAAGGAGCGGTGTTCTTCCTCGACCGCGCCAAGACCGGCCGTGCCGCTGCCGGGACGCTCGGCAGCCGCGCCACGGCGTTGCTTGACGCCTATCTTGAAAGCCTTGGTCTCGAGATGCTCGACATGACCCCAATCTTCCGTACACGTGGTTACGCGCCGGGGCCGAAGGGCGGCAAACCTCATGCGCCAAAACCATATTCCAAGAACACCTTGGTCGACGATTTCGCTTTCATCAGGCAGTTGACCTTCGGCCCTCTCGAACGACGGCAGCTCGCTGATATGCGCCGCTCCGGTACGGTCGAGGCCTTCGCCGGCGGCGCCAGCGTCGAAGACGTGTCTGCCAAGATGGCAAACACGCTCTCCGCGTCAACGCGCTTGCAGAAGACCTACAACCCCGTGAACCTCGTCGCGGTTCGTGAGGTCGATGAGCACAGGAAGATTGGGCGCGCCAAGCTACGCGAACAGAGACCGCACGTTTCTGTAACGCGTCCGGCCAGAAAACTGTAACGAGAAGGAGAGAAAGATGGCTAAGCCATTGAAAAGAAATGGCGCGGGCGACGGGGCTCGAACCCGCGACCTCCGGCGTGACAGGCCGGCACTCTAACCAACTGAGCTACGCCCGCGCATTTTCTTCACTCGTTTCCGGCAGCGCCAGAACGTCGAGAGCGCCGTGGGTAGACGAGGCAGCCGCCCACGTCAAGCGCTCTGTTCAATTTGCCGGCTGGAAATCTTCTGGCGATCCTAGCCGCCTTTCAACGCCGGCATTCAGAGCGGCAATGTTGCCACCACTGCCCGCGCCAGAGCTTGCGCGCGAGGCACGATGCTGTCGATCTCCAGATATTCTTCAGGGCTATGGGCCAACCCGCCCACAGGGCCCGTGGAGCAAAGCGTTGGTGTGCCGACGGCCGATGTGAAGCCCGAATCGGCGCAACCGCCGGAGAATTCACCCTCGACCTTCAATCCTGTCTGCCTGGCCGCTTCCTGATAGATGGCGAAGAGCCCTGCATTGCCGGCCGTCTGCTCAAGTGGCAGGAATTCGCCCTTGATGGTCAACGTGCCGCTTGTGCCGGGCACATGCTCCGTCGTGACGATTCTTTCGACCTCAGCCACGATACGATCGCGATCGGCGACCTTGACGTAGCGCATGTCGATTTCACCCCGCGCCCAGGGAGCCACCGTGTTGACGGACTGCCCGCCGGCGACGAGGCCGACATTGATCGTCACGCCGATCGAAAGATCGGTCAAAGCGGCAAGTGCCAGCGTCTTGTGGGCAAGCGCATTGATGGCGCTGCGGCCAGCCTCGAAGTTGCCGCCCGAATGCGCGGCTTTCCCGACGATGTCCATGATCATGAAGACGCCGCCCTTGCGGCCGGAGACGACGTTGCCGTTGGCTCGGCCGGGCTCTGAATTGTAGACCGCCCGCGCGCCGCGCGCCGTCTCCTCAATGATGTCCCGCGACTGCGGCGAACCGATCTCCTCATCCGAGGTCAGGAGCGCCACCAGCGGGGCGGGGTTGCCGCCGAATTTCCTGAAAGCAGCCAGCACAAAGGCATTGAGCACCAAGCCGCTCTTCATATCCATCACGCCGGGGCCATAGCCGCGACCATCCTTGATTGTGAACGGACGGCGCGCGACCTCACCTTTTGGAAAGACGGTATCGCGATGGCCCATCAGCACGATTGGCGCATTGCCAGGGCCGGCCACACGCGCCCGGAAGATGTCGCCGGAAGTATCGCGCGGCAGTCGCTCGACTTCGATTTCCTGCGATTTGAAGAAGGCTTCGAATACCTCGCCGACCGCATCGACGCCCGGCTTGTCATAGGAGCCGCTATCGATGTTCACGACCTTCTCGATCATGTCCACCATCGCTTGATGCTGCTCGCCAAGCCAACTGAGAATCTGTTCGTTCATGAGTCCGTTCCTCTGTTCCAAATACGATCGCGCCAACGTCAATACGTTGCGCGGCCGCCTGAGATGTCGAACACGCCGCCGGTGGTGAATGAGTTCTCGGCGCTGACGAGCCATGCGATCAGGCTGGCGACTTCCTCGACCTGCACGAAACGGCCACGCGGAATCTTGGAAAGCATGAAGGCGATATGCTCTTCCTTCATCTGGTCGAAAATGGCGGTGCGGGCGGCCGCTGGCGTCACGCAATTGACGGCGATATCCTTGCCGGCAAGCTCTTTGCCGAGTGATTTGGTCAGCGCGATCACGCCAGCTTTGGCGGCGGAATAAGCTGCAGCATTCGGATTGCCTTCCTTACCTGCGATGGAAGCGACATTGACGATACGGCCGTAGCCTGTCGCCAGCATATGCGGAACCACTGCCTTGCAGCAGTGGAAGGGGCCGTTGAGGTCGATATCGAGGACGCGCTTCCACTCGTCGAGCGGATACTCCCAGACCGGCGCGTTAGCGCCGGCGATGCCGGCATTGTTGACGAGTATGTCGATCCGGCCGAAGGCGACGATCGTATCGTCGGCCGCCCGCTTGACTGACTCGAAATCCGTTTGATCGACGGTGAAGGCGGAACAGGCGCCGTTGCTGGCCAGTTCGGCCACGGCGCTGGCCGATGTCTCCGCATCTCGGTCCCAGATCGCGACTTTTGCGCCGGATTGCAGGAGCCGCCGCGCGACGGCAAGGCCAATGCCTTGCGCACCGCCAGTGACGACGGAAACCTTGTCCTTAAGATCGATTGCATTCGCCATGGTCGTTTGCCTTGTTCGGATAGGTCGGCGGGAAAAAGGACCGGCAGGCTAGGCAATCGACGGCCTATTGTCATGCGGGATGGAGGCAGATGTCGGCTGATTTTTTCAGTCATGCCTTCAGCGACTGCTGCACCGCCCAACGTTATGCAGGTAGAAACATCAAGAAATTTTACTTGTCCGAAGTCCTTATGCTAGCGTGTCGAAAATGTGGAATGTGCGGAGTTCTTGATGAACGCTCCATTCGCGACGCCGACAGTAGTAGCTGCCGCCAGACAGTTCGAGCTGGTGCTGATAAAGCCGTCGCATTACGATGCTGAAGGCTATGTTATTCAGTGGCTTAGGTCTTCTATTCCATCAAATACATTAGCGGCACTTTACGGATTGGCCGCTGATGCCGCCAGCCGGAACGTGCTCGGCTCCGATGTCGAGATCGTCATTACATCGTTTGACGAGACCAACACCCGCATCCGGCCGAAAGATATTATCAAGCGCATTCAGGCGGCAGACGGTTTCGGCATGGTCGGCCTGATTGGCGTCCAGTCAAACCAGTTTCCACGTGCGCTCGATATTTCCCGGCCTCTGCGCGAGGCAGGCATCCAGGTGGCGATCGGCGGTTTTCACGTTTCGGGATGCTTGGCTATGCTGCCCGGCATACAGCCGGACATGCAAAAAGCGCTCGACATGGGCATTACGCTCTACGCCGGGGAGGCGGAGGATAGGCTCGACGAAGTCCTGCTGGATGCCGCCGCGAAGAAGCTTAAGCCGATCTACAACTACATGTCGGATCTGCCGGGCATCGAGAACACGCCGGTGCCCTTTCTGCCCTTCGAGCGCATTCACCGCAACATTGGCGGAGTGGCGAGCTTCGATGCCGGCCGTGGCTGCCCCTATCAGTGTTCCTTCTGCACGATTATCAACGTGCAGGGGAGGAAATCCCGCCGGCGCTCGCCTGATGACGTCGAGCGCATCATCCGCGAGAATATGGCGCAGGGCATCCGTCAGTTCTTCATCACGGATGACAATTTCGCCCGCAACAAAGACTGGGAAGTCATACTCGACCGGATCATCAAGATCCGTGAGGGCGAGAAGAAAAAGCTGCGCTTTGTCATTCAGGTCGACACGCTTTGCCATCGCATTCCGAATTTCATCGAGAAATGCGGCCGGGCAGGGGTATCGAGCGTCTTTATCGGGCTGGAGAATATCAATCCCGAGAACTTGATCGCCGCCAAGAAGCGCCAGAACAAGATCACCGAATATCGCGAGATGCTGTTGGCTTGGAAAAGCCAGCGCATCATCACCTATGCCGGCTTCATCCTCGGTTTTCCAAACGATACGCCCGAGACGATCATCCGCGATATCGAGATTATCAAGCGCGAGCTGCCGATCGATCTGCTGGAGTTCTTCTGCCTGACTCCACTACCCGGGTCCGAGGACCATCAGAAGCTTGCCGCTAAGGGCGTCGAGATGGACCCTGACATGAACAAGTATGATCTTGAGCATGTCGTCACAGGCCATTCGAAAATGAGCCAGGCCGAATGGGAAGGGGCCTATCGGACCGCCTGGAAAACCTTCTACACGCCGGAACATATCGAGCGCGTGATGCGCCGCGCCGTCGCCTGCCGCATCAGCGCGGGCAAGGTGCTCTCGCTGATGCTCTATTTCTACGGCTGCATCACCTACGAGAAGATCCATCCGCTGGAAGGTGGGCTGCTGCGGATGAAGTACCGCCGCGACCGACGCCATGGCTTGCCGATCGAATCGCCATTTGTGTTCTATCCCAAGCTCATCGCGCATACCGTGATCAAACACGCCGCCATGGCCGGGATGATTTTTAAATATCACCGCATCCGGCAGAAGCTTCGGCTCGATCCGAACGCCAAGAACTATATGGACGAGGCGCTGACGCCGGTGAGCGCCGAGGACGCGTCGACGCGCGATCTGCTGACCCACACCGAAGCGGCCCGCACCGCGGCAGCGCATCAGCGAAAGGTGCGGGAGATTGCGGGTGCAACGCCGGTGGCGGCTGCCGGGAGCTGAGGGCGCTTTTCCCTCAGCGGCCGAAGCTAGCGTCCATGGCTGCGCGAATAGGCGTTGCGTGCAGGTGACGCCCAGCCGGCAGGCGGTGCTTTCGGCTTGTAGATTTCGATGAGCAGCGGATGGCAGGCTGCGGTATCGCTCGAATGCTCGGAGCCGCAATCTCCGCCGGGGCAGGCGGACAACGCGCCAAGCAGATTGATCTCGGCGAAAAACTCCAGGAAGTCGCCCGGTCTGACCGGCGTCGTCTTCATGAAATATTGCCCGGTATCGCGGATGAAGCCGGTACACATGAAAACGTTCAACACGTCATGCACGTGAGGTTCGGCTTCGCGCAATCCACCACCCGTCGCGTCCGCGAAAGCGCGGGTCAGGTTCGAGTGGCAGCAATGGTGATATTCCGAGCCGTTGAGCAGCTTGTTCGTATAGGGATCGCAACGTGTGCCGATCACGTCATGCACCGAGCCGCCGAACTCGTCGAACCCGTACCAGTCGAGCGTGTCCTGGGTGATCGTCGCCATCGGGCGCAGGTAGGGCAAGGAAGACCACAAGCGATCACCGGTCGAGAGATGTGTGCCATGCAGCGCCCGCGTCTTGCCTGAAAAGAATCGTTCGCTCGTATCGTCCGCATTCCAGAGATTGAGATCGCCAACTTGCGGCCCGTCGACGCCGACGATGCGAAAGAAATGACCGGCTGGCACCCTGAAGCTCGCCGCGTCGCGCGCTGGCGCGAGCACCTCGTCGATCTTCGTCCATCCTTCGCGCACCGCGCGATAACCACCTACATCCGCCGGCGCGAGCGTCTCGACAGGGTAGCAGATCACCGGAGCAATGCGCTTGCGAGCTCCCGCATCATTGGGAGCAGGTGTCTCAGGATGGGAAAGCTTCATTGAAATCGGTCCGGCGCTGGCGTTGAATTCTCTAACTATGGCGTGAGGACGCGCTGACCACCAATGATCAAAATTGGCCGATCAAACGGAGGAATTGAGATGAAAGGCAAGGCCATGCGTCGCGCGCCAAAACCTTCCGAAATTTTCGATTCGAGCTGAAATGGGCAGCGTCGCGGTCTCGGGCGGGGAACGCGCCTGCCTTCAATGCCAAAATAGGCCCTCTGCCATACGATTATGCGACACGTCTGCGCCTTGCGCCTGTCATCGGGCTAGTTTAGAGCAACAACAGTTTGTGGGGCTTTTGCGGCGCTGCAACAAACTGGTTCAACGGGGCGTAACCTCGATGCAAAATCTCCTCGCGGATTATCTGCCTCTCGTCCTCTTCATCGGAATTTCGGTCATTATCGGCCTTGCCCTGCTGGTTGCACCGTTTCTGGTGGCTTTTCAGCGGCCTGATCCGGAAAAGCTTTCGGCTTACGAATGCGGCTTCAACGCTTTCGACGATGCGCGCATGAAGTTCGATATCCGCTTCTATCTGGTTGCGATTCTTTTCATTATCTTCGACCTCGAAGTCGCCTTCCTTTTCCCCTGGGCGGTCGCCTTCAAGGAGGTTGGCTGGTTTGGCATGTGGTCGATGATGGCGTTCCTCTTCGTGCTCACCGTCGGCTTTGTCTATGAATGGAAGAAGGGAGCGCTCGAATGGGATTGACCGCTGCTGATCGCGGCAATGCGCTGGCTGCTCCCGCGCCGCGCGGATTGCTCGGACCGGACGGCAAGCCCGTCGGCCATACCGATCCGTTCTTCGTCGAAATCAACAATCAGTTGGCCGACAAGGGCTTCCTGGTCACCGCCACCGACGACCTGATCAACTGGGCCCGCACCGGCTCGCTGATGTGGATGACCTTCGGCCTCGCCTGCTGCGCGGTCGAGATGATGCAGGTTTCGATGCCGCGCTACGATGTCGAGCGCTTCGGCTTCGCGCCACGCGCCAGCCCGCGCCAGTCGGATGTGATGATCGTTGCCGGCACGTTGACCAACAAAATGGCTCCGGCGCTCCGCAAGGTCTACGACCAGATGCCGGAGCCGCGCTACGTCATCTCGATGGGGTCCTGCGCCAATGGCGGCGGCTATTACCACTATAGCTACGCAGTCGTGCGCGGCTGCGACCGCATCGTGCCGGTCGATATCTATATTCCAGGCTGCCCGCCGACCGCCGAAGCATTGCTCTACGGCGTGCTGTTGCTGCAGAAGAAGATTCGCCGCACCGGTACGATCGAGCGCTGAGAGGGGATGATGAGCGAAGACCTTCAGACCCTCGGCGCACATATCGCGGCGGCTCTGCCCGGCAGTGTCACGGGCGTGACCGTCGCGGTCGAGGAACTCACCGTG
>OUNM010012630.1_pt1 | contig 12550 bp, 10 predicted proteins | sample 1769961 | NCBI WGS metagenome assembly OUNM01 (sample SAMEA3914820, study PRJEB12502) | metagenome | biome: forest; material: soil | place: USA | collected 2012-03-12 | depth 0.3 m | reverse complement strand
GTTCTTGGAGGTCTTGAGGAGCTCGACGGCATCGTCGACCGAGTTGTACTTGGGCAGCTTGGCGCGCTTGGACAGCTCGCGGCTGAGGGCGAGGCTCAGCAGCGAGTAGTAGGCGTCGTCGTCGGCGCCGTCCAGAAAGGCGGGCGGACGGATGCCAAAGGCGGTGAGCAGCTTCCTGGCCGTGATGAGGCCGGAGCCGATGGTCCTCTCGCAGAAGACGGTGGGGCCGACGGAGCGCAGCAGCTGGCGGAACCGGGTGGCCTCGTCGGGGGTGCAAGCATTGGGGTCTGGCAGGCAGTCAGCGTCATTCGGCTCTCATGTCGTTGTCAGACAGACAACCCGAAACACGAAAACGCACCATCGGTAAAAATGCGATCTTCAGCCAGGTCCTCGAGGGCGTCCTGGAAGAGAGACTCGGTTTCCCACGACTCGCTCAGGTCGTTAACGCGCTCCTCGAGCTCACTCAGGCCCGCATTATGGGTGCCATTGGACTTGGGGTCGACCTCCTCGGTCAGTTCCACAAAAGCGCGCTTCTCATCGTAGTCGACCACATTCTTGACCCGAGTGCTGGGCTTCCTGGCGGTGGTCGAGTTGTTGGTTGAGCCATTCTTGCTCGGTGCACGAGTTGGTGAGCCCATTTGGGTGCAGTTGTTGGTTGTTTTGGGTTGTGTTGTCAGATTGGGCTTTGGTGTTGTGAAAGGAGAGAAAGCCGAAAGAGGGAAGAGGGTGAGAGCGCGGGTCGAGAGGACGATCGGCCAAATGGAGAGAGGCGATCAATAAATACCAACGCGCCGAATGGAGAGAAAAAAAAGAGACAAGCACCCTTCACCGCGCAGGGAACGGTAGGCAGGTGTCGGTGCGCGTTCCTTGATACGAGACTGAGAAGTGCAAGCTGATCGGGGGAAGAGAAGAAAGAGAGAAAGAGAGAGGTGCAGAGTGAGAAAGAAGGACAGCAAAGCCAGGGAGCGATCAGAATAAGGCAGCGGGTCTTGGCACGCCGGGAGTTGAGTGGGATGGGAGAGAGAGAGTGAGTGTGGCAACAGGCAAGAGGTACAAAATATTGTGCACCCGAATAATTACAGATTACACTGTTTGCAGCCAGGTCGCCAGAACCCGGGGGCCGAATGACCGGAGCAATAGCGCCGGCTTCAACGGTGTGTGTGTTGTGGGTGGTGTGAGCGAGCAAGGGCGTCCCGGAAACAAGACGTGGGAAAGGATGAAATTCCCCAGGTCGCAAGTCGTTTATGCGTCCGATGTGGTCAAACATCGGCGAGACCCGGGATGGGTGACCTATGCTTCGGGCTTCAGTTCAGAGCTCAAAGAACAGAACTTTACCGTTTCCTTTCCTGAGGGGCTTTGGCTTTTGGATTTGGTTTTGGTCTTGCCCTTAATCAGTTGAGCAAGCCGGGAAAGAGGTGCGAAATCGGGGAGGCGGGAATCACAGGGGCAACTCGACGAGAGCCATCCATTTGTCAGGGGGCAGCAGACTGACTGACTTGTCGCAACACCACCAATAAGTCGGAGGGGAACTTTTGATGCAATCAATGCCCTCTCTGGAACAGTGTAACCCCAAACTACTGCGAAGTGACACATTGCCAATTCCATCACCACCCAGATGCACACATCTGTACAAAATACAAGAGACTGTGTAAGCACCCAAAAGAGCCGGCAACTGTGGAGTTCACTCCAGGAGTCCAGAGTCAGTGGGTGCCGGCCGGCCGGAGCCGAAACGAAACAAGTCGGTGAGAAAAAACGACTCCAGAAGTGGCAAGCAATCTCATTCAGGGAGGAAAGGGGATCCAGAACAGATCCCGGGCCGAGGTTCTCCACTTTAGGCTGTGGAGGCCAGCTCTCTCTCTCTCATTCGATTCTGTACTGTACTTTCATCATCCAGATGGAAACACACGTTTCTGATGCCAACCAACAGAGTGACATGCAACAAAGTAACAAACAAACGGCATTATCACGAATCAGGCCTCCAGATAGATGGGGAGGGCTGATGCTAAGAATAGGAATCTGGCAGGCTGAGGATGCGCCGCCGCAACGTCGGAGTGTCTATTCTGTAACCGTGGTTCCATTGCATGGCGTGTGTGTCTGGTCGGGGAGAGAGAGGCAGGGGCGCGGCAGAGGCGGCTGACAAGTTGCTGCATGGCGGTGGGCCGATGATGCTTTACTGGGAGCTGGGAAAGGAAAGATAAGACTTCCAGGGAAAGAGAGGAGATAGATTGGCTTGTTTGAGGAACTAATCAAGGACCATCCACGGAGTAGCTCAAAATAGCGAGGTTGTCAACAGCATCGTCAACCACATCGACAATGTCAACCAAATGAACATCACGTTTATGTCAACGGCATCACCTTTCTTGTCAACGACATTGACATTGTCAACGCTAACCCCTAACTAAAATATCTACAACGAAGCGAAACGACTGCAAGACTTCTTACACAGAACAGACAGCCAGAACTGCCCAACCCCCTCCCCCAAGTCAAAGTCCAAGTCCAAGATGAACAACGATAAAAAAGAAACCTCGCGCTTTTCCGCAGCACAAAATGACTGTAGTGATGAGCCAGCCAGGCCCGACCCATGTATGATATGATGATGTATGACCAACAAAAAGAAACAACGAACGACACTGTCTAGATCCTTCGCCAGACGCCCCCTCCCCCGGTAGCAAAAAAAGAGATTAAAAAGAGTAAACGATTGATGCCGCCGCCGTCCAAAAAACGCCATGATTTTGCGCCAGCCAGCCTGCCTGTCCTCCCTCTTCCTCCCCAAAATCTCTCTTTCTCTCCTTCTGTTGACGAGACATGAGATAAAGTCACCGCTTCCTCCCCCCTGCTCCTCCGTGTCGGTGGTTTGTACAGTATTATACACATTCACAGTGAATCGGCTCTGTCCCGAATCGACGCCGCCCGTGGTTTCGGTACGTGGTCGTCCGGGCGTGCTGATTGGGTTGGTCGGTGCCCATCCCATCCTGGGGATAGGGGGGCGGAACTCGGCGTGCCATGTCCGTCACTTGTCGGACGACATCCGGGCTGCGTTCCTCCCCGGCGCGCTCAGGTCCTATTAGACGGCGTGACAATCTGCCCGCCCATGGATGCCGAGGACCCAAGGTGCTTGGTGTCATCTGCTGCTTGCCCCCGCCTTGCTGGCTCACTCCTCCGCCTTGAAAGTAGGCGTAGCAGGCGACCTGGGCTTCGGCACGCCTAGGATGGGCACGTCCTGCTTGACGGCAGACTGCTCCTCAGTCATCTCCTGCGGCTCGTCCGAGAGGGGCTGCTCCTCGAGCACCGACTGCTCCGCCGGCGGGCGGGATCCGCTGCGGGAGTCCTGCGTCGGAAGTCCAGGGCGCGGGAACTGTCCAAAGTCGGGCTCGCCGCGCCGGTCGATGGGGGACCAGCCGGCGGCGATGCTGCCGGCCACGATGCCCGCCATGACGGTCGGGGCGCCGAGCGCGCTGTTCGACCGCGATCGCATGCTCCTGCTGCGGCGGCGCGAGTCGGGGGTCGGGATGGCGATGGAGCCGAAGCTGTCCTCGCGCGGGGGCGTCTGCGGCAGGCGGTGGATCGAGTTGGACCGGGAGTGCTCGCGGCTCTGGGCGGGGCTTCTCCGCGGGAGGAAGGTCTCGCGGGGGTGCTGCATGGCGAACTTGAGGTTGTTGAGGCGGCCGCCCTTGATGCGCTTGAGCCAGGCCAGCTCGTCCCTGACATCGGCAAACGGCTCGGGATAGGCGTCGAAGCGCTCGTCGTCCGAAACAATGAGGCCCGGTACCTTGGAATCGTGCTTGCGCTTAAAAGACGCGGGAACCAGCCTCTCGACCAGCTCATCTGGGATGAGGCGGATGATGACACCCACGGGGATCGAGAGCACACCCAAAAAGATAGCAACGCCCCACATGAAAGGTGTTTGGCCCTCACGTGCGATCTGGAATGCGTCGGAGCCGACCATGACGATCAGGACTTGACCTCCGCACATGATGGCGCTGATGCCGATGAAGTACGGGTTCTTGAGCATGCCTTCAAAGATGTTAAAGTGGTTATCCAACCGTCGGTTGCTGCGCGTCGTTAGCAAGCCATTCACATCACCGAGTATTGCAATCGACGTCTACTTACTTCCACTGGTTGAAGATCTGCATCCAGACGAACGTGTTGAACACCATTGTGCGGATCTGGGCATCGGTGATGTCATCAGGGCCAGGGAGGACACCGATGCCTCCAAAGTAAACCAAAAACGTAATCAAGAGCTGATAGATGGCCTGGCCGATAATCATCTTCCACATGGTCGTCGAGATGATCGAGGACCCCTTGCGCTCGGGCTTGCGGTCGAGCACACTGTCCTGCGGAGGATCGGTCGCGAGGGCCAGCGCAGCGAGCGTGTCCATGATGAGGTTGACCCACAGGAGCTGGACAGCAGTCAGGACTGAAGTCTGATCGTCGCTCTGCACCGCCGACACAAAGGTGAGGACGACAGCGGTGATGTTGACAGTGAGCTGAAACTGGAGGAATCGCTTAACGGCGTCGTTGACGGCACGACCCCATTTCAGCGCCTTGACGATCGAGTTGAAGTTGTCGTCCATGAGGATGATGGCCGACGCCTCCTTGGCAACCTCGGTTCCGGCGATGCCCATCGAGAAGCCAATGTCAGCCATCTTCAGAGCGGGAGCGTCGTTGGTGCCGTCTCCCGTGACGGCGACCGTCTCGCCCTTGTCCTTGAGGCGCTTGACCAGAATGCGCTTATCCTCGGGGCTGGACCGTGCCAGGACATGAAGCCGGGGAATGATCTCGTCTTGTTGAGCCTTGGACATGTTGCGGAACACGGGTCCTTCGAGGACGATGCTGTTAGGCTGAAGGATGCCGCAGTCCCGAGCGATAGCCTCGGCGGTCATCAAGTTATCTCCAGTGACCATGCGAACCACGACACCAGCCTTCTGGCAAAGCCTCACTGCCTCAGGAACGCCAGGGCGCAGCGGGTCCTTGATACCGACCATGCCGACGAAAACCATATTCCGGCAGATGTCTTCGAAAACGATCTCGTCCTTCTCGGCGTCCATCCGGCGAGAGGGCCTGGGCGGCCACCGGTCAAAGTCCCGATAGATAAGGCCAATAGTCCGCAGCGAGTTCCGCGCATACGTCTCGATCAGCTTCTTGATGGTCTCACGGTTGTCCTCGGTAAGGGTCGCAGAGGCCAGGCCGCTCGAAGGGTCGCGCAGAACTTGGGTGCATTTTTCCAGCATGATTTCGGAAGCCCCCTTGACGTAGAGCCGAGCCCTGCCGTTGTCCAGTTGCACAACCACACCCATACATTTGCGACCGGAATCGAAGGGAATCAGGTGCAGGGTCTTGGCGTTAGCTCGCTCCTCGCTGACAGGGCCCATCGCGAGGTGCTCCCGAGCCAGGATGAGGAGCGCAGTCTCGGTCTTGGAGCCGATAAAGGCGTGTTCCCCGTTGTCGTCGCCCTCGAACGCCGTCGAGTTGAGTGCGATGGACTTCAAAACCAGGTCCTTCGTTTCGGGGCTGAGTGTCGAAACGAGTTCCTGGACTCCGACCTCTCGTTCCGAGTATTCCGCCTGCTCACCCGGCATCGTCGTGGTGCCAAACCGATGGGTCGTGCCAATGGTGCCTGCCACAACCTGCATCTTATTCTGAGTAAGGGTGCCCGTCTTGTCAGAACATATAGTCGTCGCGTTGCCCATGACTTCGCAAGCCTTGAGGTGTCGGACCAGATTGTTGTCCTTGAGCATTCTCGTAGTGGCAAAAGCGAGGGCTAGGGTCACAGCAAGCGGGAGGCCTTCGGGGATAGCGACGACCACGATGGTGACGACGACGATGAAGTTGTTGATGAAGTGCTGTCCCTTCTCCGCCGGGGTTAGGCTCGCGTACTGCCTCGGGAGCTTCACGAGGAAGATGATGAAGAGGACGATGAAGAGAAGCAGAGCGACAGCGCCACCGAGCTTGGCGATGTACTCGGCGATGATGTTGAGCTTGGACTGCAGAGGCGTGATCTCGGGGTCTTCGTTGAGAGCCATCATGGTCTTGCCGTAGCTCGAGTGGATGCCGGTGGAAGTGACCATGAAGGTGCCGGCGCCCTCCATGACGCGGGCGCCGGATTGAATGAAGGGGTCCATCTTCCTGAGACTCTCGTGGTTGGAGATGGCGGCGAAGACCTCATCGGCAGGCCTCTTGCGAATCACGTCGGACTCGCCGGTCGCCTGACTCTCGTCACACTTGACGCTGAATCCCTCAATGAGAATGCCGTCGACGGGGACCATATCGCCGGGCTCAAGGAGCAGGACGTCACCAGCCAGGATATCAAAGACGGAAATCTCGACCGTCTTTCCCGAACGAATAGCCTTGACCAAGCGATCCTGCTTCTTCTTGTTCAGCTTGGCGAATTGGCGTTCCTTCTGGTAATCGTTAAGGGACCCGACGAGCACCACGATCGCGATAGCTACGATGATTGCTACACCCTCAACCCACTCGACTTGAGGATTTGAAGGATCGTGCTCCATGCCAAAGGTCTGGTACAGGCCAACGGCGAGCGAGACAACGGCGGCGACCGACAGCAGGATCAGCACCTTGTCGTTGTAAGTAATCCACATGAGCTGAAGAAGGCTCTTGCCCTTCTTCTCGGGCAGTCGGTTGTCGTGGAAAACGCGTTTCCTCGAGGAGAAGTTGTCGGTGGCCGAGTCGTGCCCCTTCGAGTGGGCTCCATGATGGTCTGGTGATGGGGGCGCGACGCTCTCGGTGAGTGCCTTTTCGGAGGAGGCCCGGGAGGTGGCAGCCTCGAAAGAGACAGAACCGGCGAGGGAGGTCTCGTCGGTGCTCAGGCCCGCTGATCGGCTGCTCCGCAGTCCCTTTTCAATACCAGCCAGGCCACCGAGTTTGTAAAAGGCTGCCAGGCTCTTGGGGTCAAACATCTTGCCCAGCATGCCCGGGCTGAAGGCAAACGGGTTGTTTTCCACCTGAAAGTCAGCCTCCTTCCCCTGGTCTGGTTTGAGCGCGTCCGGGCTGTTTATGATTTGGTCATTTTCCGACCTGGTGTCAAACGGAGGAGAGGTGCTCTTCTCCCCGCTCGACGACCCGCCAATAACAGTGTCCCCTTGGGAAGAAGCAACGGATCGCGCATCGTCTGTCGAGTTGACCGAATTCTGGCGCGACCGCTGTGCGTTCGGGACGGCGGGCGGGACGGCCAGGAAGCCCTGGCTGGGGACGGGCCCCCGAAACGAGAAAGAGCTGGAGACATTGTGCGGACTCGTTGGGCGGCTGTCTTTGGCGTCCGAGGACTTTGCAGCCTGCACCTCGGGTCTTGGTTGTGAGAGGCTGCGCTTATGCAAGCTTGATGTCGGGTCTGTTGGGCTTGACACGGGGGAGTTGGAGATGGGTTGTGGGCCGCCTTCAGCGTCCGGCTCAGAGGTCGGACCGGGACTCACGGCCGTGGTATCGATGGTGATGGTGGGTCTGTACGACATTGTCAGGAATTAGATGACAACAAAAGTGTGTGGCAGCAGGAGGTTCGATTTTGCGCCATGGCGCGAAATGCGGTGAAGATAGAGGCAGGTACGCACGCTCTCTCCCTCCGAGCGGGAGCCGACGACGTGGCGTCGTCGTTGGGGCTTGACATGGTGATGTGTTCGTCACCAGACGCAACTCAGCCCTCCAGGGGGCGACGAAGTTGTTGAGGATCGTATGGGTCGGATGGGTGGCCTCGCGGGTGGCAAGGCTGGAGGAGGGATCCCGTTGTTCTTGGGCAGGGCAGGGCAGCCGTGGTCGGAGAAAGTGGTCTGCCTCGTTTGTCCAGCCACACTTGGTCAAGTCGGGTCAGCTCGTCAGGCTCATTAAGTTGCCCGGTTGTGCGGTGGGGGTTCGAATGCCGTCGATGCGCTGCAGAGACGGGCGGCCGCCCAGTTCAAGGAGGGTAGTGAAGGGTAAAGTAGTGGCTGCAAGACCAAAACCAGAAACACGACCCCGAGCCAACATGCAGGGAGGTGAGGATGCGAAAGTATAAGGAATGCCGTGTCCTCGGGCGGGCTCGACAAGAATCAGGTCCAACAAGTGCAGCTTCGAGCCTGAAGCACGGAACTGGGCAAGAGGGCGAGCCGTGAGGCAGTGCAACACGAGCGCTTAGAGGGACGAGGTTTGGACGCAGGATCCGCCCGTATCATGACCTCAACAGCTGTGACGCCAATGGAGAGCCGAAACAGAGCCGCCAAAGCAAACAAAAGCAGTTCAGGGAGAGTCGGGAATAGATAATAATCAGACGGCAGGACCAGCGAGCATGGCTGGAGAGGGAATGTTCATGGGCCATGGCCCATGGCACGGCTCGCTGGGATCACGTCCCCCTGGGGGCCAATTTGGAGGGAGATGGGCCCTTGCTTGGCTCCCGGGTTTCTGTTGGCTTGAGCCAGAAAGCCCAGAGCGCCCAGGAAGCCCAATGCAGGGCTGCCTCAGGCCAAGCGAGGCTGTGCAAGCGAATCAAACCGAGCCTAACCCAGAGCAGGGTTGCCATGTCACCCTTGCCGTCCCCGCAACGGCCCCACTTGGGTTGCCCGATGTTTGGACAGGCTCAACGCAAGACAGGCAAGTGGAATCGCAGATGAACCTGAATTCTTTCTTGTGACTTATCACCTGCCTGGTACGGCCGGGCCAAGCAAGGCCCTGGAGGAGGAAGAGAAGGAGAGAAGAGAATGCGACAAAATATCCCCGTCGACAGCGTGCTGCGCAAGTCCTACGATTACCAAGTGCATCAGGTACTTCACCAAGCCGCTGGCCTGGGGCACAGATCCGAAAAAATAGGTGCATGTCCATTCCTGGTACGAATACGCCAATCCGCATGTGCGCTCGATCGAGAGCCCCAGGCACATCAGCGGCGGATTCGGTGACTGGGTGGGTCGGTACCTGTTCGATTTTTGCTGTGCCGCGTTGATGCAGACGCCGCCGGAGATCTGTTTGAGAAGCACTAACATGATCCGCACAGTACCCGCGCGCCATCAAACATGGCGATTCACACGGCGTCCAGGTACCTTACTCTGCGCTGTCCAGATTCAGAATGCAAGAAACAGCCCGGGTCTGAGTCGTGAAGACTGACAGCGTGTAACACGATTAGATGGATTCTATATCGATGCCATACACATGTATTTCTGTACAACGAGAAGGGCCCTGAAGGCTGATGAGCAACCTATCTCCATTCACGGCTCTTTCTCCTCCACCAACTTCCCCGAGTTTGGGGTCGCAAACAAGTCTAGACCCGGGGGGCAAGTCCTGGTGGATTCCAAATGGGGCTAGTTGAAATCACAGGAGCGAAAAGGAGAGACGGGATTTTCCCTGTCTCGGATCGTGGTGGCGCTCCCAATCCCCCAGTCCGAATCCACTATTCAGGCCAAAAACCAACGGCACCAACACCACACACCACCAGCACCAGCCACTGCATCATCACTTCCAACGTCCTATGTAATTACATGTAGCCACTCAAGACACAGGCACAACATCCAAGCGCAATACGGATACACGGTACATGGTAAATGCACGCTGTAGATGGTCTCGTCTCTCGACTCATGGCCGAGAGTCCAAGACGAGCCAAGAGCAACGCCACAGGCAAAACTCCGGGCGCTGGATGACGATCACCAAGGCACGGGTCTTTTGCGGCGGCACCCAACAAATCTTTGACGCAAAAGGTCTCACCATCGGCCTGCTCCGTCTGGCAGTGCTCGGCGCCAACACGGACATGGTCCTCCGGCGGCAACAATAGGGCGTCGAGGGCGTATCCGTACGGAGGAGAGATGGGATTCCAAGGCGCGTAATCGAGGCGCAGTCTCTCCAAACCCACCCCTAGGTTTTGCCGCCCATTAACTCACCACGCCGGGAGGCGATCTTGATGCCCTGAATGCTGCATCGACAACCACTACCTACCCTCGGCTGATCTTGCCCTGCAGTCGATTGGGTCCGCTCTCTGGGAGATGGAACCGTCACCAATCACTAGCCATGGCATATATGTTTCAACAAACGCTTACCACGGAACTCTTGTTCCCGCCACCCAGGGAGCCCCTGCTCCTGTCTGCCGATTGGCCACGAGGCAACCTTCTGGAAGCAGCGCGCGATGCATGCAACCACCAAGCAACCACGGGTGCCTACTATGTGTGCAATGAGACCCTCCCGCTATTCCATCGCACAGAACACAACGGGACACGCTGGTGGGGGGGGCACGGGCTGCTTGGTGAGGATGAGATGGGACGACGGGGCAATCGTCATGCCGGGTGCCTTCGCCCATGGACGCCTCCGCACGATAATGCCTTCGCGGGACACAATCCACACGATATTGACACCCCGACATGCCACCGCAGCTTGGCGTTGCGCCATGATACCTCGCAGCCACCTCCATATGACGTCGATCGCTGGGCATGGCCATGGTTAGGTGTTGCACCCAAGACGGACACATGGCAACCCTCCCCGCAGCACCGGCAGTCCGCCGTGGCCGGCACTTACACCGGACCAAGCTGCATACACCCGCTTCTCAAGGTTGGCAACTGCCAACCACCACCGGCTCACGGTCGATCCGGCGAGTCAAAACGGCGATACCAAGCAAACAGCGTGGCTGAGCTAGCTTGGATGTCTCATAATGATCCATCACAACAGCCTGCCGTGGTCTTGGTGCCAGACAACACAGGCATTCCCCGGGCAACATCCGAACAGCATTCCCATTCCGTTGGCACCAATACTTACACAGCAACGCTACGGCATCTCGAGTGAGCCTTGTCACGTCTAGATTCCAGCAATGCCTCATCGAGACACGCATGCTGGCATGTGTCTGACCGTGGGAGGTTAGTCTGAGAGATTACAAGGCTGAATCTGCTGTTTTGCCCGGCAAGGCAGAGTCGGCACCGCGGGCAGAGTTCTCTGCAGCCATACTGGTGAGCTTCTCGGCGCAGCGTTGCTTGGACAAGCACAAGGCCCAAGCAGACGTAACATACTGTGTAGGAGTCTCCCCTTCAACGTGGAGTCTCGAGCTTCCCGAACCAGCAGGTCAGCACACCTGCAAGGCAACTCGGGCACGGGTCTGTACCACCGGAACATGCCGAGCCTTCGGAGGGCCACTCTGATCATCCTTCCAACGTTAAACCTGACGTCGTCCAGAGTCCCTCTCCTCTTGGCCGTGGAACTGCCTGCTGCACATGGCATGGGGTGGACCAAGCCAGACCCGATCGGAATGCTGCGGGTACCCATCCCCGATACGACATCAACAATACGGCACGCATCCCTGAGTCGGATGGTGCTCTGGAAGTATACCAAGTCCGCCATGCTTCCGGCGCCAAGATATACCCTCCCTTGACTCTTGAGTCCTGCCTCCGTCGACGATATCACCATCTTGTCCAGGAACCAAGAAACAAGACGGACGAGAAAATTCCCTCATAGTCACTGATTTCTCGGCAAAAAGAAACTTTTTTCCAGCTTCTTCTTCCGGGTTGCGATCTCCCCTCTCTCCCCCCCGCCGAGTGAGGCAGTGCAAATGCCAATGCGGAGTCCGGGACCCAACTTGCTCCGGTGATATTACCGGCTGCCTTGGCCCCACTGAGATTCTAGCTTCGAGCTTCCCAAGACTGCCGAGCGGCTGCTTGTCAGTGATGAGTTGGCAGGGTTGATGCGTGGTATCGATATTCTGTCACCGATCTTGTTTGTGACGACTTTCACCCTTGTGCTATTGGGAGATGACGCCGAGATGCTGGGCATGACCCCAAGACTCGGGACACGAGGGTGGCGCGGGGGCAGTGGAGGCAACAGGCGAGCGATGAAGGAACCAAGAAAGTAAGCTGAAAGTAACAACGAGAGACTGGAGGCCTCCCAGCTCTGACGACTTACACAGTCGCTTGGAGTGGAGTTGGGGACAACTCAGAGAAGCCTTGGTGGGACCCAGACTCTCTCTTCCTCTGCCTGACCGCCACGCCGAGAGTTGCCCCTGGATCTAGCCCCTTGGCTGCGTCGATTGTGACTCTCTAATGCACCTCTACCGGACTTTTTGTAAACACGCCAACGGCACCGCGTCCCTTCACCTAGAATCCTCCAAGACAAGAAGGAAACAACATCCCGATCCGGAAACCCGAGGTCGTCACTATCGAGACTCAGCCTCCTTACCAAGAACACCATCGCGCTGACCAATGTTGTATGGCACATGCCGTGAGGTTGCCTTTGCCTTGCAACACACAGAAGTCCAACCATCTCACCTCAACCGTCCCGCTCTACAGCAGACTCAGCCCCCTCCAAAGCCAACCCCCTCTCAACCTCCTCCCAAATCCACCTCCCTCATCAGCACCAATCCAACCTCCTTCCCAAGCCCTCAGTGCACTAACCGACGTATACCTCATGCCGTGCGGCTCCTTTCAACACACAGCAGTCCAACAATCCAACAATCCCACCTCAACCCCCCCGCTACACCGCAGACACAGCCCCCCTTTAGACCAACCCCCTCACAACATAGCTCACAACCTCCTCCCCAAATCCACCTCCCTAACCAACACCATCCCATCCTCCTTCCCCCCCTCTACAACCGCCCCAGTAACAAACC
>OUNM010235553.1_pt1 | contig 12551 bp, 9 predicted proteins | sample 1769961 | NCBI WGS metagenome assembly OUNM01 (sample SAMEA3914820, study PRJEB12502) | metagenome | biome: forest; material: soil | place: USA | collected 2012-03-12 | depth 0.3 m | reverse complement strand
GTGTTTACGGTGAGCGTTGCCACGGGGACGCTCGCATGGGCGGGATGTTCCGCCTTCCGCCTTCATGTTCAAATCTCTCGTCTCGTCTCGTTTCGTCTCGTCACGCGAGCGTGGCGGGTGTCAGATGCTCGTCAGGCCGCCGTCGGCGACGAGCTCTTCGCCCGTCATGAAGGAGGAGTCGGCGGAGGCTAGGAAGAGGGCGACACGCGCGATTTCGTCGGGGCGGCCCAGGCGGCCCATCGGGATCATCGACGCGAGACGCGCCTCGATCGCGGTCACCTGCTCGGGCGTGTTTCCCTTCGCGATGATGCCGGTGTCGGTGGGTCCCGGGCTCACGGCGTTGACGCGGACGTTCTTCGGGGCGAGCTCGGCGGCGGCGACGCGGACCAGCGAGCGGAGCGCAGCCTTCGAGGGCCCATAGACGCTGCCGCCGACCATTCCCATCTTGTTGGTCATCGACGTGTTGACGACAACGGAGCCGCCGGCGCGGAGGAGCGGGATCGCGGCGCGCAGCGCGAGCCACGGTCCCTTCACGTTGATGCGGAAGATGTCGTCGAACACCCGCTCGTCGAGCTCGGTGATGGGCGCGGAGCGAACGATGCCGGCGTTGAGGAAGAGGACGTCGAGCCCGCCGTGATCGCGCGCTACCTGGTCGAAGAGTGCGCGGACGGCGGCGCCGTCGCCTGCGTCCGAGGCGATGACTTCGGCGACACCGTCGAGCTCGGTGCGCGCTACGTCGAGCGTCTTGGGATTCGAGCCGGTGACGATGACGCGAGCGCCCTCGTCGTGGAACAGGCGCGCAGCGGCGAGGCCGATCCCCGACGTGCCACCGGTGACGAGCGCCACTTTGCCTTCGAGCTTCTTCATTGGGTTCTCCTGGATTTCACTGGGATAAACTGGAACGGTTGGTCCAAAAATGCGCGTGCGAAAAGCGGGAGCCGCGGTCAGCGTGGCTTCCGTTGCCTTGCGTCAGTCGAGAGCTGCGAGGGTGACGCGCGCGATGTCCCGCAGTGCCGGCGACTTCGGGTCGGCCTTGGCGGCGAGCCGCAGACCGTTGAGGGCGCCGACGAGGAAGCGCGAGAGCGCGCGCGGGTCCTTGGACGCCGGGAGCTCGCCGCTCTCGTGGGCGCGGCTGAGCGCTTTGAAGAAGAGCGCCTCGAGGCCGCGTTGTGTCGCTTGGACGACCTTGGCCGCCTTCGGGTCGAGCGCGGCGAGCTCGGCGGCGGTGTTGACGGAGAAGCACCCGCGCCGTTGCTCGGCCTCGGACTCGCGAACGAAGCCCATGAAGAGGTCGCGAAAGGCATCGCGCACGGAGGGCGCGCTCTCGAAGCATGCGCGCAAGGGAGCGCCGCGTAGCTCCTCGTAGCGCGCGAGCGCCTCGAGGAAGAGGTCGTGCTTGTCGCCGAACGTGTCGTAGAGGCTCTGCCGTCCGATGCCCATGGCTTCGAGGAGATCGGCCATCGAGGTGGCCTCGTACCCCTTGGACCAAAAAACGTTCATCGCCCGGTCGAGCGCCTTCTCTCGATCAAACTCCTTCGCGCGAGCCATGATTCCAGTATAGTCATCTGGACCAATCAGTCAAGATATGGCCTCCGAGGGGAGAGGTTTGAACGGCAAGGCGGGAAGGCGGAAGGGGGAGACGAGAGGAGAGGGCTCGCCTCGATCGCTGACTGGACCCTCGTCGAATGCTCGTGAACCTGCTTCGCAGGTTCGCTGCGCGATGGGAGACCTCCCCCGCCATCTGCAACGTTGCTCAGCCCGGTCCACGTGGTCCCGACCGGTGTTTACGGTGAGCGTTTCCCGGGGGCGGTCGCATGGGCGGGATGACCTGACCGGTTGGGTCGGAGTCTTTCATCGCGCAGGAAACCGCCGTCTGCGGCGGTTTCCGAGCACCGTGAGGCAGCAGTCGCGGAACACCGCCGGCGAGCACCCTTCTCGCCTTCCGCCTTCCCGCCTTCATGTTAAATCTCTCGTCTCGTCTCGTCTCGTGTCGTCACGCTTCGACCAGCGCGGCGAGCTTGCCGAGCGACAGCTTCCAGCCGAGCTCGTTGTCCGCTGGCGGGACAGCCGCGGGGACGCCTTCGTGGACGGCCGACAGGTCCGTCGTGCCGTCTTCGGCATCGGTCAGCGTGAACGTGACCTTCATCTCGCCACGCATCGACGCGTCGGTGGTCTCGAATTCCATCACTTGAACCACGCGCTCGTTCGGGATCAGCTCCACGAAGCGCCCGTGATACGTGTCCGTTCGCCCGGCCGTCTTGCCGACGCCCGCTCCCGGTCCCGGGTCATACGTGAGCGAGATGCGAAACGCTCCACCCACGCGCGGCTCGAAGACGTGGACCTCGCTGGTCATGCCGTCCGGCACCATCCACTTCGCGACTGCCTCACCGTCGATCAGCGCCGCATACACCTTCGCGCGCGGCGCGTTCAGGCGCTTGCGCATGCGCGTCGTCGTCGTCGTCGACATCTTCCGCCAACCCCGCTCGCTAGTTCGGCTTCGCCTCGGGCTTCGTCACCGGAGGCGGCACCGAAGGCACGGGCGCCGCCGCCGCCGCGGGCGCCGCCGCCACGATCCCCGGCGTCGACGGCAACCGCGCCATCGTCGCCGGCGCCGCGTCCGTGGCCTCGTCGCGCTCCATGCGCTGATGCTTCACATGCTCGAAGCTGCTCTTCAGCTCGGGCAGGTTCGCCGTGAGAAGCCCGAACTCGCGCTTCGGCAGGCTCAGCGCATCCATCGGCGACTTGCACCGCACCGTCGACGAACGCACGCTGCCATTGAGCACCGCCATCTCGCCGAAGAACTCGCCGGCGTGGAGGCGCGTGCAGAACACCTCCTTGCCGTCGCGGTCCTGCACCACGTCCGCCTCGCCGGACAGGATGATGTAGATGCGATCGCCGACGTCGCCCTGGCGGAAGATGTCCTGCCCCGGCTCGAAGTGCTCCTGCGTGATGCCCGCCGAGCTCGAGAGCTTCAGCTGCACCGAGTCGGGCGGCATGATGTAGTCGAGGATCCATGCGAGCAGCACGCGCGCGCGTCGCGTCGCGCCCGGCAGCTTCATCAGATAGATGCCGCGCCACATGAGCCACGCGATGAACCCGGAGATCTGCAGCCCGAAGACCTGCGCCACCGCCGAGTGATGGCCGAGCGAGCCCATCATGCCGAGGCCCTTGAAGGCGTACGTCTTGCGCGTGCGACTGCTCTTGAGCGAGAGGATGATGTTCTCCGCCGCCGTCTGACCCTGCCGCGACGCGTGCTGCGCCGTGGGCGGGCACATGCCACCGGTGATCAGCGGGATGGCCGCGCAGTCGCCGACCGCCCAGAGATCCTCGGTGCCCTTCACTTGGAGGTGCTCGTCGACCTCGATCTTGCCGTTCCTCGACTTCGGGAGCGTCGGGATCGACTGGATGAGCGGATGCGGTGAGCTCGGCACCGTCGACACCAGCGTCTTCGTCTCGATGCGCTCGCCGGTGTCGAGGATCGCCGCCTCGCCCGTCGCTGCGCTCAGCCGCGTGCCGAAGCGGATGTCCACGCCGCGCTGAGCCAGCTTGCGCTGCGCGAAGATGGCGAGCTTCTCGTCCATCTCCGGCAGGATGCGCTCCATGTTGTGGAGCAAGATGACGCGGATCTCCTTCTCGTCGATGCGCCCGCGGTAATCCGGCGCCGCGCCGCGTACGAAGTCGTTGATCTCCGCGACCACTTCCACGCCCGAGAAGCCGCCACCGGCGACCACGAACGTGAGGAGCTGCTGCCGGAGGCGCTGGTCTTTCTCGATCGCCGCTTCGCCCAGCGCCTTGATGATGTGGTTGCGAAGGTTCAGCGCGTCGGCGAGGTTCTTGAACGGGAGCGCGTGCTCGGGCAGACCGCGGAGCCCGCGGAAGTCCGTCACGTTGCCGAGCGCGAAGACGAGGTGGTCGTACTGGAGCACGTCGTGGCGCGGCTGGAACCCGGGCGACAGCGTCACCGTCTTGGCCGTGAAATCGATCTTCTCCACCTCGCGCACGTGCACGTTGGTGCGCGGCAGCAGGTGGGAGAGCGGGCTGACCATGTCGGTGAGGCCGATGCTCCCGGAGACGATCTCGGGGAGCATGGGCTGGAAGACGAAGTAGTTCTCGCGATTGACGAGCGAGATCTGCACGTCCTCGTTCTCGCCGAGGAGCTTCTCCAGCGCCTGCGCCGTGTACACACCACCGAAGCCGCCGCCGAGCACGACGACGTGCTTGCGGTCCTTGCCGAGCGCACCGAAGTCTCCGACGTGGAGATAGCGACGACGCCGAGCCATGAGCGCCAGCAAGACGACGCCCACGACCAGCGTCGCAGCGAAGGCTGCGACGTAGTGAGTTAGTTGCATCTCAAACGAGCGACAAATCTACAGCGAGAGCAGGAACTTGACGACCTGCATCTGCTGCGCGCGCGTCAGAGCACGGAACTTCTCCATCGTATTGCGGGCTTCGCCGCGGAACGGGCTGCCACGGCTGCAGATGTCGTTGGCGCCCTGGTTCGGCGGACACTTCGTGTAGTCGTTGCCGGGCGGCGCCGGGAGGTCGTGGAGCTCGATCGCGGCGAGGACCGCCATGTCGACGGTCTTGATCTCCTCGAGGACGTTGGCGCCCATGTCCGCGCTCGTGAACACGGTCGACGACGGCGGGTTCGGCGGATCGCCGAGGTAGTTACCGTTGCCCATCACGTTGAGATAGACGCGCGCGTCGTGGAAGAACGGCGGACCGACGCGGCCGAGGCCCATGAGCGGCGGCGTGCGGAACTCGTTGCCGCCCGCGATGCCCGTGACCGACGGCGGAATCGCGTAGTCGGCGAGGTCGCGGCTGATGTTGCCGGGGATGGTCTCGGGGCGGAAGCCCTGCGGCAGCTCCGGGTTCTTGTGGATGAGGCCGTCCCAGAAGACCGGCGCCCAGCGGTTCGACAGGTGCTCGCCGCCGATCTTCGCCGGCGAGATGCCCGTCTTCATGATCGGGATGTGGCAGCTCGCGCATCCGAGCTGGCGATCGGCGGCGATGCCGTGATCGGCGTCGAACTTCTTCGCCGGATCCGGATCGTTGAAGCCCTTCGGCGTCGCGCCGGGCGTCATGCGCGTGCGGAACGCCTCGAGGTCGAGCCCGAAGAGCACCGCGCCGGCCTGGACGTCACGCGCGTCCTGGCTCGTGGGCGGGTTCTCGTAGAGCGCGTCCGCGTGCCTGGGCGGCGCGATGTTCCGGATCATGTCGCGGAGGTGCAGGACCGTCTCGGCCTTGATCTCCGGATCCGGGACGTTGTCGCACATGACGTTGGGGTTGTCGGCGTTCGGCTGCTCGGTCGGCGCGAAGGGGCTCGTGAGCCCGATCTCGCCTTGCGTGCCGCCGACGTCGAACTGGAGCAGCGTGGGGCCGGCGCCGCGGACGCCGAAGCGGCTGACGCGGATGACGGTGTCGCCGCCGGTGAAGCTGTCCGACGCGCGCCCCTCGTTGTGACGGCCCGAGATGCAGTCGCCGGGGCAGATCAGCGGATCGGGCTGCGGGTTCAGCGAAGAGGCGTACTTGACGTGATCGTCGAGGTCCTCGTTGGCGAGCAGATCCATGTAGTGGATCGCCTCCATGAGGCCGCGCGCGACGTACGGAGGAGCGGCGCGCTCACCCTTCGCGCGGCGCAGACCGAGGTTGCTCTGGCGCGTGACGGGATCGAGGCCGCCCTGGAGGTACGGATCCATCGACAGCGACGGGTAGTCGTTGATCTTGCACTCGCCGACGGCTTGCACGTGCTGGAGCGGTCCGCCGAGCTCGGCGATCGGAATGAACTGGCCGCTCGACGGCGAATAGTCGCCGTACAGCGTGAAGGCGGCGGTCGGCGGGTTGCCGAACTCCTTCGAGATCTTCGCGTGGTTGGTGTTGCCCTTGCGGCCGGCGCGCGAGACGGGCGTGTTGACGGTGTTGATGTTGCCGGGCGAGGTGACCGTGGCGCCTGCCGCCAGGTTGTCGCGATTCTCTTCCGAGCTGTTGTGACAACCAAGGCACATACGCTGATTGAAGAGCGGTCCGACGCCCTCTTCATCGGTATGGGGAGTGGCAAAGAAGTGGAGTGGAGAATCCGGACTAGCGAAATCGAAGAGCACGCGCTCTTCGTCGGTGGCCGTGGGGTACGTGAGCGCGTCGGGGCTGAGCGCGGTGCCCCAGGTGGCGCGATCGTGGAGCTCGACCGGCTGGAGCTGCGAGGGATCGCCAGGAAGCGCGATACCCGAGAAATCACGGGTCGCTTCTTCGTCGAGCGTCTCGGTGACGACGCCTTCTTTGCACGACGCAGCCGCGAATCCGAGCGTGCCGATGACCGCCGCGACGAGCGCGTACTTGGCCGTCGAAACGACGAAACGACGAGCCTTGGAATGGTTGTCAGACATGGTCAGAACTCCCCCGTGACATCGAGGAACAGGCGCTGAGCATGATTGGTCATGAGTGGGAATCCGTAATAATCAAAATACGAAACAGCCGGCATGAGGTGCTTGGTGATGCGGTAGCTCGCCCCCGCCTCCACGCCCTTGTAGTCGGTTCCGTTGCCGAGGTCGGAGTCGGCAAACGCCGCGACCGTGACGTCCGACTTCACGTGGCGATACGTGACCCAGGCATTGAGCGGGTTGAGCGCGCTGGTCTTCTCGTAGTCACCGAGACGCGCGCCGAGGGTGATGCCTGCGCCGCTGCGATGATCGGCACGCGCGGAGAAGTTGTAGGCGTAATCCCCGAGCAGGTAGACGTCCGGGTCCCCGAGCTTGTCGTGCTTGAACGGGACGTGGACCTGCAGGGTGGGGTTCAGGATGCGGAACGAGTCGTTGACGAAGCCCTGCGCCGCCTGCGGACCGTACGCGTACCGCGAGTTTCCGTTGTTCAGGCCGGTGCCGAACAGCGTCGCGTTGGTGGGCGTCTGCGTGCTGACGGCGCCGACGTCGATGCCCGGTGAGCTGAGGCCGTTGTTGAGGTTCTCCCAGTCGTAGAAGGCGAGGGCGCCCGTGACGTACTTCGTGGCCAGCTTGAGCTGCTCCTCGAAGAGGCCGGTGCGACCCGTGAGGCCGACGAAGCGGAGGTCCTGCGTCTCTTGCACCTGGTAGTACGCGATGACGTTCTCGAGCGTGAGGCCGTACGCCTCCGGCATCTCGAGGAGCTTCACCTTGAGGGCGGCGCCCGCGGGGTTGACGTCGTCGTCCCAGATCATCTCGGTTCGCAGCGTTCCCGGCGTGCCGCGCCAGGTCGGGTTCGGCATGCGACCGAGGATGAGGCTCATGCGCGAGCGATCGTTCAGGGGACGGATCGCGATCCAGGCCTGATCGAAGTTGAACGAGCTCGAACGGAACGAATCACCGAGCGCGATGAAGGGAACCGTGGGGTTCGGATTCTCGCCGGTGGAGAGGCGGAGGCCGCCGATGACCATCGCCGTCTTCGGGTCGGCGAACTCGACGCCGAACCGGATGCGCTGGCGGAGACCGTTGTTGACGGTGTTCTTGGTCAGCGTGTCGGTGAGGTCCGAGTTGTGCCAGTAGTCGTACCGGAGCGTGAGCGCGCCGCTGAATTTCAGCTGAACGCCGAGCACCGAGACCGCGCCTGGGACCGGCGGAGCCTCCGCGGCCTTGTCGGCAGCGGCCTGCGCGCGGGCCTGCTGGGCGGCGGCGTGCGCGGCGGCGCGCGCGGTCTCCTGGACGCGCAGCGCGTCGACCTCGCGGCGAAGCTCCTCGTTCGAGTCGGCGAGCGCTTTGAGCCTACGATCCATGTCCGCGGCGCGCGCGTCGGCGTCCGCCGAGGGGGCCGCCGTCGTCGGTGTGGCCGTCGGCGTGGTCGCCGTTCCCGTGGTCGGCGCGGTCGGCACGCCCGTGGTGGGCGCGGTCGGCGTGGCCGGGGTGGTCGTGGTCGGCGCGGCCGGTGGAGCGGCCGGCGCCGGCGGCACTTGCGCATTCGCGGTGCCCGCGCTCGCCGTGACACCTGCGATCAGCAACAAACCCAGCGGGAGATTACGCCTGAGAACGGGTCGAACGTGGTTTCGCAAGGGCGGGGTCCTTCGGGTGTGTCGCGAACGCAACTGCGGCACGCGTGAAACTGAGCGTCCGTGTTTTCACGTCAGGCTCGTCCGTGTCAAAAAGAAAAAACTTGCTGTTCCAACCATGCCGTTTGGTCCCCGAAGCAGCGCCTTTCCTGCCTTCCGCGGCATGAGGCTTCTCCGAGCCAGCGGGTTTGGTAATCTGGCCTGAGATGGCCTTCGACTTCAGCGCGCTCAGCCTCACGGAGATGATCCGTTTGCGAGAGCATCTCTCCGAAGAGATCACGCGCAAATTCGAGCGTCGCGTCGCGCTGGCCTTCAGCGACGTGGTCGGATCCACGAACTACTTCGCGCGTTTCGGCGACCGCGCGGGGCGGGCCCTGCAGCAGCGTCACATCGACATGCTCCAGGAGCAGCTGCCGGCGACGTCGGGGCGCATCGTCGACACCGCCGGCGACGGCGCGTTTCTGTGCTTCCCGACCGCGGATCAAGCCATCGAAGCGCTGTCGACGCTCCAGCAGAAGCTCGTCGAGTTCAACTCGACGCGTCCGGCCGAGCACCATCTCCTCGTGCGCATCGGCATCCATTTCGGTCCCGCCCTCACCGACGGAACGGTGGTCACCGGCGACTCGGTGAACCTCTGCGCGCGCGTCACGGCGACCGCCGAAGCGTCGTCGATCCGCGTCACCAAGGCGGCCTTCATGGAGCTCGCGAGCGCGCGGCGCCTGCGCTGCAAGGCGCTGCCGTCCGTCGAGCTGAAGGGCATCCCGAACCCCGTCGAGATCCTGGAGTTCGCGTGGCGCGAGCCCATCGCGTTCCCGTCCACCGTGCTCGTCGAGGAGACGGGGCAGATCCACAAGCTCCCGCACGACGACACCATCACGTTCGGACGGCTCGCCGAGCACGACGGCGTTCGCGCCAACGACATCATCCTCACACTGCCGGACGAGGCGCAGCTCGCGCGGATCAGCCGCTGGCACTTCGAGCTGCGGCGCCTGCCGGACGGCCTCTACCTGCGCCCGGTCTCGGAGCAGACGACCGAGGTCGACGGCGTCGCGGTCACGCGCGGCGGTCAGGTGCTGATTCGTCCGGGCGCCAAGGTGCGCCTCGGCGGCGTCATGACGCTGGTCTTCTTCTCGGAGCAGACCGCCACGCTGTCGCTCGCGACGATCATGCGCTGATTCCGTTTCGTCACCAGAGCGTTCCATGAACGCGACGTGAACGAGCCGGCAGCACGGCATAGTCGCGCGCCATGCACACGTATCTGCGCTGGCTCGCCGTCGCTTCTGCGTCCGTCGCGGTCCTTTCGCTTGCCAACTGCGATGACGACACGGCTGTGAATCCGGTCGTTCCCCCTTGCGTGCTCGAGCCGGCCGCCGCGCCGCCGCCGAAGTCCACGGGACCGACCGGCACGTTCGACAAGCTGAATCACATCGTCGTCCTCTATCTAGAGAACCACAGCTACGACAACCTCTACGGAGAGTTCGACGGTGGCGCAGGGCTGTCGGCCGCGACCGCGACGATGCAGCAGGTCGACCCGGACGGCGGCGTGTACCCGATGCTTCCGCGGCCGATGGACTCGAGCCAGAGCCCGCCCGTCGCCGACAGCCGCTTCCCGGCGACGCTGCCCAACGCGGCGTTCCCGATCGAGACCTACGTCCCCGCGACGCAGGCCATCCCGGACCTCGTTCATCGCTGGTACCAGGAGCAGCAGCAGATCCACGGTGGCAAGATGGATCGCTTCGCCGCCGTGAGCGACGCGAAGGGCCTGGCCATGGGCTACTACCACACGGCCGGTCTGCCGCTCGCCGCAGAAGCTGCAAAGTACACGCTTTGCGATCACTTCTTCCACGCCGCGTTTGGTGGCTCCTTCCTGAACCACCAGTGGCTCGTCGCCGCTGCCTCTCCGGTCTTCCCGAACGCGCCCAACAGCGCGCTCGCCGTCGAGGACTCGAAGGGTGGAATGGTGAAGGACGGGTTCGTCATCCCGAACGGCTGCTTCGCGGTGAACACCTCGTTCACGGTGAACAAGCCGCACCCGGCGAGCGCGGCGAGCGATCAGCTCGTGCCGAACCAGTCGAACCCCACCATCGGCGATCGCCTCTCCGACAAGTCCCTCGACTGGGCCTGGTACTCGGGCGGCTGGAACGATGCCGTCGCGGGAAATCCCGACTCCAAGTTCCAGTTCCACCACCAGCCGTTCGCCTACTACAAGAAGTACGCAGACGGCACGCCCGGGCGCGCGGCGCACCTCAAGGACGAGGTCGACTTCTTCGCCGCCGCGAAGGCGGGCACGCTGCCGTCGGTCTCGTTCGTCAAGCCGATCGGCTCGCTCAACGAGCACCCCGGCTACGCGGTCCTCCTCGACGGAGAGAGGCACGTGGTCGATCTGATCGACGCCGTGCGCAACGGGCCGAACTGGAAGGACACGGCGATCATCATCACGTACGACGAGCACGGCGGCTTCTGGGATCACGTCCCGCCGCCCGCGACGGACAAGTGGGGACCGGGCAGCCGCGTGCCCACGATCGTCATCTCGCCGTTCGCGAAGAAGCACGTCATCGACCCGACGGTCTACGACACCACGTCGATCCTCGCGACCATCGAGCATCGCTGGGGCCTCGACCCGCTGAGCTCGCGTGATGCCTCGGTCGCCGACATGGCCAACGCGTTCGACTTCACGCAGAAGCCCTGAAGGTCGGCGAAGAGGAGATCGACGAGCGCGAGGCCCTCGGCCGCCGAAGGTAGCCCGACGGCGGCGCGAAGGGCCGCGTCGGGCTCCGTGCTCGCGATCTCGCGACGGAGCTCGGCGACCGCTGCGACGAGCGCGCGGTCGTGAAGAGCGCGCTCTTCTGCATTCAGCCGAGGACGCGCCCACTGCGCGATGCGCAGCGCGAGCGCGGCATGACCGAGCTCTTCGCGAGCGATGGTCACGAGCGCACGCCGAACGTCGCTCTCCGCCGCGCGCTTCGCGCCGAGCAGCGCAACGGCCGCGCCGTAGGTCTCGCGCACCACGCCCTCTGCGGCGTTGTCGGCGGCGAGGTCGCCGAGCGTTCGCTGCACGAACGGCGCGGATCGCGGCACGGTCGGAAAGGCTCCACGCCGGCGAGCGAGCGAGCCCATGGCCGCCGCGTGACGGATCTCGTCCTCTGCCGCGCTCTCGGCACGTGCCACGAGCGCCGACGGTGCGCCGTGCGCATGCAGCTCGAGCGCCAGAGCGCGGAACGCCGTGACGCTCGCTGCTTCGAGGCGCGCGGCCATCGCGAGCCATGATGCGACCGAGTCGGTGTGCCGCTCCGGCTCGGGGCGCTCGAGGCCGCGTGGGCGCCTCCCATTTCCGCAGGGCGGTAGCGACTCCGTCTCGACGAGGTGCGTGACGGCGCACGTGATGTCGACGGTCCCGCCGTCGACGTCGGGACACGCCGACGGATCGGAGGCACCGAGCACGTACGAGAACCAGTACGTATCGCCGACGTAGCACGTGGTGACGTCGCTCTTTCCGCATGCCGACTTGCACATGGCGCCCATGTCGTCGTGTCGATAGCGAGCGCGCGCGAGCGTGCACGCGACGTCGGCGCCGACGGGCACGACGTCCTCGCGATCGACGATGCTCTCGAGGCAGTGCCCGTCCGCGGCGACGGGATCGGCCGCCGCGAAGGGTCCGGGCATTGCGCCCGTGGCCCCGGCATCGCCATCGGCGGGAGCTCCGTCGCCGGACGGCGGCGCAGCCTTCGAGGAGCAGCCGGCCAGCAGGAGCATCGCAGCGAGCGCGATCCGTTCTTCGAGGTCGAAACGCATGGGTGCCGCCCGCGGACAGTACCCATCGCGTGGCGTTGGCGATTGCAACGTTTCGGCGACCGATGCGCTTCGGACGCGCGTCAGCTCAGCGCGCGGCGATGCCGATGCCTCGACGGCTCGCGGTCCACAGCTCCGTCGTGACGAATTGCACTGCGGTGACGTCTCGTCCGGGCGTGGCGCTCGGCATCGCTTGCCATGCCTCTCCGCCGATCGGGCGCACGAGCAGATGATCCATCGTGGCCGCGTAGATCTTCCCGCCGCTCACGAGGAGGCCGCCGGTGTTGACGTAGCCGCCGCCGAGCTGCGTCGCGACGCGCTTCTGGCCCTCGAAGTGCAGCCGCGTCACGCCCTTCGAATACGTGCCGGCGTACACGTCGTGTCCGTCGACCGCGAGCGCGGTGACCCAGTCGTCCTCGAGGTCGCCGCTCGCCAGTGACGCGCGCTCGAACTGTCCGTCCTTGCCGAAGTAGAGGCCGGCCGCGGTGCCGAGGTAGAGCGTTCCGTCGGGCGACGACGCCAGTGACCACGTCGCGTGCATCGGCGATGCAATCGGCACCGGCGCGTCCTTCTTGATGGGCACGATCGGCGTGATGCGGTCGCCATCGACGAGCGCCGCGCCGGCATCCGTGCCGACGAGGACGCGACCCGTGGAAAGTACATGGATCGCGCGCGTGTAGGAATTCGGCAGCCCGTCGTGCGACGTGAAGCGTCGCTCGGTGCCGTCGCCGTCCACGCGCACGAGGCCGTG
>OUNM010379270.1_pt1 | contig 12553 bp, 10 predicted proteins | sample 1769961 | NCBI WGS metagenome assembly OUNM01 (sample SAMEA3914820, study PRJEB12502) | metagenome | biome: forest; material: soil | place: USA | collected 2012-03-12 | depth 0.3 m | reverse complement strand
GCGCTCGATCGTGTGCACGCCATCCATGAGCACCTCTGGCTCGACGATGGGTACGAGGCCCTGCTCCTGGCAGAGGATGGCATAGCGCCCGAGGGCGTGCGCGTTCGCCTGGATGCACCTCGACGTCGGGAGCCCGCTGCCGATCGTGATGACCGCGCGCCACTTGGCGAACCGCGCGCCGAGCTGCCGGTACTCGTCGAGACGACCGCGGAGACCGTCGAGGCCTTCCGTGATGCGTTCACCGGGCGCGCCGGCCATCGGCTGGGTGCCGAGGTCGACCTTGATACCCGGAATGATGCCGCGCTCGGTCAGGAGCGCGACGAGGGGTTTGCCCGTCGAGCTGCTCTGCCGGATCGTCTCGTCTTGCATGATGACGCCGCCGATCGACGTCTCGATCTCGGGCGTCGTGAACAGCATCTCGCGGTAGGCGCGGCGGCTCTCCGGCGTCGATTCGATCGCATGCGCTGCGAGACGCTTCGTCAGCGTGCGCGGCGTCTCGTCTGCCGCGAGAATGCCCTTTCCGTCGGCCACGATCGCGCGGGCAGTTGCCTCGAGAGGGGATCTCGCCATGGCGCTGGCTGCCAAGCAAATCCCGCTCCCGATCAGTGCTCGTTCAAGACGAAGCGTTCCATGGCGACCGCGAAGCCATCCTGCGTGTTGGACTTGGTCACCCGGCGCGCGCTGCGCTTCACGTCTTCGCTCGCCTGTCCCATCGCGATGCTGAGGCCGCTCTGCGCGAACATCAATACGTCGTTCGGCATATCGCCGATCGTCGCAATGGCTTCCTGCGAAATCCCGAGCTCACGCGCGAGCCTCCGCACGACGGCGCCCTTGTTGGCGTCGGGATGCGTGATGTCGAGGTAGTACGACTGCGATCGTGCGACGGACGCACGCTCGCCGAATCGATCCTGCATCTCCGTCTCACACGCCTCCATGCGCTCGGGGTCGTCGGTGATACCGACGATCTTGATGACGCCGCCGGCGCGATTCTCGAGATCGGTGGTGACGGTGGGCGCGAAGCGTACGTTTCGCTGCTCGCGCTCGACGTGCGGCGCGCCTGGGTCGCGAAGGAACCATTCGTTCCACTGGTAGACCCACACATCCAGTTTGTGCCCGAGGAGCGCATGCACGATGGGACCGACCACGCTCGGCGCAAGCGCCTTGAGCTCGATCGACGTCAGGTCTGGGCTCACCATCGCGCCGCCGTTGAAGCCGGCGATCGGCGTGCGCAGCTGGAGCGGCTCGAGCAGCATCGCCATGCCACGCGGCGGCCGTCCGCTCGTCACGGCGAATGCGATCCCCGCTTCGTCGAGCTTGCGAACGGCGGCTTTTGCGCGCTCGGTGATCGTCTTGTCCGGCATCACGAGCGTTCCGTCGACGTCTGCGAGCACGAGTCGAATGGGATGCTGAACGGTCATGACGACACCTGGGCTCAGGGTTCGTTCGCTCGAAATGCGCGCGCCATGCCATCGGAGCGCGAGCCGCGACAACCAATGGCATTGCTCGCGACGCCCTGGGTCATAGGTTTGCCGAATCGATAGTCGAGGTCACCGGGAGGGAGGGCCGCGATGACTGGTTTCCGCGCGGGTTCGCTCGTGGCCGTCGTGCTCATGTCGAGCGCGTGCGCGGTCGGGCCCGACTTCAAGAAGCCGCAAGTCGCCGTCGCCGAGAAGTGGGCGGCCGCGAGTGACGCACGTGTCGCGTCGCAGCGTACGGCCGACGCGCAGTGGTGGAAGGCGTTCAACGATCCCGCGCTCGATCACCTCATCGAGCTCGCGTATCGGCAGAACCTCCCGCTGCAAGTGGCCGGTCTGCGGATCGTGGAGGCGCGCGCTCGGCTCGGAGTCGTGAGTGGACGGATTTATCCGCAAACACAGGTGGCTTTCGCCAATGCGAGCGTAATCGGGCTCAGCGACAACGTGGCCAAGATTGGCAATCTGCCGCGCAGCTACGTTGGTTATCAGGTCGGCTTCGACGCCGCGTGGGAGCTCGACTTCTGGGGAAAGTACAGACGCGGCATCGAGGCGGAGGCCGGCGCGCTGATTGCCTCGATAGCCAATTACTACGCGGCCATCGTGTCGCTCACCGCGGAGGTCGCGCGCATCTACGTCACGATTCGCACCGCCGAGGTCTTGCTCCAGCAGACGCGTGACAACGTCACGCTCCAGGAGCAGGCGCTCGCGATCGCGACGGCGCGGTTCCGCAACGGTGAGACGTCGGAGCTCGATCCGACGCAGGCGTCCAACCTGCTCGACAGCACACGCGCGCTGATCCCGCAGCACGAGACGGAGCTGCAGCAGGCCCGAAATGCGCTGAGCACGCTGCTCTCGCAGCCGCCTGGCACGATCGACGCCCTGCTCGCGAGCGGCCAGAAGACGATCCCGACCGCGCCGGTGAAGGTCGCCGTCGGCATGCCGGCCGACATCCTTCGACGACGACCGGACGTGCGCGGCGCCGAGATGAACGCGGCGGTGCAATGTGCGCGCATCGGCGTCTCGAAGGCAGATCTCTATCCGAGCTTCTCGCTCGTCGGGACGGTGGGGCTCGACACGAGCACCCGCGGCACTGCGTCATCGAATCTGTTCCGGACCGGCAGCATTTTCTATTCGGTCGGCCCGCAGGTGAACTGGGCATTCCTCAATTACGGACGAATCGAGAATGCCGTGCGCGTCGAGGACGCGCGATTCCAGCAATTGCTCGTCGAATATCGAAATACCGTCATCAATGCCGCACAAGAGGTCGAGGACGCACTGGTGGGTTTCCTCGACGCGCAGCAGGCCGCGACCTTCCGGCAGACCGCCGTGGCGTCGGCGCAGCGCGCCGTCCAACTCGCGTTCGTCGCGTACCGAGAGGGCGCGGTCGACTACCAGCGCGTCCTCGAAGCGGAACGATCCCTGCTCGACAACCAGGTGACCCTCGCCCAGGCGAGCTCGTCGATCGCGACGTATCTCGTCGCGCTCTACAAGGCGCTCGGCGGAGGTTGGGAGGTCCGCCAGGGCGAGCTGGTCGTCACGGAGGAGACCCGGCACGAGATGGAGCAACGAACGAACTGGGGCGGGATGCTCTCGAAGCCCCGCTCCTCGGAAACGAAGAACCCGCAGCCAGCCCCATAGGACGAGAGCTCGTCATGCCCAAGAAACTCCCCAAAGGCTCGCTGAAATGGCTCATCGGCCTCGTGGCCGTCGCGGTCGTCGCGTTCCTCGGATTCCGCTACTGGAAGGGCCGTCAGAACGCGCTGCCGGAAGGCATCGTCGCGGGCAACGGCCGCATCGAGGGCACGCTCGTCGACGTCGCGTCCAAGGAGGCGCTCCGCGTGAAGGAGATCCTCGTCGCCGAGGGCGCTCTCGTGAGACCCGGTCAGGTGCTCGTGCGCCTCGACACGTCGACGCTGGAGTCGGAGCTCGCAGAGGCCAAGGCGTCGATCAACGCGGCGGAGGAGAAGCTGGCCGTCTCCAAGGCGTCGATCGCGAAGCAGAAGAGCGAGATCGGGCTCGCAGAGACCGAGGCCGATCGTTCGGGACGGCTCGTCGACGCGGGCGCCGGCGCGCAGCGGGAGCTCGACGTTCGCAACTCGAAGGTCGAGACGACGAAGGCGACCCTCGGCGAAGCGCAAGCGATGCTCCAGACCTCGCTGCAGAACGTGAAGGTCGCCCGCGCCAATGCCGCCACCATCCAGACGCGCATCGCCGATGCGACGCTCACGTCGCCGGTCACGGGACGCGTGCTGTATCGCCTCGCGGAGCCGGGTGAGGTGCTCGCGCCGGGCGGCAAGGCGCTCACCATCGTCAACCTCGAGGACGTCTACATGGAGATCTTCCTGCCTTCCGAGGAGGCCGGGAGACTGAAGGTCGGCGCGGAGGCGAGGATCACCGTCGACTACGACCCGAGTCGTGCGGTCCCCGCCTACGTCAGCTTCGTCTCTCCCGAAGCGCAGTTCACGCCGAAGCAGGTCGAGACACGCAGCGAGCGCGAGAAGCTCATGTTCCGCGTGAAGCTGCAGGTCCCGAAGGAGGTCGCCACCGGGCACCTCGAGCAGATCAAGACCGGTGTTCGCGGCGTCGGCTACGTGAGGCTCAACGACTCCGTGGCGTGGCCTCCGCGCCTCCAGAACCTGATCGGGCCGCCGAACGCGGGGCGGGCCGCGGCGCGATGACTCCGGCGACCGACAAGCCGGTCGTCTCGGTGGTGGGCGTCACGCATCGCTATGGCGACGTCGTGGCGCTCGACGGCATCTCCATCGACATCCCGGCCGGGATCATGGTCGGCATCGTCGGACCGGACGGCGTGGGCAAGTCGACGCTGCTCGCGCTGGTCGCGGGATCGAAGAAGCTGCAGACGGGAACGGTCACCGTCCTCGAAGGGAGCATGGCCGACGTGCGACACCGTCGGGCGGTCGGCCCGCGCATCGCGTACATGCCGCAGGGGCTCGGGAAGAACCTCTATCTCGAGCTGAGCGTGCGCGACAACGTCGACTTCATGGCGCAGCTCTTCGGGCTCTCCGCGGACGAGCGGAAGGCGCGCATCGATCAGCTGCTCGACGCGACGGGCCTCGGTCCGTTTGCGGATCGGCCTGCCGGAAAGCTCTCGGGCGGCATGAAGCAGAAGGTCGGCCTCTGCGGCGCGCTCGTCCACGATCCCGATCTGCTGATCCTCGACGAGCCCACGACCGGCGTCGATCCGCTCTCGCGGCGGCAGTTCTGGGCGCTCATCGACGACATCCGCAAGGGGCGTCCCGGCATGAGCGTCATGATCTCCACCGCGTACATGGACGAGGCGGAGAAGTGGGACTGGATCGTGGCGATGGATGCCGGGCGCGTGCTCTCCACGGGCACCCCCGCCGAATTGATGGCGAGGACGCGCACGACCGATCTGGAGCACTGCTTCATCCAGCTCTTGCCGGAGGAGAAGCGCGCCGGCCACACCGAGCTCACGATCCCGCCGCGGCCCGCGGGACAGAGGGAGATCGCGATCGAGTCGCAGGGGCTGACGCGCCGGTTCGGAGACTTCGTCGCCGTCGATCACGTCACGCTGAAGATCGAGCGCGGCGAGATCTTCGGCTTCCTCGGGTCGAACGGCTGCGGCAAGTCGACGACGATGAAGATGCTGACCGGGCTCCTTCCGCCGACCGAAGGCACGGCGCAGATCTTCGGCAGCTCGGTCGAAGCCGGCAGCATGGAGGTGCGCAACAACCTCGGATACATGACGCAGGCGTTCTCGCTCTATGGCGAGCTCAGCGTGCGGCAGAACTTGATCCTCCACGCGCGGCTCTATCACCTCGACAAGGAGAAGGCGAAGACGCGGATCGAGGAGCTCGTGAAGCGCTTCGGTCTCGGCGTGCACCTCGACGCGCTCGCCGATTCGCTTCCCATGGGCCTGCGCCAGAGGCTCTCGCTCGCGGTGGCCGTGCTGCACGAGCCGCAGATCCTGATCCTCGACGAGCCGACCTCCGGCGTCGATCCCGTCGCGCGCGACAGCTTCTGGGAGCTGCTCGTGGATCTCTCGCGCAACCAGGGCGTCACGATCTTCGTCACGACGCACTTCATGAACGAAGGCATGCGCTGCGACCGCATCTCGCTGATGAACGCCGGGCAGGTACTGGCGTGCGATGCGCCGCAGAAGCTGATCGACGAGCGCGGCGCGAAGAGCCTCGAAGAGGCGTTCATCGGGCACATGGAAGACGCCATCGCGAGGGCGGCGGCGGCGAAGCAGGCGAAGGAGAGGGCGCCGAGCGACGAGAAGATCCCGACGACGCTCCAGCCGCCCGTCGAGAGCGCGCCCCCGCCGCCGCCTGTCTCGCCGGCCGGGACGCCGGCCGCGCACGGGGCACAGCGCTCGAAGCTCGCGCTCGCGCTCGTGCGGACGCGCGCCTACGCCCACAACGAGACGGTGCAGATCCTCCGCGACCCAGTGCGCCTCATGTTCGCGTTCCTGGGCTCGGCGATCCTGATGCTGGTCTTCGGCTTCGGGATCACGACCGACGTCGAGCACATTCGCTACGCGGTGTTCGATCTCGATCAGTCGCCGGAGAGCCGCGCATATCTCGACGAGTTCCAGGGATCGCCGCGGTACTTCACCCGCACGGCGCCCGTGTACTCCGCGGCAGACGGCCTCGAGCGCCTGCAATCGGACGACGTATCGGTGGTCCTCGAGATCGAGCCCCACTTCGGGAAGGATTTCCGACGTGGCGCCTCGCCGGAGGTGCTCGCGCAGGTAGACGGCGCCATGACGTTCCGTGGCGATACCGTCGCGCAGTACGTCGAGGGCGTGAACGCGACGGCGTTGAAGGACCCGGCGCTCGCTCTGCCAGGCAGCAAACCACAGAGGCACACCGCCGATATCGCAGAACGCTATATGTACAATCCCACGTTCGAAAGCATTTATTCGATCGTGCCAAGTGTGCCGGCGCTCCTCTTGCTCCTGATTCCCGCGATCTTGATGACGGTCAGCATCGTGCGGGAAAAGGAGCTCGGATCGATCATCAACTTCTACGTGACGCCCACCGGGAGGCTCGAATACCTGGTCGGAAAGCAATTGCCATACGTGGCAATCGGAATGCTCAATTTCTTCATCCTGACGGCGCTCGCAATAGCCGTCTTCGGAGTGCCAATCAAAGGCAGCTTCTTGATGTTGCTGGTGTGTACGTTCCTCTACCTCATCGCCACGACGGGGATAGGAATGGTCACGTCGACGTTCACCAAGAGCCAGGTCGCGGCGGTGTTCGTCACGGCGATCCTCACCATCGTTCCCACCATCCAGTTCTCCGGGATGCTGCAGCCCGTCTCGACGCTCACCGGGAACGCCGGCCGCGTCGGGGCGATCTGGCCGGCCACGTACTACATGCACGCGAGCCTCGGTGCGTACACGAAGGGGCTCGATGCCAGCCACCTCGTCACCGACGTCGTCTACATGGTCTGTTGCATCCCGATCCTGCTCGGGATCAGCCTCATCGGCCTGAAGAAACAGGAGCGATAGGCAATGCGGTCGCTGCTGAACATCCTTTGGCTGGGCATCAAGGAGCTTCGCAGCTTCCTGAGCGACACGGTCATGGTGGCGTTCGTCGTGTACGCGTTCACGCTCGCCATCTACATCCAGGCGACGGGCACCTCGAGCGAGGTGAGCAACGCGTCGATCGCGTTCGTGGACGAGGACAACTCCGCTCTGTCGAAGGAGCTGTTCAACGCGTTCTACCCGCCACGGTTCAAGTACCCGGTCGTGCTCGGCTCCGACCAGGCGCAATCGGAGATGGACAGCGGCAACATGATGTTCGTCGTGGTGATCCCGCCAGGGTTCGAGCACGACCTCCGCGCGGGCCGCAACCCGTCGATCCAGGTGAACATCGACGCGACCGCGATGCAGCAGGCCGGCATCGGCACGGGCTACATCCGCAACATCATCAACGATCGTGTCTCGTCGTTCTTGAACCGCACCGAGCAGATGAAGGCGCCTCCCGTCGAGCTGGTCGTCCGGAAGCTGTTCAACCCGAACGCCGTCTCGTCGTGGTTCAAGAGCGTGGTGGCCATCATCAACCAGATCAGCCTGCTCACCGTCGTCTTGACGGGCGCCGCCGTCATCCGCGAGCGCGAGCACGGCACGCTGGAGCACCTCCTCGTGATGCCGCTCACGTCGTTCGAGATCGCCATGGCCAAGGTGTGGGCGAACGGCCTCGTGATCCTCATCGCGACGGCTTTTTCGCTGTTCTTGATGGTCCGTGCGGTGCTCGAAGTGCCATTCGCGGGCTCGATGCCGCTCTGGTTCTTCGGCGTCGTCCTCTATCTGTTCTTCGCGACGGCGCTCGGCATCTTCCTCGGGACGATCTCGCGCTCCATGGCGCAGTTCGCGCTGCTGATCATCCTCGTCATCGTCATGCTCATGCTGCTCTCCGGAGGCAGCACGCCGGTCGAGAGTCAGCCGAAGTGGCTGCAGTACGCCACCTGGTTCCTGCCGGCCCGCCACTTCGTGAGCTTCTCGCAGGTCATCATCTACCGCGGCGGCGGCATCTCGGCGGTGTGGTCACAGTTCGCGATGGTCGCGGCGGTCGGGCTCGCGTTCTTCGTCTACAGCCTGCGGCTGTTCCGCAAATCGATCGCCGTGACGAAGTAGCTCACGTCGCGTCGTCGGTGCGCTTCCAGGTGTCGTCGGGATTGTAGCGATCGATGGTCGGCGCGACCTTCGACGTCTCCGGGCCGAGGTCCTTCTGGTAGACGATGCCGTCGTAGCTGACCATGAAGGTCTGGACCCCCGTGACGCCGTACTCCGCGGGCCACGCCACGAGCGCGAAGCCGCCGATCATCGCGCCGTTCACCATGTAGTCGAGCGTCCCGAGCCGGGCGTCCGGTCCCTGACCCTTGAGCACCTTGAAGAGGTAGCCGTGGAAGGGCTTGTTGGCGGCGTAACCCTCCTGGAGCGCGCTCGCGACATTGGGTCCGACGGGTCCGCCCCACGTTCCATCGGGGTTCTTCCAGGCGAGGCCGTCGTGCTTGCCGGGGCTGCTGATCATCCGCTGCGCGTACTGGTTCACGCCGGAGTCATCGTGGATCTCGGAGGCGTACTGCTTCTCGGCCTCCACGAAGCCGCGGCAGATCGTGATGACGTCGAGCTCGTTGTCGCCGATGCGGCGCTTCAAGACCTCCTCGTGACCGGCCTTCGTGTCGAAGCTCCACGTGCCGTTGGACTGGACGATCGGGATGGGCAGCGGCCAATCCTCGTTGCCGACGACGAGCGTTGCGCGCGAGGGATCGTTCGGGTCGACCTGGATGGAGTGCTTCTCCTTGGCGCGTGCGGCGAAGGCGGCCGCGCGAATCTTGTCCTGCGTCGTGTCCTGAGACGCGACGAGGTCCTTGCCGTCGGGTCCGAGGATCTTGAACAGGGCCGACATGTCCTTGGCGTCGGCCGCCTGAATGAGCGCGTTCGCCGCGTCGTCGGGTGTCTTGAACGTCTTGCCTGCACCGGTCTCGCTCGAACGGCGGCAGCCGAAGGCGAGCAACACGATCGCGAGGGTCACGATTAGCTTCTTCACGGCTCATCACCTCCGTCCGCCGCGTCCACCGCCACCACCGCGCCCGCCGCCGCCCGCGCGTCCGGCGCCGCTCGAGCCAAGGCTCGACGATCCTCGCGAGCTGCTCGCTTTCGCCTTCGATCCACTGAAGGACTCGCGCGATCCGCCGGAGAACGCGTCGCCGCTCCGGCCCGCGCCGCCCGAGTCGAGGCTGCGGTTGCCGACTTTGTCGCCGCCGCCGCCGACCTGACCACCGCTGCGCGCGCTGCGGTCGGCCGCGGCCATGCGGTCGGTGTTGGCGCGGTCGGCTGCTCGCCGGTCCGACGCTGCTTGGTCGAGTCGCGCGTCACGGCCCGCCGCGTCGCGCCCCGCGCCACGAGCCCCCGTGTCGCGGGCGGTCGTTCCGCCAAAGCGATTTGCAGTTTCCCTATTTCCGTATGGCGCGCCGCCGCGGTGCTGCGGATTGTGCTGCCACTGCCCGCGATTCCCGACGCCGCCTGCAGCGCCGACGCGAGCATTGCTGTTCCTCACGAACGTGTTGTTGCGGTTGATGTTGATGTTGTTGTTCGAGCCACCACCCCATCCGCAGCCCCAACCGCTACCGCCGTGGAAGGCTGCGCCGAACGCCATGCCGACGCCGAACGTGATCGCGGCGCCGGCGATCATCGCTCCAGGTGGCGGATACGCGACGGCGGGATACGGATAGACCGGCGCGCCGTACACGACGGTCGGGTTGTACGTCGGCACGTAGACGACCTGCGGATTCGCCTGCTCGATGATCACGATCGGCTGATTGTCGACGGTCTTCGATTCGACCTTCATCTGCTCGTTCGACTTCAAGTTGCCGCTGTCCTTCGCCTTCTTGCGCATGCGCTGGACGGCGTTCATGACGTCGTTCTCTTGTGCGAGAAGCGCGTTGCCGAGGTCGGTCGTCCACTGGATGTCGCTTGCCAGTACCTTCAGCGCATCCGGTAGCGGCGCGAGCGCTTGGACGCTGGGATCCCAGGGCTGCTTCTGCACCTCCTCGACGAGCTTCTCGCCCTTGAGATCGGCATGTTTCGCCATCCACTGCTGGAGCTGCACGATCTCGAGCGGGTACGTCGAAGCGGCGAGCACCTGGGCGAGGAGCGGATCGGGGTAGAGCGCGATCGGTGCGACGAGGGAATCGAGCTGCGCGTCGGGGATCTTCGGTGGTGGCTGGGCGGCGGCGCCGGCGTCTCCCGCGGCGGGGGCTTGTGGCGGCGGTTGTGCCGGCTGTGCCGGCTGCGCTGCTTGCTCTTGCGCCTGTGCGACGGAGGCGCGCGGCAGGAAGGCGCCGCTGGTCACGAGTGAGGCCAACAGAAGAGCGACGATGCTCGTATTCACGCTCGTACGAGTGCGCATGAGTGCCCCCTCGAGCCGGTGTGGATGCTCGGCGGTCGAGCCTCGTTGTAGTGCAACGCCGGTGCCGCCCGCGGCTCGAGCGCGGAAAGACGAGAGCGCGGCTGAGGATTGTCCAGCGTCGGGAGACAACCCGAGCGGGAAGGCGCCGGGCAGCGTGCTCACGGTCGAATTCGAGGTGGCAGGGCAACGCTTCACGGCGCTCAACGGCGGCCCCATTTTCGTGCTGAACCCGAGCATCTCGTTCTTCGTGAACGTGGAGACGCCCGCCGAAGCGGACGCGATCTACGCGGCGCTCGCAGACGGCGGGCAACCGCTGATGCCGATCGGCACGTATCCGTGGAGCGAACGCTACGGGTGGGTGAAGGACCGCTACGGCGTCACGTGGCAAGTGATGACGGCGCGTTCACCCATCGTGGCGACCATCGCCCCGTGCTTGATGTTCACCGGCGCGCGCGCCGGGCAAGCCGAAGCGGCCATGCGCGCGTACGTCGAGGTCTTCCCGAGCTCGAAGATCGAGGCCGTGGAGCGCTACGCGCCGGGCGAGGGTCCCGTCGAGAGCGTCAAGCACGGTCGGTTCGTGGTGAACGGACAGACGATGGTTGCAATGGACGGCCATGGTCCGCACGCCTTCACGTTCAACGAGGCACTCTCGCTCCAGGTCATGTGTGACGACCAGGCGATGCTCGATCGAACGTGGACGGCGCTCTCGGAAGGTGGCGAGGAGCGCAATTGCGGCTGGCTGAAGGATCGCTTCGGCGTCTCGTGGCAGGTCGTCCCGGCGAAGATGACCGCGTGGCTCACGAGCGATGACGCCGCCGCGCGCGATCGAACGTTCGCGGCGCTGATGAAGATGAAGAAGCTCGACATCCCCGCGCTCGAACGTGCATTCAGTCGCGCATGAGCAACGACGTCGCCGATCCACGTGTCGGCCGCGAGCAGCGACGGCCTCCGACCATCTAGAAGGTCGTGAACGCCGAATGCCTGAGCGTTCCGACGCGGCCGTCCGGCTCTCCGAGCGTGATCGTTCCGTTCGTCACGGATCCGGTCGTGGCCATGTCGTCGCGGTACGTGAGGACGAAAGTGCGGTCGCTCGAGGCGTTCGACACGTGGAGCAGGTAGGTCGGCGGAGAGTCCGACGGCGCGAGATCGGTGACCTCGTACGTGAACGTGTATGCCGCGTTCGCGATGAAGCCGTCGCCGTGCGTGGTGACATGGCCGCAGGCGACCGCTCGCGAGCTCCCATCCGACTGCGCGTCGAGAGCGCCGAAGAACATCGACGTGTCCGACGCGGGGCAGAGGCCCGGTGCGGGATCGGTCGTGCAGCTCACCCAGAGACCATGCAGAGCGACCGCCTGATCGTCGGCCGTCGCGAACGCGCGAGGCGAGGCGACCACTCCGCACGCGCCGGCGGCCGGCGGAAACGTGGGCGCGGTGGGCGAGGAGGTCGCCGGCGGCGCCATGTCCGGCGGGACACCGGGAGCACTGGGGGTAGGGGAGGACGACGCCGGACCTTCCGGCGCCGGCGCTTGCTTGTCCGACGCGGTAGGAGCGATCTGTCCGCATCCCCCGCCGGCCAAGGTGAACAACAAGAGCAGGCAATGCCGCATGGTCGGTCGTATGGCCGGCATCCTCGCGATCCGTCACGCGCGCGAGGAAATGGGGCTCAGACCCAGCGCTGCACCGACTCCGCCGTGTCCGTAGGCTTGGTGTTGAACGCGATCTTCGCGCGCGGGGCCTTCTCGTGGATCACGTTGACGAGCTTCTCGAACAGGTCGAAGAGCGACGGGACCATGCGGATCCCCGCGCCGACGAGGACGCAGTCGTACGTGCTCTGTTCGAGCGCCTTCGAGACGACGGACAGCGCCGTCTCGCCGCGATCGACGAGCAGCCAGTGAGGATTGTAGCCGAGCTCTTGCAACCTCTTCTCGTCCGCGGCGAGGCCGGAACGGAGCGTTGCCTCGTCGAGCTTCATCGGCAGGTTGGCGTAGTCGACGATCTTGGGATCGAGCCCGATCAAGAGCACCTTCATCGAGCCATCATACGGTGTCGATGCGCTCACCATCCGGAATAGAGCTCGGGTCGAAGCGGCGCTCGTCGAAGCGCAGCGAGGTCGTGCTCGCCCAGAGCAGTGCGAGCGCGACGGGGAACGGCAAGAAGTAGATGAGCGCCCCATCG
>OUNM010364251.1_pt1 | contig 12558 bp, 20 predicted proteins | sample 1769961 | NCBI WGS metagenome assembly OUNM01 (sample SAMEA3914820, study PRJEB12502) | metagenome | biome: forest; material: soil | place: USA | collected 2012-03-12 | depth 0.3 m | reverse complement strand
GTGTCCCCCGTAAACACGACCTTGTCGTCGCCGTCCTGCATGAAGAAGCAGATGCTGTCCTGGGTGTGGCACGGCGTGTGGAGCGCCTTGACCACAATGCTGCCGATGTTGAAGGTCGAGCCGTGCGCGGGCGTCTTGGTCACCTTCTTGCAGTCCTTGCCGCCAATGATCTCGAGAGGTTGGTCGAGCTCCGAGAGCTGCCAGGGTCAGACACAGTCTACGGCCCAGGTCTGGACAAACTTGGTACAACTCACGAGCTCCTCGTTTCCACCCGCATGGTCCCAGTGGCTGGCAGGGTCAGCATCTCACTCTCCCAGGTTGGAAAACCATAACACTCACTGGTGGGTGTTGACGATGGCCGCGAGCTTGATTGACCCGTCCTGGATGGCCTTCTTGAGCACGGGGGCGACCCTGACGGAATGAGCTGCTGGCCCCAAGGCTTTGACTGGATCACTCACTCAGCCGGGTGGGCCGGATCGATGATGACGGCCTCCTTGGACTTGTCGTCGACAACAAGGTAGGCGTAGTTGTCGCTCTTCCCCACCCCTTTGCCATTGTCAGCTTTCACGACATCGTGGCTGGAAACGGCCCGAGAACTTACACATAGGAATCGACTGGATATGCATTGTGCGAGCGGTGACCGGCTGGGAAACAATCAGTATCGAGATGGGTTCGGTTCTGGAATGAGGGCCATGGGGGTTGTTTACAGTCGAAGTGAAAGAGGCGAGTCGTGGTTGGAAAAGACGTCGTGCAGCAGCAGAGGCTTGCATACTCAGCCGAGTTACAAATCAATAGAACGTTAGTCGCTACGCTGAGGCTCAAGCTAGAGAAGCATGAATGTAGTAAGCGGAGGGAACTATTGGATTCCAGCGAATCCGGGTCATGATAACCGCCGAGGACCGTTGATGCAGCACAGGACGGCATGACGTTATCATTGGACAGTGTCTCGCTTCACGCCCAGGCACGTTCCATTCCACGGCGCAGGCCAGCTCCACAGTCACATGACCGCCCATATCCCGCTCCGAGGGGATCAGGGGAGCAGAAGGGGAGCACAGAGTGCAGCCAGATACTGGAGGGAGTCTGACGTCTCTGGATTGCTCCTCTTACACCACCCCAATAGGCTTTGGCACCCAAGCCTCCTCCTCATACAGCGCCCAAGCCGGCCTCTGCTCAGCCATAATCACCTCGACATGCTCATCCTCGTCTTCCTCCTCGTTCACCTCCTCCAACGCTTGACCCATCTCATCTATCACACTCCCAACACCCACCGAAACCCCCGTCCCAGGCTTCTCATCATCCTCCTCCATCCGGTCCGCGCCCCCTCCCCCTTCCAAAATCTCCCTCGTGAGCGCCATGGCCCGCCGCAACACCCTGCTGTCCCTGGTACTCCCCGAAATGGAATCCAGCACAGTCAACACCACCCCCTCATCAGCCCTCCCAATCTCCCCCTTCAACTCCTCCCCCTCCCCTTCCAAATATCGCACCACCAACTCCCTCACCTCCCCCTCCTCACCAACCCCATCCCCCTCCTGGCCACCACCACCCTCAACAGCCATACCCTCAACAACCATACCCTCAACCACCTGACTACTTTCGGAACCATCCACCACCACCCCCAGATGCCGCCAGTAGTACTCCCAGATCCAGGCGAGCGCCTTGCCCGCGGCGGCGCGCAGCCGCGGCAGCGAGGGCAGCTGCTCGTGGGTGGCCTGGTGGCGCAGCTCGACAAAGGTGGCGGGCAGCCCGACGCTCTTGGCCACATCGTACATGGACATCTTGCGCTGCTTGTCTTGGTGGGAGTCGAGGAGGCCTGTTACGAAGCTGGTGACGTTAGAAGAAGTTTGTGAGATAGGTTGGTTGGTGGTGGTGGGGGAGAGGGTAGGATGTAGGGTCGGGGGTGGGTGGTTGTGAGCCCGTCCCTTTCCCCTCCCGCTCGACGTTTTCGGTTTTTGATCGTTCAGCTGTAGATAACAGCCAACTCCCCTTCTCTTCAAGCCTCCAACTCGACATCTCACCCTCCACCTTCACCCTTCCTTTCCCTCTCTAAACCACACCACCACCACCACCCCTCCCCTCCCCTCCCAACCAAAAACCCAAAACTCCAAGACAACACAGAGAGAAAAAAAGAAGAAGAAAAAACTCACCGACTAAAAGCCGCCGAATAAGCCGCCCTGACCGCATACCCCCCAGCGGCCCTCTCCACCCCATTGTCCCCCCTTCCCCTCCCATCCTCACCACCACCCCCACCCAAAGAACCCAAAGAAACCCCCATATCACTCAACCCCGCAGCCACCAACAACGCAGTCGACTCGACCATGTGCGGACACCCGCCGCGCTGCATCCACATGGCCACGCGGGCGACTGCTTCTGCGGCGCTGTCCCTCCTCTCTTGCGCAGCATTCCCATGGCCTTCTTCTTCTTCTTCCCGCTGTTGATGCTGTTGATGCTGTCGGTGCTGTTGTTGTTGTTGTTGTTGTTGTTGTTGTTGTTGATGTTGGTGAGGAGGGTGAAGGGTAGTGGTGGTGGTGGTGCTGGTCTCGCGCGGGTAGAACTGGCGGCGCACGGCGAGGAGCTCGGCGCGGTTGCGCCAGGGGGTGAAGATGTATTGTACCATAATTTTAGGAGTGCATTAATACTGGAGGCGGAGAGCAGAGACGAAATAAGGGTTTTGTTGGTGGTGGTGTTGAGATTTTGGAGATTTGAGAAGTTGATGTTGAGAAGTGAGCAGAGTCTGGGTGTTAGCGCGTTATCTTTTTTGTGTCTGTGCGCCACTGTTTGGAGATGTCGTGGTAAAAGAAGGGAAAGTTAGAATATGGCAAAATCTGATGTTTTGAGCATGCTGTCCTTGGCAATTCTATGTCTCTCTCTTTTTCGAAAATAGAACAAAAACTGGTACAGTATTCCATTTATGTTTTTGCCGGGTTGTTGACCATGTCAAGGCCACCCAGCTCTCATCTCGACTGAAGGGGACGTTGCCGATCACGAGCAACGGTGGAAAGTCATCAGAAAACACAGGTGAGGCGGATACTGCTTTTGTCTATGCTCAAGCTCATCTATCGATTTTATGTATCCCCTGGACCACCAGGCCACTGCCCAGATGAATCCCCTACCCCCTCTCAAACCCAACCTACGAAATAGTCTTCTCCACCATCGTAATCCCAAACTTCTCCTCCAGCTCCTTCATCAACGGCTCCGTAATATCAGTGGTCATCGGCGCCAGCACACCCCGCGCGCTGATCTGCCCGCTCAGCACCTGCTTGACGGCCACAGCACACGGCACGCCGACCGTCTTGGCCATGGCCGAGTACCCCCCCGGCACGCCGTACTCGCACAGGGTGCTGGTGCGCGTCTCGCGCGTCCCGTCGGCGTGCTCAATCTCGAACTTGTGCTGCAGCATGACCAGGTCGCGCTCGCCCTCCTCATACTGCATCTTGCGCTCGAGGGTCGCGCACAGCGTGTCGAGCGGGTTGCCCTTGGGGACGATGGCGTCGTCCGAGAAGAGGCCGATCCAGCGGAGGCCCGAGAGGATGCGCTGTTTGTCTTCCTCCGACTCGAAGGACGCCTTGGCGAGGATGGTGGCCTCGAGGTCGGCGGCCGAGGAGGACGGGGCGCCGATGACGGCCGCCGTGGCGTCCTTCCAGGCGCCCGGGCGCGAGAGCACGTCGAGCGGGGTGTCCTGCAGGAAGCCGATGTCGACGAGGGTCTTGATGAACTGCGGGAAGCCCTGGTAGCGCAGGGTGCCGCGCACGACGGTCTGGGCCTCGGGGATGCTGTAGCGCTCCTTGTAGATGGTGGAGTCGCGGTTGGGGTAGGCGACGAAAGCGAAGCCCGGGTAGATGAAGTAGGGCTTGGCCATCTTCATGAGGTCCTTGCCCTCGACCTGGACGATATCGCCGTCCTTCCACCACTTGCCGTCGTTGCGCAGGGCCAGCAGCACGCCGCGCGACGACCACGAGAACTTGTAGCCCAGCGGGTTGTCCGAGTCCTCCGGGGCGGGCAGGCCGCCGCAGTAGGACAGGAAGCTGAGGATCTTGCCGCCGGCCTTGTGCACCTCGTCGATGGTCTTGACGGCGTACAGGTGGTCGATGCCGGGGTCCAGGCCGATCTCGTTCATGACGGTGATGCCGGCCGCCTTGGCGTCGGCGTCGAGCTCCAGCATGGCGGGCGACACGTAGCTCGTGGTGACGACATGCTTCTTCTGGCGGATGGCCGACTTGATGACGGTGGCGTGGAAGGTGTAGGGGATCAGGCTGATGACCAGGTCGTGCTTGGCCACCTCGGCGTCCAGCGCCGCGTCGTTGGTCACGTCGAGCGAGATGGGGCGCGCGTTCTTGACGCCCTCGGAGAGCTGCTGGGCCGAGGCGAGGGTGCGGCAGGCTGTTGCACGGGGGAGCGAGTCAGCAAGAGGAGAGTAGGGGGTGCGTTCGTCTTGGACGAGGAGGGGGGTGGCCGGACGGAGAGATGGCGGGATGGCAGGACGTACCAACCGTGACGGGGATGCCGGCGTCGCTGAGGACGTCGAGGGTCGGCCGCGTCACGAAGCCCGCGCCGAGCATAAGCACGCTGCTACAGGCGGACAAGAGTCCATGTCAGCCGCCGTCTGGGATGCGCCCCCGTGGTGCCCGTGGTGGCCATGGCGCCCTTAGCTTGGGGGTGGGATGGGCGATGCATCGAGCAAGGCATTGGGCAGTGGTGGGGCGGGTTTACTGTTGCGAAGCCATCTTTTCTCGGTCAGACAGAAGCCGTGTGTGCTTGCTTGCTGTGCTGTGGTGTGCTTGTGCTGTACGGCGTGCTGTGCTGTGCTCCCAGGCAATTTCTTGGATTGTGCGGGGAAATTCCTGCTCTCGCCTGGCAGAATCCGAGTCCAAACCGCGGCGACTCGTTTTTGTGTTGGTCGGGTCCACGGGTGGGTTCCGACTTTGCCAGTTTCCCAGTCGCAGGTTGAGTCAGGCCGGGCCTTTGCCGTCTGCTCGGCCGGGCTTCCGTCCCGCTTGTTGCCCGTACAGAGTCCAGAGTCCAGCGTTGATGAGGGTTCCGATAACGGCCCCAAATTTCAAGGAGGGGTAATGCAACTGGCGCGATGGCGGCGGCGGGGGATGGCGGGGCAAACACCACACAGCCAGGCAGGCAGGTCACTCACTCTGTTCCATTCGATGCCATGCAATGCGATGCGTGCGATCGGTTGTCACTCGCCACTCTCAACGAGGCACCCACCTTTACAGAATACGTACACCTGCACGGCACCACCATCACCACCTCGGCAACCTGGAAGGTGTTGAGGTACTGAGGTACTCTCTAATTACCTCAGCTGCCGCGCATGAACACCTGAGACCCCCATAAACAAACCACATGCATGACCGACCCATTGCCCATGCACATGTGGCCTCCCAAGTCACTGTCACCGTTGCTGCACACTGCACTCAGTCGCTGCACTGCACTGCACCATCACCAGGTGACAAGACCCAAAAAAACAACACGAGCAACGAGCAGAGCGGGGAGAAGGGAGACGGAAGAGCGGAGAAGTGGAGAGCAGAGTTTGTTTGGCCAGACAGAGCAGAGCCGGCCAGAGCCGGTCAGCATCAAGCTCGCTGCATGATGGCGCCGTGACATTTCCATTATCAGCAACAAGAAGAAAAAAACCGCGCTAATATTACCCATCTTTCCATCCTCCATTCTCAGCCCCTTGTCCCCTCCGGGTTGTGAAACCCACACGCCAAAGTATTGGCTCTTGTTGTCTCCTGGGAACTCTTGCCCCCCCAACCACCCAACCAGACAGAGCCCAGTCCCGCAGCCCATCCCATCCCTTTTGCCCTGTTTAGTTTGCCTGTGCTGTGTGTATCCATGTGTAATTACACAGAGTTACATACGCCGTTACCCGTGTGCGTGCCTTGTGTCGGCTCCTTGCCGCCCATGCTGTGCTGTCTACCCAACCCAGAACCTGCAAAACGCCTCGCTGTGATGCATCAAAACCAAAAACCAAAACAAAAAAAGTAAAAACCCAAAGCAGAGAAAAAAGCACACCAAAAAAAAGTCCATCACACAACCAGCATGCGTAGACGTGCACATGCATCCAACTCACTCCCCATCCTCCTCCTCCTGCCCCTCCCCATCCTCCTCCTCCCCCTCGTCATCATCCTCCTCCTCCTCCTCATCATCACTAGCAGGCGGCTCCCAAGCATCCTCAAGCTTCAGCCCCAGCCCCTTCCCACTATCCACCTCCCCCCGGTCCCTCACCCCCCCGCTACCACCGAGCAACGAAAGCACAACCGACTGATGCAGCGCCGCGCCCGGCGCCTTGCCCTGGTCCGGCGCGTCGTACAGGCCCATGCCGTAGAGGATCTCGCCCTCGGGCTCCGAGTCCATGTCGTCGTCGTGGATGAGCGGTTGGTAGGATTGTTGTGCTGGTTCGGGCTTCATGGGTGATAGGTGGGGTGGTTGCTGCTCGCCTATGAGGGTGCAGGCGAAGTCCTCGGGTGTTGGGGGGGCGGTGGTGGCGGCCGGGTAGGTCTCCCAGATGAGGGAGGTGTCGTCTGTGGGGGGGAAGTAGGACATTGCTGAGAGGGAGTTGGCGGCTGGGGAGTAGTTGGCTGCTGGGGAGTAGTTGGCGGCCGGGTGGAAGACTGGTGTTTGTTGTTGTTGTGGTTGTTGCTGTGGCGTCTGGACAGGCGCGTTCAGAGGCGAGCACATGGGCTGGGAGCTAAAGTTCGAGTAGGGGAGCGAGAGCGGCGAGAACGAGTCCGCCGGCGAGGCGTACCCCGAATACACCACCGCCGGGGTCGGGGGGAAGTGCTGCAGGCCCGCCAGGAGCTCGGCGTCGTTGTAGCCCGAGTACGGGTACATCATCGAGTTGCCACCGTCTTGGTGATAGAGAGGCTGCTGCACGTTCTGTGTCGAGGGATGCCAGCTGAGAGGGCGTGCCGGTCTGGTGCTGGGCTCCCGCTCGTAGAAGGGGCCGTTCGAGGTCTCCGACCCTGGAGTTGGCAGATACATCTGGTCTACCGCCGGAGACCGAACCTGAAGCCCGCCGCGGAAACCATCTCCGATCAACGTCCTCCTCCGTGACTGCATTGTTGATGATCTCGGGCTGTTGTTGGCGCTGCCGGGTTTGGCGATCCTCATGGCGTTCGCAGCGGGCCGTTGCTGCCCATTCGCTGTCCTCGAATACCGCCGTGTGTTCCCAACGAGTTGCCTCGAGAGCTCCTCGAGCATCGCGTCGACCGTGTAGGCTCCGCCGGAGCCCTGCGAGTGGTGGCCCACACCAACCATGTTGGCCGGGAAGAGAGATGGCATCATCTTGATGGCGGCAAAGTGCTATTGCCCAAACATAGAGTCGGAAAGGTGTGGGAGTAAGAGTGAGGTAGAGACTTCTGCCAGGCTGTGGGGGATATATCAAGCCGTGCTGGGGTTGATATCAAGTAGGGTGGCGAAGGCAGTCTGAAGAAGGGTTGCCCTCTTGGGGAAGGGTGATGGGGGGCTTTGAAGTGAATAAGAGAGTTCAGTCAAACCTCCAATCCGGGAAAGGCCGCCTCCCTGGACATGTTTGGGCGTGCAGAGGGAGACAATAATATCAAGGTACATGCTCCGTACTCAAAACGAGTGACAGGGAGCCCTCTCGTTGCCGCTTTGGCATGCCAGGAGCGAGACTGTGTGTCAATGGAGCTTGTTCCATGACTCTGGGGCTCTCGAGGCCTGCGTCATATGCGCTTGCAGGGATTGTTTAGCCTACCCGACCCCGGGGATGGGATGGTCTGGTGAAATGGTTTCGGGCCTCTCGCCTGCGTCACCTGTGTCTTCCGTAATGTACTTTGTGGTGTCCATTTTTACTGCAAGGCCGGCGGCATGGATGGGCGGGAGCAGGCACTGGTGAAAAGGGGGGGGGTCTCGGAGCAAGGTTGCAGGGGCAAAAAAAAGCCAACCCCCAAGTCTCCTCGCGGTGGGCTGTCCGTGGCTTGTTGCGGATAGTGCGATGTTGCTGTGAAGGATGGGGGCGTTGGGGAATGGGGTTGGCGGCGGTCAAGCGGAGGCAACAAGGTTGTTTGAAGTCGAGCCGCTGGCCTGTGGTCGTGGTCGCGAGCAGAATGTCCACCCGCGATTGGGACGAACCCCCTGACCTGCAGGTCCTTCCTTTCTCAGCGTGAGCTGGCACGTCAACGTGAGCCCCATGGCGAACGGACCAACCCACACCTCCTCCTGCGGGCGGCTGTGTCACCCTGGGAGGGATGGGACTTGGTTCGAGAGTAGCGTCCCTCAGGATTGGGGTTCCTTCTGGGAGGGTGCAAGGCGGGAAACAAGGGTTGATGAATAGCGGAGGTTTTAGCGCACACGAAAGAGGCGACTGCGTCAGCCCTTCTTGTTGAGATTGGGTGGTAGGGGCTGCAAGGGTAGTGCGGGACGGGTACGGAGCACCATGAACAAAAATCGTGGGAGTGTGTCGAGGTCCGCGGGCCGGGGGTGCGCAAAGGAAACGGCCGGGATGCGGAGGGCTGGCCAGGGCAGAATTCAGGGCGTGTTCAAGGTCCAGAAGCTAGGGCGGGGGCGTGTGCGGATCGGCGCATCCCCGCTGTCTGTTTGACTTTGCCAGGGGGGCCGCGAGGTGGATGCCGCCGTAACGTCGATGTTCTGGGGTCAGCCAGGCCGGCAAGTCTTGGGTACGCAGCACTGCGGCGAAAATGGTGGGCCGATCGGGTCGCGGGGACTTGTGTGTAATCCTCTCGTTTCGCGGTTCATTGCCCGCTTGGAGTAGCCGGAGACCAGCAACGGCCTGGCGCGCGGGCTCGGGCTCGGTTCGGCCTCAAACGGCACATTCCCATTCCTTGTTGGCCTGAAAATCGGCGGATGCCATATCAGACATCTGTGCCGCGGACTCGGCCTCTCTGGCGATCACGACCTTTTGCTGGCTTGCTCCGTGTGGAATTGGCCGACACTGCGCCACCTCCCTTGGGCGTCTGATGGCTCCGCGGCGAAGCTATCATCGCTGGGCGGTGGGTCGAGCGGGCGGGACTCTGGGTTGTTTGACTGCCGTGCTATCCACTCGGGGGTTCCCTGTCTCTGGCTCGCCTTGTTGGCTTGTTGGGTTGATGGTGGTGGTCTCGGTCTCGGTGTCGTGCATTGCTCGACTTTGGAGGCCGAGACGAGGAGCCGCCAGCGCCGCCAGCGCAGCCCCGGCCCAGCCAGCCGCAGCGCAGCCCGGCCGCACAGCCAAGAGAAACATGCACATGCCTGTTGAAACACCAGGACGGAAATCGCACCGAATGCTCAGATTGGGGCCTGCCGCCGGGAGATGCCCGGTCGCGGGTCGCAAACGAGGCTTCGGATACGCATTCTGTCGCACCCGGCTGGTGCCAGCCTGATGCCGGGCGGGTGCTGCATGAAAACCTGAAAGGGTGGACGGGAGCTGGTTGCGGATGGCGTGCTGCGATGTGGTCCTGGTTGTTTCCACTTGCGCTGGTAATCAGTCAGGTACTGTGGTACTTGCGCAGGAGCAGCATATTCGGCGACCGCGGACTCGCGGGGACGGGGATGGCTGCGATGCAATGGACGAGGGAGCATCGAAGTGAGCATCGAAGTGAGCAGCGAATGGAACGTTGGGGGTTGGGTCGGGCAAGGGTCTGCAGGGGACCTTCCAGGCAAATCCAGGCTGTCCAGCCCAAAACCAGGCAGATCCAGGCAGCCCACGCAACCCAGCGAGCCAGGCAGGTGGAGGCCATCCACAGCTGCTTTTTCGGGCGCCTGGCTGCCCGCTTGGAGCCCGCAGCTTCCATGAACTCTGGAGTGCCGCACGGAGAGACCGTCTGGCTGCCTGGCACGGGGGACGGAGGTACCGTACTGTAGTACTCGAGGCTTGTACTTGTAAGGATACAGGCGACCGCTCGTATCCTTGATCCTTGTGCCCGAGTGTGTGAGAGAAGGGTGTGTGTGGTCCGCGGCGGGCGGGCGGTGGACGTGGACGGACGACGTGGATGATGCCGCCGCTCTTTGCAATGGAAATTGCGCCGTCGGTACGGAGTACACACTCTGGTACACTACGGAGTACTTCGACGGCTCACTGGCATGGCCGGTTCTGCATCTCGCCGCTGCACGGTCACGTCCGTCATACCCCACAGCCCGACAGCCCGCCAGCCCGCCGCGATCCCTGATCAGTGATATCCCTGATCAGATCGCACTTTTCCCCACGCCTGGGCCCTCCTGAGCTGTTCATGGAAAATGCTGTTCCTGGACGGCCATTGGCCGCGGCCGCAGCCCCGGTGGAGGCCCAAACCCGAGTTTGCAGCTCCTTCCATTTTCCGTCCGGGGCCTCGTGCATCCAAATATTTGCCCGGCACTTGTTTGGAGCAGGTGCTCGACGGGCTCCTCCTCGGCCGACGCTCGGGTGTTTTTCGTTTCCAGTTCTGAACTTCTGCACAACGCCGGCACCACTTGCTGTACTATCTGTGCAGTGAACACATCTGGAGGGGCTTGCGGCAAGGGCTCCGGCACAACCAACCTCCAGGCGCCTGGCAATCTCGACGTGTCTCGAGAAGATGGAAGTGGAATTTCACTCGGAAACTTCCAGGAAGGTACTGTGAGGTACGTACAGTACGTACCGGCTGGGAAGCGCTGGAGCAGGGAGGGTCGATCTGGTTCCCCACAGGGCCCGGCCATGGCCATGCGCGGACGGAGCACGCCAAGGCCTGACTTGCCGCAGAGCCCACCAAACTCGCATCCCGGCGATCCAACTGCGGGCGGAGCCTGGAACCACCACTGGACACCGACCTATTTCCGTCAGTCGAGGGGGCTTTTTTTTTCTTTTTTCTCGGCACGTCGCAAATGCATCCATCCACTGGCGTCAGCCTCCATCTCAATGCGCGGCCGCGGTTGGGTCACAACGCTACTGCACAGAAACCGTGCTGCGTTCGACGTCGACGGCAATGCACGATCCGGTCTCTGCCCCGAACCTCTCTCTCTGCGGTCTGCGGTCTGTCGTCTGGTTTGCCGTCTGCGAGTCGCCACGGCCTGTGTCAACCCGTCGTCCGACACACACTCCGCCGTCCGCTCTGGAATCGGAGGCTGACATCACCATGATCGAGCGCGTGTGCGACCCTGCCGTCGCAGTGTACGTGTTTGGCCACTCTGGATTCGCACAGGGATCAACGGCCACACAGGACCGAGTCGCAAAAACACCCACGATGCAGAGGCAATCGCGGCTGCGTCGCTGCGATCACCTTGGCCCCCTTCCCGGTATGTACTGTGTACACTACGACAAAATTCTCTCATCACCTGGGCCGGGCCCTTTGCATATCACCAGGCCGAGGCCCTCTGCCGAGTCATGAAGGCGGCTCGCAGTTTACGCCATGCGCTCTCGTATGAACAAGTCTCCAGCTCTCCACAAGACAGCAGCATCCTTGGGTTGCTCCCCTGCAGCAACCGCTGGACCTGATCCGGCGGGCGGATGGGCCAAGGGGACCGCTCACGCTAGCCGCCAAGGCTGTCCCAAACGGGGCGCACAATGGACGCGAATCCCGTGGAAGCCATCGAAGGGATGGACGAAACAGCCCTGCGCATGAGCGGCCAGCATGGACCTCTGGGGTCCCATGTGATGACAGGATGCTAACGAGGAAAAAGGCAAATGGGCCGTTCGGTGACGGCTCCACCCAATAACTGGCGACACCCGCGGTTGTCTTGGCATGCCTTGGGTGGGGTGCTTCAAGCAGCCGTGGAGCACCCAAGATTCATCACCACCACCGTCTGGGCGCAGCGGTCACTGCTCCGGTGCTCCCACAAAAGCCGGTGTCGTTAACCTTCATGTTAGCTACCCCTGCTGCTCGAGACCCACCAGGACACCGATGGCAACGTGGGAGGGCAAGCGGCGGCTGAACCCCGGCTGTTCCGGACGGAGGCCTTCAAACCCATTCACGAGTCGGAGATGAGTCGCGACTGAGGGGCTTAACCGGTGGGGGCTTGACGACCGCCACCACAGCAAGCTGCAAGACTCGATCGACGCCAGCGAGTCGCTCTGCTGATGTGTGGACGACGGGAGGTCCCGTGCCACAGGATGTGTACGATGTACTTGGACAGAGAACACCAAAGTGCAAAATCAAGTCACTACACAGTACAGAGTAGGCGAGACGCCGAACGCGAGCATCCATCAAGCCCCGCCGACTAAAGTCGGATCTGCCAAGCCTACTAGTCTAGCCTCTACTCCTAGCTGGTACACATCCATCGCTCGAAACGATGAGTGATGGTGCACTCAGGTACCTCCCTGCCCAGGTCATCCTCGCGCGACCGCAGAGTGGGATCAGAGCAGGTTACCGAGGAGGTACTTACGCAACCGACGCTCGGTGGGAAAACACCCGTTAGTTACATGCGTGTGGGGCTTGGAGCAAGTCAGAAAAGCCGCTGGGCGAGACAGGGCTCGCGTAACAACCCTGGCAGGGTCACCAAGCCCACGGTTGGAACGAGGTTGGTTTTATTTCTGGGGCTCTCATCAGCTCGGCGGGCCGAGCTGCAAGCCTGCAACATGCTCGTCTTCCTCGCAGCGGCGGCGCCAGGCCCGTGCCAGGGGGGGGTGGTGGTGGGTGG
>OUNM010376330.1_pt1 | contig 12562 bp, 16 predicted proteins | sample 1769961 | NCBI WGS metagenome assembly OUNM01 (sample SAMEA3914820, study PRJEB12502) | metagenome | biome: forest; material: soil | place: USA | collected 2012-03-12 | depth 0.3 m | reverse complement strand
GCAAATGATATCGATCTTTCACTACCATGGACGCATCTTGCCTAACTATCTGATCATTAGCAACTTGCAAATAAACTCAATTTGAAGACACGCCCTAGCGATCGCAACTTAGCTTCTTGAATTCCAGCGGCGACGATGGCTTCAGGCAACGCTGTGCCACGGTGATCTGCGCCGTCATCATCGAGGCTAATTTCTCTCTTCTGCCTTGTTGCACGGGAATCGATCAGATCAAGTGTGCGCCATTCGGCACGCTGCTTGCAAAGCGCAATGAATTTTGCTGGTCCATCAGCGATGGACATAACCTTCTTGATGTCCCTTAACGCGTCCAAGACTCCGTCCGAGAGAATGGAGCTGTCCTCACCGGCGAATCTGTATCGTAAGAACGGCATGATCTCGAAGTAAAGTTCGACGATTATCGCGTTTGGGTTGGTTTCGACATGATGTCGGAGTTCCTCAATTGATAAAGTGTTGAGTGCAAGCTCTCCACTTGAATGTTTATTTTCCGAAGTTGCTGTCGACTGTTCGTAGTCGGTAGCTCCGACTTTCACCACTCTTGACGTTTCCATAGCTGACGAGCCAACGCAAAATACAAAAACATCCCCCAAGCATCAAACATGCGGCGATATCCGCTTCGGCAATTTACATCCGTCAGTCTGCATGCGCAGGAAAAACGGGTGCGTAAATTTGTAAGAACCGGAAGATGTTCAGTCCTCGGAAATATTCAGAGGAGCTATGTATGTATTTGATTTGACTTTGTTTATATAGTTTTATAGCTAGGGTGCCGTCATACGGAAAAACGTGTGCCGTAAAGTCGGTTCGAAGTCAATACGAAAGCAAACCTTCCATTTGGCTGGGATGGTGACGAGATCGGCTTAGCAGGTTGCTGAAAAGTACGGATTGGAAGTTTTCTAGGCTGGAAGGATTTGGTAGTCATCTCGGACCGAGTATGAGAGGCCGAAAGACCCCGCAAACGAACTTCATCAGTCTGATAAACATCGAGGAGCGCATCCGCCAAGCGCATCCGATTCTGGAGATAAAGAAGATAGTCGGGGAAATATTCCGGCGTGTGGACGATCACTTTGACGACATTTATGCAGAGAATGGTCGGCGGTCCATTCCGCCGGAGCGGTTGTTAGGTGCAAAAGTGCTCATGGCGCTCTACACGGTAAGAAGCGAACGGCTGCAATATGGTCTACTCTTTCAATGGTTCCTGGATATAAATCCGGACGAACCCGAGGCGCTCTTCGATGCGAGTACCTTCAGCAAGAACCAGGAGCGATTGCTCGCCCACGCCACCGCGGATCAATTCTTCGTGTCTGTGGTGGAAGTGGCCCGGGAACGGGGTGGGTGAGCAATGAACACTTCGGCGTGGATGGGACTCTCACCGGCGCTTGGGCGAGCATGAAGAGCTTTCGTCCCAAGGACGACCAGCAAGGTCCTGGCGGCGGGAGCTGCTGGCAGGATTTTCACGGAGAGAAGCGCTGCAATGAAACTCACCAGAGCACGACCGACCCGGAAGCGAAGCTGTTAAAGAAGGGGCGCGGCAAAGAAGCACAACTTTGCTTCACCGCGCATGCGGCAATGGAGAATCGGTTCGGACTTTGCTTTGCATTGATCTGAGAGTAGCGCCTTCGGTGTGTGCGAATCGATCGGAGCTTCTCCAGCGCTGCCAATTGGGGTGTCAAATCATCCTTGCTCTTCAGAATCATTGGGATCTGTAGAAGTCGAAATTTGAGGGAAAATCAATGGGGATGATTTGGGATTTGGATTGAGCCTGCTAAATCTGCGCCTTAGATGTCGTGGCCATCTAAAACGCCCCATCCCTTTCAACTTGGCCCACGTGAAGAATAGAGCAGACTTAGAAAGTATCGGATTCCGGGATCTCGCCAGTTGGCAGTTCCAGAATGAAGTCTTAAAGCACGTCGGAGATAATCCCGACGAATGGGATGCGCGTCTTGACGTGCAACGGGCATTGTATGCCTTTGTTGTCGAAGAAGAGGTGTGTTACATCGGCAAAACGGCGCAAAATCTGAAAACGCGCTTTGCCGGATATTGCAGTCCCGGCAAGGACCAACAGACCAACCTACGTTGCAATGAAAAAATAAAGGAGCGTCTCAGAAGTGGGAAGGGAGTTCGTATTCTTGTCTTCCACGACCGAGGGAATTTGCAGTGGGGTGATTATCGGTTCGATGTGGCCGCCGGATTGGAAAACTCACTCATTAATGCATTTGAGCCGCCTTGGAATAGTGGTGGAAGACAAAAGAAGATTTCCGAGTCGGAGGAATTGGAGCGTTCTGTCCTTCCGGGCGGATCTGAGGATGGGGCAAAGGCGTCGGAAGTTCAGTTTACAACAACCGATCCGAGTAAGACCTTCAAGGTAGAGCTCGGGAAAACGTACTATTACAGTGGGTTTATAAATGTGCCAAAAGGATTGGAAGTGAATTTGGGGGATGATCGCGAAGACGTGGCGATTTGTCTGGGTTCTGAGGGGGACGTGATTGTATCCGTGATAAATCGTACCGCCAATCAAAATGGCGCTGTTCGAATCTGCAGAAATACGAAGCCGATTGCCGCATGGTACCAAAAGCACTTTAAGGTGGGCGACTCGGTAAGTATTAGTATCCTCTCGCGAAACAAACTGCTTCTGAGGTTGAATGGTGATCGAAATGGTGGGTCTGATCAGTAGATTACTCTGTGGTTCTGTTGAGCGCAACCCTGGCAGATTCTCTTATCGTGCATGTGGCCGATGATATTCAGTTGTCGACACTCGAGGCATCTCCTAAAGTACCGTTTATTCCTGAGAATCCTCCGCTTCGCTCTAGTCAGATCGTCTGAACTTTCAGCCGGGACCGAACTGGCGACTACCCAGATCATTGATGGTTCACCCGGAGATGGCCACTCGATCACGCAGACTTCAATATCGAGTGAGGAGCCATTCCTGATGACGCGAAGGTTCTCTTGATCAACTTCACTGGCACGCCATTTGCCAGCAGGAACTGGAGCCAGCGGATCGTCGTGAAAGCACGTTAGCCAGTAATTCCCTCACAAAATTTGTGACCTCTGGCTCTCCAGATGCTCTCGGTCCAGCAACGTTGAGGATCTTGACGTCGTGCTGTTGAAGGAACTCCATCAGCAATTGTCCTGGTTCTTCTGTTCCGTGGTGGATGTGAATCCATGGTTTCCCATGTTTGTCCGCATAATTGGCAGTCAATTGGGAGGCTTTCGATAGACCGGACTTGATGGAGATGATGACGGTTGCGTCAGAGTCGACGACGTTTTGCTCTGTTCTGGCTGGATAGCCCTTCCTGGTGCATTCCTTCAGGATGTAGCGCTCTGGGATCGTTCCGTCCTCGGCAATCCGGCCTTTTGGGCTCCATCCCCCATATGGAATTCCATTCTCGATGGCAAAATCCAAAGCTGCCCGATCAGCTCCTGTTTGACCTCCTGAGACGATTTTCTGGATCATGTCATCCTCACTGTGTACGCTTCGCCGATGGATGGATGTCCATTTTGCCGAAGAACTGAAGTCGAGTCGATAGCGCAGAATCGGTGGGCGATCGCTTTCCACGATGGTTTCCCAGTGAGCAGGGGACACAGTCTCGTCATCCCCAGGCGGCATGTCAGATCAGTTTTTGAACTGAGTCCCGATGAATATGCTTCTGTCTGGGCTCTGGTTGGTGAGGTGCGCGAGAAGCTGCTGCTCGAATTTCAACCAGCGGCATTCAATATCGGTGTGAATGACGGAACGGCCGCAGGCCAAACCGTCTCGCACGCCCATATCCACGTGATCCCCCGGTTCTCCGGCGACGTCGTCGATCCAAGAGGTGGTGTGCGCTGGGTTATTCCATCCAAGGCTGATTACTGGAGCAAAGCTTGAACATCCCAACCCCAGAGTTCCAGATCCAGTTCCTATCAAATGTGCAAAGGCTGCTTTCGGACGGGCAGTTCGTGGCCACCTACAAGTTCGCCCTACTGCTCGCCCTGGCAGATATTTGCGTCGAGGGCGGAGAAGATACGGATGCGACTTTGACAATCCATACGAGGAAAATTGCCGAGAAGTTCATCCAGTATTATTGGCGTCAATCGAAGCCGTACCTTGGACAAGGTGTGCTCCGGCAAAATACGGGACGTGAGGCTGGTGTCGTGAGACTGTTGCGGGACGAGGCCGCGATGAATGGTTCGTTGCTGTCGATTAAGAGAGACGAGAACCGATGGATGCGTTTGATCGGCGAGGTTGCGTCCATTGTGAAGGACATGCCTCTCTGGAAGCTTCAGACTGTCGGCGATGCTCAGGTTGATTTCCTCTATCCGGTCACGGGGAGTGGCCAAGTGATCGATCTGCACCCCGGAGTGATGTATTGCTTCCGCAAGTTTCACTCATTGATCAGCGATCTCGTTAGGGGCGCATGGGTGCGGTACATCCGCCGTTTCAATTGCGATGCACTCGGAAGTTCCTCTGACCTTGATCAGTTCCTGTTTGGTACGGAACGGGCGTCGTTGAACGTCTTTGGTCCGATCCTGGTTGAGATTCAGGGCGGACGGTGCTTCTACTGCCAGAAGGGAATTGCGCAGAACGACAGTCGGCACATCGATCACTTCGTTCCTTGGGAACGGTATCCGGTTGATCTCGGCCATAACTTCGTGCTGGCCCACGAAAAGTGTAATCTCTCGAAGAGTGATCACCTAGCGGCGGTATCCCATCTCAAGCGGTGGGCTGAGCGAAACCGGAGCGCCGACGCGTATTTCCGGGATCGCTTTGAAAAGGTCGGAATAAGCCACAATCTCGTGGTGTCCACTGCGATCACCAGATGGGCTTACGCAAATGCTTCAGCGATGGGAGCGCCTTTGTGGATCAGAAATAGGGAATTCGAACCAATCACGCCGGATTGGGTTCATTTCCTAAATTGAGAACAGGACCTATTCGCGATCTACTGCGCTGCAGATCCTCATGCAGCCTTTACAAACTGTTCGAAACGCTCAGCCAGGTAGTCTCGATTCGGTTTGTCTTCATGAGCAATCGGAAATCGGATGCGCTTTTGGTCGATGTTCTGAAGCGCGACCTGCAGCGTTGGCCCGTCATGCAATTCGAGCAGATCCCGATTCACGTGAATGCAGCCATCAGGATCGATCCCAATCAGATTCAGGTCAAACGCATGATGGTGGAGGGAACTCAGGGCGATTCCATTGTTAGCAACTGGTTGCCCACGCACATCGCGATCTGGGAGAATGTGGGCAGCCTGCAATAATCTTCGTTCAGGAAGCCCGGAAATTGCGCACTTGTTGTCGTATGCACTCAGCACGAGCCCTCTGAATGCTGCCTGATGAAGTCTGACCTTTGCTTCAATCGTCGAGTACCGGCGGAGATCTTCAGACATCTGAACTGCGGGAATCGCTGAAGTAACTGCGCCGACGACTACACGAACCGTAAGGGCAGCGGCGTCCCAGGATTCTATGAAGCACGGGAAAAGGGCGGAGTAGAATGCTGCGCACACACCATGAAAGTAAATGAAGGGAAGCTGGTTGTCCCAAGATTCCTTCAAAGCTCGATTGTCGTGGTTGTTCGGGTCAGTGCCCTGGAATCGGTATTCAAAGAATCCCGCATCTGAGGCAACATCGTCGTAGCGTTGAACCCTGCCTTCACGAGCAACGGTCGTCTTGATACTGAGAACACCTTGTCGCATTTGCCTGGGACGAAAGATCCCACGTGCGCGGTTTGCGAGAAGGACCTCTTCATTCCCGACCTTGATTGGATTGATTACCTCCTGCCACGGAATGGTTCCAGACCACTGGGAATTTAGCGCTGCAGCCCTCTTGAATGCGGCATTACGAATCTCTGCATCTACGCTCACGATAGATTGATCTGGGGGGGACGTGCAGCCGATTGTTATCAAGCGGCACGTCTGATTTGAATTAATTTACCGACAGTGAGTGAGCGAACTCGTTCATACTGGCTGCCCGTCATGTGGCGGGGCGATATGTGGAGGAATTTCAAGCCCTCCTGGTGGTGGCTGGATGACTGATGGCCGAGTAGGATTGTTAGCTGCGACAGGGTGCGGGACGTTCGGTGACGGATTCTTTGCCGGTGTAGGCTGCTGTGGCTTCTGCCCTCCATTTCCATTGCCCGGCGCGTTCGGACGCGGCTTTACATGAGCTACACCATCAGGCATCTGTGCGTCGATCTGGCTACGGCTCACAAGAAGTCCTGGGACGTAGGCGAAAAAGTAGCCTTTTGTCTCTGAATAGTATCCCATGGCTGACAGCTTGCCGGGTGTACCCTCGTTGCAGGTGAAGTTGTCATTCGTTGATGACCAGGTACCGGTCGGGCTGAGGAATCCCTGGATACTTTGGATCTCAGTCTGAGTGAGTGGTGATCCACTGGAATCCCGAATTGCAACGTATTTTGCGCCTGCGGGGAAAAAGCCGACGATGATCTCAAAAGGTCCGCTGTCGTACGAGAACGCCGATTCTCCATCGAAGATCGAGAAGCCCCCGATCAGATCAGGGGTCATCACGGCTGAACCGAGTTCCGCATCAACTTGCGGCTTTGTTTGGGTGAGGATTTGCATGAAACGAGGTGAGCAAATACACGCGTGGAGTCAAGCCGCTGGCGGATGCAATTGTCGTAGAGCATTCGAAGACGTTTTGGTCCGCATGAAGTGTCACTGATTTTGTCTTGCAAATCGTCTATGGGTTGGCATACCGGGCGGCATGCGTACCCCAAGGATTGTCCCCCCATTGATTGCGTTTCTAGCAATGATCGGCCTTCTGCGCGCTGATCAGATTCTTCTGACGAGCGGCGAGGCTATTAAAGGTTCAGTTCTGCGACGAGATGGTGATGATGTTGTCGTGGGGCTCGACTATGGCGTCGTGCGGTACAATGCGCAATCCATCAAGTCGGTAAATGGAAAGCCAATTCCGACCACCGGAATGATGGCTGCGGTCCCGTCGCTGAAGCCCAATCAATTTCCGAAATGGCGGGAGATCGTCTCTGCACTTTTATCAAAATCTTGGGCATCCGATTTTCGTCAAATTCCGGCCACAGTCATCGACAAAGGGGTGATGAAGAATGTACCGTATATCTCCTTCAAATGTGGAGGGGATTATGAGATGAACATCTACGACGATCCGGACAATCCGGCCAGTGTCGAGATTGGCTTGTACCGGTCGCTGTTGACCAGTGAAGAAGCCAAGAAGAACTGCATTGAATTCATTGCTTCAATTCTGGGTGACAAGCTACAGCGTGATGTTTTGAAGGTTATGGACCGTCGCAAATCGCTCTTTGAGCACGACGGCATGAGCATGGAGATCACGCCAGAAACCGATGAGGACGCCTACGGTGGCTGGTGGGTGTCGGCGTACAAGGAGAAAGCTCTGGATGCAGCGAGGGCTCCTGATTCTATCGTTGCCAGCATATCAGTTCCTACGAAGGCTGGTGTAGCGACCAACGTAGAAGCAGATCCATTGGCTTGGTCGTCCTCGGATATGCGGTACGCACGAAAATCTACGCCGGTGAGCGGTGTTCCATCGGCAACGGTGTCGATTTCGGCATCCACTCAAACGAGTACTCCCGAGGTTGCGAGTTCCACAAATTCATCGCCATCGGACTACTCCGGCTACGGCGGCGATCGCGTTTATGTGAGAGGGTACTACCGAAAGAACGGGACCTACGTGCACAGCTATACAAGGGGAAAGTGATCCATGAGTTTAGTGTCTAACGCAACAGCCGCGAATCGTTTTTATGAGATCGAAGGAGACGTGTCCGTCCAGCTTGCGCCGTGGAAATTGAAAGAGTCAGGCAAGCCTCTCAATATTGCGTTGTTTAAGTTGATGGTGCCTATTCGCTTTCGAAGCAATATAGCCAATGGTGATATTGTCGTTCCGCAGGGCTATGTTTCCGATCTTGCCTCAATTCCGCAGTTTGCGTGGTCCATATTTATGGCCTCGGATGATCCAAGAATCGAATTAGGTGCATGGATTCACGACTTGTTGTACCAAAACCATGGAGTTGTGACGTTGGTTGGAGGAGGGCAGACGAAGCTAAGCCGGAAGCAATGTGATGAAATTCTCGTGAACGAAGCTATGGTGGATTTGTTAGCGACTCCGTTTGAACGTGGCGCGGTGTATCAGGCGCTTCGGAAGTTCGGAGATGCATGGCCGGCAGACTCGTTCTTTGAGCGATTTCACTGATCTGCGATATCTGGATAACCGACTACGTTCATCGCGAAAGCCGCCCACAACGGTTCCAAATCCTCATCCTCCAGCGCCCGCATCTGCCATTTCTTGTCGAGAGTGATCGCCTGCGAAAGATGCTCCTTTGCGGCATCCAAATTACCGAGCTGGCATTCGTAACAGGCGAGGTTGAAGTGGAAGTTGTCGATGCCGGGATTTCTCTTTAACCCTTCGAGAAGGATCTCTTTCGCAGCCGCGAGGGACTCCGCTCTGCGGGTGGCGAATGCAAGGCGCACCCAAGCCTGGATGTCGGCTGGGTTGCACGCAACGAGCTTCCGCGAGACCACCTGCAGCAGATCCCATTTCTTCAGAGCACCGTAAATCCGACAGCGTTGAGCCAGGACCTCTGGCAGATGTCGAACGTCTGGATCGATTTGTTCCAGCTCCTCGTTGGCATCAAGGAACATGCCAAGGTCGATGTACCCTTCAGCTACTCTGAGATGATGGAGGTCTTCGGGTTCGAGGGGCATTGGGTGGAATAAGATTCTACACTTGGCTGGTGCCTTGGTCATCTTCGACGCACTGTATTTGGAAAATTGCTCTTCATTGTCGCATAAAACGCGTGCGGTTCGTGTAGATCCCAATCTGAGGATGCGGCGTCAAGAGCGTCCAAAATTTCCGAAATTTGCTTCCGGCTCGGTTCTTTGAAATAATGCCCAAACTGGGCATAGAGCGACTCCGTTGCTTCGAAATAGTCTTCAGTAGCACCAAACTTGTCGAATGTGCCGCGCCAGAATTCCTGCCGCGCAGACCATGCGGACTTCAGTTCTTCCTTTGCCTCGTTAAGAATTAATTCCCCGTTCTCAATATCTTCGGCATCTGCTTCCGCTAAATTCTGTTCGGCCTCTCTGATTGCTTTCTCTGCTTCGATGACATCTTGTCTCAAGTAATAAGACGGAAAGGCTTGCCGCTGTTGTTCTTCCCGTTCCTCTCTTTCTTTCCGGTTTGCATCCGAGATGGCGAGGGCATCGGGATCATTTCTGAGTCGAGTAATCAAATCCGACGCTTCGCCTTTCGTGAGTTTGGGCGCAGGCGATAGCCCAAAATCCGTAAGCCAGAGTTTCTGGGCGTCGGAGGCGGGGTCGCTTCTCCAATCAGGGGGCGTCGGCGGTTGAATCTCGGCAGCGATGTCCTGATCGACCTTCCCAGGAAAATCCTTGGCTAGAGCTCGCAGAAGCCAAAGAGCGAGCTCGTCGTCAATCAACTCGAGAGGAAATGGATTGCAGATTCGCTGAAGCATTTCCCTTCGCCGTGGCGAAAGTACGGTCCTCTTGCGGGAAAGAAAGGCGCTCAAATCGCTAGCTGGATCGGCAAGGCTCTTGGTCAATGTACAGAGATCTGGGTGGTGGGACACTTCCGTCCATGCTTCCCCGCCTTGTATACACACGAGAGACTTCGACCCTAGCAGGCCGATCGCAAACCACTCGCGAACATGTGTCCAGGCAAATGGACCGGCTGCTTGATCGTCTGTCCCTACGAGAAAAAATTTCGATCCGCGTTTCATCAAAAAAGATCGTAGCTCAATCCGCATACTCCATCACTCCTGCACCAGACCGAACAATCACGCACGAAGTCTCCTCGACCGTTGTGATGGTCAGAGACGAACCAGATTCAAAATCCAGGCAAAGTTCGGTCCCACTCTGCCGTACTCCTTTGACAGTTCCTACTGTGGAGGTGCTGTTCGGGGAACCGGCTGCCTTGATGGTCATCTTCGAGCCATTCGTGTACGTGATGATCATCTGATTGTACCCAGTGGAAATGCCCGAAATCGTCCGTCCTTTTAGGAGGCTCGTGAGTTTGTGATTTGCTGCCATACGTTTTGAAGTCCTCGAAAATTCAGTCTGGCTTTTCACCTTGCGAATTGCTGTTCGGCTGGGGCTTTGTGTGTTTTGTCTGCTGTTCGTCGGTCGGTTTCTTTGTGTCTTTTTGTTCGTGCAGGGGCCGCAGGTAGTACCCAGCAACCATGCCGAAAATGCCAGTCACCGCCGCGAGATTAGTGTTATCAGTTTTGCCTGCAGCCAAAGCGGCAGTGACGCCGACGATTATTGTTAGCCCGATGAATCGAACGATGTTCTCGTGTTCCCATGGTTCGTCATCCTCGTTGATGGTTAAGCGAGAAGACCAGAGGATTATTCCTGCTTCGACGACGACCAAAAGGAACGTAAATAGAAGTATTTCAGTCATTGGACTCATGATCGGTCTACTGGCCTTTCGCGGCTCGGTATCCTTTCGCTTCTGCTTCTGGTTCGCTCATGTACTCTCCCTGCTTCGTTTTCCCATAGTAGGCTGTGCCGGGTTTCCAGTACACGCCAGATTTTGTGTTCACCCAGACTTGGTTGGATAAGCTGGATGCGGAGTGAACCGTTGCAGGAGATGTAGAGGGAGCGGTGCTGGTCCTCGACGGTGATGCCGATTCGGTTCCTGGTTCTGGTCCTACGTACTTCTTGTACGCAGCGATCCAGTCGGTGGCGATTTCCTGCTGAGCGGTCTTGAGATCAATCTGGCCATCACGAACCATGGCATGGAGTTTATTCTCCAGCCGGTCCTTCACATGAGCGTTCCATGGCTTCGTGATGTAGGACTGGGGCCAGAGGTTCTTGATCGAATTGCTTCCGCCGAGTTCCAGGGAGATGAGGTGATCGACCTCGTATTCCCCAGGCGCGCGAGTGGTGATGCCGTATTCGGCGTAGACCTGGTCTTTCACCGATTGCGGGACGTCACGAACTTTCTTCGTATAGCCAGGCGTGAGGATGTCTTCTTTTGTCACGTCCAGTGTGGCGCCGGGAGTGAGCTTGGGATCTGGGCGGATGGGGGAATCTGCCAAAAGCAGGTTGGCGAACAGGAGAAGGGGGATGAGGATCGAGATCGATTTGGCCATGCAGGGATTGAAGTTGGGGATTTAAGCTCTCCTGTTCAAGCAAGCGAAATGATCACTGCGCGATTGCCAAAACGAACGTTACCGAGCGGCAGGCCGTTTGAGCGAATTTAAACCACCACCAGGCAATGCAGCTTTTGTGCGAGACCAATTTCAAAATCGGCAGATTTGTTGGCGCCGTCGAGATTGCGGAATCGAAGTTAACGCGATTTGGAATCTGCGATTCCAGTCTGCGCTCCGGGATCCCAAGCGCGACCCGGTGGCGACCTCCCGTTCGAGTAGTTGATGTCGATTTACTTGATGACCTTATGTACAGACTGATAGACGTACGCTGTGTCCACTCCGTTGACCGAAATCTGCCAGTGGGCGCAAAACCTCAAAGCTTGGGAACAAGAGGTCTTGCGCCGATTATTGAAGGAAGAACCCCTGAATCAGCAAGCATACGATGAGCTTGCTTCGGTCCTGCTTGGAGAAACGTCCATCGGCCCGATTGATTTTAGCGGGATTGGGACGCGACCGACTACGTCTAATGGTCGACCCACTCTTCGAAGAATTTCCTCTGCCACCAACATTAATGCCCTTGCCCAGAATCAAACTCTGGAATTCGCGGGCGGCATGACGGTGATTTTTGGAGAGAATGGAGCAGGTAAATCTGGATATGCTAGGATCTTCGGAAACGCATGCTTCAGCCGCGGCGACAAGGAGGTCCTGCCTCATGTATTCGTCCCCAACTCCTCCGGAGCACCACAAAGGGCACAAATTACTATTGAAGTCGAGGGCACGGAGCGCACCATCCTCCATGACTTCACAAGCCCCATTGCCACACTGGGCGGATTTTATGTGTTCGATTCAACCTGTGTTGCAAATAATCTGACAAAGGCAAGTTCTCTGAGTTTCTCGCCCTACGGACTGTCCATCCTCACGAATTTGGTTCAGCATACAGATGCAATTCGAGGAATCGCAACGGCAAGACTTGATGCAGCCAATAAGTCACATGAATTTGGCCAATTATTCCGTGGAGAAAGTGAAGTCGCGAACGCGATTTCGCAACTGGGACCGAAAACAGACCTGAAGGTGCTTAGGCAGTTAGCCACGCTTAGCGCAGAAGACGTGTCGCGGAAGGCCGAGAGCGAGACGAATCTCGCTAAGCTTCGCCTCCTGGATGTTTCTAAGGCTATCCAGACAATACAAACGGATAGCGCGAGCCTTCGTGGACTGGCAAGCGAATTGCAGACATTGGAAAAAGTGCTGAACGCAGAGGCGATCGAAACCGTAAAAGCGGTGATGCAGGCGGTGGAAACTAATCAGCTCCGAGCCGCCGAGACCGGGGTTTCAAATTTCGCGCGTGCGGAATTGAAAGCTGTCGGTTCTAGCGGGTGGACAGATTTCGTTCGGGCTGCCCGACGTCTCGCACTGGAAGAATCGGAGGTAGCTCCTTACCCATCACAGAATGACATC
>OUNM010081581.1_pt1 | contig 12563 bp, 9 predicted proteins | sample 1769961 | NCBI WGS metagenome assembly OUNM01 (sample SAMEA3914820, study PRJEB12502) | metagenome | biome: forest; material: soil | place: USA | collected 2012-03-12 | depth 0.3 m | reverse complement strand
GTTGAGAAGGCCACCTTTTTCCTCGCGGAAAAAATCCGACCGATCTGACGGAAAACCGCAGTTGCTGCACTTGTGAGTCATGCCCCCTCCATTCGCCGACCCTAATGCATCGGGAATGGACAAAGGGTTACAGGGTGACGGCCTGGATGATGGCGTTGAACTGGGTCTCATCGCGGCGTTTCAGCGCCAGCAGGTCCTCGACCAGTTGCGCTTGGCGCCGCTTCTGGGCATCGAGCTTGATTTCGTCGATGCGCGCCTTCATGTGCTCGAAATCGGCCACGGCAGCGACAAAGGCAGGATCGTTCGAAGGTGTGCCCTTCAACATAAATGCCATGACATCCATCATCCGGCCGATCTGGCGTCCGTAGGAGTCGCCGGCGACGATACGCTGTTCGGTGCCCGGGGCGGAGGAATTGCCCTCGTTGACGGTCATGAATGACCAGCCGGGCAGGATCGATTGATTGAGATTTTCCGGCGCCAGATCGAGCCACGGGAACAAGCCAGCCATCAACTATCTCCTTCGCGTATGCAGCATTCTATACCTCAAGTTGCCGGAGTGGGAAAGGCATCGGTAAAAAATCACCTGACAGGCGATTCAATCCCGGTTAACCAAATAGGATTACGGTGTTATCTCACAGTAGGATTTTGAGTGAGGTATAACATGCGTAACCTATCGATGCGCTCGGGGGGGCTGCTTGTCGCCACCGCAGCGCTTTTTTTGTGCCCGCTTGGATCCCATGCCGAAGGCAGCCGCGAAATCCAGGTCGCGGGCCGGACGCTCACCTTTCTTGATAACGGCCCGTCCGGCAAGGTCGTCTTCGCCGTTGTGTTCGATCCGTCCAAACCGGCCTCGGTGGCTGAAAAGGACGAGGTCATGGCGGCGATCGGCGCAGGCATGAGCGTCGGCGGCGCCACAGTGGTTGGTCGCGCCGTTGAAATGAACGGCCTGGGCTCGGCCGGTGACGCCGGCGCCTTCTATCTGACGCACGGCGTCAACTACACGGCGGCCGGCGCCTTTGCCAAGAGCAAGAAGATCCTGAGCATCAGCTCCGACATGGCCTGTGTCCAATCGGGCGCCTGCGTCATGGGTGTGGCCGCCAGCCCGAAGGTCGAAATCGTCGTCAATGCGGCCACGGCCGGCGCCGAGGGCATCAGCTTCAAGGCCGCCTTCAAGATGATGATCAAGGAAATATAATCGGTTTAGATACCGGGGAGTAACAGACCATGAAGCGTATCACCTGCCTCACCGCGCTGGCCGCGGCGGCGATCGCGGCGCCGTCGGCGCACGCCCAGTCGATCGATTACGGCTCGCTGCAGCAATTGTTCAACGAGCCCGTCACCACGTCGGCCACCGGCTCGCCGCAGCGCTCGACCGAGGTGCCGGTCGACATGACCATCATCTCGGCCGACGACATCAAGCGATCGGGCGCCACCGACATTCCGACCATCCTGTCGCGCGTCGCCGGCGTCGACATCCTGCCCTTCTCGGCCGGCGCCTCGGAAATCAATGTCCGCGGCTATGACCAGGCGCGCTCGCCGCGCATGCTGGTCCTTATCAATGGCCGCCAGGTCTATCTCGACCACTTCGGCTATACCGACTGGTACACCCTGCCGGTGGCGCTCGGCGAAATTCGCCAGATCGAACTGGTGCGCGGCCCCAACAGCGCCCTGTTCGGCTTCAACGCCGTGTCCGGCGTCATCAACATCATCACCTACAACCCGAAATATGACGACGTGAATTCGGTCACGGCGGCCGCCGGGAGTCTGAATTACCGTTCGGCCGGGGTGATCGACACGCTGAAGATCGGGCCGGTGCATGCGCGCCTGTCGCTGTCGAGCGAAGCGCAGAACGAGTGGCTGAACACCAATCCGGCGGTAACGACGGCGCAGCTGCGCGATCCGCAGGCGGTGCGCGCCGGCATCGACGCCTCGGTCGACCTGGCGCCGAAGACCAGCCTGCGCGTCGAGAGCTCCTATACCAATTCGGCCCTGACCGAGATGCTGTCCAGCTACAGCTATACGGCCAGCCGGGTGAAGACCAAGTCGCTCAAGGCGACGCTGGATTCGGATACGGCGATCGGCTCGATCGAGGCGACGGGCTATATCAACAAGCTCGATTCCGCCGCCCTGCCGCTGCACTATTTCAACGTCATCACCGTCGGCAGCGTCCAGGACCTGGTCAAGGTCGGCGCCCATACCTTCCGCGTCGCGCTGGAATACCGGGACAACAAGGTCAATACGACCTCCACCGCCGGCGCCGAGGTCGGCTATATCGTCTATGCGCCCTCGGCCATGTGGACCTGGCAGGCGGCGCCGAACATCCTGATTACCGCCGCGGCCCGTTACGACAGCCTGCATCTGCACCGCTCGGGGCCGTTCCCCAAGGGTGTGCCCTATACGACCAATGCGCTGTGGGACCGCACGATCAACGACCCCAGCTACAATCTGGGCGCCGTCTTTACCCTGACCTCGCAGGATACGCTGCGCCTGATCGCCGCCCGCGGCGTCCAGGCGCCGACCCTGGTCGAGCTGGGCTCGCGCCAGGTCCTGCCGACCACGGCCGCGCCCAAGGGGCTGGCCAATCTCGGCAATCCCAACCTCAACCCGGCCATCGTCACCAATTACGAAGCCGCCTACGAGCACGCCCTGCCGGCGCTGGGCGCCCGCGTCTCGGCCAAGCTGTTCACCCAGCACACCGATGACGTCAAAAGCGGTTCGTCGAAGTTGCAGACCGATTTTGCGGCGACCGCCACGACCTGGGGCGTCTATACCTATCTCAACCTCGGCAAGTCCGACATGAAGGGCGCCGAACTGGCGGCTTCCGGCAAGGTCAATGGCGGCTTCCATTGGAGCGCCGACGCCACCGAGGTCGATATCAGTGACAAGCCCCTGGCCGGCTACAATCCGGTGACGCGCCTGATCGCCTATTCCAAGACCACGCCGAAATGGCGCGGCAACCTGGCCGGCGGCTGGAGCGACAGCCAATGGAGCGTCGACGGCTTCGTCCACAGCGTCAGCGACTTCAACTCCTATGTCGGCGCCACGCTGGAACCGGTGCCCGGCTATACCAGCCTGGGCGGCCGCATCGCGCGGCGCACCGGAAACGGCTTCGAAATCGCCCTGGACGGTCAGAACCTGATGGGCGATCGCCAGATGCAGGCCAAGGGCCTGACCGGCCTGGAGGCGCAGCGGCGTATCCTGCTGCAACTCGGAAAGAGTTGGTAAGGACTGAGGGCAGGTAAGGATTGGGGGCAGGTAAGGACTGGGGCCTGGTAGGGACTGGGGGCGTCGCAACCCTATCGGATTGCGCGCTCGCCGGACAGGCTGGGGCGGTCATCGCCGCCACCGGACAATTCGAGATGTCCGGCCTTTGCCGCCTTGCGCGCGGGACCGCTTCCAGGCACGACCCGTTTTTTAACGGCCGTATGGATCAGATAGGCCTCCAGCAAGTCGAAACAGTGTTGGAGGCGTTCCTTGCGCCAGGCCTTGTTCCGCAGGTCGGTCTCCAGGACCGCCGACATTGTGTAGGCGTTCGACAGGTGAAAGCGACTGAGCGCGGTAATGGTTACATAGACCTGGACCGGGTCGAGATTGTCCCGGAAAATACCCTTGGCCTGGCCGCTGGCGATCAGGTCGCCGATAAGCGTCTTGCGCGACACGGCGCCTTGCGGGACCTCACGGGACCGCGACACGAATTTCCCCTGTATCAGGTTCTCGTTGCGCAACAGCCCCTCGAATAACGGGTTTGCTTCGAAATATTCAAACGTGAACCGAAGCAGCTCAAGCATCCCGACCAAGGGCTTTTCATAGTCTATATCGAGCTTTGACTCCTGCTCGCGGATATCGGCATAGGCCGACTCCAGAACGGCCAGGTACAGGCCCTTCTTGTCGCCGAAGTAGTGATACAGCATGCGGATGTTGCATTTCGCGCCCGCGGCGATCTGCTCGATCCTTGTCCCCAGAAATCCCTTCTGGGAGAATTCCTTCAGCCCGGCCTTGATAAGCGCATTTCGCGTACGCTCCGGATCCCGCTTGCGAATACCCGGTTCAGCGCCTGCCTCCGGCGTCTTGGCTTTCACGGCGATACTCCTCCCGAGGAGCGGCTTCCCGCCGCAACGTCCTCCGCGTCAACCGCTATCGCCTCCGAACCAGGGGCGCAAGCTCCCAATTACGGCCATCGGGTCGATGCAGACCGCGTGCGTCTCAATGGGCGGGAATGCCCCCGGACCAGGCCGGCCAGTCCTTGAGGATGGCGTGGGCAACGACGGCGCCCACACGATAGCCGTTGGTTAGGGCAATCATGAAGCCGCCGGAATTGGCCGTGAGGGACTCCGCGGCGGTTTGGCCCTTGCCTTCGCGGTCGAAATTGGACGCCGAACGCAGAAGGGCCACACGACCGAAATCGACCAGACCGGCGTCAGCCCCGCGTTTCAGGGCGGTGAGCGTGGCATTGTCCTCCATCTGTGAGGTACAGTAATTGCCCCTGCCGTCACTGAGCAAGGCGGTCCAGGCTTCGACCTGTCCGGCCATGAGCGATCCGTGCCAGTAAAGGTCGGCGGAGGCCGTGTCGCAAATGCTGACGAAGGGTGCGCCTGAGGCGACGGCGCCGTCGTAGTGCTGGCGATAGGCCTGCGCCAGGGGCGAATCCACCAGCGGCGTGTCGCGGGACAATGCGTAGGCCTTTTGCAGAAAGGCCTCGTTCAGTTCGTAGATTTCGGTCCCGGCCAGGTGAGCCGGCTTTTGGCCCGGCGCCGCCGTCCCCAGGCCCAGGAAGCTGGTGGTCCATTCGGCCGGCATCTGACGCGGGTCGATCTCATGGCGCAGCGTCGTGTCGACCGCGTAGCGCGCCCAGTGCGCCGAGCCCAGCGTGCCGTCCTTCGGATCGACCCCGGCTATGCCGTCTATGATGAAATAGGTCCGGCGCAGATCGAATTTTCCGCTGTAGATGAGCGCCGACAGGGTGCTGGCCGCATTGGCAAACCCCATGCCCGTGGTTATCGCACACAGGCCCTGCGCATTGCAGCTCACGTCCGGAAATTCGGCATCCATTCCGGCCAAGGCCACCTTCGTCGTCAGGTGCTCGCCGTCCAGCCAGGGCCTGGTCTCGGGCGGAAACATGGTGATGACCAGGACCTTGGGTGCCATCTGGGGCGCCATCTGGGGCGCCATCTGGGGCGCCTTCGCAAGCGCTTCGGCCGGTGGCGTCAAAACCAGTCCGGTAATCACCAGGCAAAGAACGGCGAACGGGGTGCGCATCGGTTCAACTCTGTCGAGAGGGTTGGATTATCGGGCGCCGGTGCCGGCCGGCGTCGCGTTTCGGGTCGTTGCCCAATGGTCGGCAAGGTAGCGTGCAACCGGGGCGGCCGTGGCATAGAGCGAATCGAGGGCCTCCGGCGTCGCCGGGAAGCCCTCGTGGACCTCCTTCACAAGGAAATCCCCCGCCGTCATGCCGGCAGGCTGGACCGTGTAGTCGCTGCCCGCCCGCAGGATCAGGACACGGTCCAGCCGGACCCGTTTGTCGCGAGCAAGGAAGGTCAGGGCCTGCATGATCCCCGTATCTTCTTCGGCGGACATCGCGAAAACGCCCTTGCCCTGCGTCCAATAGGGCACCCAGCGCTCAGCCCAGTCTTCCAGGGCGGCGCCGTACCAGGTGCGTGCCGACATCAGGCCGTCGCCCTCGAGCTCGAAGGGCGGGCGCTGGCCCGGTCCCGTATAGGGCCGGCGAAGCTTTTTCAGGTTGTCGGTGTCCACCAGCGTCAGCCCCCGGGTCTGGTCGTAGGCCCAGTCCACCAATGACGGGTTCAGGGCGTAGGAAACATTGGCGTCATCGGTATGGGCAAGCGGCGCCGGCTGCTCATAGGGCTTCGTCTTGCCATAGGGCACGATGCCCGTCGGCCAGTCGGCCGGCATATCCCTGACATCCAGTTCCTGGGAGAGGTCGCCGTCGACGACGTAGCGCGCCCAGGCGGCGGATCCGACGGAGGCAATCTTCGGATTGACGCCCGCCGTACCGGCGACGATCCAGTAGGCGTGGCTCAGGTCAAACCGGGGATCGCAGCCCAGGGCGGTGATCGAGGCCGACGCCCGGGCGGTCGCCATGCCGGTCAGGATGGCCAGGACATGTGTCTTTTGATCATATTGCAGGGCGTGCTCGCCCACGGGAAACGCAATCGGCGTGTTCAAAGGCCATTTGGTTTGCCAGTTGTGCAACTCGCCACTGACATCCTTGCCGTCCTTTATCTCCTCCCACGTCGTGACGATGACGACGCGCAACTCGATCGGCTTTTTCGCGGCCTTGGCTTCCACGGACGCCGGCGCCGCGAACAGGAGAGTCGAGCTTACAGCCAGCGTAAAAAAGAACCGCAAGGCCGTAAACGCGCGCCGGCAAGAGGGAAGCGATGCCATCGATAAACCTTTGGAAGAATGGATCCGGCGCGATACGCCGAAAAAGAGGGAGCCCTTTCCGCAACGGGTGACGCGCGTTGCGGAAAGGGCTCCGGGATCAGAAGCTGTATTTGATCGTCGCCTGGACGTTCAAAGGCTTTTCGGGAAGGACGATGGTGCTGCCGAACAGTTCGGTGAAGTTGGCGCGGAAATATTTCGCGTCGGTCGCATTCTTGACGACGAAGCGGAACAGCCAGCGACCGGTCTTGTACGAAGCGCCAAGGTCGACCAGGGTATAGGCCGGCAGGCGGACCGCCTGCGACTGGCCGGACCAGACCGCGTCGACGTGGACGGCGTCCGCGCTCAACGCTACTCCGTTGTCGAACGCGTAGGTCGCCGTTCCGGAAACGACATTCTCGGGAATGCCGGCACGGCGTGAGGCTTCCTTGGTGAAGATCGGCACCAGGCCCATCGGTTGGCCACCAAGGTACAGCCCCGGGTTCGAGACATTCTTCAGGTCTTCGATGCCGAAGAAGCTGAAGGCCGTGCCGTCATCGAGGAAGGTCAGGTTATAGACCTTGGTCTTGGTATAGGAACTGCTCAGCAGCAGGTGCTGGTTGACCGACCAGCGCAACTCGGCCTCAAGACCGTCGGTCTCGACCGACTGGTTGGTGACCGCCGACTGGACATTGTGATCGGTCCGCGTCTGCTTGTAGCTGGAAATCGCCGAATAGAGCCGGCCGTCGAGCCAGCTGCCCTTGATGCCGCCTTCCATCAGCTTGGAAGCCGCCAGGAAGTTCTTTCCGGCCACGTCGGCGGGCGAAATTTCCGCGCCCTCGCCGACGACGATCGTCGTCTGCCGCGACGCCGTCACGTAGGGGATAAGACCCCATGGCAGCTTGTACGAGGCGCTGGCGGTCCAGGAATAGCCGCCCTTGTTGCCTGAGCCTTCCAGAATGGACGGTGCGGTCGAATACTTGGTCGGGTCGGCCGTCGAATAGGCATCGACCTCGTCGTAGCGGCCGCCAAAGGTCAGGTCGAGGCCGAAGTCGAAGTCGAAGTCGGCCAGGCCGGCCAGCGCATAGTCCGTATAGTGCCCGCGGAAATAGTCTGAATAGTCGCAGTCGCATTGCGTGGAGAGCAGGCGGGTCGACAGCGGCGTATAGCCGACCGACAGGTCGACGCGGTGGAAATATTCATAGGCGAAGTCGTCGCCGAAGTGGAAGTTGGTGTAGCGAACCGAGGGTGACAGCTCGAACGAATATTTACCGATCGAATTATGGAAGGTCTTCGAGGCGACGATCTTGTCTTCGACGACGTACGAATCCACGAACTGCGAGAAGCCATAGGCGTTTTCGTTGAGATTATTCGTGCCGTCGTAGAACAGCTGGTTCTTCAGTTCGAACTCATTGTCACCCGTATAGATGACGTCGAAATAGCCGGTTTTTTGCGTGTTCCGCAAAAAATCGTTCGGTCCGGTCAGGACGTCCTTGCGGCTGAGCTTGGTGGTGCCGGTGCTTTGCAGCGCCATCTGCGGGGTGCCGGTATAGCAGGCATTGGTGATCGACGAGGCGAATACGCCGCCGCCGGAGGCAAAGCCGCCGAAGGGGCTGAACCCGCCGGACGCATCGATTTCCGAACCCGAAATCTTGCCGTCGCCATTGGTGTCCAGCGGCTTGGCGCTGCCGGTGATATAGGTGCCGTTATCGACCAGGGCCTGGGTCAGGCGGTTCCAGCCGCCATTCTGCTGGCCGTCATATTTTTGGTACATCCCGCCGAATTCGACGCGCAAATTGTCGGTGATGTGATTGTCGAACGACCCTTGCAGAATTGTCTGCTTCGTCGACATGTTGCGGTAATAGCTGCCGGAATCCTCGAGCTCGGCATAGAGGTTGTAGCCGTAATCCGAGCCCAGGATGTGGGCCGGTCCCTGCACTTCGGCCGTCAGGACGTTCTTGTCCCAACTGCCGGTCGTATAGCTGACCTCGCCCTGGGGCTGCTTGATGAGCTTGCCGTTCACCCGCGCCGTTTTCGGCACGAAGTTCATGTAGCCGCCGGTTTTGGACGGACCATAGATCGGCGACGCCGGGCCGCGGACAATATCGATACGGTCGGAGGCGCCGATCGGCGTCGGGTAGTTCCCGGCATTGTCGAGCCGGCGCATGCCGCGGAAATAGACTTCGCCCGGTGTGCCGCGAATGTCGAGCGCGCCGCCGACGCCGAAGAATGAGTTGGTGAAGGTGCCCGGCGCCTGGGCGACCAGGTCATAAATCTCGGTAACGCCAAAGCGTTCGATCTGCTCACTGCTGATCGTCGAAGCGGATCGGGGGGTCTCGAGGATCGTCTTGTTGAAGCCGAAAACCGAGCCCACGCCCTTCACCGGCATTGCGCTCAGAGACTGCTTGATAATGACCTCGGTCGGCGTGTCGTCCGACGCCGCGGCGGGTGTCTTGGCGTCCTGGGCGTGCGCGGCCGACGCACAGGCGATGACGGCCGCCGAAACGCTTCCCAGAAGCAGAGAGAGTTTGATCATCGATATCCCCAGATTGTGAGCTCACGGGCAAAAATCACGATCGACCGCCCATTTAACGCACGTAACGCTTACTTACAAAATTTCGGCCCACAAGATTATAACGCATAAAAATATTACTTACTTAGTTCATTGTTGCGACTGCGTGACATTAATACCGCATCGCAACATGCCGGGATCGCCCCCATCGCGAGTGACCGCAAGGAAAAGCCGTCCGGTTCAAATTTTTGTGGTGGGGGAAATGCGCCGGACGGCGGCGTCCGGTCCGGTCGCTCATGCAGCCCGCGATCTGTTCCGGCGCGGCTGTGGCGCCGATCAAAATCGTCGGCGCACCTTGTCCGTCAGCGGACCAACCCGCCTACCCGAGCGGTGTTGCCGCGCGGCCGGTTCAACGGCCTGCCAGGGCCGGCGGTTTGATCAGGTAGGCGGTGATGACGTCCAGTGTGTGCTGCAGTCGCTGTTCTCGCCAGGCCTTGCCGCGCAGGTCCGTTTCAAGGACCGCGGACATCGTGTGGGCATTGGCGAGGTGAAACCGGCTCAACGCCGTCATCGTCACGTAGATATTGACGGGATCGATATCGGCGCGAAACAGGCCCTTGGCCTGGCCGCTTGCAATCAGGTCGCCGATCGTTCTTTTCAGCGCGAAGCCGCCCTCGGGCACCGGGCGCGACTTGGAGACGAACTTGCCCTGCATCATGTTTTCGGCGCGCAGGAGGCCTTCGAACAAGGGATTGTTCTGGAAATACAAAAAAGTGAATTTCGTCAATTCCAGCATGCCGTCCAGGGGCTTCTCCAGATCGATCCGGATGCGGGCCTCCTCCTGCCGCAGGTCGGCATAGGCCTGCTCCAGGACGGCGACGTATAGCCCCTTCTTGTCGCCGAAATAGTGATAAAGCATGCGGATGTTACATTTGGCGCCCTTGGCGACCTTTTCCATCCGGGTGCCCAGAAAGCCGTTTTGAGAGAACTCTTTCAGTCCGGATTTCAGCAGCGCGCCCCGGGTCCGTTCCGCATCCCGCCTGCGAACCGGCTCCGTCGTCTCCCGGTGAGAGTCTTTCCCGTGCGATCGCCCGATGTCCTGATCAGCCATTTTTATCTCTTGATATGGGGTCGGCCCCTGACGGGTAATGCGGATGTCGCAACCTTGATCACAGGCTTGAACGCTCGGTTGCCGATCATCCGTCTCCATCGACAGGCCTGCGAATGGTCAGGAGTCTCCATGTTCGCCATGATGAAGTCGTTACATAACTATCACAGTTCGGAAATTGCTAATCTTTTTTGACCGCCCCATGCTTGAACGCCCCCGCTTTGTAAGTAAGCATAATATGCGTTATCGTCCAGGGGGTATTGGGCGTTGACTCCGGAGCGTATGGGGGTGGCGATGCAAAAGAGGATGTGGTGCACGTGAAGGATGCAATCGACCGGAAATTCGGTCTCTCGGCGAACGGCACGACCGTCCGCACCGAAGTCGTGGCCGGCTTCACAACCTTCCTGACCATGGCCTATATCGTCATGGTCAACCCGGCCATCCTGTCGCAGACCGGCATGCCGATTGCCGCCGTGACCGCGGCGACGTGCATGTCCGCCGCTTTCGCCAGCATCCTGATGGGCTTCACGGCCAACTATCCCTTGGCGCTGGCGCCCGGAATGGGGCTGAACGCCTATTTCACCTTCAGCGTCGTCAAGGGAATGGGGCTTCCGTGGGAGACGGCGCTTGGCTGTGTGTTCCTCTCCGGCCTTGTCTTTCTGTTGCTGACCTTCGTGGGCGTTCGGCAATTGATCGTCAGCGCCATTCCGAAACCCCTCTATGCCGCGGTTGCGGGCGGAATCGGCCTGTTCATCGCCTTTATCGGATTAAAGGATGCGGGTGTGGTCGTCGGCAATTCGGCGACGACGGTAGGGTTGGGCGACCTGCATTCGACGGATCCGGCCCTGGCGCTCGGCGGGCTGATGATCATGGGGGTCCTGAACGCCTGGGGCGTCCGCGGCTCGGTTCTCGTCGGGATATTGGCGACCACGGCCGCAGCCTGGGCGCTTCATCTCGTCCACGTCACGCCACAGGCCTACGATCTCGGCACCTTGACCGCCACGGCATTCCGGCTGGACATTCCAGCCGCCCTGAACCTGGGCAAGACCGGGCTGGGCGTCCTGGAAATCGTGTTCGTTTTCCTGTTTGTCGATCTCTTCGACAATGTCGGGACCCTGGTCGGCGTCAGCAAGAAGGCTGGGTTGATCGGCGATGATGGCGCCATTCCGCGCCTGAATCGCATCTTTATCTCCGACTCGATCGCAACCATGGTGGGCTCGCTGCTGGGCACGAGCACGGTGACAAGTTACATCGAGAGCGCGGCCGGTGTCGAAGCCGGCGGGCGCACGGGCCTGACGGCCATCGTCACCGGGCTCCTGTTCCTGGTGGCGCTGTTTTTTGCGCCCTATGCGCAATATATTCCGGCCGCCGCGACCGCGCCGGCCCTCGTCATTGTCGGCGCGATGATGATGGCGCCCCTGGCGGAGATTGAGTGGAAAGACCCGGTCATCGCCCTGCCGGCCTTCCTGACCCTCGTGGGTATTCCGCTCACCTTTTCGATCGCCAACGGGCTGGCCTTCGGGCTGACCTCGTATGCGATTCTGAAACTGCTGCGCGGCAAGGCGACCTGGCGGGACGGCATGCTGTTTTGTCTCGCCGCCCTGTTCGTGTTTCGCTTTTTCGTTTTTCGTGGATCCTGATTGTCGGTTGTCCCGGTCGGGCGTAGCGCAGGCCGTCGCCTTGCCGAAAGCGGGCTTTTCGGACCATAATAAAAAACGGCCGCTCGGAAGAGCGGCCGTTTAACTTTACAGGTTACCCAGCCTTACAGCGGGAATTGGTAAGCCGTCTTGACGCCAAAGGCTTGGCCGATTTCCGCTTCCGCAGCGGGAATTGGTAAGCCGTCTTGACGCCAAAGGCTTGGCCGATTTCCGCTTCTACAGCGGGAATTGGTAAGCCGTCTTGACGATCGTGTAGAACTCGACGGCATAGGCGCCTTGTTCGCGCGGGCCGAAGGACGACGCCTTGCGGCCGCCGAACGGCACATGATAGTCGACGCCGGCGGTCGGCAGGTTGACCATGACCATGCCCGACTGGATGCGGCGCTTGAAGGTCTCGGCGGCCTTCAGCGAGCGGGTGCAGATGCCGGCCGACAGGCCCATCTCGGTGTCGTTGGCGACCTTGATGGCTTCTTCCAGGTCCTTGACGCGGATGACCGAAGCGACCGGGCCGAAGACTTCTTCCTTGTTGATCGCCATGTCGGGCGTCGTCTTGTCGATCAGGGTCGGGGCGTAATAGTAGCCCGGGGTGCCGAAGGTCAGGTCTTCGCCGCCGGCGACGACCGTGCCGCCTTCCGACTTGGCCTTGGCGACGGCGTCACGGGCGATGTCGAGTTGTTCCTGCGAGGCGATCGGGCCCATCTGGACGCCGTCGGCGCGCGAGTCGCCGACCTTGATCGCCTTGGTCGCCGCGGCCAGGGCTGAGACGAACCGGTCGGCGATGCCTTCGGTGACGATGATGCGCGACGAAGCCGTGCAGCGGTGGCCCGACGAGAAGAAGGACGAGTTCAGCACCGAGTTGACGGCATTGTCGAGGTCGGCGTCGTCGAGCACGACCACCGGGTTC
>OUNM010072770.1_pt1 | contig 12582 bp, 10 predicted proteins | sample 1769961 | NCBI WGS metagenome assembly OUNM01 (sample SAMEA3914820, study PRJEB12502) | metagenome | biome: forest; material: soil | place: USA | collected 2012-03-12 | depth 0.3 m | reverse complement strand
GTCGCTCAGCGATGGCGGACGGCGTAGCCGACGCGCGATCTGAAGAACGCTCAGCGATGGCGGACGGCGTAGCCGACGCGCGATCTGAAGAACGCTCAGCGATGGCGGACGGCGTAGCCGACGCGCGACCTGAAGAACGCTCAGCGATGGCGGACGGCGTAGCCGACGCCATCGCCGAGCGGCAGCACGACGGCGCGAAGCTGCGGATGCGAGACGAGCGCCTGATTGAACGCGCGTAGCGCCTCGACGCGAACCTTCTCGTTCGCGGGCACGTCCTTCTTCGCGACGAGCCCGCGCCAGAGCACGTTGTCCGCGATCACGACGCCGCGCGGGGAGAGCTTCGGCACGACGAGCTCGAGATACCGCGTGTAGTCCTCTTTCACGCAGTCGATGTAGACGAGGTCGATCTCCTGGGAGACCGCGGCGAGCTTCTCGAGCTCGGCGATGGCGTCGCCCTGGCGGACCTCGATCTGCTCGTCGAGACCGGCGCGCACGATATAGGCGCGCGCCACCTTCACGGTGTCGGGGTTCTTCTCGATGGTGATGACGCGCGCGGACGTGCCGGCTGCACGCGCGAGGACGATCGCGCCGTAACCGATGTTCGTCCCGACCTCGACGATGGTCGTCGCGCGACACGCGCGCGCGGTGATCGCGAGGAAGCTCGCGACCTCGGGATCGCTGATGGGCTGATGATGCTCGGCCGCGTACGCCTCCATCTCGGCGAGCAGCTCGTCGCGCGCGGGCTCGATGCCTTCGAGGTAGGTGGCCTGGTCCGCGCCGATGATCGCGTCCGACGCGTCCTTCACGTTACTTCTTCACCTTCGGCTTCACTTCGACGATGTCGTCCTTCATCGGCGCGATCGCGGCGATGAGGTCGTTCTGCTCGTTCTCCGCGACCTTGTTGTCGTCGAGCGCCGTCTTCAGCGCCGAGACGGTCGCGTTCCACTCGGCCTCGGTGATCTTCATGCCCTTGTGGGCATCCTTCATCGACTTGCCGGTGTACTCGCAGTCGCCGCCCGACTCCTTGCAGATCTGGTCGATCAGGTTGTTCCTGAACTTCTCGACCTTCTCCTTCGAGAGCTTAGCGAAGCGCTTCTTTACGACGTCGTTCGCGGTGAGGTTCTTGATGAAGGAGTCGACCACCTTCGTGATGCCCTCCTTGTTGCCGAGACGCTCGTAGAGCGACTTCGGCTTCGGGGGCTCGGGCGGCGCAGCGTCCTCGGGACCGGCGTCCGACACGGTCTCCGTGATCATCGGCTCCTTCGGCGGCGGCTTCTTGCCACAAGCAACGGTGCCGAGGGCGAGCGCTCCGGTGGCCAGAGTGACCATGAGAGAGCCGACGAGGAGGCGGGTACGCATGGCCTACGTGTATAGGCGTGCGGCGCGCGGAGAATCCACAAAAAAAGCCCCGTCAGAAGGTGCACTACAGAAGTGGGCGTCCGCATGAAATGCGCTGTAAAACAAGGGTGGTGAGCAGCTCCGGTCGCCCGCCCGTTCCGCCCGCGCTTGCGGGCGCTGCGGGGTCTTCGGGTCCGCATTCGTCGGGCGGAGGGCAACCCGTGCCCTCCATCTTCCCGTCGGTGACGACGTGCATGCTGCTCATCGGCGATCGCGTGGTGCTCCGCGCAAATGCGCCGCCCGAAGCGGAGTACATCTTCTTCGAGATCGGCGACATCGAGCTGCGCTCCGCCGAGCCCGGCCGCGTGCGTGAGCACGGATATCAGACGACGGTCGACCGGGCCCGTGCGCGATTGGCTCAGCTCGGCGCGACGTCGGCGCTCGCGCACGAATGCGCGACCGCGATGCAGCCGGTGCTCGCGGCGGCGTACGCGCGGGGCCCGGCCGCGAAGCACGTCGCGCGTTACCTCGGGCCACTCGAGCTCTTCCAGGCCGAGCACTACGACGCATCTGCCCACGTGTACCGAGGGCTCTTCATCGACCTCGCGGCGATCGTCGCCGACCTGCGCATGCCCGCAGCAGCCGTGGCGATGCAGGCGCTCTACCTCGCGATGCTCCTCGAGAAGGAGGCGGACGAGACGACCGTCTTCCTCTCCACCGACGCGTGGACGAAGCAGCGCAAGCCCGGCGAGCGCACCCATCGTCGTCCGAACACGTCGGCGCTTCGCGAGATCCGCACCGCGCTGAACGATCTGGCCGGCCTCGATCCGCAGCCCATCATTCGCGATCAGCTTCCACGCCAGGACGTCATCGCCTTCGTGCGTGCGCGCGCCGAGTCCGCGCCCGATGAAGATGCGCGCGCGCTCTACGAATCGCTCGAGCGCGCCATCGCCGTGCGCGACATGCCGGAGCGCGGGCCCCTCGCAGACGCGGAGCTGTGGGGAATCGAGCTCCGTCTCGACTCCGGCGATCACGAGGGCATCCTCGAGGCGCTCGAGGCCGTGGAGCGGTCGCGCGGTCGCACGCCTGGCACCACGTACGTGCGCGCGCGCGCATCGCTCGCGCTGCGTCTCGAGCCGCCGAAGCTGATCGCCGAGCGCGTCTCGGCGCTGGCGCTGTCGATGACGTCCTTCCAGGAGCTCGGGCTACTCGCCGCCGAGGCCTGGCTCGAGGCCGGCGATCCGCGACGCGCGATGCCGTACGCGCGCGATCTCGTCGACGCGCCGGGTGTCGACGAAGGGCTGCTCCTGCGGGCGAAGCGACTGCTTGCTCGCGCGGTCGGCGCCGCGCCGAACGCAGCGCCCGACAAGCACCAGACGTACGCGGACAGCATTCCTGCCGCGGCCATGCCGCCGAGCCAGCGACCGTCGGCGCCCAAGGGCCCGTCGATCCCGCCGGTGTCGGTGCCCGATCCCGACGGGCACAGCGCGTTCGCATTCACGCCGGCGAAGAGCCGCGTGCCCACCGCGCGAGAAGAGCTCGGTCGCCCGTCGACGGCGCCGGGCCTCGGCTCGCCGCCACCAGTGATCAACAAGCGCAACAACGCACCCACCGAGCGCGATCCCGATTCACGAGGCGCGGCCGCCGCTGCTGCCGCCGCTGCAACGCCGCGCTCGGTGCCGCCGCAACGCCCGCCGCCGGCGCCGCGCTCGGCGCCGCCGCCGCGCTCGATGCCGCCGGCGCGCTCGGCGCCGCCGTTGCCGCCGAAGGCGTCCGCGCGCCCTGCGCAGCCGTCGTCACCCGCGCCGTCGTCGCCGGCTGCGCCCTCGCTCTCGGCGCCTCCGCCCCCGCCGTCCTCGTCGTCGTCGGTCGCTCCGCAAGCGCCTGCGGCCTCGCAGCGTCCGCCGTCGCCGAAGCCGCCTCCGCTCCCGCGACGGAAACCGCAGAGCGCGCAGGTCATGCCGAGCGCGCCCCCTCCCCCGCTCGAGCTCGATCTCCCGCCGCCGGCCGACATGGCGGCGTCGTTCACGCTCGATCTACCGGGACCGGAAGCACCTCCACCGAGCGCGCCGAATCCACCGGCGGACGTCGTCTCCGAGAGCCCGCGACACTCGCAGGTGCCGCGTCGTCGTCGAAGCATGGGCGTCGTGCAGATGGAGTCGCGCGCGCCGCCCGGGTTCGATCCGCGCGCGGAGCCCGACAGCGATGCGGGGGATGCGAGCGCTGCACATTCACACTCCGCGGGACGCGACGGAATCGGTGTGAAGGAGACGCTGCGCGGCGAAGCGCTGGAAGAGGCGCGGCGCAATGCTCGTCGCTCCTCCGTGCCGCCGCCGCCGGGGGTCCCGCGTGAGGACGTCCTCGGCCGACCGACGCCGCTCAGGCCGCCGCCGTCCGGACCGTCGCCGCTTCCGCCGCGCTCGGGTCGAAACGCGCAGCCTGCGCGCGAGCCGAGCCAGCAGCCGCCGCCGATGCGTCCGCCCATGCCGACCCCGGTGCTCGATGCGGACCTCCCGCCGTCGTCGACCGAGCAGGTGGCGCGCACGCTCGAACGCGAGAAGAACATCCGGCGCAACAGCGTGGCGAACCTCGGCCGCGCTCCGTCCGACGTCGAGCAGGCCATGCACGGCGCTTCGCTGCCGCCGTTCCGCCTCGAGAATCCGCCGCCGCTCCTGCCCAAGGCGCCGCTCTTCCCGAAGCTCGCGGCTAATGCCGACGAGCTCGCGGAGCATCTCGCGCTGCCGGCGGGCCTCGGCAACGACGGCCGCGCGTTCGACGGTCTCCCCCAGTCGGTGCTCGAAGCGCGCATTGCCTTCACGCTGCTCGCGCGCGAGGTCGGGCTCGACTACCGCTTGAAGCGAGGCATCGAGCTGCGCGCCGACGTGAGCGGGCTCGAAGCGATGCAGGCGATGCTGCTCGAGGCATTCCCGGAGCACGCCATCCGCACGCCCGAAGATGCGTACGAGCTCCGGCGGCACGGCGCGCTGCTCAGCGAGATCCTGGCGCGCCGCCTCGACGCCGAATGGATCGACATCTCGCCGAACGAGCTCGGCTACTGGGCGATGATCGTCCCGCCGGACACGCGCGTCTGGCCGTTCGGCCGCGTCGCGCGCCTCGTCGAGATGGGGCACAAGGAGCGCGATCTCGTCAGCTACTTCTTCGAGCTGCAGAGCCGCGCACGCGGGCGGTGAGCTACAATCGAGTCAGATGCCGCGCATCGAGCTCGAGCGTGTCGAAGAAATCGACGATTCCTCGCAGAGCTCCACCGAGAGCTTCGATCGGATCGCGTTCGCCGAGCGCGCTCTCGAGCTCGTGCGTCCGCCCGGAACGACGGTCGCGATCTGTCCGGGTACGCGACGCGTCCGCGTGCAGGCGGGCCGTCAGTGGGGCGCGCCGATCGGCCAGCGCTGGGCGGTCCTCTCGGTGCCGATGAACGCATCGCGCCGCGCCATCGCCAACGCGGTCCTCGAGCTCGGAGACGGCACCGCGCCGCGCGCGTGGGCGCTCGACGTCCTCATCGCGGGCGCGCGCTGCGATACGCCCTACCGCGGACACGACCCGTGAGCCGTCCCGTCGGACCGCGACCCACGCATCGTGCCGGCAGCGGACCGCGCGAGCCGCATTACCTCACGCGCAGCGGCGCGCGGCGCATGCAGGACGAGCTCGTCGAGCTCCGGGTCAAGCAGCGCCCGAAGATCGTGCAGGACGTCGCCGACGCCGCGGCGCAGGGCGATCGAAGCGAGAACGCCGAGTACATCTACGGCAAGAAGAAGCTCCGCGAGATCGATCGACGGATCGAGTACCTCACGAAGCGCCTCGAGACCGCGACCGTCGTGGGCCCCGACGATCGCGAGGGCAGCGCGAACGATCGCGTGTTCTTCGGCGCGATCGTCGGCGTCGAGGACGAGGACGGAAAGGCGCTGAGCTACCAGATCGTCGGCGCCGACGAGATCGATCTCGCCAAGGGCCGCATCAGCTATCGATCGCCGCTCGGTCGCGCGCTGCTCAAGAGGCAGGTCGGCGACACCGTCGTCTTCGTGAAGCCGAGCGGAGAAGCCGAGCTCACGATCGTGAGCATCACCTACGACTGATGCGACGGGCTCGGGTCAGGGCGCCGTGTTGACGGTGATCTGGAACGACTCGCTCGTGCCGTTCGTCCCCTCGTGCAGGTAGCCGCTCGTCTTCACGCCCGCAGCCAGCGTGCGGTTCTTCGGGTCGATGCCGCCCGGCGGAACCGGGTTCGCGGTGTCGCCGTGCACGAAGCCGGCGTTGCCGTGGACGATGTGAGAGACCGAGTCGGCGTTCTTCACGACGACGGTGATCGGGTTGCCGGCCTGCGTCTGGAGCGGCGCGGGCGCGGTGCCGAAGATCGGGCCGAACCAGCCGTCGACGTACCGCGTTCCGACGGCGGCGCGCATCGCGTCGGCGTTGACCGGGATCGTCATGTTGATCTTCGGGTTCGTCTTGAAGTTCGCGTTCGCCGTGGCTTCGACCGGCATCGCGGTGCCTGCGCCGGCAACCGACGCCTTGATCACGAGCGCGTCGACGGCCTGCGCCGCGGACGGAGCGTTCGTCGCGGGCACCTTGATGGTGAGCTTCGACGTGACCGCCGTGGTGTTCAGCGTCACCATCGCGGGGGTGAACGTCGCCGTGGCGCCGGTCGGAAGACCCGTGATGCTGAGCACCGCCATTCCCGTGAGGCCGGACTTCGGCTCGACGCTCACGTTCAGATCGATCGAGCCACCGAGGTCGGCGGACGGCGTCGCGTTGTCGACGGTCACGGCGAGCGTGCCGGCAGCGACACCCGGAGTGGTGGGCGCGGGCGGCGGCGTCGTCGCGTTCGGGTTCGGCGGGTCGGCCGGCTCGTCGGGCGCGTTCGGGTCGTGCATCTGATCCGTGCCCGCTACCGGAATGCCGGTCGCTCCGTGACCGCGCTGGATGGTCGACGAGCTCGCGTCTCCACAGCCGACGGCAAGGAGGGAGACAGAGGCGGCGAGACATGATCCGATGGCGATGAGCAGGGCGTTCCGCATGGTGGGTCCGTGTGCAAGGCTGACGCCACCGCTCGGGCTACACGAATTGCGCAGTTTCATGGGGTTGCCGCAGTGGGCGAACGCCGGAAACTGCGCAGATCTGCAGTCAGGAATTCGCCTTACGGCGACGCTGGGCGGGTCGCGATCCACGCCGTCTGCGGGCCCGCCCCCACAGCACGAGGGGCAGCAGCCCCGTGGTGAGCCACGCGTGATCCAAGGGGTTTTCGGCGTTTCCGACGACCTTGCATCCACAGGCCGAGCGCCGCGGCGCGGTCGCTTCGGACGGTCCGGCGTCGGGTCCGGCGTCGGCGACGGTGTCCCCGGGCCGAGGCGGACGCGGCAGGATCGCGACCCTCGCCTCCGGCCAGGCGGCGGCGCACATCCCGCCCCCCGCGTCGGGGTCGGCGGCGCCGCCGTCCGTGCCGCCGCTGCACGCGATCGGTCCGCGGATGTCGGCGAAGGTCGCGATCGTCGTGACGTTCGCGCCGCGATCGCGGGAGAGCCCGATCGCCGGACCCCCGAGCGTGGTCGGGTTTTCACAGACGAAGAGCCGCGTGCCCGAGGACGCGGGCGCGTCATGAAGACAGAGCACGCCGTGATTCGAAATGCGCTCGAAGTGCTCGCCGCGATCGGTCGAGCGGAAAATTCCGTCCTTGGCGAGCCCGGAGCCCGCGAAGTACGTCGCGCCGTCCGGGCTCTTCGCGAAGCCGAACATCGCGCTGTCCATCGAGAGCACCTCCTTGAACGTCTTGCCGGCGTCCGCCGTGACGAGGACCGTGCTGCCGGTGGTGTGGAGATGCCGCATGAGCACGCGATTCGGATCCTTCGGGTCGACCGCGGCGATGAAGAACGGGCCCGAGTGCTCGAGATCGTTCGCGGCCCCGGTGATCGTCTTGCCGCCGTCGTCGGAGCGCCAGAGCCAGCCGCGCACGGTGCCATAGGGCTGCCCGGTGACGTAGATGCGCGACGGTCGCGAGGGCGCGATCTCGAGCGTCATCGGATTGATGTTCGCGGGCATGGTGCCCATGCGCTGCCACTTGCCGTTCGACGCGGAGCGCTTCCAGATCGCGCCGGCCTTCTCGGGCGCGCCGGTGAGGGCCCAGAGTGTCTCGCCCTTCGGATCGACGGTGAGGTCCTTCACCTGCTCGCCGTCGAGATCGCTCGCCGTCTCGACGGCGCACCCGCCGTCGATGGTGGAGACGAGACCGCGCTCGAGGCCGACCCACAGGCGACCGTCACGCGCCACCGCGATCGGCGGATCCCACGAGCCGTCGTAGCCGAGCGCGCGCTCGCAGATCCATTGCCACGTGCCGCCGGCGTCGCGTGAGACGAGGATCCCGAAGGTGGTGCGAAGGTAGATCGTCGAGCCATCGCTGCCGGGGACGGTCTCGAACGCTTGCGCCAGCGGGAATCGACCGTTCGCGTGCGCATCGCGAGTGATACAAACGAGAGCGAGCGTGGTGAGCGAAGGCAGGAGAACCGACAGGAACGAGACGAGGGCGACGGCCGATCGGCGGAGCACCCCTGCGGGGATCACGAAGCGCGGCGCGAGCACGGCCTCGTTGTACCTCGGAGCGGCGCGGTCCGTCGCGTTCGTCGCGCTCGCGCTCGTGACGGCGGGCGGGCCCGGGTGCTCTGGTTGTTCGAAAAAACAGGGCTCCGGTGGGTCCTCGAGCGGCTCCGGCACGGGGCCGACCACGCCGGGAATGGCGATCCCGATCGCGGCCGCGCATGCCGGCTACGTGACGAACAACGGCTCCGATTCGATCAGCGTCCTCGATCGCGACGGCGACGCCGTCGTCAGCGTGCCTGTCGATCTCGACCCGGACGCGCACGAGGCGCCGCATCATCTCGCGATCGATTCGGTGTCGAAGCACGTGTTCGTTGCGCTCGCCTTCCCGCCCGACGTGAAGCCGAGCACCAAGAAGGATCCACACTCGAGCCACGGCAACGCCTCCGACGTCGGCAAGCTCGCGCGGCTCGATCTCGCGACCCTCGCCGTCCGCACGTCGCAGGACGTCGACGAGAACCCCGGCGACGTGGTCCTCACGCACGATCGGAAGCGCGTCGTCGTCTCGCACTTCGACATGAAGCGCGCGATGGACGTCGCTGCGCGTGGCGGCGCGAGCCCTTCGACGATGTTCGCGCAGCTCGTGGTCTTCGACGCGAACGACATGAAGCGGCTCGGCGCGCGCCCCGTCTGTGTCGCGCCGCACGGCATCACGGTCACGAAGGACGATCGGACCGCGTACGTCGCCTGCTACGGATCGGACGAGCTCGCCGTGGTCGATCTCGCGAGCGAGGGCTTTGCGAGCTCCCGCATTCCGCTGGGCGCTGCGCAGGGCGTGCCTGGCGTGCCGAGGTTCGGTCCGTACTCCGCGACGCTCTCGCCCGACGAGACGCTGGTCGTCACGGCCGATCTCGAGGGGCAAGACATCCGCGTCCTGGATCGCGCGACCAAGCGGTTCTTGCCGGACAAGAACGTCCCGCTCGCCGCGAAGGCGTTCATGCCGGCGTTCATCGACACGCACACGCTGCTCGTGCCGACGCAGTCACCGGACGGCCTCGTCCGCGTCGACCTCGAAACTGCGAAGGTCGAGCGGCGCACGTCGTTCCCGCGCGAGCAGTGCGCGCTGCCGCACGTCGTTCGGGTCGCGAAGGACGGGCGCGTCTATCTCGTCTGCGAGGGAGATCATCGTGGGCCCGGCAGCGTGCTCGAGATCGATCCGGCCACGCTCGACGTGAAGAAGCGCTGGGCGGTAGGCGTGTATCCGGACGGCCTCGCGTTCGGCGACGACTGACGTCAGCCCGCGGTGGCATCGCGGCAGCAGCCTGGGCTCGGGACAAAACCCCAAATTTGCCGGGCTTTCAGGCACTGAACATCGAGCACGTGCCCCGCGCGGCACGATTTCAGGTGGTCCCACCCCCGGAAGTGGGTTAACCCCGCCCATCGCATGTTTTCCCTGCGGATGAGCTCGATCCCGACCGTCACGCTCGTACGAGCGCTCGCGGCCGCGGCCCTCACCGGCATGCTCGTCGTGTCGACCGCGTGCACGCGTGCGGCGGCGAGCGAAGCCCCCGAGCCCGTCGGCACGGCGACGCTCCAGACCGGCACGCTCACGGCGGCGACCAACTCCGACGTGAACGCGAAGCTCGTCGCGAACAACACGTCCAAGTCGGCCGACGCCGCCGCGTGCCCGACCGGCATGATCCTCGTCGAGGGCGAGTACTGCCCGGACGTCGAGCAGACCTGCCTCGAGTGGATGGATCCGCCCACGAGCCGCTACGCTCACTTCCGCTGCAAGCGCTACGCGAAGCCTGCAGTATGCAAGGTTCCCAAGGTCCATCGTCGCTACTGCATCGACGCCACCGAGCGCGTCGAAGAGGGCACGAAGCTCCCGCGTCACTTCATGTCGTGGACGTCCTCGAAGGCGCTCTGCGAGTCGGAAGGCGCGCGCCTCTGCCGCGAGAGCGAGTGGATCTTCGCCTGCGAGGGCGAGGAGATGCGCCCCTACCCGTACGGCTGGGAGCGCGACACCACCGCGTGCAACACCGACATCACCGAGGGCATCGGCAAGGTCGGTCATCTGAACGACCTCCGCTCCGAGGTCGGCTCGCACGCCAAGTGCGCGAGCCCGTTCGGCGTGCAGGATCTGTCCGGCAACGTCGAGGAGTGGACGCAAGCCGACGGTCCCGGACAGGGTTCGAAGATGGGCTGGAAGGAAGTCCTCAAAGGCTCGTGGTGGATCCCGAGCCGCCACGCGTGCCGCCAGTTCCAGGTCGGTCACAACGACGTCTACAACGGCGGCGAGACCGGCACGCGCTGCTGCAAGGACGCGCCGCCTCGCGAAGTCGCGTCGAACTGACTCAGATCCAGCGCTTCTTCACGAAGTAGACGACGATCGCCGTCGCGACGATCACCATCAAGCCGAGCGCGTATGGATAGCCGTAGAGCCAGTGCAGCTCCGGCATGTGCTCGAAGTTCATGCCGTAGATGCCGGCGATGAGACTGAGCGGCAGCATGATCGTGGAGATGATCGTGAGCCGCTTCATGATCTCGTTCATGCGGTTCGACTGGATCGAGAACTGCGCTTCGAGCAGGCTCGAGACGAGCTCGCGGTAGCTGTCGACCAGCTCGGTGACGCGCGCGAAGTGGTCGTAGACGTCGCGATAGAACGGCACGAGCTCGCGCGGGATCTCGTCGAACTCGGCGCGCGCGAGACGCAGCAGGATCTCACGCTGGTAGATGGTGGTGCGACGCAGCACCTGCAAGCTGCGCTTGATCCGGATGATGCGCGGGATCACCTCGCGATCGGAGCGGGGCGTCGACGCGAGGATCTGCGTCTCGATGCCTTCGATCTGATCGTCGAAGCGATCGATCAAGGGCATGTACGCGTCGACGAGGCGGTCCATGAGGGCGTGCGCCACCCAGGCCGGCCCCTTCTTGAGCAGCTTGGCGCTTCGCTGCAGCTCGTCCTGGACGGGCGTGACCGCGCACACCTTCTCGTCGTGCGCGTGCGTGACGAGCCAGTTCTTGCCGATGAGGATGTCGAGCTCGGCGAGCTCCAGAGGCACGTCGCTCGACGCGCGATCTCGCTCGCGGAGACCATGGACGATCACCTGCACGTAGTCGTCGAAGTCCTCGACCTTCGGCAGACCGACGTCGTTCCACACGTCCTCGATCGCGAGCGGGTGGATCTCGAGCGTCTGCTCGAGGAAGCTCGTCGCCTCTTCCGTCTTGTGATCGAGCTCGACCCAGAACGTCTTGCCCGCGGCGTGCGCAGCTTCGACGTCGGCCAAATCGGACGTCGCGACGACGTCGTCACCGTTCAGGATCAGCGCCTTCACGGCGCCGAGCGTAATCTCGAATCGCCTCGATTCAGCGCTTTTCGGCGAGGATCAGCGTGCGCGGAGACTCGCAGCCGAAGAACACGCCGGGCGTTCCGGTGCGGCCGCTGACCTCGGCGACGCGGAAGCCGTTGTCGTGCAGCATCTTGCCGAGCTCGTGCAGCGAGTACACGCGAATGGAGTACTCGATCTCCTTCGTGCGTCCGTCATCCATCATGAGGGTGCGCTTCACCTTCATGCGGCTCGTGATGAAGTCGACCTGCATCTCGTCCATGCAGATGCAGCCGTCGCCTTCGAACCACGCGAGCGAGGGCGCCTGGCGGACGAGGTTGTCGCGGTTGACGACGTCGAGGAGGAACTGTCCGCCCTTCTTGAGCGCGCGATGCACCTTGGCGATGACCGCGGCGTTCTTCTCCTCGTCGAAGTAACCGAAGCTCGTGTTCCACGAGAAGACGCCGTCGAACGTCTCCTCGAAGGTCATCTCGCGCATGTCGCCCTGCACGAAATTGATCTTCTGCTTGCGGTCCTGCGCCTCGTCCGAGGCGCGCGCGAGCATGGCCAGCGAGAGATCGAAGCCCACCACCTGGTAGCCGCGTGACGCGAGCTCGACGGCATGGCGACCGGTGCCGCACGCGAGATCGAGGATGGTCGCGCCGGCTTCGCACCCGAGGCTCTCCTCGATGAAGTTCGCCTCGCGGGCAATGTCCGCGTCGGTGATCTTCGCCATCGTGCGAATGAAGTCGTCGTTGAAGAGGTCCTCCCACCAGGGGCGGATCTTCTTTCGATGCGCGGCGGCCTCGTTCATCGCCGGCGGCGCGAGCGCACCGACGCCGGCGCCTGAAGCGCCCACCGCTCCGCCAGCCGCAGCGCCGCCCATGAACCCGAACGGTCCGCCCGCCGGCTGCTGACGACGCGCCATCGGCGTGCCCGCGGCCGGCGCCGTGTACGAGGCGCTGTCGCCCGGGGTGGCGAGCGAGGCAGCGATCGGCGTCTGCGACTCGGCCGAAGCGACGCCGCCGCTCGGGCTGCTCGGTGAGCTCGGTGCGCTGGGTGCGAGCGGTGCGATCGGCACGAGCGGCGCGGTACCCGTGAGCGCCGGCGCGGGCGTGGACGGCAAGCGCGCAGCCACCGCCGGAGCGATCGGCGTCACGCCGTCGCGACCGATGCCGCCCGCGAGCGGCGCAGAGATGTGCGGCGTCGAGAGGCCAGCGCCGAGCGGCGAGACGCCGGACATGAGCGACGTGGCGGTCACGGCCGCGGGCGTCGGCGTGACGACCTGCTTCGTCGGCGCATGTCCTGGGACGGCGCCGCCGGCGCCCTTGATCAGCGGCGGAGCAGCGTGCGGGGAATGCGGAGAATGCGG
>OUNM010455391.1_pt1 | contig 12595 bp, 8 predicted proteins | sample 1769961 | NCBI WGS metagenome assembly OUNM01 (sample SAMEA3914820, study PRJEB12502) | metagenome | biome: forest; material: soil | place: USA | collected 2012-03-12 | depth 0.3 m | reverse complement strand
TCTCATATAATGGCAGGCTTGGCGCTTTAGCTCAGCCGGTTAGAGCGACGGAATCATAATCCGCAGGTCCGGGGTTCGAATCCCTGAAGCGCCACCAGTACGTCCGAAAGCCTCGCAAGTCATCGACCTGCGAGGCTTTTTCAATTCCGGGCCGCTCAACGGCCACGCGCCCGCGCTGCGCCGCGACGGCCTCGCGTCGCCCCCCCCCGGGTTCGCGCCCGTCACCACCGGCTCGCCGACAAGGTAACCTGCCGGGCTGCCGCTCACGGCAGAGTGCCCCCCGGATCGCCCTCGCGGCCCAACCCCAGGACGTCGTCCCCATGACCCAAGAGAGCCAGAGCCCGGACAACGCCGAGGAAGAACCCGGCACCGAGCTCGAGAACGGCGTGCCCGAACGCGGCTACTCCAGGCAGCCCATCGTCGGCCTCGGCGGCTCCGCGGGCGCGATCCCGGCGCTGGTCAGCTACCTGCAGGCGACCAGGCCGAACGGCCTCGCCTACGTCGTCATCCTGCACCTGGCGCCCGAGCACGAGAGCACGCTCGCCGAGCTGCTGCAGCGACACACCACGATGCCGGTGCTGCAGGTGCGCGAGACGGTCAAGGTGATGCCCGACACCGTCTACGTGATCCCGCCGCGCCACGCGATGCACATGGTCGATGGCGAGCTGGAGCTGGGCCCGATGCCGGTCGACAGGCCGGGCCGCGTGGCCGTCGACCTGTTCTTCCGCACGCTGGCCGACACGCACGGCCCGCACGCCACGGCCATCGTGCTGTCGGGCCTGGACAGCGACGGCGCCATCGGCATCAAGCGCATCAAGGAACGCGGCGGCCTGACCATCGCGCAGGATCCCGAAGAAGCGCAGCACGACGGCATGCCGCGCGCGGCCATCGCCACGGGCATGGTGGACTGGGTGCTGCCGGTGGCCGACATGCCGCGCCGCGTGGCCCACTACATCGAGCTCGAGCGCCAGCTGAGCCTGCCGCCCGAGCACGCGCAGGAAGGCGCCGGCGGCGGCGTGCGCGGCGCGGAATCCGAACTGCGCGAGGTGCTCACCTTCCTGCGCACGCGCACCGGGCGCGACTTCGCCAACTACAAGCGCGCCACCATCCTGCGCCGCATCGGCCGGCGCATGCAGGTCAACGGCGTGCAGGAGCTCGGCGAGTACCTCGCGTGCCTGCGCACGCGCCCGGGCGAGGCGGCCGCGCTGCTGCAGGACCTGCTGATCAGCGTCACCAACTTCTTCCGCGACGCCGAATGCTTCGAGGCGCTGGAGCGCCAGCTGCCGGCGCTGCTGCACGACAAGTCGTCCAACGGCGTGATCCGCGTGTGGGTGGCCGCCTGCGCCACCGGCGAGGAGGCCTACTCGATCGCGATGCTGCTGGCAGAGTACATGCGCACGCTCGACGCCCCGCCGGCCGTGCAGATCTTCGCCACCGACCTCGACGAGGAAGCCATCCGCGTCGCGCGCGAGGGCGTGTACTCGCCGACGATCGCGGCCGATGTGTCCGAGGATCGCCTGCGCCGCTTCTTCACGAAGGAGCATCGCGGCTACCGCGTGCGGCGCGAGCTGCGCGAGCAGGTGCTGTTCGCGACGCACGACGTGCTCAAGGACTCGCCGTTCTCGCGGCTGGACCTCATCTCCTGCCGCAACCTGCTGATCTACCTGAACCGCGACGCGCAGCGCCGCGTGTTCGAGACGGCCCACTTCGCGCTGCTGCCCGGCGGCCGCCTGTTCCTGGGCGCGTCCGAGACCGTGGAGGACAACAGCCCCCTGTTCTTCGTGCTGGACAAGAAGCACCGCGTCTACGCGCCGCGCCCCGCGCCGCGCGCGAGCCTGCCGGTGCCCAGCGGCCAGAGCTCGATCGCGCGGGCGCTGGAGGCCCAGGGCGCGGCGCGCACGGGGCCGGTGATGCCGGGCTCGTCGTTCGCCCTGGGTTCGCCCGTGGAAAACCGCAACCAGCGCGCGATGACAGCCTCCGACGGCCGTTCGGTGTCGTGGGCCGAGCTGCACTTCAAGATGCTGGAGCTGCTGGCGCCGCCGTCCATCGTGATCGACAGCGAGCACGAGATCATGCATCTGTCGCCCGGCGCCGGACGCTACCTGCAGTTCGGCGGCGGCGAGCCCAGCCGCAACCTGCTGCAGGCCATCCATCCGGCGCTGCGCATCGAGTTGCGCGCGGCCATCTACCAGGTGGCGCAGAGCCTCGCGCGCGCCGAGGTCAACCCGCTGCCCATCGACATCGCCGGCCAGCCCGCCGTGGTGCGGCTGGCGGTGGTGCCGATGTCCGACATCGCGCCGGGCATGCTGCTGGTCACCATCGAGCCGGTGAGCGACGACGCCGCGCTGCAGGCCCACGTGCCCCCGGTGGTGCCCGGCGACGCCGACCCGCTGTCGCACCTGCTCGATCGCGAGCTCGAGCGCCTGAAGTCCCACCTGCGCGACACCGTCGAGCAGTACGAGGCCTCCACCGAGGAACTCAAGGCCAGCAACGAGGAGCTGCAGGCCATGAACGAGGAGCTGCGCTCGGCCACCGAGGAGCTGGAGACGAGCCGCGAGGAGCTGCAATCCATCAACGAGGAGCTGACCACCGTCAACCACGAGTTGAAGAGCAAGGTCGACGAGCTGGGCCACGCCAACAGCGACATGCAGAACCTGATGGACGCGACGGCCATCGCCACCGTGTTCCTCGACCGCGAGCTGCGCGTCACGCGCTACACGCCGTCGGCCGTCGCGCTGTTCAACCTCATTCCGACCGACGTCGGCCGGCCGCTGTCCAACCTCACCAACCAGCTCGACTACCCGCAGCTGGACGCCGACGCGCGCCGCGTGCTGCAGGGTCTCGTGCCCATAGAGCGCGAGGTGGACGACGTGCAGCACCACTGGTTCCTGGTGCGCATGCTGCCGTACCGCACGAGCGAGGACCGCATCGCCGGCATCGTGCTCACGCTGGTGGACATCACCGAACGCAAGCGCAGCCAGGAGGCGCTGCGACTGTCCGAGGAGCGCTTCGGCGCCATCGCCGACAAGGCCGCGGTGGGCGTGCTGCAGGCCAGCACGTCCGGCATCACCACGTTCGCCAACAGCTACCTGTGCGAGCTGCTGGGCTACCGCGAGCGCGAGCTGGTGGGGCATCCGATGCTCGACGTCGTGCATCCGCAGGATCGCGCGCAGGCGCAGCAACTGCTTTCGACGCTGACGCGCGTGGGCAGCGTGCAGATGGAAAAGCGCCTGGTGCGCAAGGACGGCGGCATCGTGTGGGTGCACAACAGCATCTCGCAGGTCGCCAGCGCCGACGCTCACGGCAGCGCGGTGCTGATGGTGTGCATCGACGTGAGCGAACGCAAGGACGCCGAGGACGCGCTGCGCCTCAGCGAGGAGCGCCTGCGGCTGATCGTCGCCAACGCGACCGAGTACGCGATCTTCTCCACCGACCTCGAGCGCCGCGTCACGTCGTGGAACTCGGGCGCGGAGCGCCTGCTGGGCTGGAGCGCCGACGAGATCCTGGGCCGCCAGGCCGACGTCACCTTCACCGAGGGCGAGCGCGCGCACGGCGTGCCGGCGCGCGAGACGCAGCAGGCGCTGGTCGAAGGCCGCGCGATGGACGAGCGCGAGCACCTGCGCAAGGGCGGCTCGCGCTTCTGGGCCAACGGCGCGCTGATTCCCATGCGCGACGCCGCGAGCGAAGTCATCGGCTTCGTGAAGATCCTGCGCGACCAGACCGGCGAGCGCCAGTCGCGCGAGCAGCTGGCCGCCAGCCGCCTCGAGCTGGAGCAGGCGCTCGACGACAACCAGCGCGCGCGCCACCAGCTGGAGGCCGCCGACATCGCCAAGGATCGCTTCCTGGCGGTGCTGTCGCACGAGCTGCGCAATCCGCTGGCGGCCATCGCGGGTGCGTCCGAAGTGCTCGTGCAGTCGCCGCCGGCCGACGATGGCCGGCACGTCCGCGCGCGCTCCATCCTCGGCAACCAGATCGAGGCGATGAAGACGCTGCTGGACGAGCTGCTCGACATCTCGCGCCTGCGCTTCGGCCGCCTCGCGCTGAAGAAGGCGCCGATGACGGTGGCCACGCTCGTGGAGCGGGCCGTCGAGACGGCGCGGCCGGTGATCGAGCGCCGCCGCCACGCGCTGCGCACGCAGCTGCCCGACGAGCCGCTGACGGTGTGCGTCGACCCCGTGCGCATGGGCCAGGTCGTGTGCAACCTGCTGGCCAACGCGGCCAAGTACACCGACGAAGGCGGCCACATCGCGGTGGTCGTGCGCCGTGCGCAAGACCAGTGCGTCATCGAGGTGTCCGACGACGGCCGCGGCCTGGACGCCGACACGCTGGCCTCGATGTTCGACATGTTCTGGCGCGGCGGCGAGCTCGATGCCGCCAACGCGCACGGCATGGGCATCGGACTGGCGCTGGTGCGCAGCGTGGTGGGCCTGCACGACGGCAGCGTCAGCGCGGCCAGCGCCGGCCCCGGCCAGGGCAGCACGTTCACGATCCGCCTGCCGCTGCACGACGCGACGGCGGTGGCGCCCGAAACGCTGCCGACGGTCGCCGCGCTCGACGTCCGGCGCATCCTCGTGGTAGACGCCAACGAGGACGTCGCGTGGACGCTGGCCGCCGTTCTGGAGGCCCACGGCTTCGAGGTGCGCACCGCCGGCGACGGCCGGCAGGCGCTCGAGCTCGCGCCGTCGTTCGAGCCCGACGTCGTGGTGCTGGACATCGCGCTGCCCGGCATGGGCGGGCCCGAGCTGGCCGAACGCCTGCGCGCCTCGCCGCGCGGGCGTTCGATGGTGCTGGTGGCGGCCACCCGCGGGACGAGCGAGGACGATCGCCAGGCCACGTCCGCGGCCGGCTTCGACGCCCACCTGGTCAAGCCGGTGGCCGCGGCCGAGCTGCAGGCCGCGATCGCGCAGGCTCGCCGGACCGGCGCCTGAGCCGGCGTCAGGCGCCGCCGAGCGCGGCCTCGATGCCGGCCACCAGGAAGTCCTCGAGCCGGGCCTGGTCGCCGTCGACCGCGCCAGGCCGCTCGGCGCCGGACAGGCCCCACAGCCGGTCGCCGGACGTCAGCACCTTCATCGACGCCCCGCTCACGGCCAGGCACGCGAGCGTGGCGCCGCGCCGCGAGGCATTCGGGTAGCACTGCAGCAGCGCGTCGATGAACACGAGGCGCGCGTCGTCCAGATGCTCGCGCATCGCCGGCACGTCCTCCTCGACGGGATCGTCGACGACGCGAGCCACCAGGCGCAGGAAGCGCAGGCCGTCGGGCTGCGCGACGGCGTCGATGGCGATCTGCACCCAGGCGTGCACGAGATCGCGCGGCGTGAAGCCCCCGGTGTGCACGATGCGTCGCAGCGCGGCGGCGCGCTCGTCCAGCATCGGGCGCTCGGTCTCGACGACGGCGTCCAGGAGGTCGGCCTTGCTGCCGAAGTGGTGGTTGAGCAGCGTGAGCGAGACGCCGGCGTCGCGCGCGATGTCGCGCAGGCTGGCGCCGCGGAATCCGAAGCGGCCGAAGTGGTCGGTGGCGGCGTCGAGAATGGCGATCTTGCGTTGCATGGTGCATCGGCGCTGCTCTTGGAAGACCTTGCGCGCAAGCACACCGCGGGCCCGTCGCGTGCGCCCGCGACGCGCGCGGGGCGGGCACGCGAAGCCCACCCGGGGAAAGCCTGTCGAGCAACCGCGCACGCCCCGGATGACGGCCGAGCTGTCGAGCGGCATCCTCGGGGCATGGCCGAGCTCGCTCCTTCCACGCGCCCGCCGCGGGCACGACGTCGCGTGCCGCGGCGCTGCGGCACCGTCGACGGCGTCGAGTTCTGGCTGCGCGAGGGGCCCTGCCGTGACGTGCGCTGCGTGATCACCGACGGCGCGCTGGAGCGCCACTACGGCGCCACCGACGATCCGACGAGTTGGCTGAGCGCGTTCCTGCGCCATCGCGGCGACATCGAGAAGCGCGCGCTGGCCGCCGCGCAGCAACGCGCCGACGTGCACGTGGTGCTGCTCGTCGACCCGACCGGCGACCTCAAGGCCGCGGCGGGCCGCTGCATCGCCTGAACGCGGCGCGTCAGCCGAACGCGCCTTCGTCTGCGAGCCAGCCTTGCGACAACGCGTAGCGCAGGACGTCGCTGCGCGTGCGCAGCTTCAGCTTCTCGAGTCCGTTGGCGCGATAACCCTCGGCCGTCTTCACGCTGATGCCCAACGCGGCCGCCACTTCCTTGTTGCTCTTGCCCCAGGCGATCTGGCGCAGCACGGCTTCCTCGCGTTCGCTGAGCAGGCCCGCGCGGCGCGCGCCGGCCACCAGCGGGCTGGCCGGCTGGATCGCACGCGCCACCAGGTCGCCGGCCAGCATCGGGTCGACGTAGGTGCCGCCGCACAGCACCGCGCGCATGGCGCCGATGAGCGCCTGCGCCGCCGCACGCTTGACGACGTAGCCCGACGCGCCCGCGGCCAGCATGCGCCGCAGCGAGGCCTGGTCGGCATGCCGGCTCAGCGCCAGCACGCGCACGCCGGGGCATGCCTGGGTGATCTGCTCGGTGGCCAGCGCGCCGCCGCCGTCGGGCATCGAGACGTCGATCACGGCGATGTGCGGCTGCAGCGCCAGCGCGCAGGCGACGGCTTCGGCGCCGCTGCCGGCCTGGCCCACCACGTCCATGTCGGGCTGCGAATCGACGAGCATGGCCAGGCCTTCGCGCAGCATCGCGTGATCGTCGGCGAGCAGCACGCGCCAGGGCGCGGCGGCGGAAGGGGACGTGGTCATGTGAGAGGGCATTCTGGCCTTGCGGACACGACAGCGCGACACCCTGTCGCCACCCCGGGAATGATTCCGGGGACGGCCCGGGGAAAGCCCGGTGACCCACAGGGCCATCCTCGCGGGCCGCGGCCTATCATCGACGGCTGACGACGGTCGCCGAAGGAGCGGATGGCATGAACTTCGGCACGACCGAGAACGGTTTGCAAGAATTGCTGATGCCTGCCACGCCGGACGACTGGCTGCGCGGCCTGCTCGCCATCGGCCGCGCGTGCGCGGCGCCGACCTCCACCCCCGACCTCGCCCGCGAGGTGGCCCGCCTCGCCGTGCGCCACGGCGCCGGCGTGCGCGCGGCCGCCGTGTATCGCGCGGAGGGGGACGGCCGGCGCGCCGTGCTGCTGGCCGGCGCGACCGGCGGCGGCCCCGCCTTCGCGGCGACACGCGAACTCGCGCAGGCCTTCGAATGGCCGGACGGCGACGGCATCGCGGCCGAACTTCAAATTGCATCGGACACGCCGGCCGTCGGCTGGCTCCTGCTGCGCACCGACGCCGCCCCCGACACCGCCTGCACGCTGTTCGCCCAGGCCGCCGCGCAGGCGCTCGCCGGCGCGCTCGCGCGCGTGGGCGACCGCGAACGCGCGCGCGCCCGCTCGGACGCGCTGTCGCGCCGCGAGAGCGCGCTGGCAGCGTCGCTGGGCGAAGTCAGCAACGGCATCCGCACGCCGCTCACGCTGCTGCTGGGGCCGCTGGAGGCCGCCGTCGAACGGCACGGCGACAGCGGCCTGCGCATGGCGCTGCGCCACGGCCAGCGCCTGCGCCGGCTGGTCGACTCGCTGCTGGAGCTCACCAACATCGACACCGGCCGCGTCGACCCGGTGCTGCAGCCCATCGACGTCGCCGCGATGACCACCGACATCGCCAGCCTGTTCCACGGCGCGGCCACGGCGGCCGGCGTCGCGCTGCTGGTGGACTGCCCGACGCTGCCGCAGCCGGTGCACGTGGACCGGCACCAGTGGGAGCAGGTGGTCATCAACCTCGTCGGCAACGCGATCAAGTTCACCGGGTCCGGCGAGGTGCGCGTGAGCCTGCGCTCGCAGGTCGGGCTGATGACGCTGGAGGTGGCCGATACGGGACACGGTATCCCCGCCAGCGAGCTGCCGCACATCTTCGACCGCTTCCACCGCTCCCCGGGCCGCGAGGACAGCGGGCTGGGCCTGGCGCTGGTGCGCGAGCTCGTGCACCTGCACGGCGGCGACGTCGAGGCCAGCAGCGTGCCGGGCCAGGGCTCGCGCTTTCGCGTGTGCATCCCGATGCTGGGCCGGCCGGGCCGTGCCGCGCCGCACCGGCGCGTGGCGGACCTGTCGATGCGCACCGGCCGCGGCCGGCCGCTCGACGCACTCGGCTGGCCGGCAGCGGACGCCGCATCGAGTGCCGACGCGCCCGCCGTCACCCCGGAGCCCGCCGCGCACGAGCGCATCGTGCTGGTGGCCGACCACCGCGACCTGCGCGAGTACGTCGCCGGCCTGCTGCGCAACCACTACCACGTGCGGGCGCTGGCCGATGCCGCCGAGGCGCTGGGCGCGATCGTCGAGGACGCGCCGGACCTGGTCGTCGTCGACCTCGGCAACCCGGCCCGCGACGGCCTCGCGTTCCTGCGCGCGCTGCGCGCCTCGCCCGCCGGTGCCGTGATGCCGGCGGTGCTGCTGAGTTCGGACACCCAGGCCTTCGCGCACGCCGACGCCATCGAGGCCGGGGCCGACGACATCGTCGGCAAGCCCTTCATCGCCGCCGAGCTGCTGGCGCGCGTGGGCGCGCAGATGCGGCTGTCGGCCGACCGGCGCGTGCTGCACCGGCAACTGGCCCACCACAACCGCGACCTCGAGGAGCAGGTGGCGCGCCGCACCGAGGCACTGGCCGCCAGCGAGGCGCAGTTCAAGGCCATCTCCAACCTCGTGCCCGACATCCTCTGGCGCACCGACGCCCTGGGCGAAGCGGAATGGCGCAGCGAGCAGTGGCTGCTCTACACGGGCGATGCCAACGCCACCGGCGGCATGGACTTCGTGCACCCGGACGACCGCGCCGACACGCAGGCCTGGGTGCGCGAGACCGTCGCCGGCCGCCAGCTGGCGCCGCACGAATACCGCCTGCGCCGCAGCGACGGCGCCTACCGCTGGTTCATCGCGCGCATGTCGCCGTTGGCGGGGCCGGGCGGCGAGATCCAGCACTGGTTCGGGTCGGCCACCGACATCGAGCGCCACCAGTTGGCACGCCACGCGCTCGAGGCGCGGGTGGACGAACGCACCGTCGCCCTCGCCCACGCCAACGGCCTGCAGCAGGAGTTGCTGCACCGGCTCGCGCGCTCGCAGGAGGACGAGCGCCGCCGCATCGCGCGCGAGCTGCACGACTCGCTCGGCCAGTACCTCACCGCGCTGAAGCTCGCGCTGAGCGCGCTCGCGCCGCTCGTGAACGATCCCGCGCTGCGCGACCTCGTCGCCCACCTGGACGCGCTCACCACCGAGGTGGACCGCGAGCTCGACGACATCATCGCCGCGCTGCGCCCCGTGGTGCTGGACGAGCTGGGCCTGGCCGGCGCGCTGCCCGTCATCGTGGCCGACTGGTCGCGCCAGACGGGCATCGCCGCCGAGGCGCTGCTGCTGCACGTGGACGACGAGCGCTTCGACGACGAGAGCGAATCGACGCTCTACCGCGTGACGCAGGAGAGCCTCACCAACGTGCTCAAGCACGCGCACGCGAGCAACGTCGCGGTGACGCTCACGCGCCGCCAGGACGAGCTGCACCTCACCGTCGAGGACGACGGCGTCGGCTTCGACGTCAACCGCAACGGCCCGGGCTGGGGCCTGCGCGGCATGGCCGAGCGCGCGCGCGGCGCGGGCGGGCTGCTGCAGATCGAATCGGCCCCGAACGGCGGCACCACGGTGCTGGTGCGGCTGCCGTGCCGGCCGCGCGTGCGGCGGGCGGTCGTGGAGACGAGCGCCGGTTGACATCGCGGCGCGAGGCCGAACATGTGATCAGGGGTCGCGACGTAACGTAGGCCTCGGACCCTGAACACGATGATCGACGAAGCACTTTCTCCCTCCACGACGCGGCGCGATCGCATCCTCGACGCCGCCGCCCGCACCTTCGCCGACAACGGCTACCACGCCGCCAGCCTGCGCGACATCGCCAAGGCCGCGGACTGCTCGCTCACCCTGCTCGACCACCACTTCGGCAACAAGGCCGACCTGCTCAAGGCGGTGATCAAGGAGCAGCACGACGTCTGCCAGAAGCACCTCACGCCGCTGAAGACGCTGCTGGGCCGATCCGGCTTCGAGGTCGACGAATTCGTGACCGCGTGGGCCGACTACGAGTTCGACCTGAACGCCACGCGCTCGGGCCGCCAGTACCTCACGCTGATGCTGCGGCTGCAGGCCGACCGCGAGGTCGACGAAGCGCTGCGCCGCACGCTCAACTGCTCGGAGGCGACCGTGATGCTGGGCCTCGCGCGCGCGTGGCCTGCGCTGGACGAGGCGGCGATCGCGAGTGTCTGGCGCATGGCCAGCAGCGCGCTCTACGCCGCCGTGATGAGCGCCGACGAGGGCCGCGGGATCGGCTTGTCCGATTCGACGCTCGCGGTGCGCCGGCGCGCGATCGCGTTCCTGCTGCACGGCCTGCGCGGCTACTGCGTCGACCCGCACGGCGCCTGAGCGCGTTGTCGGGTACGTCGCGTGCCTGCAGGAGCTCGACCTGGCGGGGCGCGTCGCCCCGCGCCGACTCCTGCAAGGACACGCCATGCAAACCCTGGCCACCGCCAACCCCGTCATCTCCTCCGACCGCGTCGCCGGCACGGACGTCTTCAACCCGGCCGGCGATTCGCTGGGCTCGATCGACTATCTCGTCATCGACAAGCGCACGGGCGACGTGCGCTACGCGGTGCTCGAGTTCGGCGGCATCCTGGGCATGGGCAGCGACCGCTATCCGCTGCCGTGGAGCCTGCTGAAGTACGACACCGACAAGGGCGGCTACGTGGTGCCGCTCGAGAAGGAACAGCTCAGCGCCGCCCCGCGCTACGAGCGCGACGTGCGACCCGGCTGGGACGACACCTACGCGCGCCAGCTCAACACGTTCTACGGCACGCCCTGGCTCTGAGCTTCGGGGCTCATGCCCTGCGATACGGAGACGGGGTATGTCCGGACTGCTCGACGCGCTGCAGCGGCCGGCCAGGCTGCAAGGCCGAGGCAGGTCGCTGACGGGTCGCAGGCCCGACACCTGCCCGTTCCCGTGGACCGCCATCACAGGAGTCCCGACATGATCCGCAAGCTCAGCAGCGGCGAGTTCCGCCTCTATTCCCGCAAGGTCGATCCGAAGACGGGCAAGCGCCGCAACCTCGGCACGTTCGACACGCGCGCGGCGGCCGAGCAGCATGAGCGTGAGGTGCAGTACTTCAAGCGGCATTGAACACCCGTCGTCCCGCGCGCGGGATGACGGGCTTCTGGCTCCGCGCGAAGCCAGGGGCTTGCGGTCGAGCGTGGCTCAGTACAGCGGCACGTCGTCGTCGCCGCCGTGCGGCGCGCCGAAGTCGACCACGAAGTTGTCGAACGGCTGCGTCGCCGCCACGCCCAGCACGCCCGAGGCGAAGGTGCCCGAGGCGACCACCTCGTCGCCGGCCGCGACGGCCGTGCCGCCGTTGTGCAGGAAGTGCAGCGCGCCATTGGCCGCGCTCACCGCCACGCCGTCGATGGAGAACGTGGCGGGCGCGGTGGACGAGCCGGCCACCGGCACCGGCGTGGCGTCGACGGGGCCCGCGAGTTCGCTGAACGTGGACGTCGGCCAGATCGACAGCGACAGCGCCTGCAGGTTGCCGCTGCTGTCCTTGGCGGCCTTCACCGCCACGTGCTGCGAGGCGCTGGCCGCCAGGTACGTCTGGAACGTCGAGATGTTGAACGGGTTGCTCTGCGGGTCGTTGTCGAACCAGTGCCGCGACTGGCGGTCGGACAAGCGCGTCTGGCTGCCGACGACGATGGTCTCGCCCAGCACGGTCACGTTGAACGTGCCGCTCACCGTGCCCGCCGCCACCGCGGTGACGTCGCCCGCGAAACCGTAGCTGACGCTGCGCGCGGCGTGCGTGATGGCGATGGCGCTGGCCTGCACCGACAGGCCGTCGGTGGACACCGTTCCGGTGACGCGCACCATGTCGCCGACGGCGGGCAGCGAGGTGCCGGCCGGCAGCGCAGAAGTATCGATCGTCACGCCGCGCACGACGAACGTGGCGGCGGTGCTGCCCGAGGCGGGCGTCGAGGCCGAGACGCGACCGTCGAACTCCACCGTCGCGCCGGCGGTCTGCACGGGCAGGTGCTGGCGCTCGACGGCGATGGTCGCGTTGAACGTGGTGGCCGGCAGCGCGGGCGCCGTGGCCGAGAACACCGACACCACCTCGCCGGACGCGAACGCGCTGGCGCACGCGGTGGAGTGGCCGTCGACGCGGCAGGTGGCGTGGTCGAGCGCGACTGACAGGCCGCCGATGGTCAGGCTCGCGGACGAGCTGGTGGCCGCGGTCGCGCTCACCACGCCCTCGGCCTTGAAGGCGGCGGGCGCGTTGCCGGTGGGCACGTCGCGCACCGACACCAGCGTGGCCACGATCTGCGCCGAGCCGGCCGCGCTGCTGAACAGGTAGCCGTCGACGGTGACGTACGAGCCGCCGGTCGAGCCGGCGGTGAGCGCGAGGCCGGTGGCGTCGGCGACCGCCGTGCACGCGCCGGTGGTGGCGTTGACGCAGGCGCGGTGGTCGGAGAACAGCGTGCCGCTGTCCAGGCTCACCGTCTGGCCCATCACGGTGATCGTGCCGGCCGTGCTGTCGTAGGC